>Ga0209483_1000153_pt1 | contig 65255 bp, 56 predicted proteins | sample NGEPerA_FD_184508 | JGI IMG/M metagenome (GOLD analysis project Ga0209483, IMG submission 184508) | Arctic peat soil microbial communities from the Barrow Environmental Observatory site, Barrow, Alaska, USA - NGEE PermafrostL2-A... | ecosystem: Environmental > Terrestrial > Soil > Wetlands >... | reverse complement strand
GCGAACTCATCGGTTCCAGTCCTAAACGATCTCATCGCCGGCGACTTTTTCCGGGCGGCTGGCCAGCCGCCCGGAAAAACCGGCAAGCTGATTCTCGCCAACTCACCGGTCAAGTCCAAGATACAAGTCCCAAGCGATCCAACTGGTAAGGCCGCAAGCCATGGGTAATTCGGCGCACCTCCTCAATGGCTTGGGAGGCAACGCCGGAAATTTCATCCAAACGATGCCGTAACCCCTGTTCCTGCGGGGGATCTTGGATTGCCAAAATGGCGTGATTTTTGATCACCAGCAGCACTTGTCCCAAACTGTCGTGCAAATTAACTGCAATTCGACGTCGTTCATCTTCCAGCCGCGCCAGAACATGCCGCGAAAACGCGAGTTGGGCGGTCTGCTGTCGCTCCAAACGCCGATGCAACAGATGAACCCATAACAGTGTTACGACCAATATCGTCAGCAGCAGCCCCACCAACGTTGCAGTTTTTCTCCAGGTCCACCACGGCGGACCGCTCAACACGGTCACGTCCGCCGGACTTCGCAGCAGGATGTTAAGCGAGGTTAGGAACTGCGTTGGCGGAGATTTTTCGCCGGACGCGAGTTGGGGCGTTGGTCCATTTTCGCACACCCCAATGACTCGAAGTCGGCTGCCGAGAGCCATCTCCGGCAGGCTGCCGAAGTTGGTCGAAAGAGTTGCCAAGAAAATGCGCTGGTGTTCCTGAAGCTCCAGCACCTGGCCCATTTCATTCGTTTTCCGGTCGAGCAACGTGGCCGTAAGAAGAACTAGGGTTCCGCTCTGTTTCGCAGACATGGCCTCGCTGCCATCCAAATCCCGCAGGTTGACCTGCGTGATTTCCTTGGCGGGACGCACCTCGGCCTCGGTCAAGGTCCGCACCATACCGTTCATCGTTGGAAAAGCGATCACCTCGACAGTTTCGCCCACCTGCAAATTCGGTGAAGCGGCGTATTGCGCCCGGATGCCGCCCGAATCATCCTGAAGGAAAAACGATTGAGCATCCCGGTAGGTGATCTCGCCAGAAACCTTTGTCCGGTAGTTCCAAGCGGATTCCATTTTTTCAGGGGTCAAGTCCGCGATGGAATGCTTGGGCATGGTGAACGGATTTTCCGGGGACTTTTCTTCGACATCCACAAAGTCCGGCGAGGGCACCAGCAACACCGGAGCGTCCAGCGCCGTCAGCAGCAGGACGCCGCGGACGCGCAATTTCTCATCCACATAACGAGGCAGGCGATTCGATGGGGTTTGACCGATCCAGAGATAGGCAGGCCCATCCTTGCTCAGGATGGAAATGGTGCCGTTAGTATTTGCCGAATGCACAATTCCTTCCAGTTCACTCCATCGGCCTTCCCGGTTTCCCGACCCCGGAAGTTCCAGAGGTTGAAGTATCGGCGCAGGCAGGGAATGGTATCCGACTTCGGTCAATGCCAGTGGGGTAAGCACGGGAACGGGCTTGCCCGGTTGTATAGCACCGCCGATGTCAACCCACTGTCCCACCTTCAGAGGATTGTTTGAAAGACTGCCTTCCAGAGAAACCAGCACGGCAAGTGCATCTTCTTGAACAAAGAGGTAATCCTTGTCAAAAACACGGTCGTTGAAAGTCACGACTCCACGCGTCGAATAAAACCCTTGCATGGGCGGGTTGGTTGTAGTCATCGCGGCTGAAGACGGTTGGATAATCGTCTCGGCGTCCAAATTTGTTTTGCTGTTTCCGTCACGATAAGGGCATTGGTGGCCGTTGCCCAAATTATACCCGGAGCCAACGCTCCCTTCTCATCATACACGCCCTCGCAAACCCCTCGGACGCGCACGGGGCCATTGCGGATTTGTTGCGCCAACGCGGAAGTCCAATGGGACATATGGATTTGTGTTTGCGCGCGTCCATCCGAGAGTTCCAGAATGGCGTCTGTGCCGTTCACGCCAACGAAGTCCACCAGTCCTTCCACTTCCACCCAGCGATAGTTCTTCTCCGCCGTCAGCGGTTGATCCAACGCAATCCGGTCGGGCTTTGGCCGCTCGCCTTGACCGAGGATGCTGACGCGGACGTTCTCGACTGCCAACGCCGAATCGAACTCGCGTGGCCCGCCTAATCCCGTCAGGTCGCCCGCAAAAAAATTAGTCCAGTATTCGCGCAAAATTCCATTGGTGATAACGTCCCTTGCACCCTGCGGCGTTAGGTAAGAAGGAGCGATGACGGACTGGTTTAGCGAAGGACCTTGCCATGCCACCGCGAGGTTTTCGCCAATCGTGGTTTGTTCGGACAGCGCCTCAATATAATATGTTTCGCCACCTTTCAGCAAGATGGATTCGGAACGTTGCGAAGGAAACCGCGACCATTCGCGCGATAACGTCCAGTCAAAGCGCGCGACAGAAGCGATCTTTCGGACTTTGGACGGATTGGCATCCAGACTCAACCGCAACTCGGAAGAATTGTCACTGGCGATCCAAAAGGTATATTCACCGGTGACCGGAGGATGCAAGTAGCCGCGCATCCGCGTCAAGTTATATTCCCCCCAATTCATCGGAGCCTCGAAGGAACCCTCTATGTTCCGACCGGAAGGCTGATAAGGGTAATTTGGAAATGCCGTAAAATATGGAAAACAGTTACTGCCATCCAAAGTAACAAGTTGCCCGACCTTCAACGTGTGTCCATCGGTGTGGAAGTGCAGCGCCACCGCGCCGCTGGCGTCTTGCAACACGGTAAGATCGCGGTTTGTATCCCTCAGCGTGACGATGCCGGTCAAATGAAAACCGCAGCCTTCAAGGTAAGTTTCTCCGGACAAGTTTCGGAATTGCGCCACGTTCGTCACACAATAATAATTGGTCAACACAACTCCGGCGCTTTCTCGCTCGTGGGACACGGAATCCGCAGCACCGCACACGAGCGCGCTGGCCGTTGACAAAAGTAGGGCGAACAATTTCGCTGGCATTTGCCGGCGATGAGCGGAAGGCCGAAGCATAAATAAATTCAGACGGACATCAAGATCGTCAGTTTCGCTGGCACATCATTTCACACCATCATGGTGGGTCAGAGCAAGAGGATTCGCGGCTGCCAATGGCTTGCCTTCAGTTGATGCGGCCATTGACTGGATGGCGACAATTAAAATTTTCCAGTTTTTTTTCTGATTTGATCCCGGATATGCCAAATTTGCGATTTGCTTCGGGGAACGGACATGAGCGTGAAAGAGGTGACGGCGGCGCTGGGTTATCACATTTTTAGTCTTTTTTCCTGCATGTTCAAGTCAGTCAACGACGTCATGCCGCAGGAATACCGTGTCACGACGGAGGTCCTGGAATATTCCAAAAAAGTTGCGTTGCGGGAGCGTTTGGAAGGAAGCCGGTGCAGATTTTCCGATATGAGTATTGCTGCTCATTTCAAATTTGAGCCGAGATGCTAGTATTTTTGAAACCTAACGCCAAAATGTTTGGCAGCTTGCATATTCGCGTTGACGGCGCGAAACGCGCAACAACAAAGCACAATTAACTAGACCAACAAAAGACTCATCTGTAACTCAAGAACACTTATGAAAATTAAAAGAACCCTCCTTTGCCGCGCCGGCGCAACCGCATTGGCGATTGGTGCCGCAGTCATCACGCTGCTGCCAGCCGCAATCCGCGCGCAAACCGTCGTCTGGCACGACGACTTCGATCAATTTCCAGTAGGCGCGAACAGTGATGATGGCTCGTATGGCGCTGTGGCATTTAACTTTACTGGGGCGGGGATTGGTCACCCCGAGGTAATGATCAATAATGATCTTCCGGATACTTTGACTGGAGATCCGAGTTTTACCCACTCTAATAATTGTGCATTCTTGGTTGACACTGACCCTGCTGATTACTCGCAGATCCTTAACTTTGGGTGGAGAATTAACCGGATACCGGCCACCGGCAACACCAATATGTCACTACGAGCTTACACCCTCAATTTCGACATTGCAGTCTCGGGGGGCACCTCTATCAACGGCATTGGAGGATATGTCGCTCCTTCCATTGGCGTTTACGGAAACCAAGGTGGTGAGTATTATAGCTTTGGTTGCCAGAGCAATGTCCCTACTTCATTTTTTCCGGCTGTGGGGTCGGGATACCAACATGTTTCGGTGCCGCTCGCCAGTTTCGGAACGGCAAATGGAGTCATGCTTAGTCCGACCAACAGCCTTTTTAGCTTTTTCATGGCCTTTTATATGTCTGGTCACTCTTACCCTGGCATCGTAGAGATTGATCTTGCCAATATTTCAATAACGATGTCAAACCCGCCTGCGATCGCGCCCCCGACAATGACTCTTGTGCCCGCCAAACCGGGGTTGAGAGTTTTTGCCCAGGATCACACCTTCACCTATAATCAGGAGGGGTTTTCAACGGTGGACCCCAACCAATCCTGGGTGGGTGTAGCAACTCCGGCAAATCCGGTGAGTTATTCCATTACATTTGCGGACTTTGACACCGTTAACAATTATACGCTCTACGCCCAGTTCGCTCAGAATGCCAATCCCGGCGACGCGTTTGGCGTTTATAACGCCCCAAATGCCCTCGCGTGGCAAATTACGTATCAGAATTCAGGGTTTACGACGGCGGTGAATTACAAAGTCAATTCGCCACAAGCCGGCCAGAATATTAATGTCCTCTCGCTGACCACCACCAGCACCAACGGTCGCGGCACTTGGACGTTAACCTTCACCAACGACACGGACGGCACGGTTACCGCGCCGGACGGCACCAGTGGATCCTTCAGCTTGGATCCGAGCGTAACTCCTAACTTCGAAAATCCCCTGGTTATTGACTTTGGAACTGCTCCGAATAACGCGGCAGGCTATGGCCAATGGATAACCTACAGTAAAATTGCCATCACGAATGTGGTGGATGGGAATGAGTATGACGATTTCACAATGGACAACGGTTTAAACACCAGTCTCTGGAATCCGGGCTTTTCCTACAACGCGGCAGGTGCCAACAATGCAGGCAGCGTGTTTCAGGTCTCTACCAACACATCTTACTGGGTGAATTGGATGGTTCCTGATGATGGTTACGCGCTGGCAACAAAAGCCAGCCTGAAAGGTGGAACCAACGTGTGGTTCTCACCAAACTATTATGGCAGCGGTGTGGGTGTCACGAATACCGTTCCAACGCAGATGGGAACTAATTTGAAATGGACTTTGATCCCCAACGCCTGTCTGCCTACCGTGGATGGGACAGTGGGAGGCGCCGTTTCGTCATCAGCGTTCTTCCGGCTGTCGAATCCCGCGCCAACCCAGTGATGGGAGCGACAATGCGGATTATTTTCAAACCAAATTAAAGCATGGGTTTGAGAGTTGGGGTCGCCGCGTGGTTGTATTCAACCACGCGGCGATTACTTTTTTTATAAATCCTCCAGTCATTTTTAACTGGGAAAAAGCGGCAAGGTTCATTCATATCGCAGCGATTCAATCGGGTCGAGGTTCGCCGCCTTCCATGCGGGATAGGTTCCAAAAACAATTCCCACGGCGGAACACATCGCCAGTCCGATGACGACCCAGTCAACGGGAATCACCGGCGGCAGTTTCAAAACCAGCGCCAGCAGGTTTCCACCGAGGATGCCGAACCCGACGCCGATGACGCCGCCGACTTCGCACAGCGCGACGGCCTCCATGATGAATTGCACCATGATGTTGCGCTTCTTCGCGCCAATCGCGCGGCGGATGCCGATCTCGCGTGTCCGTTCCGTGACCGAGACGAGCATGATGTTCATGATGCCGACGCCCGCCGCGAGCAGCGCGATGGAACTCACGACCATGACGCCGATGCGCACCGAGCGCGTGAAGTTTTTGAACTGCTCGATCAGCGAGTCGTTGGACGAGATTTCAAAATCGTCGTCGCCGCCCGGCGGAACTTTGCGGATGACGCGCAGCGCGCCGCGCACTTCCTCCAGCGTCGCGTGGTAACTCGCGCGGTCGCGCGCCTGCACGAGGATGTTCAGGCTGCGATACCAGCGGCCGTAGCGGTTCAAGCCGGTCGAGATCGGCACGACGGCGAAATTATCCTGGTCGCCGCCCATCACATTGCCCTTCGCCTCCAGCACGCCGATTACGTTGTAATTGATGCCGTCAATTTTCACCTCTTCGCCCACCGCCGAGCTGTTCGGAAAAATGTTGGTCGCCAGCCCGCTGCCGAGAATGCAGACGTTGCGCGCGCTGTCAATGTCCGCGTCGAGCAACACCCGCCCGTCGCCCAAAGTCCAGTTGTGCGCCGGAAAACTGCCGGGCGTTTCGCCGTAAAGCCGCACCATCGGCGCGCTGGTTTTGTAACGCGTCCTGATTTCGCCTGACCAAAAGGCCGTCTCCACGCCGATGTTCAACGGCAGCGCGGTTTTTTCCGACAGCTTTCTGGCCGTGTCCAAAGTGATGTCCTTGCGCCGCCAGTATTTTTCCAGATCGCCGGACATGCCGAAGTAGGCGTTCGGCCATTTGACAATCATGAACGTCTCGCTGCCGAGCGAACTTAATTCGCGCTCGATGTTGGACTGCAACACGCGCATCGCCGTCATCACGACGATGATGGAAAACACGCCGACCAGCACGCCGAGCAGCGTCAGCGCCGAGCGCAGCTTGTGCGCCGCAATCGCGCCCAAAGCCATTTTGAGGCTTTCGCGCAGTTCCGCGAGTATGGGTGTCCGTTGTGTCATCGGGGAAAAGTGGATGGTTGGATGGTTGGATGAATGGATGAATGGATTTTTGCAAGCCGCTCGCAACCAATCCACCAATCCAATAATCCATGAATCCGGTTATCGGCCAATCCAGTCATAAAATTTTTCAACGAGTCATTCATTGCGGAGTGCATCCACGGGGTTCATCCGCGCCGCGCGCCACGCGGGAAAAAAGCCGGACAGCAATCCGGTCAGCGCCGAGACCAGCAGCGCCACGGCGACGATCAGCGGCGACAGTTCCGCCGGCATCGCCTTTTTCAAAAGCAAAGTCGCCGGCCACGCGATCGCCAGCGCGATGACGCCGCCCATCAGGCAGAGGCACGCCGCCTCGGTCAAAAATTGCAGCAGGATGGTGCGTTTTTTTGCGCCGATGGCCTTGCGCACGCCGATTTCGCGCGTCCGTTCCGCGACGGAGACGAACATGATGTTCATGATGCCGATGCCGCCGACGAACAGCGCCAGCCCCGTGATGAACAGCCCGACGAGGGCGATGGTGCCGGCGACCTTGTGAAACAATTTTAGAAATTGGTCCTGCTGGTTGATGGCGAAATTGTCCGGGTCGCCCGGCGCGACGTGGCGGAAACGCCGCATCACGGCGCGCAGTTCCTCCTGCGCATCGTCCATCGCGGCGAGCGATTTCACCTTCACCTGGATTTCGTAGTCCGGCTGTTCTTCAAAGACATAAGTGTATTGCGCCAGCGGAACGATGACGCCGGTGTCCGCGCCGCTCCCGGCAAAGCCGCCTTGTTTTTCCAGCACGCCGACAATTTCAAATTCATGCCGGGCGATCAAAATTTTTTCGCCCAGCGGCGATTCATCGTGGAAAAGATTGGTGGCGAGTTCCGAGCCGACCACGCACACGGGCCGGCCGCCGTCACATTCGGCGGCGGTGAAAAATCTTCCCTTCGCCAGCGTGAGTCCGCTGGTGAGCTGATATTGTTCGGTCGTGCCCGTGACCGGCACGCTGGACGAACCGCCTTTTTGGTATTGCACCGGTTCCTGTGTTTGGGCGACGGGTGCGACGGCCTCGGCGAGCGTCATCTGACTTTGCAGCGCGTCCACTTCGGTGAGCGTGATGGTGGGATTTTTCATCTGCGCCAGCCATTCCTCCCGCGACTGGATGAGCCAGTTGTAACGGCTGACATAAAGCACGTCCGCGCCGATGGACGAAATGCTTTTCAGAAATGAATTGTTCAACCCCTCGATGGCCGTGCCCATCATCGTGACCGTGACGATGCCGATGACGATGCCCAGCGTGGTCAGCACCGAACGCAGCTTGTTCGCGCGGATGGCGCTCCATGAGATGCTCAAACCTTCGCGCAGTTCGGTGAAAAAATTCATTGGCGAAAATGAAACCAGAACATCGAACATCGAACATCCAACACCCAACATCGAAAGCCGCCGAGCCGCGTGCTGCGATCATTGGATGTTCGATGTTGGATGTTCGGTGTTCGGTGTTTCAGATTATCTTTCAAGCGTTTGCATTTTACCGTGCAATCCGTTCATCGCTCGCAATCAACCCGTCGCGGATGCGGATGATGCGACGGGACTGCCGGGCGACATCTTCCTCGTGCGTTACCACAATGATCGTATGGCCGCGCCGGGAAAGCTGCTCGAACAACGCCATGATTTCCGTGCCGGTCTTGGAATCAAGATTTCCCGTCGGCTCGTCGGCCAGCAAAATTGAAGGCTTGTTGACGAGCGCGCGGGCGACGGCGACGCGCTGGCGCTGGCCGCCGGAAAGTTCATTCGGCTTGTGATGCACGCGGTCGGCCAGCCCGACGCTCGCCAAATTTTCCAGCGCGATTTTTCTGCGTTCGTGGGCAGGAACGCCCGCGTAGATCAAAGGCAGTTCCACGTTGCGCAGCGCGTTGGAGCGGGGGAGCAGGTTGAACGTCTGGAAGATGAAGCCGATTTCCCGGTTGCGGATTTCAGCGAGCTGGTTGTCGTTCATTTCGCTGACTTGGCTGCCGTTGAGTTCGTAAGTGCCGCCGGTCGGCGTGTCGAGGCAGCCGATGAGGTTCATCAGCGTGGACTTGCCGGAGCCGGACGGGCCCATGATGGCGACGTATTCGCCGCGCTGGATTTCCAGCGAGACTTCGCGCAGCGCGTGGACGGTCTCCGCGCCCATCTGGTAGCGCCGCGAAATCTTCTGGAGACGGATGAGGCTCACGGCTTGGGCTTCTCGCTGTCCGCGCCGGTGGAAGGTTTTTTCACGATTTTTTTGCCGTCATCAAGGTCGTGGCCGATGGCCTTGAAACCGCCGGTGACAATTTCATCGCCTTCCTTCAATCCGTCGGTGATCTCGTAATAATCTTCGTCGCTGATGCCGATTTTCACCGGCACCGTTTTGACGTGATCGCCGTCCACCACAAAAACCACGTCCACGGGTTTGTTGGCGTCGCTGGTTTTTTTATCCGTCTTCACGGAATTGGTCGAATCGTCCGTGGCTGCAATTGAAATAGAATTGGCCGGCGTCGAATTTGTTTTCGCCGCGTTATTTCCGTTTTTTTCTTTCGGTTTGATGACGCGCGTGGTGACGCTGGCGATGGGCGTGGCGATGATGTTGGTGCGCGAGCGCGTTTCAATTTCCGCGCTGACGCTCATGCCGGGCCGGAACGAGTTCGTCTCCGTAAAACGGATGCGCACTTGAAACTGCGTGGCGGACTGTCCCGAAGACGAAGACGACGAGCCGCCGGAACCAGCCGACAAGGAGCCGGCGTTCAGCCCTTCCGACGAATTGGCGACGGCGGTGACGACGCCGGCAAATTTTTTGTCCTTGAACGAATCAACGTCAAGCTTCGCCTTTTGTCCGGCCTGCACCAGCACGATGTCTATTTCGCCGATGTCCACGCGCGCCTCCATCTGGCTCAAATCGGAAATGATCATGATGTCCGTGCCGGCGTTTTGCACCGTGCCGAGCACGCGCTCGCCAAGTTGAGAATTCAGCGTGGTGATGGTGCCGTCGAGCGGCGCGATGATGGTGGTTTTGTCGAGCAAATCCTGCGCGTTGTCCACGGCGGCCTTGGCGACGTTGACCTGGTCGTCGGCGCTCTCGACGTTCGCCTGGGCCACGTCGCGGGCGACCTTGAATCCGATGAAGTCCGAATCCGAAAGCAGTTTGGTGTCGGACAATGCCTTGTTACGTTTATAATCCGCCTCGGCCTTTTCGAGATTGGCGATGGCGGTGGCTTTGGCCGCAAGCGACGACTCATAACCGGCCTTGACCTGGTTCAAGCCGGCATTATAAACATCGGGATTGATCGTCAACAGCACGTCGCCCTTGTGGACGAACTGTCCTTCCCTGACCGGCAGCTTGGTGATTTCGCCGCTGACTTCCGGGCTGATGTGAACCTGCAGGACCGGATAAATTTTCCCATTGGCCACGACGGTTTCCGTGATGTTGTGGCGCGCGACCTTCTCGGTCTGGACGGCGACGACGGGTTCTTTTTTTCGCAACGTCCAGAACATTGCGCCGGCGATCCCGACGACCGCGATGACGGCGAAGACGATATATTTCCCGCGACCTTTGCGCCTGGGTTGGGGCGGCGTGGCTGCTGGCGGCAAAATCGGAGGTGGTTCCACCTTGCGAGCCTGCCCAAATAAATGCAGGTTGTCCAGAACAGGAATTGGTTTTCAAACAACTTCCATTGGCCGGGCGGGCGTCATTCACGACGTTCAACAAAAAATGGCACCTGCGGACTTTTTTGCCCGTGTTGAAAAAAAAGCTGCAGCGGACAATTTTTGCATCTGGCTTAAATCATTGAAATTGCAGATGAAAACCAGATTGTCCGCGCTTGGCATCGCCTTTGCTAGTTGAACGTCGGTTGCGGGTTGTTGGTTATTTTGGGTGGGGAACCGTGAGAGCAACGAAGTTTGTGGGGACTTAAACTCGTCGCCATCGCGGCTGAAATCCAAGGAGGAACACGACGCACGCGCCCGCTGGATTTGCCCGTGGTCTGAACTGTGTCTGCCTTAAGGAGGTGACGGTCAGCGGCGGCTGGATCGGTTGAGGCGCGTGCGTGGTTCTCGAAAAATCAAATCGGAAACTGTCTCCGAACGGCTTGTCTCAATCTTCTCGTCGTGACACTGCGCGGCGCGTGGTTTAATTTGCGCGCATGGAAAAAACGACGCTGACGCTCGGCCACTCGCCCGATCCCGATGACGCCTTCATGTTTTATGCGCTGGCGAAGGAACTCATCCCGACGCACGGTTTTAATTTCAAACACATCTTGCAGGACATCCAGACGCTAAACGAGCGCGCCACGCGCGGTGAACTCGACATCTCCGCCGTCAGCATCCACGCCTACGCTTTTGTTTCCGACAAATACGCGCTTCTGCCCAGCGGCGCGAGCATGGGCGACGGCTACGGCCCGATGCTCGTGGCCAAAAACAAATTTTCCCGCGAAGAAATTGCAAAGAAAAAAATCGCCGTGCCCGGAACGATGACCAGCGCGTTTCTGGCGTTGCAACTATGGCTCGGCAAACCGGCGAAGGAATTCAATTACGTCGTCGTGCCGTTCGACCAGATTTTTTCCGCCGTGAAAAATGGAATTGCCGAAGTCGGACTTATCATTCACGAAGGACAATTAACTTATCGAAACGAAGGGCTGGTTCTCTGTGAAGACCTTGGCATCTGGTGGGGACACGAAAACGACGGCCTGCCGCTGCCGCTCGGCGGAAACGTGATTCACAAGCGATTTGATCTCGCAACGCGCAAAAAAATTTCCGACATGCTCACCGCGAGCATCCGGTTCAGCCTGGATCATCGCGCCGAAGCCGTTCAGCACGCGCTGCAATACGCGCGCGACATGGGCCGCGACCTCGCCGACAAGTTCGTCGGCATGTATGTCAACCACTGGACGCTCGACTACGGCGAAAAGGGCAGGGAATCCATCCGCCGTTTTCTCGGCCAAGGATTTGAGCGCGGGTTGATTCCGCACCGGCAGGAATTGGAATTTGTGGTTTGAAGCAGGGCTGACACGGTTCGGTGGCCGGAGGCTGCGGTTATATTTTGATTTCCGTCATCGGCAAACTTTCGCAGACTGTCATCATGTCAGGACTCATCGCCATCGTCGGTCGTCCCAATGTGGGCAAATCCGCGCTGTTCAACCGCATCGTCAAAAAACGGATCGCGATTGTGCACGACCAGCCGGGCGTCACGCGCGACCGCGTTAGCGTCGAGGCCGAATGGCATGGCCGGCCTTACACGCTCGTGGACACCGGCGGCATCGGTTTGCTGCGCCGCGAGAAATCCGACGACGTGATTGTCAAGGCCGCGTTCGAACAAGTCGAGATCGCCATCGAATCGGCGAACGTCATCATTCTCGTCGTCAACGTGCAGGAAGGCGTCGTGCCCTTGGATCGCGAAGTGGCCGCGCGCCTGCGCAAAAGCGGCAAGCCCGTTCTCGTGGCCGTCAACAAGGTGGATACATACCGGTCAGAAGGCCACGCCAATGAATTTTCCCGGCTCGGTTTTGAGAAAATTTTTCCGGTCAGCGCCATTCACGGCGAAGGAATTGAAAATTTGATGGACGCGGCGATGGCCCTGCTGCCCAGTGACGAGGCACAAGTGGCAAGTGACACGACAGCGCCCACCGGCGAAGCCGGCGAAATCTTGTCACCTGTCACCCGTCACCCGTCACCCTTAAAACTCGCCATCGTCGGCCGTCCGAACGTCGGCAAGTCCTCCATCATCAATGCACTCACAAAATCCGAGCGCGTCATCGTCTCGCCGATTCCCGGCACGACGCGCGACGCGGTTGACGTGCCATTCGAGGTCGAAACTGACGGCGTGCGCTCAAAATACATTTTGATTGACACCGCCGGCATGAGGAAAACGCGGCGCGTGGATGATTCGATTGAATTTTTCAGCGTCCAGCGTTCCGAGGAATCCATCGTGCGCAGCGACATCACGGTGCTGGTCATTGACGCCGAGGCGGGCATCACGGAACAGGACAAAAAAATCGCCGACGTGATCGTGGAGAACCGCAAGGCTTGCATCGTCGTCATCAACAAATGGGATTTGTTCGACGAAGAAGTCCGCGAGGCGCGCGAAGAGGAAATCGCGCGGCGCAATGTGAAGAAGCGCACCGAAGGCCAGGCGAAACCGCTCACCACGCTCGCGCAGTTTGCCGAATGGGTGCAGAAGAAATTATTTTTCCTTGATTACGCGCCGGTGATTTTCACGTCGGCCAAGTCCGGCTTTCATCTCGATCGCCTGCTCGAGGCCGTGCGCTACGTCGCGGCGCAGTTGCAGCAGAAGATTCCGACGGCGATTTTGAACCGGACGTTGCGCGATGCCGTTGACCGCCGCCAGCCGGTCAGCGATCAGGGTCATCGCCTGAAATTTTTTTACGCCACGCAGGTGCGTTCGTCGCCGCCGACGTTTTTGCTATTCGTGAACCGCGACGAATTGTTTTCCGACCAATACAAAAAATATCTTGCGGGCGAACTGCGCGCCGCGTTCGGCTACGAAGGTTGTCCGCTGGTGCTGGTGCCAAAACCGCGTCCCAAAACCATTGAGCCGGTGCGAAAATTCAGGCCCGCCGGCCAGAAAGCCGTCGGAAAACAGGATGCGTATCGCGAAAGACGCCGCGAGAGATATTCGCGTTCGGGCAAAGACAAGCCTGCGGTTCGCCGCCGCTAGTCCTCGCACATTGGCAGTTGCGTCTTGCTTCAAAATCTTGGAAATTAAAAACCGTGTGGTTGAACAGGACCGTCGGCAGGCAGACCAACACGTCAAAAAAACATGGCCTTCAAAGATTTTTCCGCGCAATCCCAGGGCGTCCAGCTTTTGCAACGCTCGCTGGCGCGCGGGCGGCTTGGCCATGCCTATCTTTTTTCCGGCGACGCGCTTGATGACTTGGAAACACTCGCGCGCACGCTGGCGAAAACTTTGAACTGCCACAACCCGGTCAAAACCGCCGGCGTCGCCACCGACTGCTGCGACGAATGTTCGAGCTGCCGGAAAATTTCCGAAGACATTCATGCCGATGTCCACTGGGCGCGGCCCGAATCCAAGTCGCGCGTCATCACCATTGACCAGACCCGCGAACTGATGCGCGAAATCCAGCTCAAGCCGGCCGAGGCGATGTTCAAGGTCGCCGTGATTTCCGGCGCGGACCGGCTGAACGCGCAGGCGGCGAACGCCTTTCTGAAAACGCTCGAGGAGCCGCCGCAAAAATCCGTCCTCATTTTGCTTTCCACCGAGCCGTCGCGGATTTTGGAAACGATTCTTTCGCGCTGCCTGCGCCTGAATTTTTCCGCCGAAACTTCGCGCCCGCTCGCCGCCGAACAGTCCTACTGGCTGCAACAGTTCAGTTCCGCCGCCGCTTCGGAACAAAAAAGTTTGTTCGGCCGCTATCGCCTGCTGGACTCGCTTTTGCAACGGCTTGGCGCGGTTCGCGCGCAGGTGGATGAAACTTTGTCCGCGCGCTCGCCGTTGGAAAAATACGAGGACTTGGAAAAAGATTTGCGCGAAAAATGGGAGGACGAGCTGGCCGCCGCCGTTGAAGCCGAATACCGCCGCCGCCGCGCCGAAGTTTTGCTGCTGCTCCAGTGGTGGCTGCGCGATGTCTGGCTGCACACGCTCGCCGCCGGCGACCAACTTTTGCACCTGCCGCAGATCGCCGGCGCGGACGAAATCGCCAAGCGCATCAACGCGCGCCAGGCGCTGGAAAACCTGTCGGTGCTGGAACAAACCCAGCGGCTGCTCCACACTAACGTGCAGGAGGCGCTCGCGCTCGAAGTCGGCCTGCTGAAATTGCAGCTCTAAATGAGTCAAAAGCCGAAAGCCGAGAGTCGAGAGCCGGAAATCGCCCGCGCAGTCTCCGCCTTCGACCCTCGACCCTCGACCCTCGACCGTTTCTACGCGCTCGCGTTCGGACTTTCCCTCGGCCTCTGCATCTGGAAATTCGGCAACCCCGTCATCCTCGACCAAAAAATTTCCGCGCCCGTCACGCCGTCGGATTTTCTCAACGAACCGTGGCCGACACATTGGGCCAACTGGATTTTTCTGCCGTTCGCCGCCGTCGGCGCAATTTTAATTTTTCAAAAAAAAATTTCATGGCCGCAAATGAAATGGTTCTGGCTGCTGCCGCTCGCGTGGCTGGGCTGGCAGTTTGTTTCCGCCACCCAGACCGTGGATTCCGAATTAACCGCTTCGACGCTCTGGCAATTTTCCGGCTGCGTGGCGTGTTATTTTCTAGGCACGATGCTCTTTGCGCGCGAAAATTTGTGGCGCTGGCTGCTGCCCGGTCTGCTCGCCGCGTTCACGTTTTGCCTGGTCAGCGGCTTTGACCAGCGCGTTTTTGAATTTCCGCAAAACCGGCAGTTGCTGGTCGAAGGTGAACGAAATGGCTGGACTAATTTCCCGCCGACGACTGTCGTGGAAATGAAAAGCGAAAACGTCATCATCGCCACCAATGGCGTGGATGTGGCCAATCCGGTCTTTCTCGACAAGTTCAAAAAAGGCCGCGTCTATGGCACGTTGGTTTATCCGAACGCGCTGGCCGGATTGATTTTGCTGCTTTGGCCGGCGTCGCTGGCGCTGGCATTTGGGGCGACGAAAAATTTGAAGCCGTTCATCCGCCTGGCGGCGATAGCGATGACCGTTTTTCTCGGTGGCGCGGCGTTCTTCTGGAGCGGCTCGAAACTTGGCTGGCTCATCGGCATCGGCCTCGCCGGAATTTTTTTGCTGCGGCTGGATTGGCCGAACAAACTCAAGCTGGCGGCGGTCGCAACGATTTTGGTCCTCGGCCTTGGAATTTTCGCCGTTCGTTTTCATAATTACTTCGCCGCCGGAGCCACGAGCGTCGGTGCCCGGTTAGATTACTGGCGTGCGGCAGTTCAAACGACGGTTGCCCGACCGGTTTTTGGCACCGGGCCGGGAACTTTCCAGCGGCCTTACGCGCAACTCAAATCTCCCGAAGCGGAAATGGCGCGGCTCGCGCACAACGATTACCTCGAACAATTTTCCGATTCCGGCGTTGTCGGCGGCCTGGCTTACGCGGCTTGGATTGTTCTGGCGTTGACGGCTGCCGGAAAAAAACTCTGGCGCAACGGCGATTATTTTTCTTTTGCCATTTTTGCCGGGTTGCTCGGCTGGTTTGTTCAAGGTTTTGGTGAGTTCAGCCTTTACGTTCCGGCGCTGGCGTGGACGGCTTTTACTTTGCTCGGTTGCCTGTCATCAAAAACATCTTCAGAAGAAGTCTTTGCGCTCTTTCGCGGCAAGTCTAAAGTCCAAAGCCCATAGTCCAAGGTCGGAGGAATTTGGGGAGCGCAGCCGCCCCGGCTGCCGTTCGACGCGCCCCGCGTCGAACACGGGAAATGCCAGCGACGGGGCGTCGTTGGCTGCACGCGGGGCGCGTGCGCTCCCCATTAATTTGAAGCGGATGGATTTCGGCCGGCCATCGGCGCAACACCGGGTGTCCGCGTGGCGCGGGGCGTTGCAAATGATGCGGGATCATCCGCCGTGCCATCGTCCGGCAACGCGGCCATCCAACAAGTTTTCGTGGACGGCAAACCCTGCGCCGAGGCGATGAAAGACGCCGGGCGCTGAACCAGCGCGGCGGCTCATGAAATAAAATAGCCGGAACGGATTTCCCGTCCCGGCTCCATTTTTTCTCTCAACTCTCAACTGTGAACCATCAACTTCTGTTCACGTTGCGATGTGCGCACTCGGATCGCTCCAATCGCTGTAACCAGTGGTGCCGCCGATGGCGCGCGCCTGCACATTATAGACCATGCCGGGCGTCAGATTGGGCAGGATGATTTTGCGCGCCGCCGTGAAGGCGCCCGCCGTTTGCCAGGCGTTCGTGCCCGTGCGGGTTTGCACTTCGTAGCAATACGCATTCGCAATCGGACTCAAGCGCACGACCAGTTGCGTGCTCATTTCATTGTCCAGCCCCAGGATCGTCGGGGCCGGCAATTGGATTTGCGCGCGGTTGGTGCTCGCCGCCTGATAACCCGACGACAGCAGCATCGCCAGGTCATAACGCGCCAATGCCTGCACATACATCGCGTTCGCATCCAACGCATCCAGCAACGCCTGGCGCGCCTGATTTTTTACCGCCGTCAATTGTGTGCCGCCGTTCGCCGCCGCCGCCAGCGCCTCGCGAAAGGCAATTTGCCGCGCCAGCACCGTTGCCAGCGGAACCGTCGGCGTGGGCAACGCCGCATTGCCCGTCATCCCCGCGAGGATTGCCGTGGCAGTTTCATCCAACACCGGGCCGGGATAGCTGTTGAAGGCCAGCGAAACCTTTAATTTATTTTGCATAGGAACCTGTTTTCTATTTTCGATTTTTTTAGTTGTTGAACAATCAATCCCGAAGCCATCCAGCCCCGGATTGTTCGCCGTCACCAACAGCAACGCGGATGCCAGCACCGCAAAAACTGTTAATCTAACAGATGCAAAGAATAACCACTACTAATCATAATTAACGGCCATTTTCATCCGCCATGAAGCTCAATTGCTTCCGGCAAATTATTGTGCGCGAGTTATTTAAAAATAATTTACACCGGTTCCAGCGGTTCTTTTGGCCGCTCTTTTCAATGTAAATAAATTGGACATTCCGTCCGTGAAACCAGACACGAACCTTGCCAACCCGGCCTTCGACATTCCCCTCTCAAGGCCTGACATTGTAATGTCAGACCTTTAGAAGCGCTTTTGAAAGCCTGACAAGGGCTTTTCCAAGCCTGACATTGTAATGTCAGACCTTTAGAAGCGCTTTTGAAAGCCTGAACGGGGCTTCTCAAAGCCTGACCGGGGAATGTCCGAGTTCGAGTTTGCAAGGTCGAAGCCCGACCGGGGAATGTCAGACCTCGACCGGGGCTTTTGAAAGCCTGACCGGGGAATGTCAGACCTTTATTCCCGATGGTCAGGGAACAAAACACGCGCTGGCTGAAATCATCGCCAACCGTGTCCCGGAGCAATTGAGTTCTCCATTGCCGCCGAAGTGCAAGCCGTGGATGAATGAATCCTGCCAGATGGCCACCTTTGAAGCGGTGGCGTTGGCCTTGATGTTCCGGATGAACCAGAAAAGGCGAGCCACTAAACATAGGCATTGAGGAATTGTTCTGGAAAGGCCACGCTGGCGGCTATCGGCGGAGCCAATCCCGAACGGAACGACTACAGGCTGCTGCGAGGAGTATCTTATTTCTGGTGAAATGGCGTTGGCTTATTATCCAAACAATATTTCCAAATAAGTCTTGACTTTGGCGGCGGTTTCCGTTGTAATGCAGGGCGCAGCAGTTGAAAGAACTCTCAACATCTGACGTTGCCTGTTCGGGACAGAACCGCGCAATAGTGCAGGCAATACTTTTCCTCGATCACGGTCAGATTGTCCGCCCCATCTTTACTATCCGCCGCCGACATCATCCTGGTTTTGTCGCTTTCGGCTCTCAAACTCTCAACGTTTGACCATCAACTAAAATGAAATACAAGGCGTTGTTCTTCCTGTAGAAATCCGAAATCGGCCAACAAAGCGATGACGCACACGACAGCGAGGCCGCGAAAATGATTTGAGACTAAAACATACCCCCCAAAAAAATATGAAAGCAAATTTAGCATTGAAGGTTCTGTTGGCGATTTCAATATCCTTTGGCACAACTACACTTGCGCAGACGCTGGACGTGTCGCCTAATCCTGTATGTGTGGGCGATACAGTTACTGTCTCGCTCAGTGGAGTTTGCGAGGAAAGTGAGGCATACGCCACAGTGAACGGCAATGCTGTTTCCCTGACTAACAACGGCTATGGCAATTGGAGTGGCACCTACTCCAACACCCCATCAGACGCGGGCACGGTAAGCTGCTCTGCCTACGACGACTGTGACGACGCGTTCAATACGGTCTCGCTAACGGTGGTTGAACTGAATGACATCACGTTTGTAAGTCAACCGTCAGGTTGCGGATGGAAACACCTATATGGTGATGCATACAGGAATTACGCATTTTTAAAATCGCCTACACCTGGCGATGTCGTGACTTTTGGCCTCGACTTGACTCCGCACAATGCCATTGCAGCCACCTTGGTCAGTTGGAGTGGTGCCTCTCCATCATCTGATAATTTGACGGCTACGGTTCCTGGCACTGCCCTGCTTTATTCAAATACCGTGACCGCCAGCGCGTGCAACTGCACCACCATGCCCTACACGGTCTGGATATTCTGGGGACGTATTTCTTATAATTTTAGTGGCGATTTGGACGGAGACGACGCGCTTGATTTTGCTTCGCCACTAGGGCTAACAAGTATACCCGGCGGTTCAAAGGTAGCCGGTTATGCCGGCGGTAATGCAACAGGAAGCGGAGGTTCTGTTGTTGTTGCCCTTAATAAAGTTGAGATTATTGGAATCATTGACCCTTCTGGTATTGGGGCTCTTGTCGGCAATATTTTTACGTTTAACTATCAAACAAAAAGTTCCGCACCCCGTTGGTTAACATTTGCGCCTCCGGTCAGTTCTACAAGTCCATATTCTACTGACTCTGGTGGAAACGACGGTGGTCTTCCACAGCAAACAACACCAAAAGACGATAAAATATTTGCGCTCGATTCGGCAGGGGAAAGAGACGCCGACACCGTCCGTTTCTATGAAGGCGTTGCCGTGAATTTTAAAAACAATATTTACATCGGAACAGTAATAGCCTCAGATGAAACGCAATGGTATAGCCACATACAAACTAAATTTTGGGTTGGCGTTGTTACTGACATAACACATCATGCGAATGCAGGTAGCCCGACCATTCCAACAACATGGGGGGATCCAAATTGGTAATGGTAGGATTGCATAAATCAAATGAATACTTGGAAAAATATTTTAATTCTAACCGGTCTGGTATTGTTCTTTTCACAAATGGCTTACACGCAAGATATGCCTGTTGGACAGACTTTGATCGAAGATATTCCGCAGAAAAACCAAGCTCAAACTTTAGAATCGCTCGTTTCGACAAATAGGAATGTTCGATTGGATGTGGCTGTGAAATTGGACAAACAAAGGAGTCAATTGGTGCAAAAGCTAATGGTCATAATTGATGGCACAAATTCTGTGAAGGTTAAATTGGATGCGGTTGTTGTTTTAGGCCAATATCGAGCGTCTGAAGCCGTCCCTCTTTTGGTGCGACATTTAGAATGGGATGACGCTGGTTCACATGGAGAACCTATGCGGCCCACGATGACAGAAGAAGATTGGGCGGAAATAACTCCTGTAACGTTTGCTTTAGAGAAAATTGGGATACCAGCTATTCCCGAATTGCTGGACAAAATCGCACAGACGGATGATACGAACATAACAACGAAATGCGTTTCAATTTTTCAGGCAATCGAAGGAAAGGAAGTAACGCAATTCCGTCTGCAAGGACTTTTGGACAAGGAAACTGATCCAAAGAAGAAAGAGCGGATTCAAGCAGCACTGGACGCGCTTAAAAAATTGAATCCAGTAAAATGAAGGCTTCATGGGCTTGCTTCATATTGTTGAGCGCCATTTTACAGGCGTCTGCTGAAGAATACGAGGTGGATGGGCACATTGAGCAGACAATATACAAGAGGGATGGCACCGTCGGGGCAGTGGAGAAAAGCGAATTTGCGGTTTTCGTCAAGGATTGTTCATGGCTGATTCAAACCACAGATGAAGGCAAAGACGGAAAGCCGTTTTTTATCCGCGAGACTGGCTGCACCAACGGCGCGGAAATTTATGAAGTGGAGGGAAAAATCAACAAGGGGCAACAACATGGGGTCAAGGATTGGAACATGGCCACGATTGTTTCCAACAATGTTCCGGTCGGCCAGAATGAAGGTTATTTCGTCAGCCATCTCTGGCTGATGTTTGCCTCCGGTTGTTACTTTGCAAATCTCTCCACCAACTGGCTCACGCCAGTTTATGACGTGAATGCCTCGCTCCAGGCCGATCCCGACCTGAAGCGCGAGGCAAAATGGGAACTTGTCAATGAACCGGGTTCGCTGCCATTGAATGTGGTCTATTTGGAAGGAGGGCTTACCAATGCCACATATACGGCGACGGGCGTAACCAACGCTGGGACAATAAAGATACCAAGTGGTTTTGTGTTTGAGTTCAGGGGCAATCCTTTCAGCGCCAATTTTGCGCCGGGACCGATTGAATTGGGCGAGTCAGCCCCTGCCTATCGCGTCCGCAAACGCGCGGTGGCAACCGTTACCGCCGTCAAGCCGGTTTGTTCCCGCAGCGATTTGTTGCCCACAGCGGAAGGCATGACCATGGTGATTGACCAGCGCCCGACAAATTATCTGGCGGATGCGCAAAATCTGCCGACCTACATTGTAAAAACCGGCGTGCAGTGGCTTCCGATTGCAAAGGCGCAACAATCGTATGTGGCGCAGCGAATTCCGCCGAAACCAACGTCGCGTGGAATTGTGGTCGCAATGCTGTTTTTGCCAACCGCCGCAGTGTTATTGTTCTTATGGTTGAACCGGAAAAAAGGATGATGCAATCAAAAGTCACCGGTTTCTTCCTGTGTGTGTCGGGTCTGTTATTGCTGGTTACTGCATTGGCAAAACTGATCAGCAGCTTTGGCCACGTTCGGATACTGCAAAATGCCGATCCGATTGTTGGATTGACATTTCGCAATGTGTTTCGTAAGCGGAGCCAGGAGTGCCCTGGGTGTTTGGCACAAAAGCTGACGACGGTAAGGGTTTCAGTTGGCCTGGCGGGCGGCGGCGCGTTTGGCTTTGGCCCAGGCCGCCGGCGTGAGGGCTGGCACTTCGGAGGTCTTCGCCTTGGGCAGGCGTTCAAAAACGTCCTGGAGATATTCGGCCGGGTTGATGCCGTGGCGGCGGCAACTGCCCAGCACCGAGTAGATCACTGCACTGCGCTGGCCGGCCTCGGGGTGCCCGATGAATAAAAAGTTCTTTTTACCAACGGCGGTGGGGCGAATCGCGTTCTCGCAAATATTATTGTCGATCTCAAGGCGGCCGTCGTCCACGTAGCGGATCAAGGCGGCCCAGCGAGCGAGCGTATAATCAATGGCCTGGCCGAGCAGACTCTTGGGCAACACCCTTCGGCGCACGATTTCCAACGCCCTGCGGAGTCGCTCCAGAATGGGCCGGCTTTGCCACGCGCGCACGGCCGCCCGGAGTTGCGGTCCGGCGTGCTGCTCGCGCAGCTGTTTTTCCACGGCATAGAGCCGGCCGATCTGGCCCACGAGCCACGCGGCCGACCGGCCTTCGCCCAAGGCTTCATGCAGGCCCTGCCGCGCGTGCGCCCAGCAACCGATCAAGATTAGTTCTGCGCCCCGCTCCCGCGCCAAAGATTCATAGACTCCATAGCCATCGGTCTGGAGTTTCCCGCGAAAACTTTTCAGGAACTCGCGCGGTCCTTCGCGCGAGCGGCTCACCTGCCACTCGAATACCACATCGCCCTGGGGCTGGCTGTAAGTCCACAACCAGCCGGACTGGCTTTTGCCTTTTACATCCGGATCCAAGTAACGGATCGGGGTTTCGTCGGCCTGCAAATAATCCCGGGCGACCAGGGCGGCTTTCATCTCCCGGTAAATCGGCGACAACCAATCGGCGGCCGCTGCCACCCAGCCGCACAGCGTCTGGCGGGAGAGGTTCACGCCGTGGCACTCGCGGTAAATCCGTTCCTGCCGGTAGAGGGGCAGATGATCCTCATATTTGCCGACGATCACCTGGGTGAGCAGACCCGCGCCCGGCAGACCCTTCTCGATCAAACGGGCGGGCAGCGGCGCGATGACGATGCGTTCGGCATTCGCATACTTGGGGCGGATGTAGAGGCGCTTGATGAACTTCGCCGGTTTCCAGTCCAACTCCTCGGTGACTTCCTCGCCCAGCTTGCGCCAGCCGGCGGGCTGTTGCTGCACTTCCGCCGGTTCGAGCACCACGCGCTCGGTCTCCAGGTGCGCGGGCAAAGGCTGGCGCACCGGACGCGCGGCGATGGTGACACGTGCCGGCGTTGGCTTTTCCACCACCGGAGCCGGCACTGTCAGCGCCGACAGACCCGCCAACAATAGTTCGAGTTGTTTGGGGTCGAGGCTTTCGTTCCTGGTCCCGCCGAAGTAACGCTTGAGGAAGAGTTCGAGTTTTTGGCGGAGCAGTTTGTTCTCGGTCTGCAGGGTCGCGAGCGATTGTTGAAAATCGTCTCGCAGTTGCGTGATGAGGGCGCGCGCCTCGTCCAGCGAGGTGATTTGATTGGCGAGCGTGGCGTCCATCGTGAGTTGCCAAATCAGACGCGCCCGCCGCGAAAAGGTTCAAACTTTTGGGAAAGATTTTGCGGTGAAATTTTCAGGTCTCGCGCTCATACCACGGACGCATTTTTGCGCCGCGCAAATCGACGCCATCAGTCAGCATCGCCAGCGCCTGGGGCGTCAAACTCAGCTTGGTGGTTTGCGGTTCGAGATTTTTCGGCCAGGAAAAAGTGCCCGCCTCAAGGCGTTTGTTTAACACCCAGAGCCCCGTCCCGTCCCAACAGAGTATTTTCAGACGCGTGTGCCGCCGATTGGTGAACACAAACAAGGCACCCCCGCGCGGATCTTCCCCGAGCCGCTCCGTGACCAGCGCGTGGAGGCCGTTGAAACCCTTGCGCATGTCGCACGGCTCGATGGCGACGAACACTTTCAAACTGCCGGAAAAACTCAGCATGGGGTGGCGGGATGTTCCAGTGCCCGCAACAAGGCGGCGGCCAGCTCCACCTGCTGGACGGTCGGCCAGCTCCAAGCGCGCACCGCCAGGCAACTGCAAGCTCACCGGCGCCGGGCGCGGGTGGCCGGGGTTGGTTGCCGTCGGCTCCAGCACCGCTTCCAGCCAGCGCACCGGGTCGGCAGGCGGGGCCGGAGCTTTCGCCGGGCCGCCGGCACCCCTTTGCTTTCTTCGGCGATGTGCCCACGCGGCAAAGGTCTGATATTTGATGCCCGCCAGCGCAGCAAACTTGGCCCCGCTCAGTCCACTGCGTTCGAACTCATCCAGCAAACTCTCGCGTCGCGCCGCCGGCGTTTTGACCCGGCCTAGCCCATCCGTTTTCAAGACCAGCTCGCCGCCATTCATAGATGTCATAGCAGAATCCTATGACATCTATGCTGCCATTGAACAGTGGTGCTACGGCTGACGCTTACTGTGTTTCGGCTGGTTGGATTGGTTGAATTGGTGATTGCAGGCATCTGTCTTTTTGGCAAGGGAATTAAATTAAGGACCAGCCTTTTGGCTTGGTTGGCGTCAACATTCGTTGCTTATCGCCTTGATTTGGGTTGGATTGGTTATCAGAAACGCTGCCCATGTCTCGGCAACCTCACGGATGCGCTGCACGTTTCGCCGCAAACCGCTGACACGGCCATGAAAATCATTCTGGCATATCTGCTCCTCGGCAGCTACGCCACCTTGTTCTGGCTCTGGCGGCAGCATCGAAAGGCGGAAGGCAGAATGCAGAATGATGAAGTAAAACCGTAATCAGGAGCTGGCCGTTAGCAGCGGGTTTGCACATTATATGAATCCTGAATTCAGCCCGGCCATTCACGGCGGACATCCGCCAGAACGGCGTCCAGATTGGGCGCGTCAAACCGGATTCCCGGCGCAGGCACGCGATGGTCGCGGAGATCGGGCAAGATATGCCGGTGATGCGGAAAAGTGGAGGCCAGCGCGGGAATTTCCGGGTGCGGCCACGAATCATACCAGCAAATTTTTTCTCCGCCGCGATATACTTCGTAGCTGTAAGCGCGTATCCGCCGCGCTGAAAAATCAACCAGTTCCCAGACTTCCACGCGCAGGCCGCCGGGACATTCAACGCGCCCTTCCAATCTGGCCAGCGTCGCGCCAATGGGCGCAAGCGCCAAAGTGGAATGGGTCACGAAAGGATGACGTTCCGCCAGCGAATAAACCCACGCGCTGTAACTGGCAATATCGTCCAGCGGCGCGCTCATGCGCCCGCCGGTTCCAGCGTCAGCGCGCCCGCGCCGGAACGCCGGTGCAGTTCGCGGAGATGCCCGTAGGCCATCTGACGGTAGCTGGCTTCCCGCTCCAGTTTGGCTTCATAAACGCCCGCCCAGCGGATGAAATCGCGCGTCTGCTCCAGTTCGCCCGCCTGGAAGCAATGATAAAAATCGGCAGACAGCAGGCCATATTGGTCTTCCAGCACTGCCAGTTCCGCGTCCAACCCGTGAATGTCCCGGATGATGTCCTCGCGTTTCATGGCGGCAACTTACTTTATCGTCCCGTTGTGGGCAAGTGGATTCGTGGGACAGGCTTCCAGCCTGTCCGGTTTGTCTGGAAAGAAACGCCCCGACAGGCAAGAGGCCTGTCCCACTAGATTTTGTGGAAATCTGAAAATGAATGCGCGAAAATATATCGCTCCTGACGGAGCTTTATTTTTGGTTTTGATGAGGCTACAGCTATGGCGCACCTACGGCGCTAAAGGCGAAGTTATGAAAATGTTTTTTCGATTGATAAAGATCGTGTTGCCGTTGGCAATTGTGGCTTTTTGCCTTTTTGGATTTGTCCTGCATTCCCAGAGCGGCATTTTTGGCGGGTTTCAGACAGCATTGCTGTCGGCGGATTGGATGCTGCTGGCCTGTATTGCCGTCTGGTGCGGCACTTTTCTGTTTCTGACGTTCAGCCGGGCTGATTTGCCGCTGATTGGCCTGCTGCTCATAGCCATTGCTGCGTTCTTTATCGGCTATGCAGCGTCTTGGCAGAGTGACGGATGCGATCATTCTTTTGGCGGCCGTGGCGCTGGGCAAGGAAAAACCGCAGGCTGCTGCGAGGAGTATCTTATTTCTGGTGAAATGGCATCGGCTTATTGTCTGAACAATATTTCCAAATAAGTCTTGACTTTGGCGGCGGTTTCCGTTGTAATGCAGGGCGCAGCAGATGAAAAAATCCAAGACATCTGATATTGCTTGTTCGGGACAGAACCGCGCAACCGCGCAATAGTGCAAGCAATCATTTTCCCCGGTCGGGGTCAAATCTACGTCCGTTTTTCCAATCGCCCGGCAAGGGCGACGTCACGGATTTGCGGACAAAGCTCTTGCAGATGGTGGAAAGCTTACGCCGCCGCCAACCGTGCCAGCAAAATGAAATTTGATGAGACAAATTAAAACAACCAACAAAAATAAAACTATGATTAAAATAAATGGGGGGATGATGGTATTGGCTGGAATGATCGGAATTTTCTTGATCCTTCTGCTGGCACAGACCAGTTGGGCCCAGTCAGAGGGCTGTGGCAACACATACACATACGATTGGGAACTTGTTTTTTGCCCAAGTGTGACCAATTCGCCTTCAGTAAGCCCGCTCCTTTTTTGCAATGCAGTTGGCTATGCCCCATCGGGGCCAACTGTAGTTCCCCCTATTTATGAGCCTGGCCTAAAGGAAAAGGAAACGGACTATGATTATTGTAATCCGACATACGATTATGCTAATATTACATATACTGTTGGCAATGTTCAATGGGATCCGCCGTTACCGGGCACATTCACATCTGCAAATTTGCCGTCATTTAGTTCGCAGGCCTACGTCAACGTAACCAGCAGCGATACCGCCAATTGTCCAAGTCCGGGGCGGGTTAATGTCGGGTCGCCAGTCACATGGAATGTTCTTAATACTAATGTAACAGTGTATGTCAAATTTAATCCGTCGGCACTTGAAACCGCATTAGATGCGGTCGAAGATGTAACAGGGGAGGCAGACCTCTGTAAGTCAAAACAAATAAGCACCAATGCTGAAGCTGAATTTGAAATAGATGAAACTCCCGTGTGTTGTGATAATATTCCCGGCCTAAAAATTGAAGTAAGCGGTAGCCTGAATTGGAATCTAGGTTCGATTACATGTAATTTTCCATATGCCGGAATTCCCCATATAGCATCAGTGAATTTGGTTCTTACTGCAGAAGCCTCCCTAGATGCTTCCATAAGCGGTGAAACTGAGTGTGGTGAAGGTCAAGTATGTGGGTCAGTTGGTGGAACTTTTACAATTGGAGGCGGTTTGGGGGTAAATGTGGGTGATGATTTTATAAATGTAACCCTTACTATTCAGTGCGCTTCAACAGTTACGGGTCAAATATGTTGTAGTAACACTGGCAGCTTATCTGGCAGCGTAACGGCATGTTCCGGGGTGATTTCACTTAAGGGAAACATTTCTCTATTTGATGGTTGGGAAGATATAGGTTTGAATATTCCACTTTCCAGTGGGGTTTGCCTTCCAACCTTAAATTTTTGAGGTGATTGACCTATTGATTTTACAATCAAGTGATCATATAATTACTTTTCAAATGAAAACACAGCCAAACCACAGGAAATGCGTGAAAACTGTCGAAAATAAGGGCTTTTGCCGAATCCGAACGCTATGGGACGGAGTGTGCCGGTGAAAGCGCCAGTCAATCTTCAAATCACCAATAAAATCAATGGTTTTAAGCATATTTCCTATGGGAAAACACTGAAATGAAAACATTAAATACCATTTGGATAATCACACTGGCTTTTACGTTTTATGCCACAGCCGAAGACCGTTTCCCGAGCTTTTCTGAAACTTCACTAAAGGTTGCAATTCCAACCGAAATGCAAGGTTACCAATCCATACCTAAAGACCAACCCACGCCCGATTATGAGGTTGTAACCAATGTTAATACCATTGTAACTAATGCCATTTTTACACTGACAGGCCAAATTTTTACAAATGCAACTGACGGGCAAATACAAACAACATCTGAAGGTTTTAGCGGCATCACGGACAAAAGCACGCCGTGGAAAACTTTAACGGAACTACTGGCGGTTTATCGGCAGGGAAGCGATCAGAAAAAAATTAGGGCTCTTTACAATGCTTCGTCAAAATCGTTTTTTGATCAAATTTACAGCACGGCTGAAATGACCGCAAAAATGCAGGCTCATGGTTCATCCATATCAAGTATGCAAGCTGTTCTCGGATTCGATTTTGGTGATGGATTCGTAGCCTTTGTGAAGGTGACAAAAGTTTCTGGGACGAGTGACATGATGCCGTTTTATTTTGTGAAAACCAATGGAGTTTACCTTCTTTCAACATTTAAGGATCAAAGCAAGATGATACAGAACATTGCGGTGTTTTTTAACACCCATCCTGCGGCCCAGCTTATTAAATAACATTCAATATATCCACGAAAATATTCCGGTTAATCAGTCTGCATTAAAACGTGACAGCTAATCATTGCTTTCTATTAATTCCATTTTTGTTCTTTGCGGTGCTGGTTCTCATTCGGGGGAAGCCACTGTTAAGGAACTTAATCCTCGCTTTATTTGGGACGATTATATTGTCTTTTCTGGATTTTCACTTTGTAAATGACTCAATCCTACAGTTTGAATCTCGAAATTATCCGCACACGACCGGCTTCATCACTCACAGCGCGGTTGCGAGTCATGAAGTCATACGTCCCGCCTCTAAATTTGGTTCCATTTCTCAAGTTAGTTATGGCGTGGACTTCAAATATCTTTATAAGGTTAATGACCAGTCATTCGAATGCGCACGTTTTCGTTATAATAATTACTCATGGAAATATGAATGGGCTCGACAACTCATAGCGGTTCATCCGGTTGGGTCGCAAATCCAAGTTTTTTATAATCCCCAAAATCCGGTTGACGCAGTATTATTTGTTGGATTAGATGGCACTGATATGACTCTTTTTTTGATTTTAGCATTGCTTAATTTAATTGTCATTTTTTCATGGTGGTTTCTCGTTAAAAAGTATTTGAAACGGTCAGTATCGGATGAAACGATACCAACACGAAAGTTTTAAAGCTGCTTTGTCCGGAAAATATGAAACAAAACCATTCTATTTATTGCGGACTTTTAGGCGTCATTCTCTATAGCACCAGTTTGCTAGCGGCTGACATTCAAACCGCGCAGTTTGGAAGCAATCTCGTTTGGGACAGCGAAACGAAAGCGACGAATGTAGAAGTTGGCGAAGCCGAAGCACATCTAACTTTTAATTTCACCAATATTTCATCGAGCAGCATCATGATTACCAACGTGCATACATCCTGTGGCTGCACAACGGCGCAATTGCCGCCATTGCCCTGGATTATTGCACCCGGCACCAATGGTCAAATTGGTATAACCGTAAATCTGGCCGGTAAAATCGGAACCCTTTTCAAATCCGTGACTGTAAGCACCGACAAGGGTTCCAAAGTTCTTTCCGTTAAAATCGCCATCTTGCCGCCAATTATGTCCGCTGCGTCCACAACCAATAAATCGCGCACTTTACAGGCAGCATCAAAAGGACATGGCGTTGCAACTGCACCCGCTGCCAAGCAAACTTCTGATTTGCCGGCTGCACAAGCTATGATTGATCCCAACCGGGCGCGTAGTTTTCAAATGGCCGTGGTTGACCGGCAGGCCGTGTTCAAGGACGATTGCGCCAGTTGTCACGCCACGCCCGCAAAAGGCAAATATGGCAAGGAACTTTACGATTCGGTTTGCGGGGTTTGTCACGAAAGCGCAAACCGCGCCACGATGGTTCCTGATTTGCATCATCTTAAGGTGCCGACGAGCGTTGATTTCTGGAAAACATGGATTACGATGGGAAAAATAAATTCGCTCATGCCCGCCTTTGCCACGGCGTATGGCGGCCCGCTGACAGAATCACAAATTGAATCTCTGGCCAAATATCTAGGAACTGCGATTTCATCCAACACCAACCATTTCCAATGAAAAAGAGAATTTTGAACGCGATTATTTTCTTGTGCGTGCCGGCCGTGATTTTCTTTACGGTCGTCATTCGCCGGGAGCCAACTTATGGGGGGAAATCCGCCACCATGTGGTTTCAGGAATTGAGGTTAAATCAAGACGCTGCATTGAATGCCTTGCAACACATAGGCGCAGGTGCTTTGCCGGCACTCAAAGACGGGCTTAAATCTTCGGCCCTCACTGATAGATGCATGGCGGCCTTGGCATTGGGTAAATTAGGAGTGTCGGCGAAAGACGCGATTCCAAATCTTATCCAAGCATTGGACGATAGCAGCCCCAGTGTTCAGTGCGCAGCAATGATGGCATTAACGCGCATTGGCATTACCAATGCAGAGTTGGCACCAAAATTGATGTCAAAATTGACAAGCAAGAACACGGGCGCTTTTGCGGCGACATTGTTAAATTCCATTGAGCGGAAGCGAAATGCAGATAACCTGCCGCCATTGCCCCAAGCCGGATATGAGTATGGGATGGTGTGCTTAAAGTCGCCGACACCTTCGATGCGCTTGAACGGAGCGATTCAACTTGCAAGTGTTGCCCAAAAAGATGAGCGGGCAAAAACCGCGCTTGAATCACTTTTGAAGGATGAAAATGGCTGGGTTCGGCAAGAAACGGCACAGTTGATGACCAATCCTATTGCTCTGTCGAATTTTAAGCTGGTTTCGGAGTAAATCCTGTGCTTTGGTGCAATGCATGGACATACCAACCAATTGTAAATTCATCGGGGGATTAAAAACCGCGCTGTTGTTCATCATGGTTGGGTTGTGCCTGTTCGGGTATGCGTTGCGTTATCATGGCAAAACCGGCACGATTTTATCCATTGTCGAAGTGCTTTTCACGCGATCCGATACTCAATGGATATTTTTTAGTTGCATTACCATCTGGTGCGCCTGTTTCATTGCCCTTACATTCGGCCTGAAAGACATTCCGTTGGCCGGCTTGCTTTTAATCGCAGCGGCCATGTATGCCACCCATTATGAGTTCTCTTTTCGGTCAGCAAACGCAGTGGTCTTCCTCGGCGGCATAACACTGGGCAGGGGGACGCAGTTCCTGCTGAAAACAGATGGAAGATGGAATATGGAAGACGGGGTGGAGAAAGAAGTCAGAAGTCGGAAGTCAGAAGTCGGAAACACCACTCCAGAAATTGTCACTCGTCACTCGTCACTCGTCACTTTCCTGATTGGTTTAATTTTGCTGCTTGCCTTCGGGTCGTGGTGGCATCTGGAAGTGTCAAATCGTTTTTATCCTGCGGGAGTGCGCTGGACGGGGCTATGGGATAATCCAAACATTTACGGAATGTTGATGGGGGCGGGGGTGGTGCTCGCAATCGGGCTTTTGGCGGAAAAGCTGAAAACTGAAAAGCTGAAAACTGAAATTGAAAAGCGGAAGCCATTCGGAATTCAGAAGTCAGAAGTCGGAGGTCAGAATGAAGTGAGGCGGAAATGGAATCTATTGCGGACTTTGCGCTCTTTTGCGGCGATAAAATCGGCAATTGGCAATTGGCAATCGGCAATTCTTCTGATTGCAGCCGGGATGATGGCGGTGGGTTTGTTTTTCAGTTACAGCCGGGGTGCGTGGGCGGGGACGGCGGTTGGTCTGCTATACTTGGCAAAGGCGCATGGCAGGTTCAAATGGCGGCTGGTTTTGCCGGGAATTGTTGTTGCGGCGGCAATCGTGTTCTTTTTCTGGAATGCCACGCCGGACACGGCTCCGTGGTATTTGAAGCGGATGGATTTCGGCAGGCCCTCCGCGCAACACCGGGTGTCCGCATGGCGCGGAGCGGTTCAAATGATGCGGGATCATCCCTTCGGCGTCGGCTGGAACAAGGCGGTTGGCGTTTATGATAAAGATTATTCACCCCCTGAAGGCGGCGCGGCGGCGATCACCATGAACAGTTATCTGATGCTGGGAACGGAACTGGGTTTGCCGGGGTTGGTTTGTTTTTTGGCATATGTTGGGCTTTGTTTTAGAACCAAGCGGCACCTCACCCCGGCCCTCTCCCCATTTGACCCCTCCGCCCCTGTCAAACGCGGAGAGGGAGAATTATTGGCAGTCACGCAGCAATCCACGTCACCCGTCACTTGTCACTCGTCACTCCAAGCAGCTTGTCGCGCCGGTGCTTTGATGTTGCTGGTAGCGTTTTGGTTTGATGGCGGATTGTTCACGCTGGCAACGGCGTCGGTGTTCTGGATTTTGCTGGAACTTGGAAAAACAAATGCAGAAGGCAGAAGGCAGAAGGCAGAAACAGGACAAGAGTCAGAGATCAGAAGTCAGCCGTCAGAAATCAGAAGTCCGGCCTCTGATCTCCGACCTTTGTCTTCCGGTTTCACGCTGATCGAACTGCTGGTGGTGATTGCCATCATCGGCATTCTGGCGGCGATGTTGCTGCCGGTTTTGGCCAAGGCCAAACTGAAGGCGCAAGGCAGCGTGTGCCTGAACAACATGAAGCAGTTGCAACTGGCCGCAATCGTCTATGGGAGTGACAATAGTGACTATTTGCCGGCGAATGTTACCGTTCGTAATGGCGGCGATACGGCTTCCGGCGATCCTTCCGCCAAACCGCCGGTTCACGCCGGACCGAACTGGGTGGATGGCACATTTTCCTCATCCCCTCCTTGGAACAGTGCCATCGCCGAGGACCCCGTTGGCTGCGCAACCAATCCTTTTTATCTTGGGGTGCAGGGGAATGCCGGCGGCAATCCAGTGGTGACCCTGCTTGGCTCCATCGGGACCTATGCCAAAATGGCGGGAGTCTATCATTGCCCCGCTGATAAATATATGGATCCGACGTGGCATCAGGCGCGCGTCCGGTCGTGTTCGGCCAATTGCTTTGTGGGTGGTCATGGCCCGGAGTCCAATGGTGTGAACGGACAACAAAACGGAGTCAACTACAAGGTTTTTAGCAAATTTTCAGATTTTGGCGGCGCTGCTTTGGGCGCTTCGGATTGCTTTGTGTATCTGGATGAAAACCCGCTGAGTCTGAATGATGGATGGTTTCTTTTTTATGGGAATGGAAGCACCATCAATGACAAGCCGGCGATCAATCATGGATTTACCTCGTCGTTTTCCTTTGCAGATGGTCATGCGGAATTTCACCGATGGCACGACGTGTTTCTAAACCCGGCTTTGACGCCAGGCACATCAGGAGGATCGGATACACAGTGGCTCGCCCAACATGGCACTTACCCCCTGCAATGATATGAAAGAATCGAAGACACAGTTTAGCTCAAGGCTCCGGCAGTGGAGGGCACCTTGGATGCAGGGTGCTGGGCTGGCGCTGCTCGCGGTGTCATTGGTTGGTTTGAGGCTGCTGTGGATTCATGTTCAACGGCCGGCGCATTTGGAGGCCAATGCGGCGGCGTATGGCTCGCTGAGGAATTTCTACGGACCAGCGCAGTTCAACCACGACGGCAGCAAGTTCATATACGCGGCGGCGGCGGATGACCGGGGACGCGCGGTGTTTCTGTGCGACACCGCGACGGGGAAGAAACAGCAAATCATCGAGGACAAGCAGGGAGTGGGAATCTGGAACGATGATTTTGATGTCCAGGCCGGGCCGTGGTCGCCGGACGACCATTGTTTTCTCTGTGTCGTTAGCAACCGGCTGATGGTTTTGCCCGTAGATGCCAATCAGAAAACTGTCGTCATTGAAGACAAACCATATTCAGAGGCAGTGTGGCTCACGCCAACCAGGTTTGCCTATGTGACGGAGGGAACGAATTTATGCGTTGGCGAAAAAAGCGGGAACGGGCAATGGGAGCACCGGCTTTTCCTGGTTCAGAATTCGTCCCTGACTTCCCTGGCGGTGATCAGTTCGGATACGGTGGCATGGCTGGAGAATGGCGAGCTCATCTGCCGTGCTAATTTGCTGGAAGGCAATAGTGGCGGCGACGCCCCGTCGCCGAACTTAAAAAAAGTCAGCGCGGTGTCGCTTCCACTTTCCGCGACGGGGGCGTCGCAGCCAAAGATGCAGCCACCCACCAATGGTTTGGCCCTCTGGCTGGATGCTTCCAAGTTGCGGCAGACGGATCAGGCGCAAGTCATGGACTTGCCGGATTTGAGCCGAAGCCAAAACGATGCGGTGTGGAACGGAACTCCGCCGGTGTTCAACGGCACGAACAGTCCGCGCGCGTTGAACGGCAAAGGAACGATTCATTTTGGCTGGGTGGATTCGGCGGCGAACGGAACCGGCTTGAAAACGCGCGGGCCGCTGGGCATCACCGGTGCCGCGCCTCGGAGCGTGTTTGTCGTCATGCGGCACGAGGCGGACCGCGCGATGATGGTCAGCATGGGTGACACCAGTGCGCACGGCGCTTTGTTCGCGGTGGAATGGAGCGAGCGGCTGTTTCTGCCCACGGGCTGGTGGGCGGACAACTATGTTGATGCGACCTCCACCAACTGGAACCTGCTGGAAGTGGTTCATGACGGTGTGAGCCAAAAAGGTTATCTCAATGGCCTGCTTCAATGCACCGCCAGCGCACAATTGGACACGGTGGAAACTGGAGTTGAAATCGGCTTTCGCGACGGCAACGACGCCAAAGCCGCTGAAGGTGATTTTGCCGAATTGCTGGTGTATGACCAGGCGCTAAACAATACCGAGCGCCGCCAGGTGGAAGATTATTTAAACACCAAATGGTTTGGCAGAAAGTCTCTTTCACCGCCAAGTTCGCTGGTCTGGTATGACACTGGACTCGATGGAATGACGGGATTGGCTTATTCCAAGGAAACCGGGGAACTGTTAATCAGCCGCACGGAAGCCGGACGGGATTCAATCCTGCGTTTGGACACGGCTTCCGGCACCAACGCCAGCCCGATCCTGGTGGTTCAAGGACAATCCGTGCGCGACCCGCAATGGGCCGGCCCGGACAGATTCGTTTATTCCAGCCGCCTTGACACCCGGGTCTGGCTCAAGCTGGCCGACTTGTCCGGCGTTGAGAAAAAGCAAGTGTTGCAGTTGTGGGGGAATGGAAGTTTTGACTGGTTCAAAATGACCGCGGACCAGAAGAAATTGTTCCTGTTTGGAAACATCAACAACGAGCCGGCGGCTGGCATCCGGCGATATGATCTGGCGTCGGACACATGGCATCCGGTGATTTCGGTCTCGGATTATCCGACAGTCCAGGCCGTCACCGCGTTGCATGAGCCGATGAATTTGCCCGGCGGCAATGTGACTTGCACCATCTACCGGCCCGCCAATTTTGACCCGCACAAGAAATATCCGCTGGTGATTGGAGACACCATGATTACCGACCCGATTTACGGCGAGCCGTTCATGACGGGCATGGCGGCTTGCGGGGCGAGCGTGGCAGTGGTGGAGCGACCGTGGTGGACGGTGGGCATCGAGCAATGGGCGCAGAATGTCCAGGGACTTTACGACCAGCTCAAGAACGATCCGACAGTGGACACCCGGCGGGTGTATCTGTTCGCCGCCAGCGCCGAGACGTCTTACTTGAGTCAAATGGTGGAAACGAATACCGCGCCGTGGCGGGGATTGATTATGCTCAATCCCAGCGCGTTACCGGATTTCTCCAAATTGCCCGTGTTCGAAGCCCGCCCCAAAATACTGCTGGACGCCGGCGGTGAAGAACATGAAGAAGACCGCTTCAAGAAATATCAAAAGGATGCGCTCAATTCCGGCGTCATTGTGGAGTTTTACACGCACCCTGGCGAAACGCATCGCACGGTGGGCATTGATGCCAAACTCCAACGGTCCCAAGAATTGATGCACTTCATCTTTGAGGAATGAAATCATGAAATTGACCGCGCTTTTTATCAAGTCTGCCGGAGTCATCCTGCTGGCGGCGGCGTTGGAGCGGTGTCTCATCGCCGCCGGCAACGCGCAGATTATGGCCTTGCCTGAACCCATGCTCGGCATGCCCATCCGTTATGCCGTGCTGCTGGTTGGTGGATTTGAACTGGTCGCGGCGTTCTTCTGTTTGTTTGGCAGGAACCTGAAGCTCCAGCTTGGCTGGCTGGCTTGGCTGGTCACTAATTACGCAGTCTATTGGACTGGCTCGTTCATGATGCACATTCACCCTCAAACCACCGGCGTCGGCGCTCTCACCGACCCGCTTCAATTGGCGCACGGCCCGCTTGGACTGATCGCAATGTTTATCCCCGTTTATCTTTTGTTGGGCAGTTATACGGCGGTGATCTGGCTTTGGTTCGGGGAACGCACCCTTCAACGCGTTCGGAGGGAGAAGGCGGAAACCATCAAGATGGCCTGTCCTGCCTGTGGCGCACACATCCGGTTCGACAACATCCGTGCCGGCCAGACAATTCCGTGTCCCCATTGCCAGACTGCCATCACCCTGCGCAAACCCGATCTATTGAAAATGACCTGCGTTTTGTGCGGCGGACACGTGGAATTTCCCGCCCATGCCCTCGGCCAGAAAATTCCCTGTCCGCACTGTGCAAAAACAATCACGCTGTTAAACCCCGCTTAAACTTCTTCAAGCCTAGGATAAACCAGTGCTTGTCTGGACTTCAAATCAGTTCGACAAAATATCCCGAAACATATAATATGTGGCGCAATGAAAGTGCTTTTCTTAAACGGCCCGAATCTGAATTTGTTGGGGCAGCGCGAGCCGGAAGTTTATGGCCGGCTGACTTTGGCGGACATTGAGGCCAGAGTGCGCGAACGCGCGGAGCAATTGAAGGTGACGGTGGATTTCAGGCAGTCGAACCAGGAAGGCGAACTCGTCAGTTGGATTCAGGAAGCCAAAGGCAAGTTTGATGTCATCGTCATCAACGCTGCTGCTTACACTCATACGAGTGTAGCCTTGCGCGACGCCATTTCCGCCGTCGGCGTGCCGACGATTGAGATTCACCTTTCCAACATTCATGCGCGGGAAGAGTTCAGGCACAAGTCGCTGATTGCGCCGGTTTGTCTGGGTCAAATCTGTGGTTTTGGCGCAAAATCGTATATTTTAGGTCTTGAAGCAGCCGTTGACGTTAACGAATCCAAAAAATCGGCTTGAAAATTCATTTTTTAGCAAAAACTTTTTCGATTTACAGCTTGACGATTTGCACTGGACGCAATACGATTTCATCGAACATAAAATTTTGAATAAGCAAAGACGCGAATTGACTCTGCTTTTCATGGTTAAAATGTCATTATTTGCCAAAATAGAAATAACTTTAACGAGAACGCATCGTGGACTTAAAAGACATCAAGGCAATCATTGATTTGATGAAGAAAAACTCCATCACGGAGTTTGAACTGGAGCAGCAAGACTCAAAACTTCGCCTGAAGCGCGGACTCAATGGCGGAACACCAGCCGCGCAGACCGATGACAGCGTGCCAATGATTCCAATTTCACTGCCTGTGGCTGCACCTTCAGTTGCCGTCGCATCTCCGGTTGCTGCGTCAATGACCAATCCGGGCGAAATTGACATCAAGTCGCCGATGATAGGAACTTTTTACCGTTCGCCGTCACCGGAAGCCGCTTCATATATTGAAGTCGGCTCGGAAGTCAGTCCCGAAAGCGTCGTTTGCATCATCGAAGCCATGAAGGTGATGAACGAGATCAAGGCCGAGGTCAAAGGCGTCGTCACGCAAATCCTCGTTGAGAACGGCAAGCCGGTCGAGTTCGGCCAGCCGCTGTTCAAGGTTCGTTCGTCTTGAAACGGTTCTTAAACCGCATTTCACAAGCCCATGTTTGAAAAAGTTTTGGTCGCCAACCGCGGGGAGATCGCCGTCCGCATCATCCGCGCCTGCAAGGAACTGAACATCCGCACGGTGGCGGTGTATTCGGAGATTGATGCGAACTCGATGCACGTCCAGATGGCAGACGAGGCGATTTGCATCGGCAAGGCGGCCTCGGCGGAAAGCTATCTGCGGATTGACCGCATCATCAGCGCGGCGGAAGTCGCCGACGTGGACGCGATTCATCCCGGCTACGGTTTTCTTTCGGAGAACGCGCATTTCGCGGAAGTCTGCGAAAGCTGCAACATCCGCTTCATCGGGCCGAGTCCGCAGGCCATGAACGCCTTGTCTGACAAGGCCGTCAGCCGGGCGCTGGCAAAAAAGGCCGGCGTGGAGATTCCGCCCGGTTCGGAAGGCACGGTGGAAAATGAAAAGGACGCGCTGGCCGTCGCCAAAAAAATCGGCTATCCGGTGATGATCAAGGCCGTGGCGGGCGGCGGCGGACGCGGAATGCGCATCGCGCACAATGACATTTCGCTCGTCAAAGGTTATCACACGGCGCGCACCGAGGCGGAAAAGGCGTTTGGCAATTCGGGCGTCTACATTGAAAAGTTCATCGAAAATCCGCACCACATCGAAATCCAGATTTTAGGCGACAACAAAGGAAGAATCATCCACCTCGGCGAACGCGACTGCTCCGTCCAGCGCCGCAATCAGAAACTGATTGAAGAATCGCCGTCACCGCTACTGGAAAATAAATTCCGCAAGTTGCGCGACAAGATCGGCAAGGCGGCGGTGCGCATTGCCGAGGCGGCGCGCTACACGAACGCCGGCACGGTGGAATTCATCGTGGATGACCACGGCAATTATTATTTCCTCGAAGTCAACAAGCGCATCCAGGTCGAGCATCCGGTGACCGAAGAAGTCACGGGCATTGATCTGGTGCGCTACCAGATTTTGCTGGCGATGGGCGAGCCGCTGCAACATTCGCAAAGCCAGATCGAATTCAAGGGCCACGCCATTGAATGTCGCATCAACGCCGAGGACCCTTTTGACGATTTCCGTCCCAGCCCCGGCCGCATTGAGATGTATTATCAGCCGGGCGGCCGCGGCGTGCGCATGGAAACCCACGCCTACGCCGGCTATACGATTCCGCCGACCTACGACTCGATGATCGGCAAGCTCATTGTCACCGGCAAGGACCGGCGCGACGCGATTGACCGCATGAACCGCGCGTTGAACGAGTATCTCATCACCGGCGTCAAGACCACGATTTCGTTCCAGCAGGCCATCATGCAGGACCCGAATTTCCGGCGTGGCGTTTATTCCACCAATTTCGTCGAACAACTGCTCGGCGGCGCGCGGCGCGAATTGATCGAGGAAAAAACCTGATTAAATCCTTGAACGTCTGACCGGTTTGACTTGGAGCTTGACCGGGTAGGGGATTTGATAATAAACTACTTCCACAATGTTGAAATACGCATTACAAGCTGTCATTCTGGCCGTCGTCGTAGCTGACGACGCCGTTGGCGCTTGTTGAACGAACCAATTTAACAAGAACCCACGGCTGGCAACAGTCGTGGGTTTTTGTTTTAATCCGCGACGCCAGCCTGCCGGGCCGTAGCTTTTGAGCGAAGGCTGGCCACAACCGAAAGACATATGAGCAAGACAACTGAAATCGCAAAACAGAAATCCGCAACCGCGAAATCCAAACCGCGCGCCGAAGTCGGCCCGGCGATGTTCGGACGCGACATTTTTGTCGAGGCGCTGGAACGCGAAGGCGTGGAAGTCATTTTCGCATATCCCGGCGGCGCGAGCATGGAAATCCACCAATCGCTCACGCATTCCAAAATCCGCACGATTCTCCCGCGCCACGAGCAGGGCGGAAGTTTTGCCGCCGAAGGTTATGCGCGCGTGACCGGCAAAGCTGGCGTGTGCATGGGCACCAGTGGGCCGGGCGCGACGAACCTCGTCACCGCCATCGCCGATGCTTACATGGATTCCTGTCCGCTCATCGCAATTACAGGGCAGGTGACGCAGGCGATGATCGGCCGCGGCGCGTTTCAGGAGACGGACATCATCGGCGTGACGCTGCCCATCGTGAAACATTCTTATTTGATCACGGACATCAACGACATTCCGCGCATCGTGAAGGAAGCGTTTTACATCGCGCAATCCGGTCGCCCCGGCCCGGTGGTGATTGATTTTCCAAAAAACCTTCAGCAGGCCAAGACGCAACCCGTCTGGCCGACGCTCGAAGAAATCAAAAAAGGTCTGCCCGGCTACACGCAACCCGATTTGAAAGCAGACGACATTGCGCTGAACGAAATCATCGGCCTCATCGAAAAAGCCGAACGTCCCGTGCTTTATTGCGGCGGCGGAATTATTTCCAGCGGCGCGGCGGCGGAATTGAAAAAATTCGCCGAGGCCACGAACATTCCTGTGACGACCACGATCATGGGCATCGGCGGTTTTCCTGAAACACATCCGCTTTCCTTGCGTTGGCTCGGCATGCACGGCTCGGCCTCTGCGAATTGGGCCGTGAACGGCGAATACGAATTGCGCAAAAGTTTCAACGACCCGATGGTGAAGTTGAAAGACGGCGCGGATTTGTTGCTCGCGTTCGGCGTGCGTTTCGACGACCGCGTGACGGGCAAGTTCGAGGAATTTTGCAAATCGGGAACGATTGTCCACATTGACATTGATGCGTCGGAGTTGAACAAAAATCGCAAGGCGAATTTGCCGGTGGTTGGCGACATTAAAGACGCGTTGACGCGCCTGAATAAATTGGTCGAGAAACGGCCGATTCAAAAAAAGCACACCGCCTGGCTCGCGCAGATCGCCGAGTGGCAGAAAAAAGCGCCGTTCGCTTATCGCATCACGCCGGAAATCGCCAACAGCGATCACATGATTGACCACATGCAGGGCAAGGAGAGCGAAGTGATTTTGCAACAGATGGTCATCGAGACGCTTTACGAAATGACGAAAGGCGAAGCTTACATCAGCACCGGCGTCGGTCAACATCAGATGTGGGCGGGCCAATGGTATAAATACAAATACCCGCGCCAGTTCGTGACCAGCGGCGGCCTCGGCTCGATGGGCTACGGCTATCCCGCCGCGCTCGGCATGAAGGTCGCGCTGCCCGACAAGCAGGTCATTGACATTGACGGCGACGGCTCGTTCCTGATGAACATCCAGGAACTCGCGACCGCGCACGTTGAAAAAATTGCCGCGAAAGCGATCATCCTGAACAACCAGCACCTCGGCATGGTGGTGCAATGGGAGGATAATTTTTACGCCGGCAATCGCGGCCACACTTATCTCGGCGATCCCGACCATCGCCCGGAGATTTATCCCGACTACGTCCGCGTCTGCAATTCCTTCGGCGTGAAATGCGAGCGCGTGATGTTCAAAAAAGATTTGCGCGCCGCCATCCAGCGGATGCTCGACGCCGACGAACCTTACGTCCTCGACGTGGTCGTGCCGTATAGCACGCACGTCATCCCGTTCATTCCCGCCGGCAAAACGGTTGCGGACATGATCTGGAAGCCGTAATTTAATCCACCAAAAATTCCCGCGAACCGGACGCGACTGCTTGTCGTCCGGTTTTTTTGTTAAGCTGCCGTCATGCTTGAAAATTCCACCTGACGGTTGCGAATTAGCGTAGCGCAGGCGTCCTGCCTCTTCACACCAAGCAAAGTGCGGTGCAAATAATTTATGCTCGCAGGCGAGACGCCAGCGCTAATTTACCGCCGCAATCACCTTCATCGCCTCCGCCGTGAGCGCGGTGATTTTGTCCCACGCTTTGTCCGCGATGAGTTTGCGCTCGGCCATCCACGAACCGCCGATGGCCGCGACCTGCGGGATCGCCAGATAATTCGGCAGTGCCGCCGCCGTGATGCCGCCGGTCGGAATAAATTTCACGCCCGTGTGGCCGAAAGGCCCGCTCAAAATCTTCAGCGCGTTCACGCCGCCAAAAGTTTCCGCCGGGAAAAATTTCAGGTGCTTCCAGCCGAGTTCCAGCGCGCGCATGACTTCCGTCGGTGTGATGACGCCGGGAAAAAGCGGAAAATCATTTTCCTGCGCGGTCGTCGAGACGGTTTCGCTCAAGCCCGGCGACACGCCGAATTGCGCGCCTGCGCCGATTGCCTGTTTCACTTGTTCAGAAGTCAGCAAAGTTCCCGCGCCGACGATGATTTGCGGAACGCTTTGGCGAATGGCCGCGATTGACTCCGCCGCGCCGCTCGTGCGAAATGTGACTTCGATGCAGTTCAACCCGCCCGCAAGCAACGCCTCGGCCAGCGGCACGGCGTCTTCCGTTTTGTCAATGACCGCGACGCAGATGAGTCGTTGTTTAAGAAAAGATTCAGCGTTCATAAAAATCGTGCGGGCAAATGTTACAGAATTATTTGCGCGAGTGAACTGCAAATTCGGTGGTGCCAAATTTGATTGTTGTAGTGTCGGCGCTGCGCGCCGATTTCGAGCCAGAGGCTCGACGCTACAGCCAAATCAATCCGCCACGTTTTTTACTTTTGAAAATCTGCGTAATCTGCGTAATCTGCGGTTGCAAAAATGAACATTTCCGTCGAACACATCGCCGTCGTTGCCAAAAATCCCGTCGCATTGAAACACTGGTATGAGCGCGTCCTCGGCGCGCGGGAAATTTTCAACAACGGCCAAAATCCGCCGACGTTCCTGATCTCGCTCGGCAATGTCTGGTTCGAGATTTACGCGGCGGAAAAATCGCTGCCGGACACGGCGAACAACAAGCTCGCCGGTTTTCGCCACCTCGCGTTACGCGTGGATTCGCTGGACGCGGCGAAATTGAAACTGGAAAAGCGCGGCGTGAAATTCAACGAGGCGGAACACCCGGCGGCGGGCGGCGGACGGATTTTATTTTTTGAGGATTGCGAGGGAAATCTGCTGCATTTCGTCGAGCGTCCGGCGGATTCGCAATTAAAGTAGCGCAGGCATCCTGCCTGCGTTTTTTTATTCAGAAGTCGCAGGCTGGAAGCCTGCGCTACTTTGTCTTTTCTGCACGAACGAGAAAAATCGGGATGTGCGTGCGGTGGCGGACTTCGGTGATGGTGCTGCCGTGAAAAATGTCGCCGAAGAAACGATGGCCGTGGCTGGTCATCGCGATCAAATTGCAATGTTCGGCCTCGGCGACTTTCACGATTTCTGCGGGCGGGCTGCCGAGCGCGAGCATCGTCGAAACGGAAAATCCCTTTTCAACCAGGCCGGCGGCGATTTTTTCCAGATACGCGCGGTCGTCCTTCATCTCGTCGGATTCGCGGAGCTTGAGCTGGTTGAAATTCCGCGCGCCCCAGCCGTCGGCGACATGCAGCAGCAAGAGTTCGGAGCCGAGGATTTTGGCAAGCTGCGCGATTTGCGGCAGCATGGTTTTGTCCGCCGGGCTGTTTTCGAGCGCCACTAAAATTTTTTTATACATGAAACTTTTATTGCGTTGGCAGGGTCAAACCGAGATGGCCGTAAAATATTTTCAAGACGGACGCGGGCATGAACATATCAAAAAGCAGTTTCACGTTGAGGACAATGATAATCGCCGCCGTCGTCCAGCCGAGAATCTTGAGCCACAGCCGGTTTGCGAATTCGCCCATCTTGGCTTTTTCGCCGGTGAACCGCATCAGCGGCCAGATGGCGAATCCGAGCTGCATGGAAAGAACGACCTGGCTGGCGACGAGCAGTTGCGTAGTCTTGCTTTCGCCAAAATATCCAATCACGCAGACGGCGGGAATAATTGCGAGCATACGGGTGATCAGCCGGCGCAGCCACGGGCGCAGGCGGATGTTGATGAAACCTTCCATCACGATTTGTCCGGCGAGCGTGCCGGTGAGCGTGGAGTTTTGCCCCGAAGCGAGCAGTGCGAGCGCGAAAATAATGCTCGCGCCGGTCACGCCGAGCACCTTGGGTAACAATTTATAGGCGTCCTGAATTTCCGCCACGTCACTATGTCCCGACCAGTGAAATGCCGCCGCCGCGAGAATGAGAATCGCCGCATTGATGAACAACGCGAACATGAGCGCGACCGCAGAGTCAATCGAGGCGAATTTTATCGCCTCGCGTTTGCCGCCGGCGGTCTGTTCGTATTTGCGCGTCTGGACGATTGAAGAGTGCAGATACAAATTATGCGGCATCACCGTCGCGCCGATGATGCCGATGCTGACGTAGAGCATGTCGGGATTTTTTAGAATTTCCGGGCTGGGAACAAAACCGAGCATCATCCCCACGAAACCGGGCTTCGACCAAATAATTTCCGCCGCAAAACAAGTGCCGATGGTCGCGATCAGCGTGATCACCAAAGCTTCGATGTAGCGGAAGCCTTTGTTTTGCAGATACAGCACGGCCAGCACGTCCGTCGCCGTGATGACGCAACCCCAAACCAGCGGAATTCCAAAAAGCAGTTGCAACGCGATGGCCGAGCCAACGACTTCCGCGAGGTCGCACGCGGCGATGGCGATTTCGCAAAGCAGCCAGAGACACCAAACCGTCGGCGTCGAATAATGATCGCGGCAGGCCTGCGCCAGATCGCGTCCGGTGGCGACGCCGAGTTTGATGGACAAATGCTGGAGCAAAATCGCCATCAAATTGGAAATCATGATGACCGACAGCAGCGTGTAGCCAAATTGCGCGCCGCCTTGAAGGTCGGTCGCCCAGTTGCCGGGGTCCATGTAGCCGACGGCGACGAGATAGCCGGGGCCGGAAAATGCGAGCAGCTTCCGCCAGAAAGAAGCCGTCGTTGGAACGAGAATGCTGCGGTGGACTTCGTTCAACGAAGCTTCTCCCGCCGGTTTGCGCCACGCAGTTTTAGGTTTGGGTTCAGAAGTGTCCGCAGGTTGACTCATAAATATGGGGAATTGTTTTGCCGGGAAATTTAGTTTTAGCCGGTGTTAAAATCTCACGGTGATTCCGGCGAAGGGATTGAAATCAGCCGCCGCCCGCGTGACGCCAAAGTAGCAGTCGCAATCAAGCTGGATGTTTTTGGTCACGAGATATTCCAGGCCGGTATCCACTGTTCCCACCCACCCCGCGTGGCTTTCCGCGGTGAAGTTGCTGAAAAATTCCAAAAATCCGCTCAACTTCCCGATGATCTGATGATCAAGGCTGGCGGAAGCGATGAATTCTTCGTGGTAGCCGCCGTCGTCATCATTTTTCATATAGCTGGCCGCCGTTTCCAAGCTCAAATCGAAATCATGCGGCAGGCTCACCGCCAGCGGAAAAATAACGCCGCCTTCGACCGCGTTGTTTCCAAGATTGTCCGTGCTCGTCGGAAATTTTACGAACGGCAGAAGCGCAAATGCCGTCTTCCCGCCGTCATCGCCCCACAGATTTATTTTCAGCCGCGTGGTGAAATCGCCGAAGCCTGATTGCGTGGTTGATTTGCCCGAACTGTCTTCCGTCTGCACGTTCAGGTAATTGTCATAGACGAGTTGGACATCAACATTATTAAGCAATCCGGCCTTGAAGTTGAAATCTCCCACATCCCACGACTTTGTGGTTGTGCCGCCCGATTTGTCGTAGGTGAAATTGGCGAAATCCATTTCCAACTGGTAGTGGCCGGCGTCAACAGTATAAGCCGACTCGGTTGCGTCCGGGCGGTCGGGACTCAAATCGCGCATCAATCCGGCAGGCGTCGGATTAAAATGATTATAGCCGTTTTTATCCGGCGGAACGGAATTGGTTTGTTGCGCCGCCGCGCGAATGCCGTGCGCGGCAATCAAAACAACCGCCAAAAACAAGCCGTTTTTTAGCCCGGACAAAATCATGTAGCACAGGATACAATAAAAGTTGCGGCCGTCAACAGAAAAATGTAGCTTTAGTTACAAATAAAATCCTCGACTAAAAAACGCGCTTAGGGTTTATTTCCAGAAATTATGCCGCGTTCCATCCGCAAACCATCCGCCGCGCGCAAACTTGAAGTGCGCCCGGCGTCGCAGCTGGCCGAGAATTTCCGCCGCTCGCGCCGCGACCGCGCGCTGGAGACGGCGCAGGATTATGTCGAGGCGATTGCCGATTTGTCCGCATCTTTGGGCGCGGCGCGGGTGGTGGATTTGGCGCGGCGCCTGGGCGTGACCCATGTGACGGTCAACCGCACGCTGGCCCGGCTGAAAAAAAACGGGTTTGTGAACACGAAGCCCTACCGCGCAATTTTTCTGACGGATGCCGGGCACAAGCTGGCGGCGGAGTGCAAACGGCGGCACGAAACGGTGGTGGCTTTTTTGCGTTCGCTCGGCGTTTCGGAAAAGGCGGCGGAAATGGACGCCGAGGGCATCGAGCATCACGTCAGTCCTGAAACGCTGGCCGTGTTTGAACGCCGGCTCAAAAAAAGCTGATGCGCCCGTCCGACATCCAGCAGATCGGGGACGAACTGGCGATCAAGTGGGATGACGGCGGCGAAAGCTTCATCGCGCTGGAAAAATTGCGGCGGCGTTGTCCGTGCGCAGGTTGCCAGGGCGAGACGGACATCATGGGCAACCGCTACAAAAATCCCGGGCAGCCGCTGACGCCGAAGGCGTTTGAACTGGTGAAAATTATCAGCGTGGGCGGCTACGCCATCCAGCCCGTCTGGGCGGACGGACACAACACAGGCATTTTCTCCTTCGACTATCTGCAACGCGTGGCGGTGGCAAAGTAAAACGGCACGCCTTGCGGGCGTGCCGTTTTGAATCTGCGTCAATCAAGGAAGAATCAGCACGCGATAGAACTGCGCTTTGCCGGCGGAGTTGTCGTCGAATTCCGCATCCCCGCCGGTGCCGGTATTGGTGGCTATGGCTGTCCAATTGTTGGAGAAAAGACTGCTAGAACTCATGATGACATATTGTTTTCCATTGACAGTAGGCCAATGAATGGCGCAAACCGCGCCCGCAGGAATTGGTGATTTTGGACTCAAGCTAGGAAAGTCGCCGAATGTGTTGGGATCAACGCCGGCAACATATTTCTCCCAGTTACTGATGCCATCGCCTGTGGGACAGGCATTGGAGGCCGAGAGGTAATTGTTTATGGTGCCGAACCACCGCAGACGCCAAGAATCTGGAATAGCATCGTTGAAAGATGAGTTCATCCGGCTGGACAAGGTAATCAAGCCGGGCTTGATTTGTTTTGGAAATGACACGAATCCATTAGGCGTGGCTGAAGCGTGGTCAAAATGAACGTCATAGGCGGAAATGCTGGTGGCACCCGGCGGAATAGTGATGGTTAATGTGCCTATGGTCACCGTGCCAGTAAGTCCGGCATTCGTATTGTTAAGCCACACAGCGGAATAATTGCCATTGCCAATGGAGTCGGTGGTGTATGGCGTTCCCAGCACGGTTGCATTTTGGGCGAATTGAACCGGAGCCGTCAGAGCAGGGGAACCGTCCAGCGGTTCCACGGTCAAGTTTAACATCAACATACGTAAAGGATAGCTGCCAAAAATTGTGGCTGTAATGGGTATTTGAACCTCTTGTCCGGCCGATCCGATAAAATCGCCGGCGACAAAGTCAACTTGCGGCTGAACGCTGGAACCATTCTGCACTTTGGATTGGACAGTGCCGCTGGCACTGGACGACTTGGTCAGAAGCTTGGGAACTACATTGGGAACGGTTTCGGCGACGCGCACACCATTTGTCCAAAATCGGCGATACCAAGTAAGGCTGGAATCCAGAGACCGGCGAAAAGTGACATACACGTCGCAAACGTCCAACTGACTGTCACCAAATGCAACTTGGTTGATGGTGGTGTTGTTGCCATCAAACAAGGCGTTCAACTGATCAGGTGAAAGGCTGGTGTTGTTGTTGGTATAATAGCCAGTCTGCCCATCCAACGTGCCTAAATTGCCGCAGGAATCCATGCCATCAAAAAAGTCGCTGCCGGCTGGCGGATAATTCAGTGAATAAATCGCTGACTGAAACACTTGTTCCACGTCAGGGTTGTTGAGGTAACCCTTGCCAAAATCACCAGCGTTGAACCAATTGAACGGATATACATCACCAACGATATATTTGATTTGTCCTACGGTGACAACTTTGAGGGCGTTTATTGCGCCGCCGGCTAGGAAGCCATTGGTCGAGGCCGAAATATAGACGGACGAACCAGGTGCCCCTATGCCGTCGGAAGTTGCCGAAGGACGTCCGATCTGAATTTGATAAGCATCGTTGGCTGTGGCATTCAAGGGGACTTGAAACGCATAACCTCCTACAATAACTTTTCCGCCGCTTTGAAGGAAAAGATCATCATGCGCCTGGGAGTATTGAATCAGGTCTTGTGAGACAGTATCATAAAGATTTGTTTTGGTGTATCGTTCGAGCCAGCCCACGGTAAGCAAGTTAAGGGAAAGATCGTCTGTCTCTAGATCCACGAAGTTTGTTGAGCCTTCATAATACACGGTGTTGGTAATAACTGAAGAGTTGGTGCTTACATACATATATGGTGGAATGGGCAGGTAATAACCCGTATTATTTGGATCGGGCTTCATCAGCATGGATTGAAAACCAAAGGCACCTGGAACAATCGGGTTGGGGCCGACATTGGTCACCGTCACGTTGAACTGGAGACTATACATCGTGGTGTTTGGCAGTAGGCTCAAAGTGACCGGTGCGTAAAATGTCTGGCCGGGCGAAGCAACAAAGGCACTGGAGGCTTCACCCGATGCAAAGCCGAAAGAGATTTGATTGGCCACAAAATTAGAAGGAGAAAATAGGGCGCTTTCAACGGCGCTAGGCTGGTAATTGTCACGAAAGGCCCGGACTTTGAACAAAGTATTGGATAAAATGGGGAACCCAACAGTCCAGAGATTCGTCGGTGAGGCCACCGTGCCCAAGTCAACGCCGTTGGTGCTGGACGGGTCGGAACCATCAATGGTGTAATAAAGATGAGCATTCGCAGTAATGTCGCTGATGTTGAACTGCGAGGCATTGTCACCGTTTATGCTGGGATTGCCAGTGATGAAGTTGAAGGTTGCCTGAACCACGCCGCTGTTGGGACTGCCATCACTTTTTGCCCCCAGAGCTTTTACGATCAGGGTCGGGGCGACCTGCGGAACCGCATAAGACGTAATCTGACCGGGAGTAAGACCGTCCTGATAATCCGACAAAACCGAACTGGAGTTGGTGGTCGGCGTGGATCCGTCGGTGGTATAATATGTGCCGGTGTTTGGTGTTCCTTTAATCACAATGGTTGTGTCATTGTAAAAATCAGCGGAGGACGGCGAGACCTGATAAAAGACCGAGGTATAAGCAATCGGTGTGGATGTGGACGGGAAATCTACATATCCAATTTCAGGATCGGGCACCGGCGGCAACGGCGGCGTGGCGCTGACTTCCGCTGAATTGGTGCTTTCACCGCCAGTATTCAAGGCCGACACGACATAGTAATAAGTTACCCCGTTGGAGACAGTGTTATCAGTATAGGTTGTCAAAGCCGTATTCCCAATGGTTGTATAGGATCCGCCGCTAGTTTGAGAACGTTCGACGTTGTAATTTGTCGCGCCGGTGACTGTTGACCAGGTCAAAATTATTTGTCCATAATTCGTAGTAACCGTCAAAATGGTTGGTGCGGCGGGCGGCGGTGGAGGCAGCAGGGCCAAGCCAGCACCGCTAATTTTGCGTATTGTATGGTAAAAATCCTCCGAAACATAAATGGAACCATCAGGCGCAAAAGCCACGCCGTTTGGCAAGCGATCCTGTGCATTGGGAGCAACAGAATCTGGAATGACCACTGCATGGTCATACCATCCTGGATATGAACCGCCCCAATAGTTGGAACTGACACCGCAAATGTTGGTGACTATGCCGCTAGGCAGCACAGCCTTGACGCGGTTGTTTCCATAATCACTTACGATCAAAGTTCCGTTGCCCGTCTCAACCACGCTGGCTGGCTGGAAAAAAGCGGCCGTATTGCTATAAGAGAAGTCATTTAATGTTATAAAATCGCCGATGCCGTGGAATCCAGCGTTGGTGGTGACAACACCATTGTTGGGATTGATGAACAAAATGCCATTGCGCCCAGCGTCGCAAACGGCCAGCAGGCCGTTGTGTTTTACCGTGATGCCTTGCAGCAGGCAGTTCGAGGCTGTGATGGTGGTAACAATGCTGCTGACGCCATTGAGCGACGAAACTTTAATTACTGCATTGCTGGAAGTCACATAAATATTGTCGCTGGCGTCCAACGCAAAGCCGCCTGCATTGGTTATTTTCGAGAGGTTGGTGGCAATCAACTCGCGAGTATAATCGAACTCCAAAATATATCCGTTGGTGCCTTTGGCTTTGTTAAGGACAAAGATGTTGCCAGCCGCATCAAGCGCAACGCCAATCGGCTTATTAAAAAGGTTGGTAGCGGACACATAATTAGTCATGGTCAAAAGCGGGGCGGTATAGCTGATGTCAAACTGGAGAACACGAACGGCGTTGTTGTCCCGGTCCGCCACAAAGAGGTAGTTTCCAGTGCTGTCAATGGCTAATCCACAGGGTGTATGAAATAACGCAGAAGTGAGCGTGTCACCATTGCGATAACCGTAATATTGTGGCGGCTGTCCGCCGCCCAGGGTTGTCAGCGTGGTTGCTTTAAGGCACGGGATTGTCAACAGCATGGCGCTGAACACAATCGTTTCGGCCAGCAGCCGGCCAAACATCCGGTGCCATGGCTTGAGAATGTTGTTTCTCATAATTCAGCTAGGTTAAGGTTCACGTTCGTAATAAAGGCGTGTTAGAAATTATCCAGTTTGTTGGTGTCAAACTCTCCGGGGACTGGAGCCGGGTTGCTCCAGTTGCCGCGCGGCTGGCCGCTGTCCCACATGGTATTGGGGTTCATCGGCGACTTCATGGGCGTGGGTTTTGACTGGAGGAAGTCCGTCTCTGTGGGACGGAAATCGGTGTCCTGCACAATGGTCGGGGTGAGGAAAATGATGAGGTTGTCCTTGTCCATGGCTTTATTCTCGCTCCTGAACGCCCAGCCGAGTCCTGGAATGTCGCCCAAGAACGGCACTTTGGTGTAAGTAGCCGTCGGGTTGTCCTGAACCAGTCCGCCCATGACCAGCGTGTTGCCGTTGGGAATCAACACCTGGGTGTTTATTCTGCGGTCGTCAAATATGGGAACTGTAAATGAAAAGCTTGGATTTCCACTACCCCCGGGGATGGTGACGGTCTGATCGGCAAAATGAGACGAAACCTCCGGAATGACCTTCAACCAGATTTTATCATTTGCGGATATGCGCGGTGTGACCTGTAGAACAGTTCCCACATTGGAATACGTCACCGATGAACTTCCCGAAGCCTGTTGTGTTCCGCCACCGAAGTTGATCACGGGATATTGACGGGTGACCTCAATGGTCGCTGTTTCGTTATCCAAGGTGACAACGCGCGGGGTGGATTCAATTTGGGCGTCATAAGTTGAGTTCAAAAAGGACAGAACTGCTTTTGCACCATCGGCGGTGAGGAAACCGGTATTAGGAATCAGCCCGCTGAGTGTGCTGGCTGAAAAGCCGCCGCTGCCTTGAAGCAGGGTCAAAATCGTTGACTGACTGGATGAGGCCGTTGTTGCTGTCGTGTATCCTCCGCCGGGCGTTGTTGAAGCGGAGGATGACGTTCCGGGAGTTAAAATCGTGGTGGATGATTTGTCCGGGGTTGGGATTATCGAGCCGTTGCCAAAGGCAATATTTTGTGACTGAAGCGTTCCAGACCAATCCACACCCTTCTTAGTGGTGGGCTGGCTTGAGACTTCCACCAGCTTGGTTTCGATCAGCACCTGCTTGGTTGGCGTGTCCAATTGTTTGATCAAGGTATCCACAGCTTGTTGTTCGGGGTCGGTGGCCACCACCACCATCTGGCTGGTGCGCCGATCAGGGATGACCTTGCTGCGCTTGTCGGTGAAGGTTGACTGAACCGAATCTATCATGTTGGAGACGCTGGCATATTGCAGTTGCACGACGCGGGTGATCAGCGGCGGCGGGGCGGTGGGGTCTTTCATGGTGATGCGGTCAATCCCGGTTTTCTTGTCAACAACCAATTGCAGGCCATAGTTGTCCAGCAACGCCAGCAACGCGTTTTCCGCGCTGATGTTTTCCCAGCGGACCGACAGCGTTGGCTCGACTTTGATCTGGCCGTTCTGATCGGGCAGGCCGTAGCCGATTTTTGGATCGAGCATATAATTAATGTTCGCCCGCCGCGCGAGTTGCTGAATGGCGGTGGTGAGGTTGGCTTCGTCAAATTGAATCAACATAAGCCCGGCGGCGGGAGCCGGGGCCGGCTCGCTGTTGGTGGCGGTGGAGTCCGCTACAAGGACGACAACGTCTGTGTTCGTCACCGGTGCTGATGCTGTCTCATTTGTGACAACGACAATCGTGGCGTTGGCAACGGCGGGAGGCATGGCTGCGGTGTTTGTCGAGTCAGCCGGCTGGCTGATCGCGACGGGGTTGGTTTGCGCATTGGCTGCCAGCAGGCTTGCGATGCCAGCCAGCATTATGATGTAGGCGATTTTTTTCATGGCTCAATAGGTTTTTAGTTTTGTTCCGCTCCTCAAATCTAATCTAATTGTATGGTTTAGTTTTTGTTTGGCAATAGGTATGTTGCGTATGTGGCATTGGCTTAAAAGTGCAGTTCCTGCTTCAGGCCGTTGACTTCAATGATCACTGCGTCCGGCTGAATTTCAACGCAGCGGATGTGAACCCGCCCGCTGGTGGTGAGCAGGTCGGCTTCGTCGCCAACTGCGAATGTGTGGTTATTGATGGTGATTAGCGTCATCTTGGCATCATGGTAATAACCTTTTACCTTCAAATCGGTGACCTCCACGGCGTGGCTGGCTGTGATTGCAGCTTGATATGGACGGATTGATTCAGGAAAAAACGGGTCACGGCCTTCCTGCGCACCGGCCGGCATGGTAAAAACCGAACGCACCGGCGCCGGCGGCAGGGCGGGCGGATTTTTTGCCGTCCCGCCGAAAGCCTGCTGAACCGCAGTCAACGCGAGCGCAACCCAGTAATATGTTTTGGCGGATGTTTTCAAGGTGTTCAGGTGTTTGGTTTGACCAGAGCGATAACGTCAATCCGGAAGTTCAATTCCTCGGAAGCATTCGCCACGGTGCCGGCCGGTTCGATGGACAGATTGACCAGTCTCATATGCGGAAAGGTGTTTTCAAATCCTGCGACAAACTTTCCCAGATCATGATAGTAGGCGGTGCCGTTAATTGAAAATTTGACCTGCTTGTAGGGGAAATTGGGGATTAAATCCACCTCGCCAACGGTTGGCTGGCTGACGTTGGGAATGTCCACATGATAGCCGGCCTTGAAACGGCGGATCAAGTCATAGGCCCAGGTATAAGCATCACCGCTGGCCAGGTCTTCCTCGGCATGGTTTAATTGCAGCGACACGTCCGTCAGTTTGCTGGAAGTCGCCTCGCCCTTCTTGATGACATCCTCCTTCTGCTGGAGATCGTTCTGTGCGGCCTTGATGTCGCTGGCGATTTGTTCATTCTTTTTTTTCTGCGGGCCGATGAGCAGGAAATAAACAAGGCCGATCAGGGCGGCGGTGACCACTACCACAATGATCAACTGGTTACGTTTGGCTGCGGGGAGTCGTTTCATCTGGTTTTGTCCGTAAAACGGCATTCAAGGGTGAACAGGACATACGGCTTGCTGTCAAAAGATGACTGGGGCGCCGAAAGATTGGCCAGCCTGACGCCGTTGGTCGGATCCAGGTTGGCGTTGAAATAATCCAGTTTGAGGAGCGCGTTATTGAACTGGTTGACCTCGGGGTTCACGCTGAAATCCTTCGCATCCAAGGTAAGGATGATGCGTTCCGTGGCCGTGGCCGGGCGTCCGGGAGCCGTAACGGATTCATTCTTGGTGGCAGGCAAGCCGCCGTTCAAAATGTAATTCTGGTCAACTTTCACCCGCGTCAACTGCACGTTCGGAACATACAGGTGTTGCAGGACGTTCATCAGGTTGCCCTGCAAAAACCGCGCGCTGCTCAATGTCTGGAGCGCATCCAGCCGTTTTTGCGTGTCGGCGACCTGTTTCAAATTCGCCTGCACTTGGGACCAGACGTTCGAGCGCGTCTGGATTTCAGCCTTCACCTGGTTCAGGTTATGATTAACCTCCATGGACACCAGCCAGATCGAACTGAACCAGACGAGCGAAAGCGCCACCAGGAACGCGCCGATAAAAATCGCGCGCTTCACCGGATCGCGCCGGCGCAAATCCTCCTCCGCCAACGCCTCGGCCAATAAGTTGATTCGAATGGGCATAAAATTAAAAGGCCGCCAGCGCGGCGCCAATGGCCACCGTCAGTTGCGGTCCGATGTGATCCACTTCCACCGCCTGCTGTCCCGGCAACGCCAGTTGCAGGAAGCCCGTCGGGTTCCACGTCTTGCACTCCACCAGCAGTTCCGAGTGGAGCATCTGTAAAATCATTTCTGAACGCGCCGAACCGCCGCTCACATAAACCTGCGAAACCGGACGGTCATTTTGATGCTCGAAGAAATCCAGTGAGGCGCGGATTTCCCGGCCCAGCGGAATAACCTGCATCTGCAACGCCGATTCCACTTCCGGTGCCATGCCGACCTTGATGCCTTCCGCCTCCGCATAACTGATGCCCATCGCTTCCGCCAGCCCCGCCGTCAACTGATCTCCGCCGAGGTTCACCAGACGGTTCAAGGCCAGTTCGCTGCGGTCCAGGACGCAGACCGAGGTGTGTTTGAAACCGATGTCCACCAGCGCCACCGTTTCCCCTTGATAAATCTCCGGCAATGCCTGCTCGAACGCGTTGATCGGGCCGACCAGCCCCGGCACCAGGCAGTCCGCGTTGAGACCCGCCAGACTCGCGGCTTTCATGAAATCGTCCAACAACTGCTGCTTGGCCGCCGCCGCCAAAACCTTCAGTTTTGGAACCGGCCCGGCGGAACGCGGTGCGTCCGCAGCCAGGCGCGGCGGGATGATATAACAGTCAAAAGCGTGGTTCGGGAGATCCTGCTGCAGGTAGGACTTATGGTTCACCTTGAGAATCTGCCGCATTTCATCAATCGGAATCTGCGGCAGTTCAATCTGCCGCACGACGGCGTCGTCCAGCCCGACCGCCACCGTGAAGAATTTGGTCGTGTTGCCCAGCGCATCCGCCACCGAACGCAGATGTTCGCCCAGCAGTTCCGGTGAAATTCTTTTCTCGAAGATCGGCGCGTCCAGCAGCGCATAGCGCGTCAGCGCAAGAATCTCGCCGCGCCGCTCCAGCAGGACCGCCTTGGTGGTGCGGCTGCCCAGATCAACAGAGATCATCTGTGTCCGTCTTTTTCTTGAAACCCCGTTTAGAAATGGCAGAGCCATGTGTTGTTCTTATTGCGTTGTTTATGTTGTTATCAAGCTGCAAATTTCTGTTTGAATTCAGCACGTGTCGCGCCAAACCAGCCGCCTTCCTGAAACTTTGAAAAAAACCTTACACAATTGTCCGAACTCCAGCCGTCCCTGTCCTGAAACTGAACGCTGGCCGCGCCTTTGTCAAACCAATTCCCGCGCCCGCTGTCCCGCCATGTCCAGAAATGCGTCCAGCAAAGGAGATTTTTTGCCACGCCACAATGCGCCCACCACCGCCGGCGGAAAATTTTCCAGCGGCAGCGCGCGCACATTTTTCGGCAGCGGCTTGCGCGGCACGTTCACCGACACGCCGATGCCCAGCCCGTTCTCCACATAAGTCGCGATCAAATCCGCCGAACTCGCCTCAATCGTCGGAAACCACTCCACGCCCAGTTCCGCCAGCCGCGCCTGGAAATTTTTCGTCAACGCGTCGCGTTCCGGCAGGCAGATGAGCGGCTCGTCAATCTTGTCGCGCCGCCAAAGCTCCGCCGCCGATTTTATTTTGCAGCTTTTCTCCACCAGCAAAACCATCGGCAGCTCCAGCAGCACCAGCGATTGAAAACCTGCCATCGGCTTCCGGTCAATCATCGTGATCACCAAATCCACCTCGTCGTTCGCCAGCAAGGTTTCCAGGTCCGCCGGAAATCCTTCGCGTAGCGAAATTTTCAGGCCGGGAAATTTTTTGCGCACGCCGTTCAGCAACTGCGGCATGTGGTCGCGCAAAATAATCGTCGAGGCGCCGATGCGCAGATGCCGCGCCTGGCCGCCCTGAAGCTCGCCGGCGACCTTGTCGAGATTGGAAAAAAACGGCTGCACGAAGGCGAAGATTTTTTCGCCCTCCGGCGTCAGCGCAAACGGCCGCCGCTGGAAAAGCGTCGCGCCCAAAAATTCCTCGAGCTGCGCCACCTGCGCGCTCACCGCCGGCTGCTGGATGCCGTAGGGGATGTTGCGCACCGCCGGCATGATGCCGCCGTGCCGCGCGACATAATAAAAAAGTTCAAGGTGATGGACGTTCATTGAGCCAGACGATGTTGGATGCAGTTTTATCAATTAACACCATCGCGGCAAGCGCGGATAAAGTGGCGTCAGATGAAAATTAACATTGCCCAAATCAATCTGCTCCTCGCCTGGCTCTGGATTCTGCTGGGCTTCGTTTCCGGCATGGTGCTTGGAATGTTCTTTCACGGCGAAAACTGGCTCGGCGGCTACGGCAGTTTCAAACGCCGGATGTATCGGCTCGGCCACATTTCATTTTTTGGTCTCGGCACGGTGAACCTGCTGTTCTGCCTGACTGTGCAAAATTTTTCTCTGACGGGTTCGCTGGTTCATTTCGCGTCGCCGGCTTTCATCGTCGGCGCGATTGCGATGCCCATTTGCTGCGTGGTCATGGCGCATTTTCCCAAGGCGCACATGATTTTCGCCGTGCCGGTCGTGAGCCTTATCGCCGGCGGAATTTTAATTTTGCTGGCCATCGCTAAATTATGAGCACAAAAAAGCGCATCGGCTTCATCGCCATGAGCGGCGTGCGCGCCCACAACGCGGAACTCACCGCGCTCGGCCTCACGCTGCCGGGCTTTGTTGACCGCAACAAAATCATCGCCTCGCTGCCGAGCCTCGGCCTGCTCACGCTCGCCGGGCTGACGCCGGACAAATTTGAAATCGAGTATCACGAAATCGCCGACATGAAAAAATTGCCGGAACTGCCGGACGATTTCGACCTCGTCGCCATCAGCACTTTCACCGCGCAATTTTACGAGGCGTGCGACGTCGCGGATTTTTACCGCGTGAAAAACATTCCCGTCGTCATGGGCGGCATCACCGTTTCGTCGCTGCACGGGCAGGCGAAGGAACATTGCACCAGTGTCATCATCGGTGAAGGCGAGTTGCTCTGGCCGGAACTGCTCGCTGATTTCGAGCGCGGCGCGTTGAAACCATTTTACGCCACCAACCGCGAGTTCAATCTCGCCGACGCGCCGATGCCGCGCTTCGATCTGCTTGACCCGGAGAAATACAACCGGCTCACCGTGCAAACCAGCCGCGGCTGCCCGCACAAATGCGAGTTCTGCGCGAGTTCGATTTTGCTCACGCCGCGATACAAGGTGAAGCCGGTGGAAAAAGTCATCGCCGAAATCCGTGAGATCAAAAAAATCTGGCCGCGCCCGTTCATTGAGTTTGCCGACGACAACAGTTTTGTCCACCGCGAGCATTACAAAAAACTGCTGCGCGAACTGGCGAAGGAAAAAGTCCGCTGGTTCACCGAGGCCGACGTGCGCGTGGCCGAGGACGACGAACTGCTCGGCCTGATGCGCGATTCCGGCTGCCAGCAGGTGCTCATCGGCCTCGAAAGCCCGCGCCGTGCGAGCCTTGATGGAATTGAAACGAAATCGAACTGGAAGCTGCGCCAGCAGGATTTTTACCAGGAAGCCATCACGAAGATTCAGTCCTACGGCGTCACGGTCAACGGCTGCTTCATCCTCGGCCTTGACGGCGACACGCGCGACGTGTTCGACGACGTGCTGGATTTTGTGCGCGGCTCCGCGCTCTACGAAGTTCAAATCACTTTCATGACCGCGTTTCCCGGCACGCCGCTTTACGCGCGGCTGAAAAAAGAAGGCCGCATCCTGCGCGACCGCGCGTGGGAGCTTTGCACGCTGTTTGACATCAATTTTCAGCCGAAGAGCATGAGCATCGCCGAACTGCAAAACGGTTTTCTCGGACTTGGGAAACAGCTTTATTGCGCCGGGGAAACGCAGACGCGCCGCGCCCGTTTCAAACGCATGTTGAAAACTTCGCCGAATTTTGGCCGCCGCGCCGCGCGCGAGGAACACGCGATGGTCGTTTGACGGCTGGCTGCGGGTGAAAATCAGTATTGAACTTTTTCCGGAAAAGGCGCATGAATGAAGCATGAAAAAAGTAATACTTCCATTGCTCGCCGTCGTCGCGCTCGTTGCCGCGTGCGTGCCGTCCGTGAATCCGTTCTACACCGACAAGGATGTCATCACCGATCCGCGCCTCGCGGGGACGTGGCTGGAGGACGCAAACAAAGACCATCCTACAACTTGGAAATTTGACACTTCAACCAACAGCGCCTACGCCGTCGCGCTCACCGATGATGACGGCAAGACCGGCAGTTTTGAAGGGCATCTTTTCAAGCTCGGCGCGGGACTGTTTCTCGACCTGACGCCGGCAGATTGCGATTTCGCCACCAACCAGGCCGGACTCGTCGGCGTGGCGATGATTCCCGGCCACCTGCTTGCGCGCGTCACGCTCACGCAGGAAAAATTGATCTTCGCCATCTGCGATCCCGACTGGGTGAAAAAATTCCTCGAACAAAATCCTTCCGCCGTCGCGCATCGCGTGGTTGATGGCAATGTCATTCTCACCGCCGAAACGGACGCGCTGCAAAAGTTCGTCCTCCAGCATCTCGGCAAAGGCGAGCTGTTCGGCGACGACACGGATTACAAGCGTCAGCCGGACGCCGCGACGAAATGAATTGTCCCGCGCATTGATTAAAACAATGCCGCCGAAAGTTTTTCAACTCACACTTTGCCCGGCGATTGGTTAGCCTTGCAAGGTGAGCACTAACGCAAATCAGGATGCCGAACCCCGGACGCCAGACGCCAACCAAGGTTTTTGGGCGCTGATCGTCACGCAGTTCCAGGGTGCGTTCAGCGACAACGTCGTAAAAAACCTCGTCGTGTTCGTCGCCATCTTCGGCACGAACCTGACGCTCGCCGAGAAAAACAGCTATGGCGAATCCATCGGCGCGCTGTTTTCGCTGCCGTTTATTTTATTTTCCATGGCCGGCGGTTTTCTTGCCGACCGTTTCCGCAAACGCAGCGTGATGCTCGGCGTGAAATTTTTTGAGCTGCTCATCATGTCGCTCGTGCTCGCCGGCCTCTGGGCCTGGAATAAAAACCTGCTGCTCGCGAGCGTGTTTTTGATGGGAACGCACAGCGCGTTTTTTGGCCCGTCGAAATACGGCTCGCTGCCCGAACTGTTGCCCGACCGGAAGCTTTCCTGGGGCAACGGCATTCTCGAACTAGGCACGTTCATGGCCATCATTCTCGGCACGGTCGCCGCCGCCGTGATGGCCCAGCAATTTCACGGACGGCAATGGCTGTCCGGCCTCATCCTGATCGTGCTGGCGGTCATCGGACTGGTGGCGTGCCTCAACATCACCAAAATTCCGGCGGCGAATCCGCAGAAAAAGTTCAACGCCAATTTTCCCGCCGAAATCTGGCGTCAACTGCGCGCCATGCGCGGCGACCGTCCGCTTTGGCTGGCGCTGGTCGGCAACACCTATTTCAACTTCCTCGGAATGCTGCTGCTGCTGAACCTGTTTTTTTACGGCGCGGAAATCCTCCATGTGGACGAGACGCACATCGGGTTCTTGAATGTCGCGCTCGCGCTCGGCATCGGGCTGGGCAGTCTGGCGGCGGGCTATTTGTCCGGCGGGAAAATCGAATACGGCCTGGTGCCGCTCGGCGCGTTCGGCCTTTCCATTTTTTCCGCGTTGCTGGCGTGGCCGGGCGCGGGCCTGAAAATTTCGCTGGTGCTGCTTGCCCTGCTTGGTTTCGCGGGCGGATTTTTTATCGTGCCCGTCGCCGCGCTGTTGCAGCACAAACCGGCGCGCGAAAACAAAGGCCAGGTTCAGGCGACGGCGAACTGGCTGGCTTTTGTGGGCGTGTTTCTCGCGTCGGGCGCGCACTGGCTGCTCGCGCAAAAGCTGCAACTTTCGCCGCGCGGCATTTTTCTGGTTGGCGGCCTGCTGACGTTCATCGGCGCGATTTACGTTTTGATTTTGCTGCCCGACGCGCTGCTGCGTTTCGTTTTGTGGTGCGTGACGAATTCCATTTACCGCATCCGCGTCGTCGGGCGCGACAACATTCCGGCCAAGGGCGGCGCGCTGTTCGTTTGCAACCATCTTTCGTTCGCCGACGCGCTGCTCGTCATCGCCTCGACCGACCGGCCCGTCCGATTTTTGATGTTCAAGGGCATTTACGAAAGCCGCTGGGTAAAACCGTTCGCCAAAATTCTCCGCGTGATTCCAGTATCATCCGAGCAGCGCCCGCGCGAACTGATTCACTCGCTGCAGGCCGCGGGCGATGCCATCAGGAACGGCGAGGTCGTCTGCATTTTTGCCGAGGGCCAAATCACGCGTATCGGTCAGATGCTGCAATTCCATCGCGGCTTCGAGCGCATCATGAAAAACGTGGACGCGCCGATCATTCCTGTCGCGCTTGACGGCGTGATCGGCAGCCCGACGAGCTTTGTTCACGGGCGCATGGTGCGCCGTTTTCCCGAACACCTGCCGCATCCGGTCACGGTCAGCTTCGGCACGCCGCTGCCGCCGACCGCGCCGGCCATCGAAGTCCGCGAAGCCGTGCAAAACTTGATCGCCGGTGCGTGGCAGTTCCGCCGCGCGCGGATGGAGCCGCTGCCGCGCAATTTCATCCGCTGCGCCCGCCGCCATCCGCGCCGTTTCTGCATGTCGGATGCGACCAGCGGAAAAATCAATTTCAGCAACGCGCTGGTGAAAACCATTTTTCTCTCGCGCCGGTTAAAAAAAGTCTGGGCCGGGCAGGGGATGGTTGGAATTTTTCTGCCGCCGAGCGTGCCGGGCGCGCTGGTCAACCACGCGGCATTTCTTTGTGGCAAAGTGCCGGTGAATTTGAATTACACGCTGTCGGAAACAACAATTACCCATTGCGCGGAACAATGTGGAATCACGACCGTCATCACGTCGCGGAAATTTCTGGAGAAAATAAAACTGACGCCGCCGGGAAAATTGATTTTTCTGGAGGACGTGGCGAGCGTTCCAACGGTGGCGGAAAAAATCACCGCGTTCCTGCTGGCGAAATTTGCGCCGTTCGGCCTGCTGAAAAAAGTTGCCGGCCAGGAAAAAAAAGTGGCGCTTGACGACCTGGCCACCGTGATTTTTTCCAGCGGCAGCACCGGCGAGCCGAAGGGCGTGATGCTGACGCACTACAATATCATCTCCAACATCCGGCAGGTGGAGAACATCCTTAACTTCACGCACCGCGACCGTTTTCTCGGCATCCTGCCGTTTTTTCATTCCTTCGGATTCACCGTCACGCTTTGCCTGCCCGCCGCGCTCGGCGCGGGAGTTGTTTTCCACGCAAACCCGCTCGATTCAAAAGCCGTCGGCACGCTCGTCCGCGAAAACGCCGTGACGCTGCTCATGGCCACGCCGACGTTTCTGCAACTTTATATGCGCGGCGTGCCGCCGGAAGATTTCGGCGGACTCCAACTGGTCATCACCGGCGCGGAAAGATTGCCGGAACGCATCGCCTCCGCGTTCGAGGAACATTTTGGCATCCGCCCGCTCGAAGGCTACGGCACGACGGAATGCGGCCCGGCGGTGGCGGTCAACATGATGGATTTTCGCGCCGCCGGTTTTCATCAGGTTGGCGGCAAGCGCGGAAAAATCGGACGCGCGCTGCCCGGCATGATGGTGCGTATCGCCGAGTCGGAAAACCCGTGGAGCGATAAAATCATTCCCGTCGGCGAACCGGGAATGCTGCTGGTGCGCGGGCCGAACATCATGCTCGGCTACCTCGGCCAGCCGGAAAAAACGGCGGATGTTTTGCGCCACGGCTGGTATTGCACCGGCGACGTGGCGACGCTCGACGAGGACGGCTTTCTGCAAATCACCGGACGCTTGAGCCGGTTCAGCAAGATCGGCGGCGAGATGGTGCCGCATTTGAAGATCGAGGAAAAATTGCAGGAAGTGGCGGGCGTGGCGGAGATCGCGTTCGTCGTCACCAGCGTTCCCGATGAAAAAAAAGGCGAACGGCTCGTCGTGCTGCACCGGCTGGCGGAAAACGATTTGCAGTCGTGCCTCGAAAAATTTGCCGCGTGCGACCTGCCGAATTTGTGGAAGCCGAAGGCGGAATCTTTTTTCCGCGTGGAAAATTTCCCGCTGCTCGGCACCGGCAAGCTGGATTTGCGCGGCATAAAGGAACTGGCGGGAAAATTTTCATCTGCCGATTGATTGCCGGGAGAATTACCGTTTACGGTTTCGGTTTCAGGGCGTCCACCATTTGTTGGTCCAACAGGCAATTTTCAAGCCGCACTGCTTCGAGAAAGTCATGGAGGCCCGTGACCGCTGGCGCGCGTTGCGGTTTTCCTCCGAACCATGCGCTGATCCAGTTTATCACTGGCTGCCAGCCGGGCGGAATTTTTACCGTGACCAAACCGGGACCTCCCGTGGCTGTTTTTTTCCAAGTCCAAAATGACCAGCCGCTGAAACTGTTTTCCGGCGACTCAAACATTTTGACCGTCGTGCGGATCATCGAATAATTATTCTCGCCGAACTCGCCGCACCACATCGGCACGTTCTGGCTGGCTGACAACGCCCGGTATTGCGCGAGCCGCGATGCGCGGTCATCGCCAAACCAATTGTAGATATGGAAGCTATAGGCCAGGTTATTGGTCAACGGCTGCGTGAACATCGAAAAATCTGTCGCCAGCTTGTTGCCTTCGAGAATGATCAGATGCTGCGCGTCCACCGCGCGGATGGCCGGGATGATGCGCTGGTATAAATCCATCAGCGCCTCGCCTTTGGGTGCCGACGGCTCGTTGATCAAATCATAGCCGGCCACGATGGTGCGGCTGCGGTATCGTTGCGCGATTTTTTTCCACAACGCGACGGTCAATGTTTGGTTGCTGGTTGAATTCCAAAGCGATTCGCCGGACGCGCCCGGATCGCAAGTGAACCAGCCGGATTGTCCGCCCGGCGCGGCGTGCAAATCCAGCACCACATACAGCCGGTGTTTTTCGCAGTTGTCAACCAACTGATCCAGTATCCGCCAGCCTTCGTCATTTTGCAGCAAGCGCCAGTTGATAGGCACGCGGACGGAGTTGAAACCTAGCGCTGCGATTTTCGCAAGGTCGGCTTCTGAAATAAAATTTGTATAAATCCCGCTGCAAAACTGTGCGGTTTCTTCGCGACCAACCAAGTCTGTAAGTTTCTTTTCAATGGTGGATTGCGAAGTGAAACCTTTTCCAAAAATCCAGCCTTCCCAGAGTAGCCAGCCACCCGGGTTCACGCCGCGCAATTGCAGCTGACGGCCCTGCGCATCCACGATTTGGCGGCCTGCTTGATGAACCATCAAGTTCGTTGTGCCTCCCGCCAGCGCGTGGGTGGCAAAAAGAATCAGTGCGGCCAGTTGCCAGGTTATTTTCATTTGTTCATCAGATATTTCGTTGCCGAACGAACCGAACGGTCTCAAAGATACATGAACTCGTGCCGGATGCCATTTTTGTCGCAATTTAAAATGGCGACGCTGCGTTCCGTGCCGAGCTTGGGCCTGCCGGAATAGCCGGGATTGAAAAATAAAATCCCGCCCAGCGTTTCGGCATACCGCTTGTGCGTGTGGCCGAATACGACCACGTCCGGACGGACGCGCGCGAGGCGGCTTTTGAGTTTGTCGTCGGGTGCCGTCGGGTTGACGATGTGATGGATGAGAAATTTTTTGCCCGCGAGCGTCACGACTTCGGTTTCCTTGAACGCGAGACCGAGGTCGGTGTTGCCGAGGCAGATGGTGACCGGCGCGATGACTTTCAATTCGAGTTCAATCGTCGGGTCGCCGATGTCGCCGGCGTGCAGGATGTGATCCACGCCCGCAAAAATTTTTTCCACGCGCGGATCAAGAAAACCGTGCGTGTCGGAAATGACGCCTATTTTAAGTGGCGAGTGACGAGTGACGAGTGACGGGTGGATGTCGTCGTGCGTCGGGATTGTTTTTTCGTCACTTGTCACATGTCCCTCGTCACTTTTATGCGTTGGCTTCCTCCGGTTCAGCCTCGGTTTCGTCTTTTGCTTCCGGTGTGCGCGCACCGGCGTTTTTTTCAGCGGGCGATTCCGCCGTCAGTTTTTCGGCGGCGGCAAACAGCGCGGTGAACAGGCCGCCGCTCAAGAGCGTGTTGCGGAAAAATTCCCAGGTCGAGGGATAGCCGCCGGTGCCTTTGGTGAGCGCAATGATCCAGCCCGCGAGATTTTTGGCGTATTCGGGATTGTGAAACGGATTGAACAGCCACGACGCCGTGTTCGTGATGAGATAAAACAGGATCGCGCCCAGCAGCCCGCCGCCGACGAGCTTGAACACGGACTGCTGCGGTTTGAAGCGGCGTCCGAGAAAAATCAGCACGGCATACGCGACGTAGTTGAATGCGAGGTTCGCGAGGTTTTCGGAACTCCAGGCGTTGTGCGCCGGGTCGTTGTGCTGGTAATAAAAATTCAGGCCGATGTCCGTCGCCAGCATCACGCCGAGCGGCAGCCACCACGCCGCCGCGCCGCGAAAATAAACGCCCGCGCAAAACGCGAACGCATACGCCGCGCTGAAATTGGACGGCATCAATCCCGGAATCCGCGACAGCGCGAACACCGCGATGAAAATGGCCGGCAATAAAAATTTGTTTTTCAACGCAAAAAGCTTAGCGCAGCAAAATGAAGTTTCAAATTCAGAAAATCATTTTGCCGCGATTGTTCAGAAACAAAGGATCGTCAGCTTCTTCGGCCCATGCGCGCCGAGAACGAGAATGCGTTCAATGTCGCCCGTGCGGCTGGGGCCGGTGATGAACGAAATCATGCTCGGATAATTCGCGGCGTATTTCTGCTGCAATAATTCAAACGCCGCCGGCAAATCCGCCACAAGCTGTTCGCGCCGCGCGAGCACGACGTGATGCGGCGGCAGCACGGACAACGCGCGTCCGCCCGCGCTGCGATTGGTCACCAGCACGCTGCCGGTCTGCGCGACAAGCGCGTCGCATTCGGAAATGCCCACGTCGCACGTTTCGAGTTCGTGAACGTCGTAAGGCTTGTCAGTCCGGAGCAGGGGAATGTTTAGCGGCGGACAAATCGCGTCCGTCAATCCGCCGGAATGACAGGCGGCGCGTTTCCAATTTTCTGACTCGCGCAAGCGCAGCAAAGCCTGTCTCGCTTCATCAACAGAATTGAGCAATTGAAAATCCGCTTTCAATTCGGCGGCGTTTTTGGCGAACAGCGCGAGTTGTTCTTCAAAACTTTCACCGACTTTCGGCAGCCACTGGCGCGGAGTCGAAATGGCTTTTGCAGAAGCAGGCAAATGAATTTCACCATGCGAGCCGGGCAGGGGAGCCGCGACCTTCAAAGCCTCGCGCACTCGTGCTAGAATTTTTTCGCGTTCGGTCATTTCCGTTTCCTCCACCAATCCTTGAAAGTTTCCGGCGCGACGTCCGGCAGGTCGCGCGTTTGCGTCCAGTGATAGCCGGGATCGAGCCGCGTGCCTTTCACGAGTTTTTGCAGCGGCTGCGTGAGGCGCGCGAATTTTTTCGCGAACGCCCAGAGCGTCGGATGGTTCGCCAATTGGACAAATGCCTTGAAACCGATCTGTTCCTTGAACATCGGCTGTTGTGCGGCGGCGTTGCGGCGGTTTTGCAGCAGATGATGGTGCAGATCAATTTTCACCGGGCACGCCTCGGTGCAAGCGCCGCATAGCGAACTCGCGTTGGAAAGATGTTTCCAGTCCTGCAGGCCGCGCAGATGCGGCGTGATCACGGAACCGATCGGGCCGCTGTAAGTCGTGCCGTAAGTGTGGCCGCCGACGTTACGAAAAATCGGGCAGACGTTCAGACACGCGCCGCAGCGGATGCAATGCAGCGCATCGCGTTGCTCGGCGTCGGCGAGGAGTTCGGTGCGATGATTGTCGAGCAGCACGACGTGCCATTCTTCCGGGCCGTCGCTTTCGCCGGGCTGGCGCGGGCCGCCATACATTGTGTTGTAACCCGTCAACGGCTGGCCCGTTCCCGCCGTCGCGAGCATCGGCAGAAACAGTGCGAGATCGCCCAGCTTCGGCAGAATTTTTTCGATGCCGAGCAAGGAAATCATCGTC
>Ga0209483_1000152_pt1 | contig 65272 bp, 50 predicted proteins | sample NGEPerA_FD_184508 | JGI IMG/M metagenome (GOLD analysis project Ga0209483, IMG submission 184508) | Arctic peat soil microbial communities from the Barrow Environmental Observatory site, Barrow, Alaska, USA - NGEE PermafrostL2-A... | ecosystem: Environmental > Terrestrial > Soil > Wetlands >... | reverse complement strand
GATGCCACGGATCCGTCGGCAGCGGTTATTTCACGGGGCGAGCGGCGGTTGTTTTTTGTTTTCACGGGTGTTCCTCTTGATTAATCAGCCGCGCGCAAATCCAAGCCGACCAGCACGCGCTCGGTGTCGGAAAGGCTGCCAATGATGGTGCGCACGGGCTTTGGCAATTTGCGCACCACCGTGGGAATGGCGAGAATCTGGTCGCCCTTCGCCAGTTGCGGCTGTTTCAGCAAATCAATCACCGTGATGCGATAGCGGTCTTTGAGATGGCTTTCGCAAAACTTCTTCAGGTTTGCGAACGCCGTCAGCGATTTGGGCGTCGAGTCGGTCACATAAAGGCGCAGTTGCCAGAGTTTGGCAAGCGGGCGAGGAGCGCGGGCTTTAGCCCGCTTCACCGTCCGACTAACCAGGGCGCCTGCCAATGACGAAACATTTCCGTTCGCGGACGTTGAAGCGGCGTGAACGCCGCGCTCCTTGCTGCCATTGCCAACCGCACTCTCGGCGGCGCGTTTTACAGCTTTGGTTTTCATCAGTTTCCATTCCCCTTTCTGGATTTGCTCCGCGTTCTGGCCGCAACTTTCGCGTCCGCCTGGCGCAAAATACCTGAAGCCGCGCGCTCGGTGCCCAGCACGAATGTCCGCGTGCCGGCCTGTTCGGCAATGCGCCGCAGTTCCACGGCTTCGGTTTCATAGTCGGCGCGCAGCCCGCTGATTTTCCGTTCGAGCGCCCCGCGTTTGCGCTCCACTTCGCGCTTGAGCTGGGCGGCTTCCTGCTGGCCGGCCAGCACGGCGGCCTTTTCCAAATCCTCCTGCGCCACGCGGGCCGAGCCGGTCAACACGCCGCTGACCCCGATGTAGGCGTCCACGAGGTCAACGCCCCGGTCTGAAATCAGGAATTCGCGGATCTGGTTCGAGTGCGCCATGCCGCGCGCTTTCAAAACGTAGAGCACGCGGTTGCGTTCGCCGTTGCCTTCCATGTCTTGCAACAACAGCCACGAGTCCATGAGGGAGGACATGGCGGCTTCACTGGTTTGCAGCGCGTGGCCGCTCTGCGTCAGGCTGGTGAAGAGCGAGGTGACTTGTCCGGCCTTCAAATAATCAATCAGCCGCGTCACCATGCCCTTGCTTTCGTAGTCGGTGCCCGCGTCCATCAGGCTGGTGATCGGATCAATGACGACGACGTGAGGCTTGAACGCGGCAATCTCCTTGAACATGGTAGCCAAGTGCATTTCCAAACCATAGAGCGACGGTCGCGCCGAGTGAAACCGCAGCAACCCGCGCTTGACCAGCGGCTCCAGGCGCAACCCGATGGAATGCATGTTGCGGATGATTTGATTCGGCGATTCCTCGAAAGAAAAGAACAGCACGCGCTCCCCGCGCCGCACCGCGGCCTGCGCAAAGTTGGCGGCGACAATGGTCTTGCCCGTGCCGGGCGTCCCGGTGAGCAGAATGCTGCTGCCGCGAAAAAATCCGCGCCCGCCCAGCATCGCGTCGAGCCGGGGAATGCCGGTGGCAATCCGCTCGCTCGAAATTTTGTGGTTCAAACCCAGCGACGTGATGGGCAGAACGCTGATGCCTTCGTCGCCGATGAGGAACGGAAATTCATTCGTGCCGTGCAGCGCGCCGCGATATTTCACCACACGCAAATGCCGCGTGGCAATCTGGTCGTTGACCCGATGGTCGAGCAGGATGACGCAATCAGAAACGTATTCTTCCAGTCCATACCGCGTGAGCGATTCACGCCCGCGCTCGGCGGTGATGACGGCAGTCACGCCTTTATCCTTGAGCCAGCGGAACAGCCGTCGCAATTCGCTGCGCAAAATGGCCTCATTGGGCAGACTCGCAAATAATACTTCCAGCGTGTCCAGCACCACGCGCTTGGCGCCGATGGAATCAATCGCGTGACCGAGCCGGACGAACAATCCTTCCAAGTCATACTCGCCGCTCACCTGAACTTCACTGCGCTCGACATGGACGTGATCAACGATAATTTTTTTGCGACGGATTAATCCTGCCAGATCAAATCCAAGCGACGCGACGTTGGCCGTCAGTTCTTTTTCCGTTTCCTCAAAAGCCATCAGCACGCCCGGCTCGTCGAACTGCACCGCGCCGCGCACGAGGAATTCCGCCGCCAGCAGCGTCTTGCCGCAACCCGCGCCGCCGCAGACCAGCGTGGGCCGCCCGCGCGGCAACCCGCCGGCGGTGATTTCATCGAGACCCTGGATGCCGGTGGGACACTTGGGCAGACGAGTTGCTGGAGGTGTGGATTTGGAGTTTTTGATTTTCATTCAAGAATTCTTCAGCCGGACAGTGATTCGTTTCAAGGACATTCGAGTGTGGTTTTACCGGATTTTTTCAGCGCGTATTTTCGGACGTGGGCAAATGGAATTTCCACTTGAATGGCGGTGCCCTTGCCGGGCGCGGATTCGACGCAAAAGGTGCCGCCGACCATTTCGACGCGTTCCCTCATGCCGAGCAGTCCGAGGCGTTTTCTCCCTTTGGCATTCAACACGCGCTCCACATGAAAGGATTTGCCATCGTCCATTATTTTCATGTCAATGCGGTCCGCGAGTTTCTGGATGCTCACCTCCACCCGGCTGGCTTTCGCGTGACGGGCAACATTGGTGAGCGCTTCCTGGGCGACGCGATACAGCACTGTGCGCTTGTCGTTGTCCAATTGTTCCACTCCGCCAAAAACCTTCAAATGAACGCGGAGGCGCGTCCGTTTGGAAAAAGTTTTCACAAATGAATGCAGCGCGGGAATCAGGCCGAGGTCGTCCAGCACCGCCGGGCGCAGGTCGCGGGCGAACTCATGGACCACGTCCACCGATTTTTCCACCAGCCGCTGCGTGTTGGCAATATAGCGGTCGAGGCCGCTGGCATTGGTCGCCGCCTGTTTTTTCAAGGCCGCTAGCCGGACATTGATGCCCGTCAGGGTCTGCGCGATGACATCATGCAGTTCGCGGCTGATTTCTTTTCGCTCTTCTTCCTGCGCCAGGAGAATCTGGCGGGACAACTGCCGCAACTGCTCCTGCATGAGTGCCGACTTTTCCAACAATTGTGAATAATGATCCTCGCTTTTTTTGAGCGCCGACTCCACGGCCTGGCGCTGCGCCGTCGCCGCCGCCTTGCGCTCGGTGATGTCGTAAAAGCAATTGATGGCCCCCGTGATTGCGCCCTGCTTGTTTTTCAGCGGACGGATGTTCACGAGCACGCTGATCCGCGAGCCGTCGAGCCGCTCGATGAGCACTTCCGCGTCCTGCACCGCCGCTATTTTGCCGCTCAACACCTCGGACATGGGACAACGGTGATGCGGCATGAAACGTCCGTCGGGATGGAACAATTTGAACGAGCCGCAAAACCGCTCGTCGGTATCCCCGGAGGCCGGCTGGCGGCCCCACAGTCCCACGGCGCGTTTGTTGAAATTCTGGATCACGCCGGCGACATCACAGGAATAAACGGCCACGGGGCCCAGCTCGAACAAGATGCGATAGCGTTCTTCGCTCCCGCGCAACTGCTGCTCCATGCTCTTGCGCCCGGTGATTTCCGCCTGCAATTGCGCGTTCAAGTTCTCCGCCGCTTCCGTGAGTTCATGCTGGCGCACCGAACCAAGCACCAGCGCCTCGTTCATCGCGAGCATCTTTTTCTGTGATGGGGCGGTCTGGTTCATTGAGATGTTTCTACTTGGTCGCCTTCGGTTCCGGCGCGGCCTCTTCCCGTTTGCCAATCCGCTCCGGCAGCCCGCTGGTCAGCCGGGCATAATCGGTCCGGCGCGGGTGGATGATCACCATGCCTTGGTCCGTGATGACATATTCGCGGATGTCCTTGCTGTGATTGCCGCCGCGCATTTTGATGACGACCATCACTTTCCGAAGCTGGCCGTCAATCTCCACATAGCGCAACCGGATGATGTCATCGGTAAGAAACGAGATCGTGTAATGGCTCAGCGACATCTCGGTGAACTTGTCCTCCACCTCGACCGTGCTGAGGATCGTGACCCCGGCGCCCGTCAACACCGCGATCATCCGGTAGAGCGACTCGCGAAAGTCCTCGCGGAAACCGGGCGCCAGCGCCATCTCAAAACCGACCAGCGAATCAATCACCAGCCGCTTGGCGCCGACCCTTTCGATGGCATCGAGAATCTCTTGCATCGTTTCATCCACCGAAAGGTCGAGCGGACGAAGGTAAAGGACTTCGAGTTTTCCCTTTTCCTGCGGCGTTTTCAGGTTCAAACCAAAACTGTCGGCGCGATCCGTGTAGCCTTTCGGGCGTTCCTCGAAGATCGCCATGATTCCCGGTTCGCCACAGCGCAGTCCGGCGGCGATGAATTGCGTGGCCAGCGCAGATTTTCCTGTTCCCGAAGGCCCCGCCACCAGGAGACTGTCGCCTTCGAGAACGCCCCCGCCCATCATCTGGTCCAGCTCGGGAATGCCGACGGAAAGCCGCCGGCGCCGCGACGGTTTCGATTTGTGTCCGGTCAATCCCAGCGTGCGCGAGAAGGCTTGCAACCCGTCATCGCTGATGCGGATGGTGTGCAAGCCCGGCACCGACCCCACCCCGCGCAATTTGTGGATCTGCAATTTTCGCACCACCGAATTTCTTTCCACCACCTGCGAAAGCCAGAGCAGGCCGTCGGCGACCGTGAACAGCGGATTGTCGCGCATCTCATCAGCGGTATATTCGCCGACCAGAAACGACGTGGCCTGCCAAGTGGTCAGAAACAGGGCGAGCCGCTGGATGAACGATTGCATCTCCACTTCGCTCGCGCCGGCCATCGCCTTGCGCACCACGGTGCGGAAAGAATCCACCACCACGATGCCCGGATTGACCGCCTTGACTTGTTTGATGATTTCCTCGAGGACGGTGTCCAAATCCTGCTCCAGCACCACGTCAGAAAGGTTGATGAAGCGGACGGCGTTGCCCAGCTTGGATTCGTCGAAGAAAGAATATTGCTGCTGATAGCGCAGCATCTTTAACGCAGGTTCCCCGAGGACGGTGAAATAGAGCGCGGGTTTTTTCACCGTCGCATTGACAAAAACGATCTGGTGCGTCAGCGTGGTTTTGCCGCAACCCGGCGTGCCCGCGATGATGTTGAAAGAGAACTCGGGAAGGCCGCCGCCCAGGATTTCGTCAAGGCCGCGCACGCCGCTGGGAATTTTGTGGATCATCACCTTGGCGGGCGGGCTGGCGGCCTGCCCCGGCAGTTTGCGTTTAACGACGGTTGTTTGCTTTTTCATTTTTTATCTCCTTCATTAAGATTCAAATCGTTGAGGGACAGTTTCGGCCAGATCTCGCGCATCATCTGGAGCGTCAGATTTTCGCCGATGAAAGCCACCAGCAGCCCCAGCAATTGGGCCATCAGGACCACGCCGCCTTCGGCGAGGTCCGCCGGGTCCACTGGCTCCAGTCCCTCAAACCCTGCCAGCGAACCATCCGCTTTGACCTGCACCGCGTCCAGCCACCGGACTTCCCCATCGGCCAGCGCGAGGGCGCGCGCCAGCAACGCCCGAAAACCGGCGTTTCCCATGAGAGTCGTAAAATACGGACGCAGCTTCTCGACGACGAGAAAGGCCGCCGGGAGTTTTTTCCCGGAAGATTTATTTCCCCCCGCCTCACAAGCAATGAGACGTTTGGCCCAACCTCGCAGTTTTGAAGCGGGGCGGTTCATTGGGAAACAGGTTCGCGGAGGACGTTGCTCCGCGAGGCTCTTCCGGTGCAGCTTTTTGTTTTCATCCAATGGCGATCCGACCGGGTGACAAATTCGCGACCGGCATCTGGCATTTGCCGATGGCGCCGAGTTCTCGCGCAAATCGGTTGATCGCCCGGATGGATTCTACCACCAGCCGCTGCGCGCTGGCGATTTCTTTTGTCAGGTTTCCGGTTTTGCCTTGGGCCGATGTTTTCAAGGTCAGCAGCCGGACATTGACGCCCAGCAGCGTCTGCGCGATCTCATTCTGAAGCTCATGGCTGATGTGTTTGCGTTCATTCTCCTGCGCCGTCATCAGCCGGTGCGTGAGCTGCCGCAGACGCTTCTGCAACTGGAGCGATTCCTCCAGGCATTTGCTGTGGTGCTTCCCGCTTTTTTCGAAGGCATCCTCCATGACCTTGCGCCGGACGATGCCGCGCTGCAACTGGCGGTTGGAAGCGGCCAGCTCCTCCGTGCGCTGCCCCAGCGTTTCCTTCAGCCGGCTCACCGCAGCTTTGGTCTGGCGCGCGGCGCGATGCGTCTCCACAATCGGGGTGATGGCCTCGTTTAAAAAAAATCCCGCCCGCTTGATGAACCCATTTTTGCTGCTGGATAATTCCAGCGTGGCAACTGCCCGCTCGTGAATCCGGGCCAGGTCCAGTGTCTCCAGCCCGAGAGCGACCGCCCGGCGTCCCAGTCCCAAAGCGGGCTGCAAGGTTGCGCGCGGCCCGGCTTTCAGGTGTTGGCGCAATGCCGTGACATAGCGTTGGGACAGCCCGGTTGATTTTTTTTTCATGTTGTCATGCTGATGGCGGCTGGAATGAGCGAAAAAGCTTTATGTCACAGGACAGACCGTTCATCAGCGGCAAACATCGGATAATTTTACCGGGCTGGCTATGGGGTGAACACCTTATGGGACATCGGCGAACAGCCTGCCGGTGAAATCCAGCCGCCCATTGACTCCGGGCGGCTGGGTTCGTGTTCAAGCAAAACGAACACAAAACCGGCGGTTGGCAATGCTTTGGTTTGAGATGATTTTTTGTGTCGCATGAAGAATGCGAAGAAAACCGAAGGCCAGAACTTCTTGCCGTCGCACTCTTCGCGCGAAATATCCCATTACCGGCGTTTGAATTTACCTGCCGCGATATTTCGACGGGTTGCGAATCCGGTCGAGCCGTTCCGCTTCCAGTTCATTCAGGACAATTCGCTGCCGGCGCAGTTCGGCAACATTCGCGATGGTTTTGGGCAGCAGGCAAACTTGTTTGAACAGTTGGCCGATGGTCTGGCAGATGTGTGTTATTAAATTCACACTGATTTCCTGGCTCCGTCCGGGCGGCGGCGCAACTGCCGATAAATTTGTTTTACAAACGCGTCGGCGCGAAATCCGCCCGGCCCGACCCACGGTTCAAACCCCTGGTTTCCGTCCTCGACAAAGTCGCCCCGGCGCACCCGCTCATTCCATTTCAATGGCCGCAAGCGCGCCGGAACCGCCGGAGCCGCAGATGAACAGGTTTCGCTCATCAGGCACGCTTGGGTTTCACGATCAGCAGCACGATTCCGCCCACAAGCGCGAGCGCGCCAACAACCGGCGGGATAAAATGGCTGTCCGTGGTCGCAATGTGCATCCCCAGAAACTCAATGGGTTTTCCCGGCGTCGTGAAGCTGATGCCCGAATAGGCGAGCACCACAATGCCGAGTGTTATTAGAAGGACGGCGACGATGTATTTTGTGTTCATATAGTCTATAACTTAATTTGTCCGGCTGACAGTTTCTCAAAAGGGTTGTTTGCGCCCGAAAGCGAGGTTCACCCGCATCCGTCACACGACTGGTCTCCGGCCGGAGATGACTCGGAGCAAGACCGCCACAATGGCGAGGAGGAGAAGGATGTGAATCAGGCCGCCGGCGGTGCCGGTCACGAGTCCCAGCAGCCATAGGATGATCAGCACAACTGCGATCGTGTATAACATAAAATTTCTTCCGGCTGGCGGGCGGGCGGGTGCGCTTCCGCACCCGCCAGCCATTGGCTTTACGGTTTAATTCTCGGACATGGCCACGATGACGGTCATGTTGTTGACCACGCTGGTCACGCCGTTGATGTCGGTGGCGAGCTTGGTGATGAGACTTTTTTCCGCCTCGTTTTTGGCGGCGCCGGTCAAGGTGACAACGCCGTCCGTCGTCGAAACTCCCGTATGCAGGGCGCTGGTTGAACGGTGCGACAGCAACGATGACTTGACTTCCGCCGTGATGGAGGCGTCATCAATCTTGTCACCCACGGTGGCGTCCGGCGTGGCCCCGGTCGCGGCAATCGTCATGTTGTTCTTAACGGATCTGACGTTGTCTATGTCCTTGGCGTATTCGGCGGTAAGCTCCTTTTGCGCCTGGCTGCTCGCCACACCTTGCAGGGTGACGACGCCATTGTCCGTATAAACGGAGGTTCCAGTGCCGCTCACGTTGCGATGGAACAGCAGCGCGGTTTTCACTTTCATGGTGATCCAGGCGTCGGAATGTTCCGCCGGCTGATCGCCGCTGACCACAAGTTGATTGTCCACGCCCTTGACGCCGGGCAGGCTTGCCACGGTATTTTCGGCCAAGGATTTGTGCGACGCATCGGCCACCGTGCCGGTCAGGGTGACCATGCCGTTTTGGGAATCCGTCTTGATGGAATCGTCCTTGAGGTAGGTTTTGAACACATAGGACTTGGCGGCGGATGATTCGATGCGGCTGTCCGTGCTGGCGGCGCGCAACGGCGAACTGCTGATTAACAGGGTGCTCACCACGGCGGCGAGCGTTAAGGGGAATATAGATTTCATTTTATATCTTTCTTTTGTTGTTTGTTTGTTTTTAACTCTGCCCGCACAATAAGTGACGCGTCCGACTGACGCTATGGGGTGTAACCCTACCGCGTTCACCTTGCAGAATCCCTCGGTAAATGGGACATTTTCGCCGTTTGTGCGCTGGGGTGGACCGATGACAGCGTGGCCTTGGCCGCAGCCGGCATGGAACTGGGATCAATCAGAAGAATGCGATTCTCGCCCGTGTTTTCAGCGGACTGGCGGAATGGTTAATTATCCTTCACACGGATAACATCACGGCTTGGCCGCGCTGTCGTAGAATTTTCCCAAGTCCGCGCGAAATTCTTTTCGCGCGTCGGGATTCAGATAGACCATGTGCCCGGAGGGATAATAGCGGAAGGTCAGGTTGTCGCGCAAACTCGGATCCAGTTCCATGTGATTCAGATCCCGCTCCGTGCCGAAAAACGGCGTGGCCAGGTCGAAATAGCCGTTGGCGGAAAGCACCTTGAGCTGCGGGTTTTCCCGCATGGCCTGTCCCAGGTCGTCAACCACATAGGGCAGGGGAAATGGTCTCGACGAGTCCAGATAGTCCGGCAACTTGTGCTTTCGATCCCAATTTTCATTGACCTTCATATTCAAGACTTGGTAGGGCGTGTCGTGATTATAGTTCAATTCATCGTCCAGATAATTGTTGAACGCGGCGGTGAACGCGCCCTTGATGGCCATTTCGGACGGATCGGAAGTGGGATTTTCGCCGGCGGCATCAAAATCAATGCCCTCGAACCGGGCGTCATAGCGTCCGACCGTGCGGCGTTCGTCGCGCAGCAATTCTTTTCGAAACCGGCTCGCCTTCACGCGGAGATTCGCTTCTTTTAGATAGGCCACGCTCAAGCCAGTGAACTCATGCAGCTTGGCGGCCACGGCATCCTCTTGGGCTGCGGGCAGCGCCTGGCCTTTGGCCAAGGCCTGCGCATATTCACCGGAAGCGAAATCACGCACTTGCAGGAGAAATGCGCCCAAGTCGGCGGGTTTATTTGGCAGCTTGTCATGGAACCACGCAATGGCTGCGTATGTGGGCAGCGCGTTCACGAACGGTTCGTCCAGTCCCGGTGAAAGCTCGGCATAATTCAAGATCGAAGAAAGCAGCACCACGCCGTTAAAGTCCATGCCTTGGTTCTGCAGGTAATAGACGAGCGCGGCCGAACGCGTCGTGCCGTAGGATTCGCCGAACAGAAACTTCGGCGAGTTCCACCGGTGGTTGAGCGTGACGTAACGGGTGATGAATTTGCCAAACGATTCCACGTCACCGTCCACGCTCCAAAAATTCGTGCCTTCGCCCTTGCCCACAATCTTGGAAAAGCCCGTGCCGACGGCATCTATGAAAACGAGGTCGCTCCGGTCCAGCAGACTGTCGTCGTTGTTCACGACGTGATATGGCGCCGGCCCGGTCGGCTGGGCGTTGGCGGTCTCGACGATGCGCGGGCCGAACGATCCCATGTGCAACCAGATGGTTGAAGAGCCAGGGCCGCCATTATAGAAAAAAGTCACCGGACGGTGCTCCAAATTCGTCACTCCGTCACGGGTGTAGGCGATGTAAAACATCGAGGCGACCGGGTCGTCGCCTTTGCGAATCAGCAGATTGCCCGCCGTGGCGGTATAGGCGATTTCCTGGCCGCCGATTTTCACCTGGTGATGTGTGACGGAGGATTCCTCCTTGGGGACCGGCTTTTCGGATTTTTTGTCTGCGGCGATTTTTTTCGGGGAGGTTTCATTGGCCGCCGCATTGTCGGCGGTCTTGCTGCTGTCGGAGTCCGAGGGCGCGGCAATCATCACGCCACCGCTTCCCATGATCAAAGCAACGCACAGCAACCAGACAAGCGGGTGGGAGAATAACGCCGACGTGATTGGTGGAAGGTGAGAGACACCAATCCCGGAAGCGGAATCGGTCGTGGCGGCGGTGCGGCAACTGACAGGAACCTGCTTTTTTGACAGCGCGCGGTTCAGGGAGAATTGTTTCTGCGGCGGGTTCATATCCGCCGATATTCTGCCTGCGAAATCGGATGTCAAGCGTGTCTTTCGAGCTTTTTCACTGGTTCGGCAAGCATCCGTTGAAACAACCGCGCCCTGCCCGCTGCGGCTGATCGCCCGGATTCATTCGTGATCCGCCGTTGATGTGAAGTTGTTTCCGATGCCGCGGCGCGGAAGCGAATCCATTTGCCATTCAGCGGCAAACCTTTGAGAATTCCCCGGCCTCTTAACACTCCTAAACCATCGTATGAAGATGCGCATTTTTTTCTGGTCGCTCACGTCGGCTCTCGCCGGATTTTTGTTCGGTTTCGACACGGTCGTCATTTCCGGCGCGGAACAAACCATCCAGTCGCTCTGGGGATTGAGTGCCGGCCTGCATGGGGTGGCGATGGCGGCGGCGCTTTACGGCACGGTGTTGGGGGCGCTCCTTGGCGGCTGGCCCACCGACCGCTGGGGTCGCCGGGCCACGCTGCTCTGGATTGGCGTGCTTTACTTTGTGTCGGCCGTCGGGTCGGGTCTCGCCCCGGACGTTTATTCATTCATCATCGCCCGCTTCATCGGCGGCGTGGGGATTGGAATTTCCACGGTTGCCGCCCCGCTTTACATTTCAGAAATCGCGCCGCCGAAATATCGCGGGCGCCTCGCCGGCATGTTCCAGTTCAACATTGTCTTCGGCATCCTTATCGCCTATGCGTCCAATTACCTGCTGCATGCCGGGATGGGTGCGAGCGCCTGGCGTTGGATGCTTGGGGTGGCGGCGTTCCCTTCATTGCTCTACACCGTCCTTTGTTTCGGCATCCCGGAAAGCCCGCGCTGGCTGCTGGGCAAGAAAGGCGACCGGCAGAAAGGCATCGCAGTTCTCCGCCTGATTGAACCGCAGGCCGCTCCGGCCGAAATCGAAGCCAGGGCGGATGAGATCATCGCCGCCGCTGCGGAACGAATTTCTTCAGGCCGGTTCTGGACGCGGCGGCTCCGCATCCCGATTCTGCTCGCCATCCTGATCGCCTTTTTCAACCAGCTTTCCGGCATCAACGCGATTCTCTATTTTGCGCCGCGCATTTTTGAAATGACCGGACTGGCCGCGAAGGCCGCCTTGCTCCAGTCCGTCGGCATCGGCGTGACCAATCTTATTTTCACCTTTGTCGGGCTGTCGCTCATTGACCGGCTGGGCCGCCGCACGCTGCTTTACATCGGCTCGTTCGGCTACATTCTTTCCCTGGGCCTGGTGGCCTGGGCTTTTTTCACGCAGCATTTCGCCATTGTTCCGGTTTGCATTTTTGCCTTCATCGCCGCGCACGCAGTCGGCCAAGGAACGGTCATCTGGGTTTTTATTTCCGAGATTTTTCCCAATCGCCACCGTGCCGAAGGCCAGACGCTTGGCTGCTCCACCCACTGGATTTTTGCGGCCCTGCTGACGACCTTCTTCCCGGCGGCGGTCTCGGCTTTCCCGCCCGGATATGTTTTCCTGTTCTTCTGCGGCATGATGGTGCTCCAGCTCATCTGGGTGAAAACGATGGTGCCCGAAACCAAGGGCGTGCCGCTGGAACAAATCCAAAAGCAACTTGGCATCGAATGATTGCGGCCAGCAGCCCAGGCCGGCAGCCCGGCGAACTTGGCATGACCGTCCAAAATACGGCCTGCTTTCATCGGATTGCTGACAAAACAAGAGCATCAAGTGAAAGGATATGGCGCGCTTAAAGCAGAATGGTGCCGCCGCATCACTCTGACAACAGGCGAATTGAATTTCCGTTCGCTGCCCGCGCAAACGCAAATGCAAAGAAAATAGATTATGCCAAACACCATCAAACTGCACCGTGTCCTGCGCGCGTCGCCGGAAAAAGTTTATCGCGCGTTTCTGGACGCCGACGCCAAGGCCAAATGGCTTCCGCCGAATGGATTCACCGGCAAAGTCCATCATCTGGACGCCAAAGTCGGCGGCACTTACAAAATGTCGTTCACGAATTTCACGACCGGCAAGAGCCATTCCTTCGGCGGAACTTATGTCGAACTCGTGCCGAACGAGCGCATTGTTTACACGGACAAGTTTGACGACCCGAATTTGCCCGGCCAAATGCGCGCGACGATCACCTTGAAGCAAGTATTCTGCGGAACTGATTTGAGCATCACGCAAGAAGGAATTCCCGCGGTCATTCCCGCCGAAGCTTGTTATCTTGGCTGGCAGGAATCGCTCGCGCTGCTGGCGAAACTCGTCGAGGCGGAGATTCCAGATTAAGAGCAGAATTGTGGCAGGTTGACATGGCAGAATTTTTGCCCGATTCTGCCGGCCTAACTTGAAAGGAAAATTATGAGCAAAATCCGGGTCCTGGTCGGCACAAAGAAAGGTGCGTTCATCCTGACTGCCGACGGCAAGCGGCAGAAATGGAAAGTCAGCGGGCCACATTTCGCGGGCTGGGAAATTTACCACGTCAAAGGCTCGGCGGTTGATCCGAACCGCATTTACGCGTCGCAGTCGAGCGGCTGGTTCGGGCAGATCATCCAGCGCTCGGACGACGGCGGCAAAACGTGGAACACGCCCGGCAGCAGCGCCGATGAATTGAAAAGCCCGGAAGGTTTTCCCAAAGGCGAGAGCAACAAGTTCGTTTACGAAGGCGAAGCTGGCACGCACAAGTGGTATGACGGCACGCAGCATCCGTGGGAATTCAAGCGCGTGTGGCACGTCGAGCCTTCGCTCACCGACCCGGACACGGCCTATGCCGGCGTGGAAGACGCGGCGATTTTCAAAACCACGGACGGCGGCAAAACTTGGAGGGAACTTCTGGGTTTGCGCGACGCGAAAGGAAATCTCTGGCAGCCCGGCGCGGGCGGCATGGCGGTGCATACCATTCTACTTGATCCAAAAAATGAAAAACGCATTTACGTCGCCATTTCCGCCGGCGGATGTTTCCGCACTGATGACGGCGGCAAAACCTGGAAGCCCATCACGCGCGGATTAAAGTCGAATTTTGAATTGCCCGACCCGGACGCGGAAGTCGGGCATTGCGTTCATCGCATTGCGCTGCATCCGTCGCGGCCGGACGTGCTGTTCATGCAAAAGCACTGGGACGTATTGCGCACCGACAATGCCGGCGAAAAGTGGACGGAAGTCAGCGGCAATTTGCCGACGGATTTTGGCTTTCCGATTGATGTCAACTGGAACGAGCCGGAAACGGTTTATGTCGTGCCCATCAAAAGCGACTCGGAGCATTATCCGCCCGACGGCAAGCTGCGCGTTTATCGCAGCAAGACCGGCGGCAACGAATGGGAACCGCTCACCAAAGGTTTGCCGCAAAAAGATTGCTATGTGAACGTGCTGCGCGACGCGATGGCTGTGGATCAACTCGACAAGTGCGGCGTTTATTTCGGCACGACCGGCGGACAGGTTTATTGCTCGGCCAACGGCGGCAATTCGTGGAACACCATCGTCCGCGACTTGCCGGCGGTTTATTCGGTCGAAGTGCAAACATTGCGATGATTCGCGTGGTGCTGCCATTTCATTTGCGCAACCTGGCGCGTGTCGAAAGCGAAGTGCAATTGGAAATTGCCGCGCCAATTACGATCGGCAAAGTTCTCGATGCGCTTGAAAATAAATTTCCCGTTTTGCGCGGAACGATCCGCGATCACGGCACGTTGAAACGCCGTCCGTTCATCCGCTTTTTTGCATGCAAGGAAGATTTGTCGCTCGAACCTCCGGAGACACCATTGCCTGACGAAGTTGTGAGCGGCGCGGAACCGTTTCTCATCGTCGGCGCAATGGCCGGCGGCTGAACTGGAAAAGCGCCAATGAACAAACAATCCGTGGCGGAAACGGCGGAGGCAATGATCCGGTGACTTTGAACATTCGCTTGAGAATGTCAAAAGCCGGCGTTAGGCTTCTGGACTTGGAGCGAATTCACGTTCTGAAATTGAAAGGATCATTCACATGAAACGCAAAGCATCGGCAGTCTGGTCGGGCGATTTGAAAAGTGGCAAAGGCAATATCTCCACCGAGAGCGGCACCCTGAAGGAAACGCAATATTCCTTCAGCACGCGCTTCGAAAATGGCGTCGGCACGAATCCCGAGGAACTCATTGCGGCGGCGCATGCAGGTTGTTTCTCGATGGCGTTATCGGCGGAGCTGGGGAAGGCCGGCTTCACGCCCACGGCCATTCACACCACAGCGACCATCACGATGGAAAAAACCGACGTTGGTTTCACCGTCACGGAATCGCATTTGGACATGACGGCGAAAATCCCCGGCATTGACCCGGCGAAGTTCACCGCCATTGCGAACGGTGCGAAAGCCGGCTGCCCGATTTCGCGCCTGCTCAATGCGAAAGTTTCGCTGGCCGCGAAACTGGAAGCGTGAGCGCGTCCGGCGTGCGGCTGACGTGAAAAACCGCGAGCACCGCCTGCGCCTGTGCCGGATCATTCAGGCACAGTGCGCCTTCGCGAATGCGTGAAACCGGTTCGCCTTCGAGTTGCAGCGGAAATGTTTTCCCCAGCCATTGCACACACGTGGAAAAATTTTCAAAACCCGCCGCGCGCAACTGCGCCGCGTTCACGAGCCGGAACGTGCCAAAACTGTTCTGGCATGTCTGCCGCATCAGTTCCACCAGCACGCGCCCCATCGTGTAGCGCGGATTTATTTCCACGACGGGTTTTAATTTCATCGCGCCGTCCGCCGCGCGATAAACAAAAGCGTCAATGCCAACCGGCCCGGTGAAATCCACGCCGCGCAATTCTGTTTCCAGCGCCGCGAAAACTTCGCCGTAAAATTCCAGCAGGCGATTGGCGATGTCCGCCGGCGTGCGGAAAAGTGAAACGACGTTCGCCGGAATCCGCTGGTGATGATGCGGCTCCGCGAAGTTCGCCTGAAACTGGCCGCGCGCGTCGTTGAGCAAACCCGTGTAGCCGCACAGTTTCAAGCCGCCCGCTGTCATTTCAAGCTGCACGGAAAAATCCAGTTCACGCTCCAGCCACGGCTCGACGACCAGCTCCCGTTTTTGCGCGAACGCATGGGTCAGCCAGCGTTTTTGCGTCTCTAAAATTTCCGGCTCGAACAGGCGCAGCGCGTTGCTACCCGCCACGCCGAACGCCGCCTTGACGATAACTTTGTGATGGCCGCGCGCACGGATTTTTGAAATGACGGCGAGCGCTTGGTCGAGCGAGTTCACCGCCACGCCGATTTCGTTTTCGGCGCAAAGGCAGCTTTCGTCGGTAGGGCGGCGCTGCTGCGCCGCCTCCGGGTGCTGGCCGCGCAGCAGCGCGGCCCTGCCAGATTGAAGAATTTTTCGCAAAAATTCCGCGCTCCACGCCTTCGAGTAAAGCTGCGCGATTCCGGCATTGAATCTTTTTTCGTCCGCGCACTTTTCGCCGGTAACGCTGGCGAAAATGGGTTTGAGCAATTCAAAGCTGTCCGGTCCCCACGCCCACGGACGCAGGCTGCCGAGCTTGCGCGCGGCAAGATTTAGTGGGACAGGCATCTTGCCTGTCGGGTTGTCTTTCTGGTCAGTTGAACTGGACAGGCAAGATGCCTGTCCTACTAAAAACTCCGGCAGCGGAAAACCGGCCTGCTTGACGCAACTCAAAAATTCCACGGACGGTTTTTGGTTCACCAGCACGATGTCGTCCTGCCGGCAGAGAAACTGCGGCAAATTTTCCAGGTCGCGGGCGAGCTGCGCCTGATGTTTCGTGGGATTGAAAGTTTTGCCTTCCGCGAGGCGGCCTTCGGCGAACGGATTAAAAACAAAAACGCCCGGCGTGCGGCCCTTCGACTGCGAATAGACATTCAGCTCGGCGATGAATTGCTCGTCCAAGCCGGCAGCTTTGCGTCCGGCGATGTTCAAGGAAAACCCTTTCGCGCGCTGCGGCGAGAGCGGAAATTTCAGCGTGCGGCAGAAGGCTTCCCAGTCCGACTCGTCCGGATTTTTCCAGCGGCGGAACCATTTCAGGCCGTAGGCGACGTGGCCGATTTCATCGTGATAAATTTTTTCCAGCAGTTTCGCCGTGTCGCCGTCGCCGACCTGACCAAAGCCTTTGGCGAAGTGGCCGGCGAAATCGAGGTTCGCCTGCTCGAACGTGAGGCAGAGGCCGGCGACGTAATCAATCGGATGCTCCATCGGCGCGACGCAGCGCCAGAAATAGCCGCTCACCGGAAAATCGCCGAGAGCGATGCCGCACGTTTTCATGCGCTCCATGTAGAGCCGCGTGTGTTCCTGCTCGTCTTGGAGCGTCCGCAAAACGCCCTGGCGGAAGGCGGCGGGCGCGTCGGGAAATTTCAGCAGCACGAGCGCCATCAACTCGGTGGCGAGCAGTTCGTGGTTGCCGAAAAAATGGAGCAGCTTGCCACGCTCGTGATCTTTTTCAAGCTGGTGCAGGCCGGGGAAACCACTTTTGTCGCCGGTGCCATGCGGCTTGAAAACGAGATTCGCCGACCGTCCGGGCGCAGCCGGCGTGACGAGCGCAGGCCCGGGCCGCTCATCGGTTAATTCGCCGGGCGCACGCAATTTTTCTTCGAGCGTGCTGGCAAACAAAACCGATTCGGCAAATTCACGCAGTTCCATCCGCCCAGCTTACGCCGTCGGATTTCGATTTCAAAGCGTGCAGGCAGGAGCCGGCGGTTACATCAGAAAGTGCAGGTCAATTTCAACTGGCGAAAGGCGGCGCTGAAGCGACCGCAGTCCAGACGCTGCGCGCGTTCCTGAAATCAAAAGGCGGCGCGAAGCGTCTGGACTGCGCGCGATTTATCGCCGCTGTCTTCAACCGGCGACGACCAAAACAACCGAGGCTACAGCCGAACCCACTTGCCCTTCGCCGAGGATTCCTCGACCGCCGTCAGCACGCGCTGGTTTTTCAGTCCGTCCTCGAACGTCGGATGCACCGGCTTGCCGTCGGCACACGCGTTCACGAAATCCGCGATGGTGTGGACGAACGTGTGTTCGTAGCCGATGCCATGGCCGGGTGGCCACCAGTTCGCGACGTAGGGCTGCACGCCGTCGCGCTGCGTCACCAAAATGTCGCGGAAACCCTGCCGGTCTTTCGGATCGTCGCCGTTGTAAAATTTCAGCCGGTTCATGTCCTCGAAATCAAAATAAATCGAGCCTTTGCTGCCGTTGATTTCGATCTCGATGTGGTTCCGCCGGCCCAGGGCATACTTCGTCGCCTCCAGATTCGCCATCACGCCGCCGGCCAGCCAGCCAATGAACACCGCCGAATCCGGCGCGGTGACGTTGCCCATTTTGCGCGCGCCTTTGGCGAGCAGGTCGGCGCGCGGGCGTTCGGGGATGAACGTGTGAACGATCCCGCACACGTCCGTGAACTCACCGACGAGATAACGCGCGAGGTCAATGATGTGCGAATTGATGTCGCTGTGAACGCCGCTGCCGCTGGTCTCTTTTTGCAAACGCCAGTCGAGCGGAAATTCCGGGTCGGCCAGCCGGTCCTGCGCGTAACGGGCGCGGAAATGATAAATCTTTCCGAGCGCGCCCTCGGTCATCATCCGTTTCGCCAGCGCGATGGCGGGGATGCGGCGGTAATTGTGGCAGACCATGTGAACGCCCTTCGCTTTTTTCGCGGCGGCGAAGATGGCTTCGCATTCCTTCAAGTCGCGGCCCAGCGGTTTTTCGCAGAGGACGTGCTTGCCGTTTTTCAGCGCGGCAATGGCCATTTCCGCGTGCAGGAAGGTCGGCGTCGCGATGTCCACGATGTCAATCAGCGGCGACTCGACGATTTCGCGCCAGTCGGTCGTGGCGAACTGCCAGCCGAGTTGCGCGCGGGCGGCCTGCACGCCGGCGGCGTCGCGTCCGCAAATCGTGTGCAGCTCGACGCCGGCCTTGAGGTTGAAAAATTTCGGCGCCTGCCGCCACGCATTCGAGTGCGCCCGGCCCATGAATTTGTAACCGATGAGTCCGACGCGAAAGGTTTTGGCCATAAAATGGAAGTTAAATGTTAACCAAGATGGCTTTCAAAACGCTGGACGAAGGCGTTGGGATGGTGGGCCAAGTCGCGCTGCAACTTGGCACTGACCGCGCAGCGGTCATTTTGAGGCGTGGCAGCTTTTCCGTTTGCGAACGATTCCGTCGCTTGACGCTTCGCTCGGCGACGGGTTTGTCGCAGCGCGACAAACTCCACCCAAGTAGCGCGCGCCCCATGAAACGGTAGCCGATCAGTCCGACGCGAAAAGTTTTTGCCATAAATGCGGGTTGAACTGGACTGGCTGCTCTTTATAGTGGAGGCGAGACTTCAAGTCAATCCGACTTATTCACCGCGGGCTGATTTTGAAGATGACCGAAATTTATGATTTACGATTTACGATTGATGATTGGCCGGCCCGCCAGCGAACGGGATTCAATCATCAATCGTAAATCATAAATCGAAAACAACCCATGCCTTTCACCACCGCTGAAATCGCAAGGCTCCTCGCCGGCAAAGTCCTCGGCGACCGCGACGCCGTGCTGACCGGCTTTGCCACGACGGATGCCGCCCAGCCCGGCGACCTGACGTTTGCGGAAACCGACGAATACTTTGCCGCCGCAGAAAAAAGCGCGGCCACGGCGATCATCGCCGGGGAAAATGCTTCTTCCATAAACAAAATCGTCATTCGCGTGGCGAATCCGCGCGTCGCGTTTGCCCGGGCGCTGGCGCTGTTTTTCCCCGAACCAAAATTCTCCGCCGGAATACATCCGTCCGCCGTCATCGCCCCGTCCGCGCAGATTGATCCGACCGCGCATATCGGGCCGCATTGCACGATTGGCGAACGCGCGAAGCTCGGCGCGAACGTCGTTTTGCAGGCGGCCAATTTCATCGGCGACGATTCCGTGCTCGGCGATGACGTAAATTTATTTCCCAACGTCACGCTTTATCCGCGCACGCAAATCGGCCGGCGCGTCCGCATCCACGCCGGCACGGTGATTGGTTCGGACGGCTACGGCTACGTTTTGGACGACGGCATCCATCGCAAGATTCCGCAGGTCGGCCACGTCATCATCGGCGACGAGGTGGAGATCGGCGCGAACGTCACCGTGGATCGCGGCGCGCTCGGCGCAACGGTCATCGGGCGCGGCACGAAAATTGACAACCTCGTGCAGATCGCCCACAACGTGCAGATTGGCGAGCATTGCCTCGTCATCGCGCAGTCCGGCATCGCGGGCAGTTCACGGCTCGGCCACCACGTCATCCTCGCCGGGCAGGCGGGCATCGGCGGCCATTTGCAGATCAGCGACCACGCCACCATCGGCGCGCAAGCCGGCGTGATGACCAGCATTTCCGGCGGCGGAAAATGGATCGGCTCGCCCGCGCAGCCGGACAGGGAATTCAAGCGCCAGGTCATCGCGCTGCGCCGCATGCCCGATCTGCTCAAAAAAATTTCCGCGCGGGAAAAGGAACCGGGCGTGAACGAGAAAATTTAATCCGCCACCGGCTTGAACTCCGCAATGCCACCCGCAAATTTCCGCCGGCGCGGCGCGCCGTTCACCGAGACGGACGCGTGGCGCGACGTGGGCCAAGGCTGGCAACCGCTCTTCGGCAGTTTTCACGGCGCGGGCTACAGCCTCGAGTGGCACGACTTTTTTGCGAAGCGCGAGTTCGACTGGGCCGCGAGTTTTCATCCCGGCTGCGTGGAACTTTGTTTGAATCTGGACGGCCACGGCTTTGTGGAGTGCCAACGCAAGCGGACGGATTTTGCGCCGAACACGGTCGGCTTTTACCATCGCAAGGACGAGCCGCTGACCGCGCGGCGCACGGCGGATGAACAGCACCAGTTTCTCACCGTGGAATTTTCCTGCCCATTTCTGGAGAAACATCTGGCCGGAATGGAGGCGGTGCTGCATCCGGTGGTGCGGGCGGCAATTAAAAACTGTCCCGGCGAACTGGTTTCGGGCACGACCGTGCGCCTCAATGCCGGCCACCAGCAGTTGATCACCACGCTCCGGCAGCCGCCGGTTTATGCCGCCGCGCAGCCGTTGTGGTATCAGTGCAAGGCGCTCGAACTGGCGATGACATTTCTGATCCAGCCGCCGCCGGAGCAGGAAATGTTTTGTTCGCGCCAGCAGCGGCTCGCGCAGGAGCGCGTGGAGCAGGTGATTTTTCTGCTGAAACAAAATCTTGCCGAACCGCCGTCGCTCGAAGAACTCGGCAAAAAAACCGGTTGCAGCCATTTTTATTTGAGCCGGATTTTTTCCGCGCAGACCGGCCACACCATCACGCAACATCTGCGCCAGTTGCGCATGGAGCGCGCGGCGGAACTCCTCAAATCCGGCGAGCACAACGTCACCGAGGCCGCGCTCGAAGTGGGCTACAACAGCTTGAGCCATTTCAGCGCGGCGTTTCACGAGACGTTCGGCTGCTGTCCCGGCCTGTATCCGCTAAAAACACCGGCGCAGAAACTGCAATAACCCGCAGGGCGCATGAAGCGCATTTGTGGCGCTTCATTTTTGCTGACCGGAAACGGCGCGGCGAGGTGCGGTGGCAGGCCATTTTCCCGGCGGCCTTCGCTTTGCCGGTTCAGGGGCAGTCGTCGCTCAAGTGATCCAAGCCTTCGTGGTCAATGGAGAAAACGACGGAGTCGCCGCTTTGGGCGTGGGTGATTTTGACCAGAAAAATGGTGTCATAATCATTTCCCGGCCACGCCGGAACTTGCGCCGGATTTCCGCCGTTGTCCTTGACCAAATTTTTTACGAACTCGTCGAGCAGCCCGTGTTCCCACGCGGCAAAAATCGTCGCGCTGCGATATTCCGGCTTTTGCAGTTCATCCTCCAGGCCTTTGATTTCACGAAAGCCGAACTGCGTGTTGACCGGCAGACCGCAACGAATGGCGGTCGGCTCAATCGTGGCGAGCGGACGAACGTAAAAGTATTTGTCGTCGTCCACTTTTTGCGTGGGATTGGGCGCAAAAACAAACCGGGGCGGGCCGTATTTTGCCAGCAACACCTTGGGCAGGGCCAGGGCGCGATTGAGGCCACGGCACGTCAATTGCCCCAGCCCGCCGTGCGGTTTTTCAGCATGGCGGAGGCAGACAATGGTTTCCACGGCTGGCCCGGAAGTTTCAGTCGAGGAAGCCGGACTGGTTTGTCCGTCAACCGCCGAGGCCGAAATCACAAATCCGAAAAACAACAAGCTGCGCAACATGATCATGCGGTTGACTCTATTTTTTGAAAGTGATTTGTCCAGCTTTTTTGATCCGCGACAAAAAACGGGTTTCCGCCCGCTTTGGTTGCCGCGCTCTTTCCGGTTTGAATTTCTGGGCGGCAGCGGCCGGGCAAACCGCCAGCCTGACGCCGCAAGATTTCGCCGGCCTCATGCGGCAATTTGTCTTATGCCTTTAAGTTCGGTTCCGCCATTCTCCAATGAGATTTGGCCAGATTTTTCCCGCGTTACCCGCGGAACCCGCCGACAATCTTTCGCAAACGACCGGCAGCGGGGAGAATTCACCACAGCCCGATGACGTGGCCGCCAAAACGGATCCATAGCGGAATCGTCACCAGGTCGAGCAAGGAAGTTCCAAGCGCCACCTGCAATGCCGTCCGCGCGTCGCCGCCATAATGTTTCGTCAGCACGATTGGCAGCACGGCCGACGGCATCGCGCCTTGCAGCACCAGCACGCGCTTCAACTCGATGGTGCAGAGCAAAATTTTGCCAGCAACAGAAACAGCAGCGGCATCAAGGCCAGTCGCACCAGCGCAGCGACGGCGACGACCCGCATCGCCCGCCGCGCGCCTCGGCGAGATGATCCGCCACAATCGCGCCGATCAGCAGCAGCACCAGCGGAAACCAAAGCTGGCCTGCGGATGGCGGCGCTTTTCCCGGTGTCTGAAAAATGCGACGGGAGCGACGCAGCCACGCGCCGGCATTCGGACATTGAACGCGCCGGATTTTTCCCGCATACTGGCCGCATGGGCAAAACTAAAATTCCCGCCACCGGCGAAGGCTTTCTCGGCGAAATCATGGTCCATAAAATTTCCCGCGCCGTGGGCGTGGTGGACAGCGTGACCCTGGCCCGCGACGGCTGGCCGCCACAGATCGCGCTGAAACTGCCGGACGGCACCTTGAAGAAAGGCCGCCTTAGCGATTTCCGGGACGCCAGCGCCAAGGAACGGGCAACCATCTCCCCCGCGTAACTCCCTTGCGTAACTCTGGTTGGTTCCGAGTTCAGTGGCGAAGCACGGATCAGCATTTTCCGGCGGCGATTCTTACCCAAGCTCAAGGCTTGCCCGCCAGCCGTTCTGTCAGGAAATTTTCGTAGGCACCGAGGTCTTTCCATTGCGCGGCCACGTTGACTTCGCGGGCCTGCGGGTCAATGACCGTCATGCCGTTATCGGTCACGCGGAGATGAATTTTTTCCATCACGCACAAATCCTGCCGCTGGGCGAGATAGACGGCCACGGTGTCGAACAGCGTGCTGCTGTGTTGGTCGGCCACGTCCGCCGGTGAGGCGGGATCGGCGGCAAGCCAAAGACGATAGTTGACGATGAGGTCGGCGATGTTACGGTCAGTCGTGTTGCGGACGCGCCGGTATTTGTCGCCGGTCAGTTGCACGAGACCGCAGGTGTCGAGCGGTGTGATGGTGATGTCCCACGGAGCCGCAAACACGGACTGCAACGCCTTGGGATCGGCCTTGACGTTCCATTCCGCGCAAGGCGGTTTCGCGCCGCCGTAGCCCAGGCGCACGCTGCCGTCCATGCCCACGAACCTGGCGTGCTGCGCGATGCGCGGCTCGCGTTTCAGCGCCTCGGCAATGTTCGGCACCGGGCCGATGCAGATCAACGTGACGGTCTGCGGCGATTTCATGATGGTGTCAATCATCGCCTGCACACCGTCGGCGTGAACTTTTCCCGGATAAGATTTCAAGTCGTAGTCTTTCACCCACGCCGACTGGCGTCCGTCTCCTTTCGGCGCGACGTCAAGGCCAATGCCCACGGGCACATCACTGCGACCGGCGCGTTCCAGGAATTTGGCAAGCAACTTCGCGCGGTATTGCGCCTCGCCGTAATCGCCCACGACGAGCTGCAAGTCCAGTTCCGGCGATTTGAGCAGCAGGGCGAGCGCCCAAGTGTCGTCAATATCGTCGCCGATGTCCGTGTCGAGGATGACGGGTGTGGGTTTGGCGGGTGGCATATCGGCGGCGCGTGCGGACGGAGTCACAAGCTCCAACGCGAAGAGGCAGAGGGTGAGACGGCAAAATGACCAAATCGCCGCAAAGAATTTCATGCGCGGGAAGGTTTCATGCGCGGGAGTTTCGCAAGCAGTGTCCGCAGTGTCAACGGGCGCAGACCAGCAGAACCTCAACTTGAAATTGGCGGATGTGTCATCGCTGCCGCGACGCACAATGGTGCCGCCGCAGCGCCGCCACCAAATCAGGATGCTGTCTGCCTGGCAGCTTTCTCCAGTCCACGCGAGCGCCACAGGTAAAATATCGCCGGATAAACCACCAGCACGCAGACGGTGGAGGTGATGATCCCGCCCACCATCGGCGCGGCGATGCGTTTCATCACGTCCGCACCGGTGCCGTGGCTCCACAAGATTGGCGCGAGGCCGGCGATGATGACGCACGCGGTCATGATTTTTGGGCGCAGCCGTTTCACCGCGCCGTGATAGATCGCATCGCGCAAATCGGCCTGGTTTCGCATCAACCTCCTTTTCCGCCATTCGTCGTAGGCCAGTTCAAGATAGAGCAGCATGATGACGCCGGTCTCGGCATCGAGTCCCGCCAGCGCGATGATGCCGACCCAGACGGCCACGCTCAAATTGTAGTGCAGCAGGTAGAGCGTCCAGAACGCGCCGACGAGCGAGAACGGCACGGCCAGCAGCACGATGGCGGTCTTGATGGCGGATTTTGTGTTCAGATAAATAATGAGCGAAATGAGGAGCAACGTCAGCGGCACGACGATGAGCAAACGCTGTTTGGCGCGCTGCATGTATTCGTATTGGCCGCTCCAGAAAATATTATAGCCGGGCGGCAATTGGATTTGGCCGGCGGCAATGGCTTCATTCACCGCGTGCATGGCGTTCTGGACGTAGGTTCCAACATCAATGTTGTGGATGTCCACATAAACCCAGTCGTTCGGAACGGCACCTTCAGTCTTGATGGACATCGGGCCGTCCACGACTTTGATGTCGGCGAGTTCGCCGAGCGGAATCTGCGCGCCGGTGGGCGTGGGAATGACGATGTCGTGCTTGAGCGAATCCAAATCGGAACGGAAATCACGGTCGTAACGCAGATTGATGGTGTAGCGTTGCAGACCTTCGACGGTGGTCGTCAACGGCATTCCGCCGAGCGCGACGGATAATACGTCTTGCACGTCGCCAACGTTCAAGCCGTAACGCGCGATGGCGTCGCGATTGATTTCAAACTCGATATAATGTCCGCCCATCACGCGCTCGGCGAAGGCGCTGGCCGTGCCGGGCACCTGGCGGACGACGGCTTCGACTTCGGTGCCAATGCGTTCAAGCTCGTTCAAATCCGGCCCGGCGATTTTGATGCCGACGGGTGTTTTGATGCCGGTGGACAACATGCCGATGCGCGTGGCGATGGGCATCGTCCAAAGATTGGGCAAGCCGGGGATTTGCAGCGCGTCGTTCATCGCGTCGGTCAGTTCATCTGGCGTGCGGCGGCGGTGCGCGATGATTTTGCCGCCGTCGTCCTTGATGTCCACGGCGGGCCACGCGGATTCCGGCTTGAGGCGGATGGTGGATTCAATCATGTCCAGCGGCGCGGGATCGGTGGCTGTGTCGGCGCGGCCGGCCTTGCCAAAAACGGTTTCGACTTCGGGAAACGATTTGATGATGCGGTCGGTCACTTGAATCAACTGGCGCGCCTTCGTCACTGAAATGCCGGGAAAGGTGGTGGGCATATAAAGCAGGTCGCCCTCGTAAAGCGGCGGCATGAATTCCGAGCCGATGTTTTGATACGGAAAAAGTTTGCCCGCCTTGAACGCCCATTCCTGCACGCGGCCTTGAGGCAGCACGTGGGCCACCAGCGAGTTCCACGGAAAAAACACCCAGCCGACAATAATGCCGCCGCACAACAACACCAGCCAGCGGTAACGAATCGCAAAATCCACCACCGGTTTGTAGAGCCAGATCAGAAAACGGTTGATCGGATTTTTCTCCTCCTTCGGAATTTTCCCGCGGATGAACCAGCCCATCAGCACCGGCGCGAGCGTGATCGAAAGCAAAGCGGCGGCGGCCATCGAATACGTTTTTGTGAACGCCAGCGGTTTGAACAGCCGGCCTTCCTGTTCCTGCAACGTGAACACCGGCAGGAACGAAACCGTGATGACGAGCAACGAATAAAACAGCGCCGGTCCGACTTCGACGGCGGCGTCGCGGATGATTTCCCAGTGCGGCTTTTTGCCCTGGTCGCGCTCCAGATGCTGGTGGGCATTTTCGATCATGATGATGACCGCGTCCACCATCGCGCCAACAGCGATGGCGATGCCGCCGAGCGACATGATGTTAGAACTCAATCCCTGGCCGAACATCACGAGGAACGAAATCAGCACCGCAACCGGCAAAATGATGATCGCCACCAGCGCACTCCGCAAGTGCAGCAGAAATGCGAGGCACACGAGTGCGACGACGATGCTTTCCTCGATGAGCTTTTCTTCGAGCGTCGCCACGGCGCGGTCAATCAGCGCGGTGCGGTCGTAAGTGACGGTGACTTTCACGTCCGGCGGCAGCGCCTTCATCGCTTGCGCCAGCCGCTGTTTCACGTCTTGAATCACCTGATAAGCGTTCGCGCCGTAGCGCACGACGACGATGCCGCCGACGGTCTCGCCGTCGCCGTTCAAATCGGCGATGCCGCGCCGCTCGTCGGGGCCGAACTGGATGTTCGCCACGTCGCGCAATAAAATCGGCACGCCGTTTTCACCGACTCCAACGGCGACGCTTTTCAGATCGTCCAGATTTTGGATGTAGCCCTTGACGCGCAGGATGAATTCCGTTTCCGCCAGTTCGATGGAGCGGCCGCCGACTTCGCCGTTGCTGCGTTCAATGGCTTTGCTGACATCCTGCAACGACAGGTTGTAGGCGCGCAGCTTCGTCGGGTCCACCGTCACCTGGTATTGCTTTACGAAACCGCCGATGGATGCGACCTCGGAGACGCCCGGCACGGCAGTAAGTTGATATTTCAAATACCAGTCCTGAATCGAGCGCAGGTCGGCGAGATTGCGGTTGGTGGAATTGATGGAATACATGAACGCCCAGCCGACGCCGGTGGCATCCGGGCCAAGTGTCGGCGTAACATTTTTCGGCAATTGCCCGCTGATGCTGCTCAAGTATTCGAGCACGCGGCTGCGCGCCCAATAAGGATCCGTGCCGTCGTCGAAAATGACATAGACAAACGAGTAACCGTAAAATGAGTAGCCGCGCACCACTTTCGCGCGCGGCACGGAAAGCATTTTCGTCGTGATGGGATAAGTGACCTGATCCTCGACGATGTTCGGCGCCTGACCTTCCCATGGCGTGTAAATGATGACCTGCGTATCGGACAAATCGGGGATGGCGTCGAGTGGAATGTTTTTGACGGCGTAAATCCCGCCCAGCACCAGCACCACCGTCGCCAGCATGACGATGAACTTGTTCTTGAGCGAAAAATCTATGATGCGCGTGAGCATGGAAGTTCCTGTTATTTCACTTCGTTGTTCAACGGCACCAAATCCATTCCGCACTTCGGACATTTGCCGGGTTCGTCGGAAATCACGTCGGGATGCATCGGACAGGTGTAAAGCTGTTTCGCCGCCGGCTTAGTGGTGAAGGATGAATTGGTATTCGCCAGCACCGGTATCGGGACGGATTTTTGGATCGATGGACTGTTGGATTCCTGGATTGCATCTGCCGCGGCCATGACAGGAATGAGCGTCATGCCGCAGATGGGACATTTGCCCGGCTTGTCTTCGTGAACGCTCGCGTGTTCCGGCATCGGACAGGTGTAGTAAAGCACCTTGCCGCCAGGCTGAAGGTGTTTGAGTTCGTCCGGCGTCACCGGCACCAGCGCCATGCCGCAAATCGGACAGTTCCCCGGATGATCGTAAGTGATGGAAACGTGAGCCGGCATCGGACAGACATAAACCACGCCTTCCGGTTCGGCGTTGGTGGATGAAAGCGGCTGCATTTGATTCGCATTAGTGGTGGCCGGCATTTCCATCGAGGCACCCGCCGGCCCGCGCATTTTTTCAATCGCCTCGCGCAACTGGCTTTCCGAATCGAGCATGAACTGCCCGGACGTGACCACGCGCGCGCCGGCCTGCAAGCCGCTGATGACTTCATACTGGTCGTGTTCGGCTTCGAGTCCCAAAACGACGGTGCGCGGATCAAATTTTCCGCCGGGCAGCGCGACGAACACCGTGTTCTTTTCGCCGCTGCGCAGCACCGCCGAATCCGGCACCAGCAGCACCGATGGTTTCAATTCGGAAACGATTTGCGCCGAGACAAACATGCCAGGCTTGAGAAAATAGCCGGGATTTTCAAACTCCAGACGCACGCGCGCCGTGCGCGTTTTTTCATCCACGTTCGGATAAATATAGGTGACGCGCCCGCGAAATTCGCGGTCGGGCAATGACGAAAGTTTTACCGTCGCTTCTTCGCCCAGTTGGACGTAAGACAAATCCTGCTCATAGACCTGCGCAAAAACCCAGACGATGCCCAGGTCGGCCAGCCGGTAAAGTTTCATGCCGGCGTCCACCATCTGGCCTTGCACGACATTTTTCTCAATCACGAAGCCGTCCGCCGGCGCGAGAATTTCCATCGTCTTGCGCGGTTCGCGCGCTTTTGCCAGCGCGGCGATTTGTGCGTCCGAGATGTCGAAGAATTTTAATTTATCCAAAGCCGCCTCACGCAACATCGCGCCGGGATCGTTCGTGGAATTTAGAACCGCCAGATACTCGGCCTCGGCGCTGTAAAGCTCCGGCGAATAAATTTCAAACAGCGGATCGCCTTTCATCACCAACTGGCCGGTCACGTCCACGTCCAGTTTTTCAATCCAGCCCTTGAACTTCGTCGTCACGTCCGCGAGCGCAGTTTCGTTGTAATCAATCGTGCCAACTGTGCGGATGGTCCGGCGCAGCGGGCCGCGCGTGATTTCCGTTGTCTGAATGTTCATCAACTGAATCGTTGCCGGATCAATCGCGATGGTTGAGAACCCGCCGTCCGCGTTTTCATAAACCGGCACCATGTCCATGCCCATGCTGTCCTTGCTGGGCTTGGGACTGGTCTCGCCCGGAATCATCGTGGACTTGTAATAGAGGATTTTGTGGGCGTCAGTCACTGCGTCGCTGGAAACGCTGGAAGCTTGTTTGTGGACCGGCTCCAATTTCATGCCGCAAATCGGGCAGTTGCCAGGATGATCCTGAATAATCCACGGGTGCATGCCGCAGGTGTAGAGCGTCTTGCCGGATGAAGTCGTGACGGAGTTGGTTGAATCCGGTTTGCCGGAATTGTCAGCGGCGAAAACGCCAAAGCCAATTGCCGCGACGAGCAATGTTCCGGACAAAATCAGTTTTAATTTCAAGTTCATAAAAATTTCAAGGTTGAGTGGTGTTGGATAAAAGCGGCGCGTTGGCCGGTGGCACGCCGGCGACCATGAGGGATAATTCTGCAAGCGCAATTTGGTTTGCGGTCCGGGCCTCGGCGGCTTCAAGTTGCACATCCAACAGCGCGCGTTCCACGTCTGTCAGACTGGAAAAATCCGTCGTGCCCGCGCGATAACCGGCTTGGACGGCGGCCAGGGTTTGATCGGTCTGCGGAATGAGTTTGTCCTTAATCAACGCGAGGTTGCGGCTGGTCTCGCGATAGGCAAAGAATTTTTCGGCGAAGCTCACCGCGAGGTCTATTTGCGCCTTTTTCAACCGGGATTTCGCCGCGAGTTCATTCGCCTGCGCCCGCGCAAGTTCCGCCGCGATTTTGTCGCGCCAGACGGGCAGCGTCATGCTCGCCTGCGGCCAGTAGAACGGCGGGGTGTAGACTTCCGCAGACACGCCCGCGTTGAAATCCGGCACGCGCTCCTTGTAGGCCATGGCGATGCCGGCCTCGGCGGCGCGCACGTCGGCAGCTATCGCCGCCAGTTGCGGACTGTGTGCAAACGCGAAACGAAGCAGTTCGTCGGCGTCAGGATTTTCGCCGCCCATTTCAAAATGCGCGGGCGTGGGCGGATCCGGCTGTGCCGGTGTCAAGCCCAGCGCGGCCTTGAAATTTTCGAGCAGCGGACGGCGCGAATCCTCCAGATTGGCAAGGTCGGTTTGGACGCGGTCGCGCTCGCTTTGGACGCGCAGCGCGCCCGGCAAGGTCGCTGCGCCGACAGCATTTTGCGCACGGACGACGCGCTCCTGGTTTTCCAGCAACGAAAGTGTTTCGCGTTTGAGACGAAGCTGTTCGTCCAACAAGCCAAGTTTGTAATAGGCATTTTTCAGGTTGAACGCGGTTTGCAGGACGGCGCTTTCAAACGCGAAATACTTGCTTTCGCTCTCGGCCGTGGCGGCGCGGCCCCGCGTCGTGAGCTTGCCGGGGCCGGGAAAACTCCAGTTTAATCCCGGCATCAGCGAGGTCAGCGTGTCCTGAATGTAAGCCTGAAAGGTCAACTGCGGGTCCGGCCGCGAACGCGTCACCGTGATGTTCTCGACGGACGCCGACCAGTCGTAAAACGCCGCCGCCACCTGCGGCTGGTTGAACAGCGCCTGCGCCACAAAATTGCTCAAGCTCGAAGCCGGCGTCAGTTCCGGCAAAGCCGGCGGCTGGTTGTTTGGATGATATTTGCCCGTCACCGCGCCGAAATCGCGGCGCGCCTGCTTTTCACCCGGCGCAGGAATTCCCCGGCAGCCGGTAAATGTCAAAACTCCGGCAACAAGCACGAACGGCAAAATGGCAAACGGCTTCATAAATTCTCCACACGAACACACTTCACAGGCACGACCAGACGAAATAATGGAATCGGAATATGAACTAATAGGACGAGGCACGCCCGGTCAAGGCACACCACGGGTGTTTATCGAGGAAGAATCAGATGAGCCAGGCGCAATGCCGCGCGAAGAGGGGCGCGTCACCGGCCGTCAAAGCAGAAGCAACAATTGGAGATATTGAAGAAGTTTCGGCGGCGGCCAAAACCCAGACCACCACCGCCGGAACGGGGGACACAATTTGATTTTGCGAACCAAGCTGCGGAGTCGCCGCGAGCGGTTGCGGCGCGGAAGCATGGCAGCAGCTCATTTTGCCGCCGCAGCAACAATGTTTCATTGGCTGTCCGGCAATGGCGCCGGCCGCCGGCACGGCGGCCACGGCCAACTGCGCCCACAGGAGCATCAGGCTGCAAAGGATGGACAGTGCAATCTTCACGGTTTATTTATCACCCGCCCGGCGGTTTCGCGCCGGACGGATTTTGCCTTTCACTTGTCAATTCTTGCCTGGCGTGGCCGTTTTAACCGTCTTGTCGGCGGCCCGGATTTTTTTCATATACTTGGCCGGATCCTTGTCGAAGTCCTTTTTGCAGTCCTTGCAGCACAATTTCACCTCCTGATCCTTGTAAGTAAAGACATAAGGCGGGGCCATTTCGCCGAGCTTGTCGCCGGACACCGGGCAGGTCTTGAGCAAATCAGGCACGGCATTAGTGCTGGCATCGGCCGCCATTGGTGTGGCCATGCTGGCGCAGCAGGAAGGCACCGCGCTGTCCGCCGCCGGGAGTTTCGTTGAAAAAGCCAGGGCGCCGAGGGCGCAGGCGGCCAGCAGGAGACATTGGTTTGTTGTTTTCATATTTGGTTAAAGGTTTATAATTATTATCGTGTTCGTATTGAACAGTTGGCTTACCCCGCCGGAACTAAAACCCCGCAAATTATTTTCAATCATTTCCAGAACCGGGCTTGAGCGCGATTTTTTTTGAAACGCGTTGCCGAACACTTTCGTTCCTGAACACCGCACAACCGTCGTCCATGCTAAAGCTTGTTGCAGATCATGTCCAGGGCAATCAGGCTGAATGCACTGTCCAGCGCGGGATCCTTTTCCCACCAGCGGCCATTTGGATTGGCCCAGGAACCGTCGGCCTGCTGGAGATTGATCAATTTCAGCGCCAGTTGCTCCCGCCAGTTCACCACCTTGCCGTCCTTGGTTTCCAGCGTGCCCAGGTCGCAGAGAGTTAGTGCCTTCGCCATGACGAAGTAATAATAATAGACGCCCTGCAATCCCATGGCGGGATTTTCTTCCACCGTATAATTGGTGCGGAGCCATTCCTTGACCGCCGTCACCCGTGGATCGTCGGGTTTAAGGTCGGCATAAATGTAACTTAGCAGCCCGGCGTAGCCCATGCTGCCATAGGAACGCAACGCCACCCGGCCCGAAGGCAGGTTGGTTTCACCCGCCATGCTGTTGTCCGGGGCATAAATGAACCCGCCTTTGTTTTGCGGATCATCGGACGCCCATTTCTCGGGATTGTAACTCGGCAGGTTCTGGCAGCATTGGACAAAATGAATGGCGGCCTTCCAGTCCAGATCCGCTTCCGCCGATCCTTTCTCATCCCACGGACGCTTGCTGTAACGGAGCGCTTCCATCGCCAGCACGGTATTGGAAAGGTCTGGATGCTTGTCCGTCGTGCCGTAGCCGATGCCCCCGTTGAAAGGGTTTGCCGGATCACCGGACTCGACTTGGAGGCCAATAAGGAACTTCCGCGCCTTGCCAATGATCGGCTGGTTTTCAGGCCGGTCACGCAGCAATATCGCCATGAGCGCAACCGAGGTGTTGTAACTCTGCATCTCCTTCCGATAAATTCCGCCATCGGGCTGAACACAACTCATTACATAGTCATAACCTTTCTTGACTGCGTCCGGTTCAGCTTTCGGGTCGCGGTCTGGACGGAGTTCGTAAGCGTCCAGCACCAATGCCGTCATGGCCGGATGGTCCGGTGTGGACCAGAAGCCGTTCGTGTTCTGGGCCTGTCCAAGCCAGGCCAGTCCTTTGTCAATGGCGTGCCGGACTTCGTTGCGCACGGAAAGGTTCGTGGCCGGCGGCAATGAAACCGGCGGCACGTTTATCTGCGCGCCCGTGGCGGCAAACGCGGCCGCCATCAACAAGGTTGCGGCGGCGTGCGAGCGCCGAACTAATCCGATAACAAGACCTCCGACCCGGTCAGCACAATTGGGATTGAAGCACATGAACATAGGTTATGCGAAGAGCCTTTTTCGGTCAAGAAAAGACGGGTTGACATTTTGCGGGCGGTTTAGTAAAAAATTCCCAATGAACTTGGCGCATTTTCAGTGTATCATCACCCTTCTCGCGCTGCCCGCTTTGGCGGCGGATCCGGCGGCCAAAGTCCCGCCGCCGCCGTCCCAAGGCACGGTCAGTTCTTCCGGCAAGTTCACGCCGGCTCACGAGGCATCGGACACCAACGAATCTGTGCCCCGGACGCAAGCCGAAGCCGAAGCCGCGCTGAATCACGCGCTTAATCTAAAGCAAACCGGCACTAATACTTTCCAAATCGGCCGCGTTGAGTTTGACAAAGAGAAACGAACCGTTGCGCTGCCGGCAAATGTCTGCATCACAAATCAAGTTCTTGAATACGCGCTCGTCACGACGGGAGGCAAGACTTACGAATCCCTGCTGGTCACTGAAGCCTCGCCCGTGGACGTCCACCTTGCGTTGCTGCTGCTCGGTGTCAGCCCGGCTCCGGTTCTTGGAGGTTTCAAACAGCCCGCGCCGGTTCCGGACACCAACGCGTTGCAGATTGATGTTACCTGGCAGACCAATGGCCTGACGACCACCGTTCCGCTCGCGGAGTTGATCTCCCTGACCGACGGTCGTCCGGACGTTCCGGGGCGGCCCATGTCGCTGGATAAGTGGCTTTACAACGGATCGCAATTTGACCAGTTGGGGTTTGCGGCCCAGCGGGAAGGCTCGCTCGTGGCGCTTATTCGCGACCCCGTTGCCCTCGTGAACAATCCGGGTGCCGACCGCGACAACGACCTCATCCATCTTCCGAATACCCGAATCTTACCGGCGCAAGGAACACCGGTGCGCGTCGTCCTGCGTCTGCCCGAGCACCCGTCACCGCCACCACCAATTCCGTTGCCCGGCGTTACTCCGATCACGCCGCTTTCCACCAATCGGTATTGAGGCTTAACCAGTCGTTTTTCGGTCACGAAAAACTTCTCACATCCCGTAGACCAAAATCTTGAAGCTGCCAGGAACCATTTTGGGCCGCTGACGGGGTGCGTCGGCTCCCGGCGTGGCCGCCGGCTCGTATTCCGCAACGGCAAGGTATATCTTATGGGTCTTGGGATCGAGCGCCATGGTGCGTGCGCCGCGCTGGGTGGCCAGCGTCTGCACCACGGTTAGTTTATCCGGCGAATCTTCGTGCGCGATGGTGACATTTCCCTCGCCATTGGAACTAAAGACCAGTTGGGTGCCCGGATCGAACGCATTGGCGTCAACGCCGGCACCGGTGGGCACGGAGGCGATGACCTTGCCGTCGGTGCTGTCCATCATCACCATCATTTTATTCCCGCCGCAACCGAGGAAGAGCCGGTGATGCTCCACGTCAAACGCCATGCCGGACGCTCTTTCGCCGGGAGCGATGGGCCAGGTGTTGACCACCTTGTGTGAGACCGTGTCAATCACCGCGACGGTGTTCTTATCCTCGAGGTTGCAATAAACCCGTCCCGCCTTCGAGTCAACGGCCGCGAATTCCGGTTTGCCCGGCAATTGGGTCGTCGTGACCGCATCCCCGTCGTCGCCTTCGACAATCGTCACCGAGTTATCACCACCATTGAAGGCGTAAATCTGCTCGCTGCCGGGATCATAGAGAATGGCATCGGGATTCTGGCCGGCTTTCGGCCTGGATTTTGTTTTCAACGTTTTCAAATTCACCAGGCTCAAGCGGCCTTCCCTTCCATTGCTGGAAAAGCCGACTTTGTATTCGGGCACCAAGGCAAAGCCGTGGACGCCGGGCGTGTTCGTGATCTCACCCGCGATTTTTTCCGTGTCAATGTCCACCACCACAATTTTGGTGGCGTGCGTGACGTAAAGCCGGCGGGCTTGTTCATCCACCGTCAAATAATCCCACCCGCCATCGCCGCCGATGGGGATTTCTTTCAGAAAATGATAGCCGGGGCCGGCGGGAGCTTCCGCGCCCTGCATCGAAAGGCCACGCAGGGTTGCGAAACTTAGCGCGACGAGCGGGAGAAATTTCCAAGGATACATTTTCATGGTGACGTAAGATTCAAGTTTTCCAGTTCTTGTTGGACAGTGGCAAATATAAACCAGCGAAGCCGGCGGAAGCAACCGCAAAGTTTTCAGAAAAAATTCCGATCGGCAGCTTCACGCGCTCACGCGGTGAAATGCGCCGGTGTGAAATTAAGTTTGAAGCCGGACGGGCGGCAAAGAAATTTCAGCCGGCAAAAAGTCGCTGGCGTTTGCCAAACGACTGCCAAATGGTTGCCGTCAATACAAGTCATTGAAAGAAATGGAGCGAGCGAAGGGATTTGAACCCTCGACGTTCACCTTGGCAAGGTGATGCTCTACCAACTGAGCTACGCTCGCGTCCGAAAGTTCTTAAATGATAAGCCAGCCAGCGCGGCTGGCAAGCCCGAATTTATGACGTGGCTGGCCGTGGGCGCTTCTCAACTTTCAGAGGGATCGCTGTGGGTTGAATGTGGGAAGAGCCAAGGCCGGAGTTTGTTGCGCCAGACGTTTCCAGGCCCGTCAACGCCTCCTCTCCCGCGCCACGCCAAAATGTCCCGGCCGCATGAAGCGGCGTGGCATTGGCGGCAAGAGCCGATGCCATCGCGCCGTTGTCCTGTAGTTCACCGGCCCTGCAAACCACATCCACTCTGCCAAAATGCCGGCTTGTGGTTGCCGACAGTCAAAATTCTGCGGATGCTGCTCGCGCCTAGTCAGGCGTGACCTCTGTGAATGTGACTGAAGAACCCCCGCCTTGCGGCGCGGCACTTACCGACAACGCAGCATACTGCTTGCCTCTTACCAGCCAGGCAAAAAAGCCTGGCCGCGTTTTTTGCTTCGGCAGAAACATGACCGGCCGCCAGCCCTTGGTGCCAAGATCCGCCAGCGCGGATTGAAACGCTTGATCGGGTGAAGCATTCTTCGTTGCAATAGTGGTGTGATAATGTTCGCTGCCATTATCCTGCACCACATTCATCGGCTGGCCGTCCGGCCCTTGATTTACCAAGGCGGACGACACTGTCTGCTGGAAGAAATTCTCAATTGAAGGGGTCGCTGCGGCATAAAACTTCACGGTAATCTGTCCAAAGTCTTTGGCGGGTTCGGTTGAAATGTGCAAGCTCCATTCGCCACGTTTCAACACCAATTCTGAATCCAGGGTATCGCGGTATTTTTTAAGGGCCTCCTGGCCTTCCGGGATGTTTTCCATCGCTCCCAGTTCACGCATTTCAAGGTCGCGGCTATAAGTTTTCTCGGTTGCATCCTGCCAGCCGCGCGCGGTCATCTGGTCGCGGTAATACGAAAGCACTGCGTCGGACGAAGCGCTGCAATTCCATTCTTCAGTCATGACCTGAACGCCATTGATGACGGAGGACTGGAAAGCGCCGGCATCGCTGTGGGTGAATTCCGGCCAGAAGGGATGAACCGATGGAACGCCGAGGCGGGACTCGACCGGCTTGCCGACATAAATGGCCGGCAAATTCTGGAGGCCCTTCTGGCTGTCCAGCAGAAGTTTTTCGGCATTCATCACCATATGCAAAGCCAGCAACAGCGCGCCCATGGCAAACAAGGTGACCAGCAATCTGCCTCCGTAATTGAGAAGGCCCAGGCTGACAAAAGGGAATAGCCGTTTCACATTTAGAACAAGCCGGAGAAGATAGAACCAGCAGCACCTGCATTACCACTTATGGTATTCCATATCCCCTTCCCAGCCGCCGACCATGTGTTCCAAGTATCGGAATCGCCATCCCACTGGCAGGAGGAGTTGACGGAATAAATTGACATCATGGAATTGGTCATGAAAGGGACATGAGTTGTAAGCAAATTGAAAGGAAACGGACTGGCTGAACTGGGGGCGGTGGTCGGGCCAAACGCAATCTGCACCTTGAAAGGCCCGTTCCCACTGGTGCCATCGTTGGTGCTGGCGTCACTCGCAGGCGCACTGCCCGCAAGAACATCAGGAATTAACGCCGGTGTAAGAGGGGTGACGGTGGACAAGTTGGGTTGGAAGAAAAAATATTTGTCTATATCTGATGCGATGGGAAGCGTTCCGTTATTATTGCCTTGACTCCAGGCGGCGTAACGCGCCGCCATTTCGGTGCGGATTTGATTGTTGGCCAGGAAGAGTGAGTAAGTGACAATAATCCAGGTGAACGCCATCAGCGCCAGCCCGATGCAGGCTTCCGCCAGGATCTGGGCCGAGCGTCTGCGGTGTGATGCAACAAGCAATTTCATATCAGCGTAATCAATGGTAAATAAAAATATTCGCGGCAGAATTGGTGTTGTCGCTGGGAAATGGCAAAGTGACGGTGATGAGATAGGGCTTCGCATCCGCGTCTCCATTGCAAATGACCGGATGGCCTTCAATCTGGCTGCTGGCAATGGCGACATAGGCAGGGATGATAAACGGTGGGAAACCACCGGTATTATTGTGGACTCCTAATCCGGTATTATACATAACCTTGCTGACGGCAGCACCATTCGCATTGTAATCTCCTTGGTCTTTCATGCCACCATTCAACCATGACAGTTTGCCAAGTCCCAACAATTCATCCCGATTGGTCACGCCGGCAACCCAGGTCATGTAGCCGGGATTACCCTTGTAATACAAATCGTTCCATCCCCATTGCGGCTTATTTTCGTCGCTCCCGTCTCGGCTATTATCACCTTCATCGGTATAGTCAGCCTCACTTTTAGCTTCCTCATAATTTGCGATAACATCTTGAGTGCAAGCAATATCACCGGCCACATCGCCGATGAGCGGAATTGCTTCATCCCATACTTCAGGTGGACCACTGGCTTGGTTGGTATGAACATATAACTGCAAGCGATCAGGATTGAGCGGCACGGCGTAAATGGGAATCTGACCCAGGGTTTTGCCAATAATACCGTTGACATCGCCTAAACCGTTATTTAGTTGCTGACTGACGTCAGTGGAAAAAACGCTTACGCCTTTTACTAGCGCTTCGGAGACCGTCTGTGAAGCTGAATCAAACACATTGTCGGCACCGCTGCCATAGGCGTTGGCATTGGCATAGCCAAAAACCAGAAAGGGAGCGGCATCCACAATTCCCTGCTGCACGGGCATCAACGCTTCATAAAAAAGGTGTTGCACCTTGTCAACAAACGGCAGCGTATAACATACAGCACAGGTTCCCTGTAACACGCCAGCCGCCCACTCGCAGAAAGGGACATATTGCAAGATATCAAGAGCGATGCTGGCGACACAAGCCAAATCGTCGACACCTTCGGCTATACAAGCCGCCTCATCGACCGTGTAATGAAGATTGTTTAATAGCTGTTCCAAATTGCAAAAGCGCGCCTGCCAGAGCGCGGCCGAGTCGGCGGCGGAGTCAACGGCGTTCTGGGCGACGATACGGTTGTGAATGGCCATGTTGGTGTCCATGGCGATGATTCCAAACATGGTAACCAAAAAGACCATCATGCCGGCCAGCAAAGTGACCGAACCACGTTGATCCGAGCGCAAGGTTTCCATCTTAACAGCCAGCATGAGGCTGTCGGAAAAGGCCGGTTTTGTTGGTTCCATAATTGATGGTTAATTATTACAAGCTGGACAGTCGATTGACTCGGCCATAGGCTGGAATGAATTGGCGGTGCTGCCGCCTTGCTGTTGAACTGCGCTATTAAGTTGGCTTTGATCTTGGTTGACCTGATCCGCATATGTTTTCACATTCGCCTGGTCATTGGTAAGGTTTCCTTGCGCTGTAGATAAGTTGCCTTCTTGGGTTGGCAAATCACTTTGGGCTGCGGATAACTGATTTTTCTGCGCTTGCGTGCGATCTTTTTCAGGAATGGCTGAAATTTGACTGATTGTGGCTTTGTCAGCGGTAACCTTATTACAGGCTTGGGTAACGGACTGGCAATCAATTTTGGCGGCATTAACCGCGTTGGTATAATTTGAATTGGCTTTTTGATAATCCTGAACATTTTGCGCTGTGTTGCTTAAATTGGTGTCCGTTCCAGAAGTGTCATCTGTATCGTCAGGCAGGCGCGGCGCGCCGCTCCAACCGGAGTAGCCAATGGAGCATTTGCTCTGGACATTGATGTAAGGCAACATCACCGTCGGCAAGCTGGAGGCAATTGAAGATATGGAACTAGCGGCACTCGGATCAAACTGCGCCAGAAGCTGCGCCAGTTGTTGCGCCTGATCGGCGGTTTCATAAACCGGCAGGATATAGCTGGGAACGCCCGATAATCCCTGCCGAAGAGATTTCATGCTGTAATAAATCTTGTCGCCCGTCACAAAATTCCACAGTCCCGCCAAACCGGGAATAAACACGGGCTGCGGATAATTGATGGTCACATCCACCTGCGTTGGTGTGCCCTGTTTGGTGATGGTCACGCTGCCGCCCAGCAAACTTGAATTCAACCGGACATACTTGGCCATCGCGTAGCCGGTGAGGAAATTGGCAAAATTATTTCCCAAGATGGACTGCAATCCATTCATAGCACCGCCCACGACTGAACTCAAACCGGTGGCGCCACCAATTTCACCGGGAACAGGCCGCGCGATGGGTGCCAGCACCAAGGCCGCAGCCGTTTCCGCCTTGTCCTGCGCATCATTGGCGTCTACGGACGCCCGCACCGCATAAACGCGGGCGGCGCAAAACGCAGCGTAATTTCCCAATTGTGCAGCCTGAACAACTGCGAAGTATTGGAGCATCGCAAAGAACAACAGGAGAATAATGGGAATGACGATGACAAACTCGGTGAGAGCCTGCCCGCCATCATCTCGAAACACATTCCACTGTAAGGGTCGCTGCTTCATTTTGTTAAAAGATCACTCCACCGTTCGCATAAACAAAGCCGCCAAACAGCCGATGGCAATGGCCAAGCCGTAAGGCACAGCGACGGGAGTGCTCGGTGCAATCTGCGTTTTGCCATCCTTGCGCCAAAATGCCAGTTGTTTCAATCCCCAGCCGATCCGCATCCAGAAATCTTTCCGCCAGACTACCAATATAACGGCCAAAAAAGCGCCGATGAACGCGGTGTAGAACAGGGCTGGTTCAATCAGTTTGACCCCCATCAGGGTGCCCGCCGCACCCATCAGTTTCACGTCACCGCCACCGACACCGCCGAACACATAAAAAATAAACAAGAATCCAAAACCGATTGTCAGCCCGCCCAGACTGGACCAAAACGATCCCATTCCATCCAGATAGCTGATAAGCAGTCCCAGCGCCATCCCAGAAAACGTCAGCCAGTTGGGAATCCGCCGTTCTTTCAATTCCAAATAAACCGCCACGGCCAGCATGACAGCCAATACCACCAAGGCGAACATGGAATCACCGTTGTCTGAGTGACCCGAAGGATGTAATAGCAGTGGAGGCATGGCGAAGGAAATCAAGGGCCTGGAAAAATGAGCATCGTCGTGGTCAACTCATACTGATTCCGCGCCGCCTGATAAAAGCCGTTGTCGGGATTAAAAAGATAAAACGCCGCTGGCAACGCAATAAACGTGGATATGAGGAGATATTCCGTCATCGCAATCCCGCGCTCGTCGCGCAGGCATTCAACCAATTTTCCAGCGACATTCCGCAAATTGAATTTTTTGATCATCGCGTTGCTCTCCAGTTTTGGCATTGGCATTAAAACCCAACGCCGGTTATTCGTTATTCTAACCCGCTGGCTCCACCGAGATGGGAACCGGCACCGTATGCTCATTCTGATTCTGATCCCGTATTTTCAACAGCAGCACATTCGTCTGGCCTGCCGCTGATTCCTGCCGCCATGCGCTGACGTAAATCCGGTAATTATACCCGGTCGAATCAGGTTCAATCTCACACTTGAATTTATCAGATGGCGGAATAATATCAAGTAAAATTACTGGCGCTGCGCCATGCTGTTTCAGCCAGAGAATGCGCATTTGCGGTTCGGCCTGCGGCAGAAACTGCAGCCGTTCAGGCAATAATTCCAAATCCGGCGGATTGCGAATGAAACCTATCGTGTGAAAGGGCGGGTCATTCGAGTCGGCACTGCGGAGGGTCAGGTTGACGGACGCATTGCCGCGCGGGAGTGAATCCAATGCCTCGAGCGTCAGCATAGACCCGCCGATGCCGGCGGGGGAGACCTTGGCGAGAACATTGGTGTTGTCGCAATGGACTTGCGACAAAGGGGCGTGCAGTTGCAGCAAGGGCGTTATCTCTGCCGTTGTCATTTGCCGTCCTTGGGACAAATCCAGGTCAATTTCCACCGGCGTCATCTGATAGCTTGGAATCACAACGCCAGTCAATCCCAACATCAACGAGGCGTTATTGGGATCATTGGACTCGATGGAAATGGTCCGCGAAACCGGGCCGCTCAACAATTGCAAGTCGAGCCTGGCATGAAGGAGACTTTCACCGCCCGGCGGAATTTTTATTTTCTCTAGGCTTGCCTTCAGACAGGCGTTGCAACTGGAGATCACCTGGTTGATTTTCAAATCAGCGTCACCAACATTGCGGATGACAAAATCATGCAGGAGTTCCGATCCGTTGGTAATGGATCCAAAATCATAAACCGGCTGTTCAACCACGATTCGCGAAGCCGCCGAAATCAAGCTGCCCGCCGCAAACATCTGAACCAAACCCGTCGTCACGCCCAAATAAAACCAACGCCGGCTTTTCTGGATGGCCTGAATCATGCGTCGCGGGGCGTCCGGCATCTGCGGGATTTACGCCGCAGGTGAGTTTTATTGGGTCGCGCCTTTTAATTTTTTAACGGCACGCTCGTAGTAATCTTCGCCGGGAATCCCGATTTTCAAAATCTGCTGGTATGACTGCCGGGCCATGTCGGCCTGGCCCAGATCATCATGCACGATTCCCTTGTCGTATAAGTCATGGCAGTCGGCCACGATTTTGTTGCGCAATGCGTCACGCTGCCCGACATAATCCTGGTTGGCAGGATCGGCTTTCACCGCCAGGTCATATAGCTGCAAGGCTCCCTTCCGGTCGCCCGCCTGCAAAGTTGTGGCCGCCTTGGCGGCGGCCGCTTGCGCGGCTTGAGCCAGTTTTCCCTGAATCTGAACTTGTGCCGCCTGCGCGCGTTTGCGCAAGGTGTTCAAAGGGTCGGCTTCAAGGTTGATGGCATCCGTGCAGGCTTTCTGATTTTGCAGCAACGCATTCACATCGTCCGGCTGGTTCATGGCTTCGGCCTCCGCCAGCGGTTTGACCAGCGCCGTCATCTGGCGGGCGCGGCTTTGCAATCCAAGCAACAGCGAACTGTCGCGGGCCTGCTGCAGTCCCGCATCTATCTCGGTCAGCGCTTCCGACAGGTGTCCGTCCCGATAAAGCGCCTGGGCCTTGTCAAAAAAACCTGCAATCTGGCGGTTCTTGGAAATTTGATCCAGCGCTTCTTTGGCCTCGGTGAAATAGACGCTGCTTGGCGGAATGGATTGCAACAAAGGTTCCGCCGTGTCCAACTGCTGGTGCTGCAGCGCGTCTTTCGCCTGGGCAAGGTTGGATTGCGCGGTCAACTCCTTCTGGGCCTGATCCAGGCGCATGCGGATTAATTTTGACTGCGGATAGGCGTCCTGCGCCTTCTCCAGCAGCCGCTTGGCATCAGTCCAATTCCGGGAGGCAAAGGCAATTTTGGCATTTTCAATTGACTTGATGACGGCTTCCAGTTCCTGGGCGCGGCTGTTTTGCGGAAAGTCACGAAGCACCCGATAGACCAATTCCTTCGCCTTGTCATAATTTTCCGCCGCCGCATCGGTCTCGGCAACGGTCAAGACTTCTCTGGCTTCAATCTCACCCTTGGTCCGCGTCAATCCGCGCTTGGCTTCCACGCGGTTCGGGTCAACTTTCAAGGCCATTTCATATTCTTCCTGGGCTTTGGCCAGTTCCCCTTGTGCGGCATAGCTCCGCGCCAGGGAAATATGTTGTCCGGCAACATCCGGCGGCTGCAGAAATTTAACCGCAACAGCAATGACCACAATTGACACGATGCTGATCAAGGCAATCTTCAAGTTCCGGCGCTGTTTCTGCAAATCCTTCAATTCAAAAGCCAGCGTGGAAACGCCAATTTTGATTTTCTGCCCGTTCGCCAACTGGGTTCTGTGAACTTTGACGCCATCAAGAAAAGTTCCGTTGCTGCTGTCCAGATCCACGATAAAATAGTGTTCGCCCTCTTGGACAATTTCCGCCTGGGCGGTGGAAACGGCGTCATCCAGCAGCACGACATGGTTTTGCAGGCTGCGGCCAATCTTCAGCGGACTCTCCCAATTATGAAAAATTCCGCCTTGCAATGGCCCGTCAATCACCCGCAGCTTCACTTCGATGGATCCACTGCTCTTTTTTTCGACGACTTTTTGACCGGGCGATTTTTTGTCAAAATCCGCCATGGACGCCACGCGGGTTTTGTCAGCGTCATCCTCCTCTTCCTGGTGGCTCTTATCCCAGAGAAATTTTATCCGCGTTGCGCCAATGCCGATTTCATCGCCATCCTTTAATTCCTGGCGGGCATTGATCTTCTCACCATTCACCAAAGTGCCGTTCCGGCTGCCGCGATCCTGAATCCAGTATGAACCTCGTTCAAAAATCACGTCGGAATGCTGCCGCGAGGCCAGGGGCTCGTCCAGGGGCAGATTGCAATCAGGCGACCGGCCAATCACAAATAGGTCGCCGGTGACCGTAGCCTTGGCCACTTGTTTCTTGTCTTTGTTCACCACCAAAACAGCGCTCATAATATAATTAGTCGGAAGGTTTTAATGACTGGCAAAGCTTGTAAGCTGTCTGGTAGTTGTCATCGGTCTTGTCCGGAATCATCTGCATCATCTTATTGGCTGCCCAATAAGCCGCCGTCCGGTCACCCACCTTGCGCGCCCGGCTGATCTCAAACCGCTGCGCTGCCAGCACCTGATTCAACTGGATTGTCGCGGCCGACAGTCCCTGGGCCGCGACCGGATAGGCGGCCAGCCGTTGCGGCGCGGCGATGGACAATTGCAACGCCTTTCTATATTCCTGCATGGAATTAAACAAGTTGTCGGGCTTGACATCTTTGGTGGCCAGCAGCATGTCGCCCATCCGTATATGTTCATCAACCTGTTTGGCCAGCTCGGACGGACTGGCGAGCGCCAGTTGCTGCATGCCCTCATCCGGCAACGGGAAATCAATGGCTTGTTGTGACTCCATGTCCCCCAATTCAAAGCTTTGCAGAATCGAACTGAATCTCTGGCCATACGTTCCGTAGGCGGCGTGCGCGGCGGAACATTCAACGACAATGCGCGCATCGGCATTAAGCGTATAGATTCCTTTCCCTTCCAACGTGGGCGTGCTGAACCCGTAGTAAATCACCTTGACACTATTGATGGTTAAGGTTTTGCTTCCGCTTAATTCAAAACCTTGGTAGCGTTTTTTCAAGATAGCCTGATAGTGGACGAATCCATCAGTCAAACCGGTCAAGGCATGGTCTGGATCTTTGTCGGTGTAGATGGTTAACCGGCCCCACACCGGATCACCTTCCTTCCCAAAACCAAAACCAATCACCCCTGAAGCGTCCGTTGTTTTAGACCAGTCCAGCGGATAGTCCAGATTGAAAGCATACATGGAATCTTTGTAGGTCATTGTGCTGTCTTCCGAAGCCTGTTGCTTTCCATTGACAAACCAATACCAATAGGCTGCTCCGCCCAGGGCCAATAGAACAATCACGGCCAAAACCCCGAGACCAACGCCCTTGCTTGAACCAGGTTGTTTTTTTTTCTCCTGCGCCACCCAGTTTGGCAGTTCTGACGCATTCAGCATCCGGGTGCCCTCTGCTTCCACGATGGCCCGGGTTGCATCAGGCTCACCCTTGTCCCGCTGGTGCCGCAATTCCAAATTTTCATCGGCAATCCGGGTGCCATCAATTTCGGACTCCATGGCCTCGGCATACGGTGTCTTGGCGGATGGCGAAGCCTCCGCCACAGCCTCGTCGTAACGCAGTTTGGTATGGCCGATTTCAAGCACGTCGCCGGGATTTAATGATACCACGCCCACGAGCGGCTTTCCGTTGAGAACCGAACCACCGGTGCTTTTATTTTCAACAAACACCCCGTCCGCCTCGACCCTGACCTCCAGATGGCGGCGCGAAACCAGTGCATCCTCAATTTGCAGGTCCGCGTTCTTTGACCGGCCGACAATCATCAAGGCGGATGTTAAAGGCTTGGTATGCCCTTTGCCTTCTCCTTCCAGGATCGTAAAAAATCGGTTCATACTTCAATGACTGACGTTCATGAGCATCTGGATCAAGACCGGCGCCAGAATCATGATGAACACCGATGGTAAAATACAAATCATGAGCGGGGCGAGCATTTTTACGGGCGCTTCTTGGGCTGCCTTCTCGGCTCGTTGACCGCGCCGGATTCGCAACATGTCCGACTGGGACCTTAAAATTGGCCCGATGCTGACGCCCAGCCGGTCGGCCTGAATCAACGCCGAAACCACCGCGCCCAAATCCTGCAACTGCACGCGATTGGCCATCTCCCTTAATGCTTCACGCCGTGGCCGGCCCAGCTCGGTTTGTTTGAAGAAGCGTTCCAGTTCTTCCCTCAAAGCTCCAGGACGATGTTTCTCAACCACCCGCCTCATGGCGGACATGAAATCCAGGCCCGCTTCCACGGAAATCGTCAATAAATCCAAAGTGTCCGGCAGTTGCAGCGCGATGGATTTTTGACGCTTCTTTGCGCGTTCATTAAGATTCATGGCTGGAAACATAAAACCCAGCAGCAGCAAACCCATGTATACGAGGACTTGTTTTGGACCTTCCACAAAAAAGTGCAAAAAACCAATCTGGCTGAATATTATCCCCCAAAAAATTGGAAAGAAAACCATTAAGACGAGTTGGATTCCAAACAGCACAATCCCCGTCATGTCGCCGGGTTCGCCGGCCATGATCAGTTTCGCATCCAGTTTGGCAATGTGTTTTTCGGCCGCGTCACCAAACCGTTCGCGGCCGGTTTCTCCCACCGAATTAAAAAAATTGTTCAGCGCGGGATTCATAATCAATATTGAATATCAGCCGTTTTACGCACCCACAAATACCCGATCACATCCAAGATGACAACCAGGGCCATCGCAATAAGTCCCGGGATGGTTGTCCACATCAACCGCATCAGGTCGGGATTGACCTTGGTCATGGCAAACATGAAGCAATAGGGCAGCAGTCCCACCACCATGGCCTGCATTTTGCCTTCCGAAGTGAGCGCGTCCGCCTTGCCTTTAAGGATTTTACGTTCCCGCACCATCGCGACAATTCGATCAAACACTTCGGCTATATTACCACCCAGTTGCCGGGTGATTTGGATGGCCGTCACCACCAGGTCCAAGTCCTCGTCCTTGGTGCGGTTGACACAATTTCTCAAGCATACATCTATATCCACACCGACTCTGAATTCGCGGCGCACCAGGTCAAATTCCTGGGAAATGGGCGCGGGCATTTCTTCAATCAGCATGTCAATGGCCTGCTGCAGGGTGAATCCCGACCGGAGGCCATTGGCCATCAAGACCAGACCATCAACAAGCTGTTCGCTAAACGCCGCGCGCCGCTTGCTTCGTAATCTGATGATGTAAATTTCCGGCCCCCAATAGGCGACCGCCCCGACCAATATGGCGACTATGATGGGGCCTGGTGGTTTCGCTTCCCAGGCCAATATGAGTCCCACCCCCGCCATTACGACCGCCAGTGTCCACTTGATTTTCTGCAGCCCTTCCACCGAAATAAAGATAAACATCTGCTCCAGTTCGTTGGCGACATGCTCTTTCTGGCGGAATACATTCCGCTTCATCGCATCTTCGGTCGGTTTGTATAAGAAGTAAAAAAACACTCCGACCGCCGCAAAGACCGTAAGTAAAATAATGTATAGCATAGTTTAATCCTCCGAGGTTGGCACGAACATGGCCATGTCCACTTCAATGCCGGCCTGGCGCAGTTCTTCAACAAAAGTGGGGATGACCCCGGTTGCCGAATAGCGTCCTTGAATACGGCCATTTTCATCAATTCCCGTCCGGCGATAGACAAAAATTTCCTGAAGCTTGATTTCACCATCGTGCATGGAGGCCACTTCGGCGATGGAAGTCAGTTTGCGCGAGCCATCTGAAAAACGTGAGATCTGGACAAAAATGTGAACGGCGGAAAAAATCAGCTCGCGAATTGCCTTCAACGGCAGATCCGTTCCGGCATAGAGAACCAGATTTTCCAGCCGGCGGACGGCATCCACCGGAGAGTTGGCGTGAACTGTGGTCAGCGAACCATCGTGGCCGGTGTTCATCGCCTGCAACATGTCCAGCGCCTCGCCGCCGCGACATTCGCCGACCACCACCCGGTTGGGCCGCATGCGCAGGGCATTCCGCACCAGGTCGCGAATGGACACTTCACCTTTCCCTTCAATGTTGGACGGCCTGGTTTCCAGCCGCACCACATGCTCCTGCGGCAGGCGCAACTCTGCCGAGTCTTCAATGGTGACAATCCGTTCGCCATCGGGAATAAAAGACCCGAGCACATTTAACAGCGTCGTTTTGCCGGAACCCGTGCCACCGGAGATGACCATGTTCTTCGTGGCCAGCACACACACGCGCAAAAAATTTGCCATGGGTTGTGACATGCTTCCGTATCCAATCAAATCCTCAACCAAAGTCCGTCTTTTTGGAAATTTGCGGATGGTTATCGTTGGACTGTCCAATGCCAGCGGCGGAATAATGGCATGCACGCGGGAGCCGTCCGCCAGGCGCGCATCCACCGTGGGACTCGACTCGTCAATGCGCCGGCCGATGGGTCCCACAATGCGTTCAATGGATGTCAGGATCTCATTTTTTCCCAGAAATGATTTTGTGGATTTTTGCAGCCGGCCTTTGCGCTCCACATAAATTTTTTGCGGCCCGTTCACCATGATTTCCGTCACCTCATCATCCGCCAACAGGTCTTCAAGCGGGCCCAGGCCCAAGGCGGCGTCCAGCACCGCCTTCTTTAACTCCCCGCGATCATAATGGGCCGGAATGTCCCTCTCCCGCTCCTTGATCAATTTATCCATCACGTCACCGGCCCGCCGCCGCAGTGAGGTGTCGGCCATTTGCTCCAGGGTCAGGCGCTTCAAATTTAATTCTGCGATCAGCTGGGCGTGAAGCCGCTGCCGCATCTCCTCCATTGTGGCTTCAGCCTTCTCAACAAACGCCTCGGCGTTGTCCGCAAAAACAAAACGATAGCCGGCAATGGAAAATTCATCGCCGGAAGCCAGCGGCTGCTGGACGATCTTTTTTTTCCGGAGAACGGTGCCGTTGCTGCTGCCAAGGTCTTGCAGCCAGCAAACCTTGTCGCGAATGACCAGCTGGGCATGACGTGAGGAAACATCCTTGCTGCGGAGAATGATTTCGCAATCCGTGGAGCGGCCAATGGCCAGGCGATCACCCGACAGTTCAACCTGTTCGCCGTGGTATTCGCCACCATAGATCACCAACACTGCCATCACTCGCTGATGGGCATCCGCCATGTCAATCCTTGGTGGGTTTCTCTTTGTCCTGCAACAATTGCTGGTGCTGCTCGCCGAACGGCGTGCCGGTGGCGGCCGTCGGGAACACCGGCTGCGGCGTCACCACGATGACAAATTCATGCCGCTCCTTGTCTGAATTCTTGTTGCTGAAGAAAAGTTCCAACAGAGGCACATCACCCAGTAACGGAGTCTTGCTGCTGTTTCCGCTTGAGATCGTCTGAGTCATCCCCGATATAATCATGCTTTCACCAATCTTGCACACCGACGTGCAAGTCGTGTTATACTTTAGAAGTGTAAATTGGCTTCCCGAGGTCGCTGTCGGCGTGCTGACTTCGATAGTAACTTCATTCTTAACTCTGTCACGCCCTTCCAAGGTTGGTTTCACCTTAAGGATGACGCCGTAATCCACCTGTATCAAATTGCCAACGCCCTGCGCGCCTGGAGCATTAAGATAGGCCGTTCCACCAGATTGAAAGCTGCCGGTTTCGCCATTCTTGGTGCTTATATGTGGCGAATCCACGGTTTTCCCATTGCTATTAAGCAGGTCAGCCACGATTCGTGCGGATCCGCTGACGCCAAATGACACCGGCAAATTTTTAAATCCGCCGCTGGCAGAATTGCCGGCGCCCCCAGCCGTGGCTTGCAAGGTGTCCAAGACATTCATGCCCATGTTTTTGCCTTTGGTCAGGTCAAGCGTAATAAACTGCACATCGGTCTCAATCATGACATCTTGAACCGTCAGCAGGTCTTTTACATTTGGCATTCTCAATTTTGCCATTTCTTCCGCCCGGGTTTTGTCCGTCTGGCTGTAAACCACCCCTTCCAGAACAACCGTGTCTTCCATTACTCGCGCGGTGACTGTGTCCAGGCCGATGTCCTTCAAAATGGCCTCTTCAATGTATTTGTTCATTTCAGAACGGTTAAACGTGGACATGTTTAGAATTACCGCAGGATAGGCTCCAACCACATGGTTGACTTTGTCATAGTCCGACTTGGTCAAGATATTGCCCTTGAAAACTATTTTGTTGCCGAGAACTTTTATGTCCAAACCTTCCACGTCCGACAACAGTTCTTTTATTTCAGCCAGTGTTTGATTCAGGTCGTCGTTGACAACCACATTGTCCACCAAATCCGCCCCTTGCAGCTTCTGAATCCGCAATTCGCTGGTGCCGGCGGCAAGGCCGTTGATCAATACTGACGTGCCGTCATCGGAAGGACGGGCGTCAATCACGAGCGGATTGGCAACGGTTATTTTTTTTATTCCATCAGGCACAGGTATCCGCGTGGTCGAGCCCTTGAGGACGACCACTTCATCTGCGAATGCAACCATGGATCCTGAACAAAGTGAGAAAACCAACATAAGTAGAATTCTCATAAAAACCGGCGGTTCAATTCTGATTTTTTGCATATGGTGATTTCTTAATGGGTATTTACCGGAACATTGATGCTTTGGGAACCTTTTTGGACTTCTACGTTGCGAAAATTGCGCTTGCCGTCCAAGTCGCCAATGATTTTTTCAATCGCCTCAAAAGTAACGCGAGGTAAATCAGGACGTGCCACGACATCGGTCGAGCCTTCGCGTCGCAACACGGCGCCTAATTCGCCATTTTGACCTGCAAACATCAATAACTGGGATTCCGCCAGCGTCAACGCCAGGGTTAAATCTCCGCCGCCGGCTTCGTTTTGACGTTTTGAGGCGCCGGTGAAAGATTCTCCAACCGCCAAAACCGTGACATTCTGAAGCAGCACAACATTCACAACGTCTGACGCCTGCCGCCAGGTGGCAATTGTATTTGGCGTCGGCTGCGTTGGTTTTGGCGTGGTGAACGAGCCAATGATGTCAATATGGTCGCTTGGCTGAATTAACGTCGTGTTGGCCCCTTTTGAGATTGTAAGGGTGTAAGCACCTTCTCCTTCAGGTATGATGGCTGACACCCCGCCCCGCTGCTCGCTGACCAAGTCCGACCACAGCAGGATTTGTCCGGCCCTTACTGCGACACGGGTCTTGTTGCCAAGGATCTGTTTGACCTGATCCACGCCTTGAATGGCCTGCGCTGGAATGAACTGATCCGGAACTTCTTTGGCAACCAGCATTTGCATGGTAATCACCGCGCCAGCCGGTATGTCCACGCTGGCGGAAACAATGCGCTCTCCCTTCAGCATGTCGCGCGCCTTCTGCTCGGCGTTATTCACATAGGATCTTATGGCTAAAAGCGCGGCGACACCTACAATAATGGCGATAAGGAGCGGGAATTTATTTTTCATATTGCCCAAATACCCAATCTACAAGTGGAGGGAAAAGCATTGGCTTCTCCCTCCCAAACAGTATTCAAAAACATCTGCGGGCAAATTGCCGCAGATTACGATTTTACAATCGCCGGGTTGATCAGTTGTTATTGGCTGTCTTGCTGGTAAATGTGCCCATGTTATCCTGGGAAATCTTGGCGGAGCTTTCATAGTCGGTGTTTGAGGTTGACACACCAGCCATGGCTGCGGTCGAACTTTGAAAGGCTTGTTTAATCTGCTTACCAAACACGCCGATGATGGCAATGGCGGCAATGGCAACGATTCCCAAGATGATGAGATACTCGGTCATGGCGATGCCCCGGCGGGTTTTATTGAGTCCTGATAGTTTCATAATTTATTCCTTTCTTGCTTTGTTTTTTTGTATTTGTTAATCTTAACTGTAACGACAGATTATGCCGATGCTCACAATATACGGTATTCGCAGCCGGATGCAAGTAAAAAATAACGGCATTCTGCTTTGAAAAACATTCAGATCATCAACAACTTGCGTTTATTCAGCCTATGAAGCCAATTAATGTCACCTTTGAAGTTCAACAGGACGGACAAAAATCCCGGTTGTTCCGGTTTGCCGAAGCCGAAATCACCATTGGTTTTTCCGCCCGTTGCAATTTGTCGCTGGAACCCTTTGCGGACCCAGGCGCGGAACTGGCGGTGATCACCCAGTCCGAACCCTGCCTGCTTCGGGTCAAGTCCGGCCCCGGGGCATTTAGTCTGAATGGAACCGCTTGCGTGGCCGACCTGCCGGTTAAATCTGGCGATGTGATTACGAGCAGTTCCTATCGCATCGTGATCCGCAATTTGCCCGAGGCAGCGGTGGCGGCGCCACCTGCCGCCATCGAACCAAACGCCGGGCCGGCCATTTTGCCCGAAAATGCTGCCGCAACAGATTCAGAAGAAAAAGCCATCGCACCAGAAGATGAGGCGCTTACCAGGGCGGCCTCACCTGCGGAAATAAAAAATTCTGAGGCGAAAAAATCAGCGGCGTCCGTTGCTCCACCGCCAAAAAAGACCGGGCTTTCCTACCTTTATTTGTTCTTCGCACCCATTCAGGAATTTTTATCAGATGATGATGTCGCGGAAGTTTTGATCAACGGCCCCAAGCAAATCTACATTGAACGCAAAGGCAGGCTGGCTTTGGTTCCCGCCCAATTCACCAACGATCAGGCCCTGCAGGCGGCGGTGATGAATGTCGCGCGAAGCGTCGGCCGATTTTTTGACAAGGACAATCCCCGGCTGGATGCGCGCCTGCCCGACGGCTCGCGCGTGCATGCGGTGATGCCGCCGCTCTCGCGGGCTGGCACCATTGTGGCCATCCGCAAATTCCGCCGCGAAAAAATGACCATCCAGCAGTTGATTGACTTTGGCAGCATCACCAAGGAAGGCGCGCACTTGTTGGACGTCATCGTCAAGCTGGGAAGAAACCTGCTGGTTTCCGGCGCCACCTCGTCCGGTAAAACTTCGGTGTTGAATGTGTTGAGCGGTTTGATTCCGGAACACGACCGCATTCTCGTCTTGGAAGACGCCAGCGAACTGCAATTGCAACAGGAGCACAAGGTCTGTTTTGAAACGCGCAAAGCCGATGAATACGGCAAGGGCGAAGTCACGATTCGCGACTTGCTGCATTCAGCCCTGCGCCTGCGTCCCGACCGGGTGGTGGTCGGGGAAATTCGCGGCGGTGAAGCGCTGGATTTGTTGCAAGCCATGAACACCGGCCATGAAGGCAGCATGTCCACCATTCATGCGAATAATGCCCGCGACAGCCTGCTGCGCATGGAGACCTGCGCACTGTTCAGCGGCATTGAAATCCCGCTTTCAGCGCTGCGCGAACAAGTGGCCACGGCGATACACATTGTTCTTCAAACCGCCCGGTTGCACGACGGCTCGCGAAAAATCACGACCATCACCGAAGTTCTGCCTTTGAAGGACCGGGAATATCAATTGCAAGACCTCTACGTTTTCAAGCATGAAGGCATGGCTGAAGATGGGAAAATAATCGGCCACCATATTTTCACGGGCAACAAACCAACTTTTCTGGAAGCCGCCCGGCAGCATGGACTGGAAGTTGACAGTCTTTACCCCAAAATAGTTTGAGATTCCGCAGCGGGTCGGATTACCATGGTGAACCGAATTTGCAATGGCCATTGACAAAGATTTGAAGCGCGACGTCCGCGTCGAAACCGGAATGCGGTTCGTCAAAGCCATTCCCTCGCCGCCGGAGGTGAAGGAAGCCGCCCGGCTCGTCCTTGAATCCAAGCTGAAACAGAAGCGGCTGCAACTGGATGCCGGGGCCAAGGAGTCGCTCATCACCGCCATCTGCGACGACCTGCTGGGGTTTGGCCCGCTGGAACCGCTTCTGCGCGACAACACCATCACGGAAATCATGGTCAACGGCCCTGACCGGATTTTCATAGAAAGGAGCGGCCGGAAGACCCTTTCAGAAATCCAGTTCGATGACGAAGGACATCTCCGCACCATTTTGGAAAAAATGCTGGGGATGGCCAACCGGCGGCTGGACGAAAGTTCTCCTTATGTTGATTTTTCGCTGAAGGACGGCTCGCGCATCAATGCCATCATTTCGCCGCTGGCCGTGGACGGCTCCACCATCACCATCCGAAAATTTCTCGACACCCTCAACTCGCTGGACGAGCTGGTGCGGCTGAAAACCATCAACGAGCCGATGAGCCGTTTTCTGCGCGCAGCGGTCCAGGCAAAGTTGAACATCATGTTTTCCGGCGCAACCGGCGCGGGCAAAACCGCGACGCTGAACGTGCTGTCCCATGAAATCGCCCCGGACGAACGCATCATCACCATCGAGGATGCGCTGGAGTTGAAATTGAACCAGCGGCACGTCATCCGTCTGCTGACCCGCGCCAACAATATCGAGGGCAAAGGCTCGGTCAGCGTGCGTCAGTTGTTCAGCAACACGCTGCGGATGCGTCCTTCGCGCATCATCCTCGGCGAGATTCGCGGCGAGGAGGCGCTCGATTATTTGCAGGCCATCAACAGCGGCCATGACGGCACGCTGGCCGTGCTGCACGCCTCGACCCCGGCGGATGTCGTTGGCCGGCTGGAAACCATGGCCATGTATGCCGGACTGGAACTGCCGTCCTCGGAAATTCGCCGCCAAATCGCCTCCGGACTGAATCTCATCATCCAGCACGAGCAACTGGCCGACGGCGCACGGAAGATCACTTACTTGACGGAGATTGGCGGGATCAAAGCAGATGGTGAAATCATTCTCAACGATCTTTTCCGGTTTGAAATCACCGGCCGGGCGGACAATGGGGAAGTCACCGGAGAATTCAAGCTCGTCAACCAGCCCGTCAACGTCACCCGCTTCAAAAAACGGGGCGTCCGGCTGGAAGAAATTTTCTAACAGCAGCCTTGGCATTCCAATCATCTTGATTAAGTTGTATCTTCACGTTCGAGCAACAGTCAGTTCCCGGCCGGCGGCGGCGAATGGATGACCTGGCGGTAATGAGAATAGTTTTGAAGAAAATTCCCCTGGAATTTATCAAACGGTGAGATGGACGGGGCGGGTAAGTTCGAGTTATGAATTTCAGAAAAAATCGTGCGTGAACCGTCATTGGTGAAGGCAAAGACCTTGAAGGATGGATTGTTGATGGCCGGGGCGGTTTCGGTTTCCCGGTCGCCTCGCAGGAAACGATGCCCTTCGATGACCGCGTATTGCTGCATGGAGTTCAGGTAAATCTTCCGGCTGCCCTGCGCGATGGGAGAATAAAGGGACTCTCCTTGATAAAGCTGGTCTTGTGGCAGCGGAATGCCCAATAAATCAAGGATGGTCGGCAGCAGATCAACCTGCGAGCCGATGGTGTCATTGAGGTGATAACCCGCCTTGGTTGGATCCATGATGATCAGGGGAATATTCGCCAGCTCGGGCGTCACCGCCCAGCCGTGGCCGATTGGCCCGCCATTTTCTCCGAGCATTTCGCCGTGGTCGTCCGTGATGATTACAAGGGTGTTGTCGAGCAGACCGGAATTTTTCAACTCATCCACGATGGAAGCGATGACCCAGTCCAGATAAAGAAGTGCGTTCTGATATTTTGGAACATAATCGTCCGTATTGGTCGTCGGGAATTTCTGGAACTCGGTCGGTATGCCATCGAATGGCTGGTGCGGTGCAACCGGTATGTAGGTAAGAAAAAACTTTTGGCGATTGGTTGCATATTGTCTGATTTGGGACTGGATGGCTTTGCCGGTCACGCCTTCGTGCAAGCCCCACGAAACCTGCGGTTCATCATTCCGTCCGGGCATGGTGTCAACATCATACATGGCGTCAAGGCCGCGTCCGCGCAAGAAATCGCGGAACCCGGTGTAATCCAGCGAATCCGAAACGAAGATAGAAGACACATAGCCATTTTCATGCAGAATTTCAAAAATGCTTTTGACGTCCACATGATGAAAAGTAAAGGCTTCATCATCCTTCACGGGATAGAGTCCGGTCAGCGTCGCAAAACGGGCGTTCACGGAGGCGGCGAAACTGGAAAAGAAATTGGGGAAAAGCTCCATCCGATCCTTGTATTTTGAGAGCAGCGGCTGGGTGTTGGTCCGCCCGTCAAACAATGATAGATATTTGTCATAGGATGATTCTTGAAAAATCAAGACCACGTTCAAACCGCGCGGCGGCCGCGTGGGCGCAGCCGCCGGCGGTTCCAGCATTTGTCCCATGCCAAGCTGCCGCGCCTTGGTCACAAAGGTTTTTTCATCCATGACCGGATTGAAGGTCCAATTGAACAGCGGACTGGTTTTCGCCAGCAGGACGGCCGATTCGCCCTGCGCCTTGTCCCGGTTGTCGAACCAGCTTCCCGCCAGGCCCAGCAACAAAAAGGCGACGAGCAAAAACCGGCCGCCGGGACTTAGCCGCAGTGTTTTCGATGAATCCGCCCGCTGCAATAATCCTACCAAAATGACATAGACACTTATGATCAGGATCAGGCCAAATGCCGTGTCCGGCAAATACGGCCGGGCCTGCCGCCACACCATTTTGAAATCAGCCCCGAACTTTACCGCCTGCCAGTCGAGCCGCACGCCCATGATCTGCGTCAGCCGCAAGTCCGCCAACGCGAGCGTAATGAGCAGCAGATTGATGACATCCAGCCACCATAGTGATTCCGAAGGCAGCCAACGCCGATAAATCGTTGCCGCCATCAGCAGCATCGCGGCCACAAAAAATTCACCCAGAAAATAATGCGGCAGCGTCAATCCAAGGCAGAACAGATTCTGGAAATTCAACCAGACGTTATAGTTGATGTTGCTGAACATCAAGAACGCCGCCGTGGCAAACGGCAGCAACCACGACCACGCCGGATAAAATTTCCCCCGCCAGGCAAACGCGCTCGCGCCGGCGAGCAGCACGACGCCCAGGCTCGAAAACACGACAAATTCCGGCTGCAACGGCTTTAACTCGGCCGCCTGGTATTTGAAGATGCAAAATAAAAAGGCGAACCAGACCCACGGTTGAACCAGCCAGAACCAGCCCAGCGATTTTTTGGAACCCGCGCCGGCCAGCAGACACGCCGCCCCGAGACAGTCCACCACCACCAGCGAGTTTCGCAGGGCCTTGATATCCTGAAAAAACAACAAGGTATAAATGGCGGCCAGCACCGCCGTAACCCGCATCACTTGATGCTCGCGACCGAGTCGGACAAATACATAATAGAACAACGTATAGATCAGAAGCCACATGGCCCAAACCGGCGGCTGCAAAAAAAATGCGGAATATAAGTCCCGCCATGTTTGTGCGCCGACAAACAGCGAGATAAGGTAGTTTTTGCTCCCCGTTCGAAATGCAAGGATGATGAACGCGGCTCCAAGGCCCAGCATGCATAAATTCGCCGCCCGGACCATCGCCGCGCCGCCAGCCGCACAGCGGTTTCCGAACCGCCACAAATGCAGCGCGATCAGCAGGGCAAAAATATAAAAGGCCAGCAGATTGGCCCAGTTGTGAAACAACATTTGGCCGACCCGCCAGTGGGTTTCAAAAAGATGTTTATGAAATCCCGCCAGCATCACCAGCTTGATCAAACACAGCGCCGCAAATAACAGACCAATCCGGCCAGCCACGTCCCATGGAACGATCCCGCGGCGCAAGGTTTGTGAACCTCTTTGTTCAGAAACATCCTCCAATGGAACCGTGGGATCGGTTTTCGCTGACATGCCTTTTTCGTTCATTCCGAGCTTCCAGTTCGCGCATTTTTAAGCGGCAAGTTCACGCATCAAATAATCGCCAAGTGTTGACCAAGAAACGGCGGGGCGTCCGGCTGGAAGAAGTTTTCCAACGGCCTCTTCAGCATCCCAATCATCTTCCGTGTGTCCTGCTCAATTGGTGAAAAGCCGGAAGAAATAATATAAATTAGTCCACGGCGGCACACCATTGGTCCAATACCAGGTATTTGTGCCCATGATGCCGTTGGTAATGACGTTCTTCCAGGCAATCGGCGGCAGCAGATTGGTGGTGGATTGCAGGGTCAAATCGCCAAACCATTTGATGGTTCCGTTGGTGCCAATCACACTGATGGCCGGCGGATTGGTGCATGATTCCAGGACCAAATTCACCCGCGTCAGATTGGTGCTGGCTAAGTGGCTTGCATCCACGGTCTGTGCGTAGAACGTCCAGGTGCCCGGCAGGGCGTTTGTCGGGATGAACGGATTGCTCGCGCCCGCCACCAAATTCGTCCTGGTTGCATCATACCAGTTGACCGTGTCGCCAGCCGGAATCGCCACTGAAAGCGCCGGATTTGCGACGCCGGCGCAATTGGTTTGGTCGCCGATGTTAACCGGCGCGGGCGGGATCAAAACAAACGTCACCGGCGTCAGGTTGGTGCTGACGCAATCCAAGCAGTCACAATTGGTGCTCAAGACTCTGGCTCTTGCCCAATAGGTATAAATTCCGCCAACCAGATTTGTTGGGATAAAGGTCAGCGAATTTGTCGCCGGAACCACGGTCCATGTGTTTGCCGAACTGGTTGTGGCCCGATGCGCCAGCTTAACTCCCATCGAATCTGAATACCAATCCGCCGTTACCGGTCCGTCGGCAATAAATGCCGAATTGACCGTGCTGACGGCGAGCGCCGAGTTGGTCTGATACGGTGCGGTCAAAAGATTTGTTCGTCCAACAACATTAATGGGTGCCAATGGCAGCGGATTGATCGTGTTCGTCACCACGCCGCTGATGTCCCCGGGCTGGTTGCCCACGCAGCCGGTCGCGTCCACCACGTTTGCCACATAATAAACATTGTTGCTCGCCACATTCGCCGCGAAGCTGTTTGTCGGATACACGGTGCGGTTGAGTGTTACTGGACCGGCCCCAACGCTGAAGTTGGCCTGCTTGTAGCCGTCGTTCCACGTCACGATCCACGGCCCAAGGCCCGTCAGCGTGTTGGTCAACACATAGACCGCCCCTTCATTGCAGTCCGTCGTGTTAAAGGACAACATGGTTGCCGTCGGCCGCGGATTCACCGTGTTCGTCACCACGCCGCTGATGTCTCCAGGCTGGTTGCCCACGCAGCCGGTCGCGTCCACCACGTTCGCCACATAATAGACATTGTTGCTCGCCACCTCCGCCCCGAAACGGTTCGTCGGATATATCGTGCGGTTGAGTGTTACTGGACCGGCGCCAACGCTGAAGTTGGCCTGCTTGTAGCCGTCGTTCCATGTCACGATCCACGGCCCAAGGCCCGTCAGCGTGTTCGTCAGCACATAGACCGCCCCTTCATTGCAGTCCGTCGTCGTGAACGACAGCATCGTTGCCGTCGGCCGCGGATTGATCGTGTTCGTCACCACGCCGCTGATGTCTCCAGGCTGGTTGCCCGCGCAGCCGCTCGCGTCCACCACGTTCGCCACATAATAAACATTGTTGCTCGCCACTTCCGCCCCGAACTGGTTCGTCGGATACACCGTGCGGTTCAGGGTCATTGGACCGGCCCCAACGCTCGTATTGGTCTGCTTCACGCCGTCGTTCCAAGTTACGATCCACGGCCCAAGGCCCGTCAGCGTGTTGGTCAGCACATAGACCGCCCCTTCATTGCAGTCCGTCGTGTTAAAGGACAACATGGCTGCCGTCGGCCGCGGATTGATCGTGTTTGTCACCACGCCGCTGATGTCTCCAGCCTGGTTGCCCACGCAGCCGGTCGCGTCCACCACGTTTGCCACATAATAAACATTGTTGCTCGCCACTTCCGCCCCAAAACGGTTCGTCGGATATACCGTGCGGTTCAGGATTGCTGGACCGGCGCCAACACTTGTATTGGTCTGCTTCACGCCGTCGTTCCATGTCACCACCCACGGTCCGATGCCCGTCAGGGTGTTCGTCAACACATAGACCGCCCCTTCATTGCAGCCGGTCGTGTTAAAGGACAACATGGCTGCCGTCGGCCGCGGATTCACCGTGTTCGTCACCACGCCGCTAATGTCTCCAGGCTGGTTGCCCGCACAACTGTTCACGTCAACAAGATTTGTTACATAATAAACATTGTTGCTCGCCACTTCCGCCGCGAAGCTGTTTGTCGGATGCACCGTGCGGTTCAGGGTCATTGGACCGGCCCCAACGCTCGTGTTCGTCTGCTTCACGCCGTCGTTCCATGTCACCACCCACGGCCCGATGCCCGTCAGCGTGTTGGTCAACACATAGACCGCCCCTTCATTGCAATCCGTCGTGTTAAAGGACAGCATGGCTGCCGTCGGCCGCGGATTCACCGTGTTCGTCACCACGCCCGTGAGGTCTCCAGCCTGGTTGCCCGCACAACTGTTCACGTCAACAAGATTTGTTACATAATAAACATTGTTGCTCGCCACTTCCGCCGCGAAGCTGTTTGTCGGATGCACCGTGCGGTTCAGGGTCATTGGACCGGCCCCAACGCTCGTGTTCGTCTGCTTCACGCCGTCGTTCCATGTCACCACCCACGGCCCGAGGCCCGTCAGCGTGTTGGTCAGCACATAGACCGCCCCTTCATTGCAGCCGGTCGTCGTGAACGACAGCAGCGTTGCCGTCGGCCGCGGATTCACCGTGTTCGTCACCACGCCGCTGATGTCTCCAGCCTGGTTGCCCACGCAGCCGCTCGCGTCCACCACGTTTGCCACATAATAAACATTGTTGCTCGCCACTTCCGCCCCAAAACGGTTCGTCGGATACACCGCGCGGTTCAGGGTCATTGGACCGGCCCCAACGCTCGTGTTCGTCTGCTTCACGCCGTCGTTCCATGTCACCACCCACGGCCCGAGACCCGTCAGCGTGTTGGTCAGCACATAGACCGCCCCTTCATTGCAATCCGTCGTGTTAAAGGACAGCAGCGTTGCCGTCGGCCGCGGATTGATCGTGTTCGTCACCACGCCCGTGATGTCTCCAGGCTGGTTGCCCGCACAACTGTTCACGTCAACAAGATTTGTTACATAATAAACATTGTTGCTCGCCACCTCCGCCCCAAAACGGTTCGTCGGATACACCGTGCGGTTCAGGGTCATTGGACCGGGGCCGGCGTTTCCGGCGACCTGCACCGTGCCGTCATTCCAATAGACCGTCCATGGCCCGGTGCCGGTCAGGGTATTGGTCAAGGTATAGACCGGTCCTTCATTGCAGTCGATTGTATTAAAGGACAACATGGCTGCCGTCGGCCGCGGATTCACCGTCACCTTGTTGGTGCTGGTCAGGTCTCCCGGCTGGTTGCCCAGGCAACTGTCGGCGTTGGTCAGACCCGTCACAGTGAACGTGTAGTTCGTCGGATTGTTCGGGAACAGGTTGGTCACCTCCAGCGGTGTTACACCACGAACCGCCACAACTCCGCTTCCCAGTGCTGCGTTAGTGGCCTGCATGAAGCCGTCCGACCAAGTCACCGTCCATGGCCCGATGCCCGTCAAACTGGCTTTCAACTGGATCAAGCCAGGCTGTCCATTGCAAATCGTTTGCGCCGTCACCAGGGACGCTGTCGGACGCGGATTCACCGTCACCAAATCGGTGCCGCTGATGTCGCTGGAATTGGCGGAGCAATTAGTGTCGGAAAGAGCATATACCTGGTAATAATGGTTCGTAGGCGAGTTCGGAAAGATGTTTGTCGGGTTGAACACGCCGTTGGGGATGGTTAAATAGTCCGTATAAGGACCGGCGGCATTGACGCTCACCGTTTGCGCGAAGTTGGCGAAGCCATCCGTCCAATACACCGTCCACGGCCCAATGCCCGTCAGGTTGGCCTGCAACACGGTGGGTTCGCCGTTGCAAATGATGTTGGTCGTCACCAGGGTCGCCATTGGTCGCGGATTGACCGTGATGCTGCCAACGCCGGATATGTCGCTGGAATTGGCGGAACAGTTGGTGTCCGAAACGGCGATGACCCAATAAGAATGGTTCGTGGACGCATTCAAAAAGACATTTGTCGGGTTGAACACGCCGTTGGGTATGACCAGATGATCGGTATAAGGACCGGCGCGACTTACATTCACCGTCTGGGTGTAATTAGTAAAGCCATCCGTCCAATACACCGTCCACGGGCCGATGCCAGTTAGGTTGGCCTGCAAAATGGCCGAGTCGCCGTTGCAAATCGTGTCGGCCGTCACGACCGCCGCCGTTGGACGCGGATTGACTATCACGAGATCGGAGCCGGCAAGATCGCCCGACCAGTTGGTGCCGGTTGGATTCAAACTAATAGGATCGTCAACCGGGAAGAAAGCGTCGGAAAATTGCCTGACCCAGTAGTTATGATTGGTGGCGGCGTTGAGAAACAGATTGGTTGGATTAAACGCCGCATTGGGAAGGTTGAGCATCGTGGTGAAAGGATTGTCGGCGTAATAAACGCCGCCGCCGCCCACCGTGTTGGTGTAATTGGTAAAACCGTCCGTCCAATACACCGTCCACGGGCCGTTGCCGGTCAGATTGGCCTGGATCGTGGTATTGTCGCCATTGCAAATCGTATTGGTGGTGACCATGGCGGCCATCGGGCGCATGAAGTTGGTGAGCACCATTTCCGTCCGGTGGGTGTTGACAAATCCGGTGCGAAGGTCGCGCGCCTGCGCCCAATAGTGGTTAGTGGTGTTCCGGCTGTTGTCCGTGTCAAAGGGCGGGGTGAAACTGAAGGAATTCGTGGCGGGTTTTCCGAAACAATCGGTTGCAAGAACATTGTCAGACGGATCCAAATACCAATCCACGGTCACGATGCTGGTTCCCCAGGCATTGGTCACTTGCAGGGTGTTTTCAAACACCGGAGTGGTCACTCCCACGCAAATCCATTTGTTGCCCAGGCTGTTGTTGGTGGGGGGCGGCGGGGCGGCGATGATGACATTGCCGTTTGCGCCGACGATTTCGCCGACATCGTGCATGTAATTGCCGTAATTGGTGGGGGCAAAAGCCACCCCGTTCAAATTGGCGGCGGAACTGCCATTGACAAAAAACAAGTTGGTCATGGAAACCCAGTTGACGCCGTTGGAACTAATAAGAACCTGGCCATTGTTGCCGACGGCGACAAAGCCGGAGCCGGTATAGGCCACGGCATTGAGCGGTGTATTATTGGCCGGACTGGTATAAGTCGTGTTCCAGCTTCCTGTTATTCCACTATTGGTGGAAGTCAAAATAATTCCATTCCCGGTGGTGGTCGCATTAGTGGCTCCGACACAGACAAAAGTTTTTACACCATCATAGGCAATTCCAAAGAAGTCAGGCTGGCCAATTGCGCCGTTGACCGGAGCCTGCCAGTTGGTGCCATTGCCGGATCCACGGACATCACCAAAGATGCCACAGGCGGCAAAACCATTGGCACCATACGGCGTGATGCCGCGAAAGGACTCGATAAATGACAAATCAGGGGGGAACGTTGCCAGATTCCAATTGGTCACCGCCGGGAAGTTCGCATCGAGCCAGCCGATTTCCGGCGCTTCGCCGACAATCGAAAATTTGCCGCCGTTATAGGCGGCACCCGCCGCCAGGGCGGTATTGCCGAAAACCTTGGAATTGTTGGAGGGCCAGTTCAGACCGCCGGTTGAAAAAATGTTCGTTGCATAGAAGACCCAGTTGTTGTCACCGCTGGCCACAAACAGGTTGCCGCTGGAAGCCACGGCGGTCAGGTTCGCCCCGGTTCTTGAACTGTTGCTGGAAATGCGATTGGTCGCCCAGTTGGCGCTGGTGAACCAAGGCTGCATGGGGGTGAAATTGCCAAAGACATAGGCTTGCTGGCCGCCGACGGCCAAAAAATTGGAACTGCCGCCATAAGTGACGGCGTTCAGACGATTAGTGAGGCCGGGGAAAAGCGTGGCGGTGATGTTGGTGAACTGAAGCGGCTCCGCCGCCGGGGCCATCACGCTGCTGATGGCCAGCAAAACTAAGGCGAGCCATTTATGGTTTTTACGGTTCATAGGTTGTCTTCTTGGTTCAATCAGTTAAAACGCATAGCGGATGCCCAGTTTGGCATAAGGCCCCCAGAGCAGCTCGTCGGAGGTTCCCGCGCCGGGATAGTCAATCATGGTATACCATCCTTCCACGCCCACCTCGCCAAAAATCTTGAACAAACCCGACCGGCCGAGACGATACTCGGCACGCAAAGTCGCCCGCCCAAGGCCGCCGTAAAGCGTGTTGGCAATGTTGGCCGACACGAATGCCAGCCCCGCATCGGCGGAAAGATTTTCCAGCGACTGCTGCGAACGGGTTCCGTAAAAGCCTTCGCCTTCCACTTGCAGCCCGAACCGCCAGCGCCGGGTTGAATATAAGGTGTATCCCAGGCCGAAACCGACGTTGCCGAGGATTTCATCGGTGGTGTCCGTTTGCGTGTAGCGGCCGACGGCAGGACTTTGCGCATCGTCCTTGATGTCGGCGGTGACATAACTCGCTCCGCCGCGAAGGTAGGCGGAAAACCGTTTGCCCCGAAGCTGGGGAAAGGTGTATTTGACGTAAATCTGATACCAGGTGTCATTGATCGAAAAGTTGGAATTAAGCGATCCCATCGAGCCGGTGTCTATGGACTGGCTCCCGGACGACTCTCCTTGGGCATACGAAACATCCACATACCAGGCCTGTCCATAAGAATAGGAAATTGTTCCACCGTAATAGATCGAATCCCTCGGCACCGAGAAGGCACCCAAAGGTGTCGGCACGCTGCCGCCCAAAGACTTGTTCAAGGAATACCCCAGCGGCAGAGTCACCGTTCCCTGCCCCAGCATCACGTCGCCGGAAGCTGAAACTTCATTCTTGGTGGCTTTGGGCGCCTGGAGCGAAGGTGGCGGCATGACCACCCCGTCACCCGACGGCGCGGCCGCCGGCTGCTGGGGAGAAACGGGCGCCGGAGCGCCGGTGCTGGCATCCGCCAGCGGGGGCGGCGGATTTTGATTTTGCGCCATCAGCTTGAGGGTGGCCAAAAGCGACAGCACCACGAATTGAGCGGGCTTGAAACGCGGGGGTTGAAGAGTGCGCGAAACAGCGGAACCAATTCCAAGTTTTGTATTCATAATTTATCGCCTCGAACCTTCATGTTTGCTTTTAGCTGTTTTTAATCAGAGCGTCCATCTTTTTTTTGCAAAATATTTAATTGCGGGACACGACCAAGGACAGGTTGCCGGACGGGCGCGCATAAATTTAGCGCAGCGCATGAGTTTGGGATTGACTAGTGGCGCGGCGGATGAGAAAGATGAGTTGAATTTTTAGTGGAGTCTGCATTTCCAATCCTGACAGGTGAACCATGAATACGGAATACTTTGAGTCAGCAGAAGTGTCCGATGTGGGACGCAAGCGCAAGAACAACGAAGACGCCTGCCTGCGAATCCCGGAACGGGGGATTTTCTGCGTCGCCGACGGCATGGGCGGCCAGGCCGGCGGCGACCTCGCCAGCGAAGCCATCACCACGACCCTGCAACAGGTGTTCGCCAAGGCGGCTCCGGAGGACGACGCGACGTTTGCGCGCCGGATCGCCTTGGTTCGGAAAGCCACCAATCAGGCCAGCAAATGGATAAAAAATTTCTCGGACGACAAAGTCCTTGGCCAGATGGGTTCCACCATCGTGGCGTTGGTTCTTGATCCCCGCAACCCGTCCCGCGCCGCCGCCCTGCACGCCGGCGACAGCCGCCTGTATCGCTACCGCAAAGGTGAGCTGAAGCAAATCACGATTGACCATTCCGCCGTCGAGGCGCTGGCCGCCAAGCTGGGGATTTCCCCGGATAAAATCCCCGCCAAATATCAAAACGAACTGTTGCGCGCCGTCGGTTTGACCGAGACGGTCGAACTGGAAAAAACGTCCCTGGACATCCTTAGCGGCGACCTGTATCTGCTCTGCTGCGATGGCCTGAACAAGATGCAGACTGACGCGCAGATCGCCAAAATTTTGAAAGACGGCGCGAAAGATCCCATCGCCGCCGTCACGCAAAAACTCATCAATGCCGCCAACGAGGCCGGCGGCAAGGACAACGTGACCGTCGTGCTCGTCAAAGCCGGCGACCTCAGCAGCGCACCCAAGGTGATTGATCCCGACGAGGAGGAAGAAGACAAAACTGCCGCAGCCCCCGCAACGCCGCCCGTCGAAGCGCCGACCCCGGCAATTTATCCGGCCCACACTCCCGTTCCCGACAGCGGCGACGTTCACGGCGACACACCGCACACACCGACCGCACACGGCGACAATATTAAACCGGAAAGAGAGACGGCAGACAAACCACCCACGCCGGTTCCGGCTCCCGTTCCAGTTCCGCCACCAGCCCCAACGCCAGCATCCGCTCCAACGCCTGCCCCGGTTCCAACGCCAACGCCAGTTTTAATTCCAGTTCCAACACCAGTCCCTATTCCAACGCCAACGCCAGTTTTAATTCCAGTTCCAGCAACGACTCCGGCTCCGAAGGCGGCAACTGAAATTCCCAGCGTAAAAAAAGAAATTAAACCTGAAAAAGAAATTAAACC
>Ga0209483_1000151_pt1 | contig 65647 bp, 66 predicted proteins | sample NGEPerA_FD_184508 | JGI IMG/M metagenome (GOLD analysis project Ga0209483, IMG submission 184508) | Arctic peat soil microbial communities from the Barrow Environmental Observatory site, Barrow, Alaska, USA - NGEE PermafrostL2-A... | ecosystem: Environmental > Terrestrial > Soil > Wetlands >... | reverse complement strand
AATCCAGCAGATACCGCAGGCCCTGGCTGGCCGACCCCTTGCTCAAGTTCAGCCGGTCATAGAATTCATCCTGCGGCAGCGGACGGGGCGAAACAAACAACAGGCCGTAGATTTCGGCCACGGAAGGCGGCTGGCCGAGGGCGCGCGAAAGCTGCACGAACAGGTGGATGACCTCCACCTCCACCGGGTTCAACCGTGCGGGTATCGCGCCGTTGTAGATTTCCTTGGTTGCGATGGTGTTCCGCTTCACGTTCCGGAGTATGACAAAGATTGTAGTCTGTTCAATAGAAAATGAAGTAAATATTTAACGCCGGTCCAGCGGGTCATTACAAGGCTTCGCATTGGGTTCTTTTCTTCCCTGCCTCTTATTCCCCTGCTTCAAGTCCTGACTTTGTGACTTGATAATTTTGCGGGGGATGCAACTCGGTTTGCAGCAATTTGGTTTCCAGTTCGCCCAGTCGGGATGGCGAGATTATTTTTACAGCAAAAATAATTAGATGCTCCGCCGGACCAACGCGCGGTTTGCTGCGCGCCAAGAACAGTTACAGCACGCGTATCACGGACACGGCGCTGGGAACCATCCGTTCACTCGAATCCGTGGTGCAGGGTTTCGAGGAACGCGCCGCGCGGCTGGAATCCGACATCAAGGATTCGCAAAAGCGCGCGACCGAACTGGAGGCCAAGGTTGGTTCACCCTTCGAGAAGGAGGAGCGTTATCACAAACTTGTAACCCGCCAGTCGGAAATTGAGGAGCAGCTTGATCTCACCAAAAATCAGGCACCAAGTCAGATGGATGCTGCGGCCACTGACGAGCGCGAGGAAAATTCCGAGAAGCAAACTGAATCTAAACCAATCCCGCAGTCACGACGGGCGGCGGTTCGTGGGTGAAATGGATTTGATGCCATGAATTCTCACCGCGCAATAATTTCAAAAGTTGAAGACAATAAAATCGCTCCGGTCGGTGCTGTTGAAGGCAAATTGCCCGTGCAAGATGTTAATGACGCGGATTGTCTCCTGACCAAGAAGGAACTTGCTCAAAGATTAAAAAAGCCGGTCCGTTCCATCGAAAATTGGATGAAGCTGCGCTATTTGCCCTATATCAAAATAGGGCATAGCGTGCTTTTCAGGTGGGGCGACGTGATCAAGACACTCGACCATTTTCATGTCAGATAGGAATTAATTGGTCTTCGGGAAGATGTTGAACCACTCCTTCGCTTGGGCTTCGGTTACAAATCCCCTGTGGACTTTGAAAACCAAATCAACTAAAACCATGTCTCATGCGCTCCGCAGTAGCCCACAATTTCGGGACAAGGCCACCACGAAGCATTTATTTTTACGTTTGCGGGCGCGCTTGCCGTTGACAATTTTCATGGCTCAATTGCCCCCAATTTGTCCCCAAAAGTCAACCGTCGTCAAAATCCCCTTTTTTTACATGGTGCCGACGGAGGGGGTCGAACCCACACATCCTCACGGATACTAGATTTTGAGTCTAGCGCGTCTGCCAATTCCGCCACATCGGCCACCGGAGGGACAATATATTTCAGCAGTGCGCGAAGCAATTCAATTTTGCGTTGGCAGTGGAATCATGGCTGTGTGGCGCGTTTGACAACGGATTGGACAGTCGGTGTCCATTTCTTGGATTTATTTTTGCATTCACGGTCTTTAAGAATAAGATCGAAAGAAGACAACGGGTTGAAACGCTTTTATTTTTTGGCGTTTCCACCGTCTTTTCCAGTTGTGAATCCAAAATGAACAGAAGGCTGGACATTGGTATTAAAGGTGCTAAACCACTCGGTAGCGGTTTCAGCAGGCAATCAAGTGGACAAATGTAATCATTATAACCCGCCTGCTGATTTGTTCACACCGCGAAAAAGAAAGAAAAAAAGCAAAATGAAAACTAACAAGAACCTCCGCAAGGCGGGTTTCACCCTGGTGGAAATCATGATCGTCGTGGCCATCATCGGCCTGTTGGCGGCGATTGCGATTCCGAACTTCGTGAAAGCCCGTGCCACCGCGCAGGCCAACGCCTGCATCAACAACCTCCGCCAGATTGACGCGGCGGCCAACCAGTTCGCTCTGGAACAAGGCAGAACGACCGGTGGAGCCATCGTGCTGAACACCGACTTGACGCCCTATATCAAGCTGAACGCGACAAGCCATATTCCGCCCTGCCCGGCTGGCGGCATCTACTCCTGCACCTTAGTCGGCACATCTCCGGTCTGCTCGCTCGGCAGCACGGTCACCCCGGCGCACGTCCTTCCGTAACCGGCTGGTTTGATATTCAAGCCCAGGGCGCAAGCCCTGGGTTTTTTGTTTTCAAGGAGAAAAAAGTCATGGGAAAAAATCACCGCCAGTATCCGCGCGAATTGTGCCAGCCATGCCCGTCGTGCCAGTTGCGGCCCGGAACCCACACGGCGTGCGGATGCGGCGGATAACCCCAATGTGCGGCCATCCAGAACCAGCCGCCGTTCCAGACCCATTCGCCGCCGATCCAGATGTAACCCGGCTCGGGCGCGACGACCGTCACGGTGTTCACCGGCGCAGGCGGCGGCGCCTGTGAAACGACCACTGTGCTTGGCGATTCGGCAACGGTGGTCGGCGTGTTGATCATGAAATTCACAACCTTGTCGCTCACGCCGGCATCGCGCAGATCAATGATGTCCGCCGCGCTCAAATGAAAAATCGTCCGCGAATTTTTTATCTGGCTGACGATCACGTCCTCGCTGATGCCCGCCTTCGCCAGCGCCTTTACGTCCGCGAGGGTCAACGGCGTGCCTTGATCAACCCGTTCGTAGGTCTGCGGCGCTTCCGCTTTCAGGCGCGCCTCCTGTTCCCGGTCCGCCGAGTTGCCGATCAGTCCGCCCGCCAGCGCGCCCGCCGCCACGCCGATCAGCGCATCCTGGCCGCCATGCCCCCGGCCGCCGATGGCCGCGCCGGTGATTGCGCCCAGCGCGCCGCCAATGATGGCGCCAGTTCCCGTGTTATTGGGCGAGCCGTCCGGGTTTTGACAACCCGCCAGCAATGCCGCCAAACCCACCAACGCCAGAATCAATGGATATTGTTTCATATTTCAAAAATTAAACGTCACCACAAGTAACCAGACAGTTACAGCATACCTAAATTCAAATAAAAATCAATGTTGCCGCCGCGCTGGCAACCTCCGCTTAACGGAATCATTTGATTTGTTTCGCCGCTGCCGCTTCAATGTCCGCGTGATTGCAAAACGTGTCATCCCCTGTCTCGACGTTCATGACGGCCACGTCACGCGCGGCGTCCAATTTGGAAAAGCCGAGGCCGGCGAATTAAAAAATGTCGGCGACCCCGTCGCCCTCGCGCTTCGCTACAACGAGCAGGGCGCGGACGAAATGGTTTTTTTCGACATCACCGCCAGCGCGCACGGCCGCGCCACGATGGTGGACGTGATCGAACGCGCCGCCGACCAATGCTTCATGCCGCTCACCGTCGGCGGCGGAATTAAATCGGTCGAGGAAATGTTTCAAATGCTCCGCGCGGGCGCGGATAAAATCAGCATCAATTCTTCCGCGCTGGCGAATCCCGATTTGATCCGCGCGGGCGCGGAAAAATTCGGCAGCCAGTGCATCGTCGTTTCCATTGACGCGAAAAAAATCGCGCCGGACAAATGGGGTGTGTTCTCGCACGGCGGACGCAAGGACACCGGCCTCGACGCGGTTGATTGGGCGAAAAAAGCCGTCGCGCTCGGCGCAGGCGAAATTGTTTTGAACTCGATTGACGCCGACGGCACCAAGGCCGGGTTTGATCTCGTAATCACGCGGCGCGTGAGCGAAGCCGTGGGCGTGCCAGTGGTGGCCAGCGGCGGCGCGGGCACGCTGGAACACATGGCCGACGTGCTGCTCGCCGGCAAAGCCGACGCCGTCCTCGCCGCGAGTATTTTCCATTTCGGCACTTTCACCGTGGGCGACGTGAAACGATTTTTGGCGGAGAAAAAAATTCCGGTGCGGTTGTAAGGAACTTTATTTATTGAAGGCATGAAGCCTGATGACGATATTTTTGTCGCCGGCTTGAATTGACCTGACTTCGCCGATTTGGGAGAAGAGTTTGGTTGCGGGGTCGGTCCATACAGCCGAGAGCATCACCTCCCCTTCGCAAACCTCGTCGAAGACAAATTTTCCATTGCTATCCGTTTTCGTGGTGGAATCCTGCGGTTGCCATTGACCATTGAATCTCACACCTGCCCCGGCCAGCGGCTTCCCGCCACTGTCCAACACCTGACCGGCAAGTTTGCGATCAGCGTGCTTGAGCACAAGGGCTGGAAATTCATAGCGGTTGGTTTGGGTATTCTTGGCTTCCACACGTCCAAAGGCCGTGCCATAGCCTTTGGCTGTGATTCCCCAAATAGTGTAACCGCGTCCCTGCGGCAGGGCAGGAATGGAGAAAGAACCCAGCTCATCAACTTTCGGGCGCGGCTCCAACAGGGCAAGTGAATCGCCGGACAGAATCGGAATTCCAACTCGGCGTCGTTCACCGGCGCTCCCTCGGTATTCTTCACTGAACCTGTCAAGGTGATTGCGGGTTGCAAGATCAGGTCAATGCTGGTCGTCGTTCCCGGAAATTCCTGAATTGCGGCAAGGTTTTTTTGAAAATCGCGAGCCATGATGGAATTCGTCGGATTTGGATGGCCCGAGAATAATCCGGATAATTCCGGTTGCTGGATTATTTCATATCGCCCGTTCGCATCGGTCTTGACTTCGGTATAATGGCCAGCTCCGATATAAAACCCCGGATAGAGTTCCACGCGCACGCCCGCAACCGGCGCGCCAGATGAATCGCGCACCGTGCCGGAACAATACAGGACTTGCTGGGCGAAGGCATTGACTGCGGAAGCAATTATCAGGACAAAAACAATATGCGTTTTCATATGTAATCTTTTTTCAGATGGGCTTGGGTAAAATTTGCTCCTCATTTTTCCGATGGCAAGCCTATTTGCGTTGCAACATACTCTAATGTCGGACAAAACTTTTCCCGAAGATTAAATTTATGAACGACCTGACTCAATCCCGCTGGCTGCCCGTCGTGCTGCTGACCTGCTCGAACATCTTCATGACGTTCGCGCGGGATTCAAAACTGGCCAACCCCAGCGCCGTAGGTGTGGCATCTTTGTAGAACCCGGACAAAAGGAGATTTCAAGCTCCGTCAGGAGCGACATCGGAATATGCCGCTCCTGACGGAGCTAAAAATTGATTCTGGATTTTATACTACAAAGATGCCGCGCCTACGGCGCTTGCGAATCTGCCGGAATATCGTAACCTTCCAGAGTGTGAGAAACTCGTGAAAGAAGTCGCCGATGAACTCAAAATCAAAAGTCCCTTGCATTCCGATTGAAGGCTCAATCAGCTACGAAGACTGGCTGAAAGGCCGGCGTCATCGCCGCGAAATGGGCAATCTTGTCGCGCCGGAAATCATCCGGCGCAAAACGAGTTCCAGCGACCGGCGGTTGAAAAAACTTTTCAACGGCGAACGCGGCCTGCCATTCACTCCGACGGAAAAACTTTGACGGAAATGAAGGCCGTCCTCGCCGCGAGCATTTTCTATTTCGGCACTTTCACCGTGAGCGATGTGAAACAATTTTTGGCGGAGAAAAAAATTCCGGTGAGATTATGAATAGCAAAAATTAAATTATGGGTTCATTCGTTAAAGATTTTCAACGTGACATTGTGCAATCTTCAAAAAGCACAGCGGAGTTGTTGCGAATCGCAAAGCTGATTTCTGCAAAACTTGGACTTAATGACATAAGTGAGCGGGTCAATTATGAACTGAATGGATATGAACAGGGAGCGACAATCCCGCCCTATCGTTATTTGTCCGGTGGAGAACTTCAAGTTCGCAATCCTGTCCACGGTTGGCTGCCCGTCGAAAAAATCAACAAGGCATTTAGGGTTGGCCAATCCGTGTCAGGAATGAGATTGGCGTAAGAAGTTTTCTGCCAGAGTTTGAGTTTCTCGGCCTCGACTTTTGCTATTGTTTGCACGCTTTTCATGCAAACAATATACAATATCAGATTTGCAAGTCACAAAATCCTAATCCCGATTAAACCCTTTGTTTAGTGGTGCACCCAATAGGAGTTGAACCTATAACCTGCTGATCCGTAGTCAGCCGCTCTATCCAATTGAGCTATGGGTGCAAGATTTATTGAAGATTAAACGCCAATCAACCCGCCAACTTGTCCGCAATCAGCAACGGGGTTTATTATGCCAGAGTCCGAATCAAGGGCAAGTTGATTTGGAAATCAGTTTGTTCAGAAGGGGTTCACGCCGTAACGAATCCAGTAGCCCGGCAGTTTCAAAAACTCCAGCCGCATCCGCCGGTTGATGCCCGGCTTGTTCCAATCGTCGCGGGCAAAGGCGTAATACGACGGGCGCGAATAAAATTGAATTTCCGGCGCGTAATGCTCGAACGTCTTCAACGCGCGCCGCGAATGATACCACGACGTGACGAGAATCACGCGGCGCACCTTTTCCGCGCGCAGCCGCTTCAGCGTGAACCCGGCGTTCGCCTGCGTCGTCATGGATTGGTTCTCGACCTCAATCGCCCCGGCCGGCACGCCGTTGGAAATCAAAATCTGCCGGTTGATTTCGTCGTCGCCCGCGCCGGCGATGAAGAGGCGCGGCGCGGCGCGCTGCCCGAACAATTCTGCCGCGCGCAGCGGACGCTCATGGTTGCCGCCGCCGAGGACGACAATCACGTCCGCCGACACCTTGCCGCTGTCCACGCACAGGAATTTTTCCGGGTTGTAATAGGCAAGAACGGCAATCGTTGTGAACAAAAGTAAAACGACGATGGCCGTCCGAAAAATAATCTTTCTTATTGGACGAAAAAACACGACCCGTTCAAGCGTAGAGCGGGCCGAAATTTGCGCAAGCGCGATAATCAGCGGTTTCCAGGCATTGCGTGCCGAACGCCGCCCACGCGCTGGGACGGAAAATTTTTAGCTGCTCCACGTTGTGCATATAGACCGGAATCCGCAGCATCGCCGCGAGCGAAATCAAATCCGCGCCGATGTGTCCGAAGCTGATCGCGCCGTGGTTCGCCCCCCAGTTGTTCATCACGGAATAAACATCGCGGAACGCGCCGTGGCCGGTGAGCTTCGGCGCGAACCAAGTCGTCGGCCAGGTCGGATTCGTGCGCTGGTCGAGCGCGTCGTGGACTTTTTCCGGCAGGTCAACCGTGAAACCTTCGGCGATTTGCAGCGCGGGGCCGAGGCCTTTGACAAGATTCAAGCGGCACATCGTCACCGGCATTCCGCCGCGCGTGAGGAAGCGCGTGGACCAGCCGCCGCCCGGAAAATATTCCGTGATGCTCGGATGCCACGTCGTCGCGGCCAGACATTTTTTCGCTTCATCCTTGGAAATTTTCCAAAACGGTTTCATCGCGGGCTGGCCGTTTAATTCCTGTTGGCCGGTTCCGTCGAGCGTGGCCGGGCCGGAATTGATGAGATGCAAAATGCCATTTGCCGCTTCGCCTTCAAGTTCGTAACCGGAAACGCGCTTGATGGAATCTGCGCTCCAATACGTGCGCACGTCCGCGAAAATCTGCGCGGTGTTCGTGAGCAGATGACCAAACAACATCGCAGCGCCGTTAAGACAATCATTCTCCGTCGCGATGATGTAAGGCGCGCGAATGCCGTTCCAGTCGAAGGACGTGTTGAGAATCGCTTCGAGAAAATCGCCGTTTGGCTGGTAATCCGTCCACTGGCGCTGACCTTGGAAGCCGGAAGCGATGGCGTTGTGGCCTTGCGCTTCCTCGCCAAAACCCATTTCCGCGAGCTTCGGATTTCCGACCATCAAATCGCGTGCGATGAGCGACATCTTGACGGATTTTTCCCATTCGCTGTCGAGCTGCACGCGCGAACGAATTGTCTTCGGCGAATTATAATCCTTGCCTTCGGGACAATTTTCATTAGTCCACTTGAGCGCCTTTTTGAACTCGGCGTGATCATAAATACCCTTGTCCATGCGGCGGAGGAATTCCGTCATGTCGACCGTCTCGACCCTCATGCCGAGGTAATCCTCGAAGAACGGCTGGTCCACAATGGAGCCGGCAATGCCCATCGAAACGCCGCCCATTCCCAAATAAGATTTTCCACGCATGAGCGCGACAGCGATTCCCGCGCGCGCAAAACGCAGAATTTTTTCCTGCACGTCGGCGGGAATGGATTTGTCGCCGCCGTCCTGCACGTCGCGGCCATAAATGCCGAACGCGGGCAAACCCTTTTGCGTGTGTCCCGCGAGCACGGCGGCGAGATAAACCGCGCCGGGCCGTTCGGTGCCGTTGAAACCCCAGACGGCTTTCGGAATGAGCGGATTCATGTCCATCGTCTCGCTGCCGTAGCACCAGCACGGCGTCACCGTGAGCGACACGCCGACATTTTCACGCGCAAATTTTTCCGCGCACGCAGAAGCCTCGGCCACGCCGCCGATGCAGGTGTCGGCGATGACGCACTCGACGCGCTTGCCGTTCGGATAGCGGAGGCTGGAAGAAATCAATTTCGCGGCGGACTTGGCCATGTCCATCGTCTGCTTTTCAAGCGGCTCGCGGACGCCGCCGAGCCGTCCGTCAATCGTGGGGCGGACGCCGATTTTGGGAAGCGAGCCATTGAAAACAGAAAGTTTCATAATGTGACAACAATAATTTCTTTTTGAAGTTGCAAAGCAGATTAGAATTTCAGCCCGGCCAAGAGCAAGTCAATCCGCAACCGGCGCGCGGAGCCGGTGTTGAACCAATCGAATTGAGCCGCTGCATTTCTTTTTCCGATGCTGGCAAAACATAACTTCGTTTGTTAGTTTGAACGCGCAATGAATTTCCTTGCGGGCACTTGGATTGGTGAATGGCTGGCCGGGCTGGGGCGCATCGCGCTGCTGGCGCGGGACGCCATCGCGTCGGCGCTGACCTTCAAGTTTTCGCGGCGCGATCTGCTGCACCACATTTATTTCATCGGCGTCAAGTCGCAGTCGGTGGTGCTGGTGACCGGCGCGTTCACGGGCATGGTGCTGGCGGCGCAGACCTATTATCAGTTTCACAAGGTCAAGATGGACACGGCCACGCTCGCGGTGGTGAGCGTTTCGATGTGCAGCGAACTTGGCCCGGTGCTGACGGCGCTCATGGTGGCGGGGCGCGTGGGCGCGGCCATCGCGGCGGAACTGGGCACGATGCGCGTGACGGAGCAGATTGACGCGCTGCGCACGCTGGCGACGCATCCGGTGGATTATCTCGTCGTGCCGCGGCTCATCGCCTCGACCATCGCGCTGCCGCTGCTGACGATTGAATCCATGTGCATCGGCATCGGGGCGAGCTACGTCGTCGGCGTTTTTCTGCTGGGAATTGATCCGGCCTATTCGTGGTATGACATGCTGAAATACTCGCATGATTCGGACGTGTTGATCGGGCTGGTCAAATCCGTCATTTACGGCGGCATCATCGCGCTGATCGGCTGTTACAAGGGGCTTTCCTGCGGCACCGGCGCGGAAGGCGTCGGCCGCGCGACGACGGAGGCCGTCGTGTATTCGTCCATCACCATCCTCGTCACCAACTTCTTCCTGACGCTTGCGCTGGAACAGCTCTGCGTCCTCCTCGGAATATGATCGAAACGCGCGAACTGAAAAAAAGTTTCGGCCCGCAGTTGATCCTCGACGGCGTGAACCTGCGGATTGAAAGCGGCGAGTCCGCCGTCATCATTGGGCGCAGCGGCGGCGGCAAAAGCGTTTTGCTCAAGCACCTCATCGGCCTGCTCCAGCCGGACTCGGGCGAAGTTTTGGTGGACGGCGAAAGCATCGGGCGGATGAACGAACGCCAGTTGCTGCGCGTGCGCCGGAAATTCGGCATGGTGTTCCAGGGCGCGGCGCTGTTTGATTCCATGACCGTCGCGGAAAACGTGGCGTTCGGGCTGCGCCGGCATGAAAACCTGACCGAGGCGGAAATTGCCAGGCGCGTGGCGGCGGCGCTGGAAATGGTGGACCTGCCCGGCACGGAGGAAAAAAAACCGGCGGAACTTTCGGGCGGGATGCGCAAGCGGGTCGGCCTGGCGCGCGCCATCATTTACGAACCGCAGTTTGTGCTTTACGATGAGCCGACGACCGGCCTCGACCCGATTGTGTCGGACAGCATTGACAAGCTGATCATCCGCGTGCGCGACCGGTTGAAGGTGACGAGCGTCGTCGTGACGCACGACATGCGGACGGCGCGGCGCGTGGGCAACCATGTGCTGCTGCTGCACGAAAAGAAAATTTACGCGCACGGCACGCCGGAGGAAATGTTTGCGTCGCAGGACCCGGTGGTGCGGCAATTCATTGACGGCGTGGCCGACCTGAAGGAAACTCATTTTTGAACATGGAAAAACCACGATTGGAAATCAAAGTCGGCCTGTTTGTGTTCGTCGGGCTGGCGCTGCTGGTGGTGCTGCTCGTGCAGTTCAGCAAGGGCACGAGCCTGTTTCGCGGCACCTACGCGTTGAAGCTGCACGCGGAGAACGCCGGCGACCTCAAGCCGCGCGCCAGCGTCCTGCTCGCCGGCGTGCAGGTCGGCAGCGTCAAGGACATCCAACTCGCGCCTGACCGCAAGAGCGTCAACATCCTCTTGGACATCTACAAGGATGACCCGATTTATCACGACGCGCAGTTCGCGATCGAATCGGCGGGCTTTCTCGGCGACAAATATGTTTCCGCGTTGCCGACGGCCAACACGCTGCCGTATTTGACCAACAACGAAACCGTGGAATGCCAGGCGCCGTTCGATCTGCAGGCGGTCGCGCGCGACGCGGCGGGCTTCATCACGCGCATGGATGTGACGGCCAGCAAGCTCGACGCCTCCGTGACGGATTTGCGGGCGCAGGTCTTGAACGTGCAGACGCTCTCCAGCTTCGGCGCCGCCCTGACGAACATGAAGGCGTTCACCGAACAGGCGCTCGGCGCGGTGAACGACATCCACTCGCTCGTCACCACCAACGGCACGCAAGTCGGCATCGCCGTGAGCAACCTTGTTTTTTTCTCCGGCCAGTTGACGCAGCTTGGCGCTTCCGCGCAGGACATTCTCGCCACCAACAGCGTCAACATCAATGCCGCGACCAAAAACATTGACGACATCACCGTGATGTTGAAACAGATCGCGGCGGATTTGCAGACGGGCAAAGGACTGGCCGGAGCCATCCTGCAAAATCAGGAACTGGCGACCAACGTGCTGGACATCGCCGCCAATCTTTCCATCACCAGCAGCAACTTGAACCGCCACGGACTCTGGGGCATCCTGTGGTCGCACAAACCGCCGGCCACCAACAACGTCACCAGCCCCGGAAAATCAAGCCCATGAATCCCCTCTGGCCCATTAGAATTTTGTTCCTCGGCCTGTGCATTGTTGGCGGCTATGCCATCAGCCAGGCGACGGAATATGTCACCGAGCCGCACAGCGGTTCGCTGGGCATGATCATTGGTTTCGGTTTCGGCGGACTGCTCATTGCCATTGACGAAATGCTGAAAGGCTTTTCGCTCCGCGCCTTTTCCGCCACGACCTTTGGACTTTTGCTCGGCTGGCTGGTCGCCCTGCTCGTGGATAATTCCGGCCTGTTTGGCGATGCCGAGGGAAATTCGCGCCAGCTCATCCGCCTCGTGCTGTTCCTGAGTTTCGGCTACATCGGCATGGTGCTCGCCATGCGCAGCAACAAGGAGGATTTTTCGCTCATCATCCCCTACGTCCGCTTCACGCGCCAAAACGAACCCGACAACCTGCTGCTGCTCGACACCAGCGTCATCATTGACGGGCGCATCGCCGACCTCATCGAAACGCGCCTCGTCGAAGGGCTGGTCGTCGTGCCGCGCTTCGTGCTGCTGGAGTTGCAGCAGATCGCCGACTCCACCGACGACATCAAGCGCGCGCGCGGCCGACGCGGTTTTGAGGTGCTGAACCGGCTCCAGCACAACACGAAAATCGAAGTCCGCATTCACGACGGCGATTTCCCCGAGGAAAAAGGCGTGGACGCCAAGCTTGTCCGGCTCGCGCGCAACCTCAACGCCAAGCTTTTCACCAACGACGCCAATCTGGCCAAAGTCGCCGGACTGCAAAGCGTCAACTGCGTGAACCTCCACGAAGTCGCCCATTTCATGAAGGCCGCGCTGATTCCAGGCGAAATTGTCGGCCTGAAAATCGTCCGCGAAGGCCGCGAAAAAGGCCAGGGCATCGGTTATATGCCCGACGGCACAATGGTCATCGTCAACAACGGCCAGCCGCATGTCGGCCAGCAAATCGAAGCGCAGGTATTGAGCACCGTCCAGACCGGCGCCGGCGTCCTGGTTTTCGCTGAAGCCAAACCTTGAAACGGCAGATGAAGCTCGTCACCATTTCCACCAATTTCAATCTCGGCGAAGCGGAGATGGTTCGCTCGCGCCTGGAAGCCGCCGGATTCCATCCCTTCATCGCCAACGAAAACGCCGCCGGCTGGCTCGGCGGCACCTCCACCGCCGCCCAGCTTCGCGTCGAAGTTCCAGAAAACGAAGCCGACGACGCCAGGGAATTTTTAGCCGCGCCCGCCGAATGAATTTCCAGCGCCAGCTCCGGCAGTTGAAAAAACTTCTGCCGCGTGAAATTTTTCTCCAGCCCGCCACGCTCGCCAAATATTCCGGCGACAAATGGTTCGCCGTCCATCAGCCGGACGTCGTCGCCCTGCCGCGCTCGGCCAAATCCGTTTCAACCATTTTGCGGTTCGCAAACAAAAATAAAATCCCCGTCACGCCGCGCGGCGCGGGCCACGGCTACGTCGGCGGCTGCGTGCCAATTCGCGGCGGCATCGCGCTCTCGACCGAGCGCATGAAAAAAATTCTGGAGATCAACGCCAAAGATTTCGTCGCCGTCATCCAGCCGGCCGTCAACACGGCGGAATTTCAAAATCTGGTCGAAACCAAAAAACTTTTTTATCCGCCGGATCCCGCCAGCCGCGCGAACAATTCCATCGGCGGCAACATCGCCACCAATGCCGGCGGCCCGCGCTGTTTGAAATACGGCGTCACGCGCGACTACGTCCTCGGCCTCGAAGTTGTTCTGGCCAACGGCGACATCGTCAAGCTCGGCGGACGCACGCACAAAAATAAAACTGGATTTGATCTTCACCGGTTGTTCGTTGGTTCGGAAGGCTTGCTTGGCGTCATCACCGAAGCGACATTAAAACTGCTGCCGCTGCCGCCGTTTCGCGCAAATCTCGCCGTCGGCTTCAATTCGATGAACGCCGCCGTCCGCGCGTTGCAGGCGATTTTTACCGCAGGATTTTTGCCGTGCGTGGCGGAACTCGCGGATGAATTCACGCTCGCCGCCGCCGCCAAACGCACCGGCAGCAAACGGCTGCTTGGTTGCAAGGCACACTTGATTGTGGAATTGGACGGACAGGAAAATTCCGTTCGCGGCGAAATTTTCGCCGTCGAAAAAATTATTCACGCGCAAAAGCCGCTGTTCGTCGAGCGCGGTTTTGGCAATGAACAATGCGAGGCCGTCTGGCAGATCCGCCGCGAATTTTCCTACGCGCTCCGCGACACCGGCCTGACGAAGTTGAACGAGGACATCGTCGTGCCGCGCGGAAAATTGGAGGAGCTTTTCAAATTCGCCTCCGCGCTGCAAAAGAAACACGGTTTGCAAATCGCCTGTTTCGGCCACGCCGGCGACGGCAACATCCACACCAACGTCATGGTGGATTACAATTTGCCCGGCGCAAAATTGCGCGCCGAAAAATGCCTTGATGAACTGTTCCGCTGGGTGATTGCGTCCGGCGGCGCGATTACGGGCGAACACGGCATCGGCCTCGCCAAAATGCGCTGGTGGCCGCAGGCGGTTTCCAAAGAATCACAAAAACTGCACCGCACCATCAAGGCCGCGCTCGACCCGCGCGGCATTTTGAATCCGGGAAAGTTCGTTTGAACCGCTCACGGGTTTTTTCACAAACATCTTGAAGCAACTTGTTCACCGCGATTTTATGAAGCGGTTTTTCCTGTGAATAATTCGGCGGGGAAGTCCGTTGAAACCTTGATTTTATTGGCGTTCAAAGCTTGTTCACATTGTTTTCACAGGCCGTTTCCGGTGGATAAGTTGTGCATATCAAATTGTGGCCGGTTTTAAGGAATCTGATATGATGTTTTCAGTTCATTGAAAGAACGAAGCGGCGGTTGAGAGTAAAATTGAAGCCGTGCGTTTCATGGATAATCCCGGGTGACCGGGGAAAAGCCGGGACAGGCTGGTTGTCCCGGCTCCTCTGAAACCGGAGCGCAAGCTGCGGCGAGGCAAAATTCACCAGTTCCTCTGGCGGTGTTCGCACACCGTCAAATGCGAATGAGGGACTTGGCGGCGAGGGACGATGAGAAACCGTTCCGAGCCGGGTCAAGTAGTCCAAGCCGGTTTCGAGCCTGGGCGAATCGCAGTCGCCCAGAGGGTGAAAGGTTGCTACTGTGCATCAGCACGGACGGACGGCTCTGGCGGGTTCAAAAATAAAAAGTTGGAACCGCCAAACGAAAGACGCCGAAAGGCGGGACAAAATGAGCGTCCGCACCGGGAAGGCCACGCAGGCTGGGCAGGCCGCGTGAAAAACTTCCAAGCCCGGCGGTGTTAAAAACGACACCGCTGGACTGTGAATAAAAGGCAACTTGAGAGTGAAGAGGCGAGACCCGTGGCATCGGGCGAACGCACCGCCAAAAGCGGTGGCCGACCCGGAGCCAGTGGTCAAGACGCGAAAGAAAAAATCGCAGGCGTGTCTTGACCTGGTTCGCAGGCCGGTGGCGCAACCACCAGCCGAAGCGGGCTGAAAAGCCTCACTCAAAATCCGCGCGTCGCAAGACGACGGACGGCCCTGCTACGAGGCCGATAACTCCGCTTGCCGTGGAGAATGGCGTCGGGAAGCCGGCAGCCCCTGAAAAGGGCGCGCCTAATGCCGGTTTGGGAAAGAGAGCATGGCGAACTCCCATCCCCCATTTGTCCCTGTTCGACCGAAAGGTTGGGCAGGGACTTATTGTTTTCAGAAGCCGAGTTGCATTGAAAATGAAAAAAGCCGTTGCTGTTTTCAGCAACGGCCTTTGGATTTTAATGTTTCAGCCGATTTTCCACGGCGCGCGGAAATCGCGGGTGAGCAATTTGCCCGCTTCCGGGTCGCCGATGATTTTTTCCTGTTTGACGTCCCAGTTGATTTTCCGGCCGGTGACCATGGAAATGTATCCAAGGTGTCCGGGAATGGCGGAATGATGTCCGACTTGAACCGGCGTGATCGTCGGCTGGCGTGATTTGACGGAATCCAAAAAGTTCCGGTAGTGATTGTCCGACACAATGAGTTTCACTTTGCGCAATTCTTCGGGCAGTGATTTGCCTTTTTTCCAATCAGGATTGGAGGCGTCAAAGCCGCCGCGATCCACCCAGACCCAGCCTTCGGTGCCGGTCCACTTCACGCCGCTGCGGATGTCATTGTAGCCGCCGGCAATCGTCATCGTGATGTCCTGGGGATATTTCAATTCAATCCGGTATTTGGGTGACGTGTTCCAAACGGCGTCCGCCGCCGGAAATTCCCCGTGACCTTCGATTTCCGACGGGCCGGAAAGGTCAAAACCCAATCCCCAATGCGCGATGTCACAATGATGGCCGATCCAATCCATCAACTGGCCGCCGCCCGTGTTGTAATTCCAGCGCCAGTCTTTGTGTGAACGCGCCGCGATGTATGGCTCCATTTTGGACGGCCCGATCCAGGTGTTGTAATCCAGTTCCGCCGGCGGATTTGTCGCCAGCAGATTCCACGCGGGCGTGCCGGGCGTGACTTGCGTGAGGTCGGAGATTTTATCCGGCAGCGAGGAGAGCTTGTCCAAAGCCGCCTTGCCTTCGCCGGAAAAATCCGCGTGGCCGGACGGCAGACCGACTTCGACATGCGTGACCGTGCCGATGAGACCGTTGCGGACGATTTCCGCAGCCTTGTGAAACGTGGGTTGCGAGCGCTGCCACGAACCCATTTGCCAGATGATCTCGTTTTCCTCAACGGCGCGGACAATGGCCTGCTGTTCGGCAACCGTGTGCGCGAGCGGCTTTTCGCCATAGACATCTTTCTTGCGGCGCGCGGCCTCGGTCGCGACCAATTCGTGCCAATGATCCGGCACCGCGATCATCACCGCATCAATGTCCTCGCGCGCCAGCAATTCTTTGTAATCGTGATAACCCTTGCAGTCTTTGTTCTGATAATGACCGTTGATCAGGTCGAGCGCACCCTGCAAATGATTTGCGTCAATGTCGCACGCCGCGATCACCTGGCAATCCGTCTCGGCGAGAAAACCTTGCGTGTCGCTTGGTCCCTGCCAGCCCATGCCGATCACGCCCAGGTTGATTTTGCCGGACGGGGCGATGTTGCCGCTGCGGCCCAGGACAGAGCTGGGAAGAATGGCCGGCAAAATCGCCGCCGCGCCGGCGGCCTTCAAAAAATGACGGCGGCTGAATTGATTCGTTTTTTGTGATTTCATATGTTCAGGAGATGTGCGGTTGATGGTTATGAATGGTTATGAATCGTGTGTGCCAGTTTAATAACCGAACCCGTTCGTGCAGTAAAGCCATATTTCAAGGCGTCGGCGGACGCAAACAGACGTTTCATCGCAGCTTCAGGTTTTCACCGGATAAATTTGCGGATGAATTTAGGCTTGCCCGCCAACCGCTTTTCGCCAAAATTTCTGAACGCGAAACTGAATCATCCAATCAAATAAAATTATGGGACGCATCTACAACAACATCGTCGAGACCGTCGGCCACACGCCGCTGGTCAAACTGAACAAAGTCACCGCCGGTTTGCCGGCGACCATCGCGCTCAAGTGCGAATTCTTCAACCCGCTCGGCAGCGTCAAGGACCGCATCGGCATGGCGATGATCGAGGACGCCGAGAAGCGCGGCGTGCTTAAAAAAGACACGGTCATCATTGAAGCCACCAGCGGCAACACCGGCATCGCGCTCGCATTCGTCGCCGCCGCCAAGGGCTACAAAATTATTCTCACGATGCCCGAAACAATGTCGCTCGAACGCCGCACGCTTTTGGCGATGCTCGGCGCGAAGCTGGTTTTGACGCCCGGCGCGGAAGGCATGAAAGGCGCGATTGCCCGCGCCGAGGCGCTGGCGAAGGAAACGCCGAACTCGTGGATTCCGCAGCAGTTTGAAAATCCGTCGAATCCGGAAATTCACAAAAAGACGACGGCGGTTGAATTGTGGGAAGACACCGACGGCAAGATTGACATTCTGGTTGCGGCCGTCGGCACGGGCGGAACGATCACCGGCTGTGTTGAAGGCATCCGGCCGAAGAAGCCGTCGTTTCAGGCCATTGCCGTTGAACCGAAAGATTCGCCGGTCATTTCGCAGACGCTCGCCGGCCAGCCGGTCAAGCCCGGCCCGCACAAGATTCAAGGCACCGGCGCGGGCTTTGTGCCGAAGAATTTGCATTTGAAGGACAGCGCGGGAAATCCGCAGATCGTCGAATGCGTCCAGGTTTCCAACGACGACGCGTTTACGATGGCACGGCGACTGGCGAAAGAAGAAGGATTGCTGGTCGGCATTTCCACCGGTGCGAATGTCGTGGCCGCCATTGAAGTCGCCAAACGTCCTGAAAACAAAGGCAAGCTCATCGTCACCGTGGCCTGCTCGACGGGCGAGCGTTATTTGAGCACCGCGCTCGCCGCCGAAGCGAAGGCGGAAGTGGGCGGATAAGTGATGCAAGGTATCTGTCTGCTCAAATTGCCTGCGAGATATTTTTCGTTGTGAAAAAATTAAATGTTTTTATTCGGATGACTACGCTGGCAGCGGTCATAATTCTGCTTGTTGCAAGCTGCTCAAAGCAAAAGCCGTCAGCAGAACCAAATATTCCTAAAGCTAAATCTGAACCACCAGTTTTCGTTGAACCGGACGTCGGAGTCGGCAAAGTGCGGAAGGGAATGAACGAACAACAGGTGGAGACGGAACTCGGTTCGCCAGATTCCAAAACCGGAGGGATTTGGCGGTATCAACGTCAGGGCCTTTGGGTTTTATTTGGTAATAACGGAATCATGTTCAACATCCATTGTTTCAATCCATTTGCCGGTGTTACCAAGGAGGGAATCGGAATCGGTTCCACGCGCGCGGAAATAGTTCGAGCGTTTGGAATTCCCAATCAGACAAAACAAATTAGTCAAGGCTCCGAAAATCTGTGGTTTGCTCAACAAAAAATTAGCTGCACCCTCAACGATGATAAAATAACCGAGATAGTCGTGCATTTGGACGTGAGATAAAAGCACTCTACTTCCATTTCGCGGTTGACTAATTGCAGCACCCGTCTTGCGTTCAGTGAATTAAACGATTATTATTCCGGCAATGACTGCGACAGAATCCATCGCCGAATTTTCCGAGCAACCGACACTGCCCGCCGTGACGCGGTTGCTGGTCGAACAGACGCGCGAAATGGTGGCCAAGGCCAATGCGTTCCGCAGTTGGACGCGCGAACATCTGCTGCTCCGCGAGCCGGGCGTGGCCGCACTCAAACAGCATGATGAAGTTTGCAAATGGCTGATCCGGCTGCTGCGCCTGGAACAACTGGCGCTGGCCGAACCTGACTTTCCCGACAAATCGCTGGCCGAAGAAGTGGCTTTTGCCATCCGCCGTCTCACGGAAGACTGGGAAATGCTTCACAATCCCATGCCGGAAGCGGAAGCCAGAAAATTGATTCCTGATTTATTTGCGGCATGAAGCCCGAAATGGAAAGGCTGTTGCAGCTTTTTGACGGGGCGCAACAGTCACCGCCGCACGAGGAATTGTTTGAATTGCATTTGGACGAATTGCACGCGCAGCATCCCGGCATTTCGCGCGAACAGCTTCGCCGCATTGTCCGCGCCGCTTATCTTCGCTGGTTGAGGGCGAATGCCAGACCGCCGACGATTCCGCCAAACGCCTGATTTGCAAAAAATAGTTGTTGCGTTTCGCCGGTTTTGCGCGTAATTAAACGCTGTCGAAGGTTTAAGCCTGCCGCATCTTTGGCGGCGGGCGTTTTCCAAAGTTCACTTTTCCAGACAATTTTCGGAAGGGTTTCAGCCTTCGGACACAACATTTTTATGAGCGAAACGCAAAACAACGGCGACAGGCCGAACTACGGTTCCGGCTATCTCGAAATTTCCGAGAAGGGCTTCGGCTTCCTGCGCACGGCGCAAAACCATTTTCATCCCAAGCCGACGGACATCTTCGTCACGCCCGACACCATCCGCCGCAACTTTTTGCGCGAGGGCAGCCATGTCGAGGGCACCACGCAGCCGCCGCATCGCGGCACCAGCCCGCAGCTCAAGTCCGTGGACAAGGTCAACGAAATGCCGTTTCAGGATTACACCAAGGCCGTGCGCTTTGAAAACCTGACGAGCATTGATCCGGTTGAAAAATTCAATCTGGAAACCACGCCCGACATCATGGAGACGCGCGTGATTGACCTCGTCACGCCGATCGGCAAGGGCACGCGCGGCCTCATCGTCGCCGCGCCGCGCACGGGCAAGACGACCATCCTCAAGCAGATTTGCAACGCCATCACCACGAACCACCCGGAAGTTCACACGATGGTCCTGCTCATTGACGAACGCCCGGAAGAAGTCACGGATTTTCAGCGCTCGGTGAAGGCCGAAGTCGTCGCGTCCTCGAACGATATGGAACTGGAAACGCACGTCCGCCTTTCGCGTTTCATGATCGAGCGCTGCCGTCGCATCGTGGAATCCGGCAAGGACGTTTTTGTGCTGATGGATTCGCTGACGCGCATCGCCCGCGCCTACAACAGCGTTCACGGCGGCAGCGGCCGCACGATGACCGGCGGCGTGGACGCCCGTGCGCTGGAAATCCCGCGCAAGATGTTCGCCTCCGCGCGCAAGATCGAAAACGGCGGCTCGCTCACCATCATCGCCACCGCGCTCGTGGACACCGGTTCGCGCATGGACGAACTGATTTTCCAGGAGTTCAAAGGCACCGGCAACATGGAGTTGATTCTGGACCGCAAACTTTCCGACCGCCGCCTGTTTCCGGCGATTGATATTCCGAAATCCGGCACGCGCAAGGAGGAAAAATTGTTCGCGCCAAAAAATCTCGAAGCCATCCGCAAGCTGCGCCGCACGATGGTGGATTTGAACCCCGTCGAGGCGATGGAAACGCTCACCTCCGCGCTCAAGAAATTCAAGACCAACGACGAGTTCCTGGCGAAGATGGCCGCCGGTTCGTAGTTGATAAACGGTGCAGCGCGGTTAGATTTCAGCCATGAAGTTCGACTTGGAACAATTGACGCAAAAGCTTCACGAAGAACTGCCGCTCTTGCAGCAGAAATTTTCGGTGAAGTCCCTTGCCGTCTTTGGTTCGGTTGCCCGCCGCGATGCCCATCCGCACGATCTCGACTTGCTGGTGGATTTTTACGAGTTGCCGGGCCTCTTTGGTTTTGTTGCTTTGGAAAATCACCTGTCCGATTTGCTGGGCCTCAAAATTGATCTCGTCATGCGGGATGCCCTCAAGCCCCGGCTGGAAAAAACCATCCTGCAAGAAATGGTCTTGGTGTGAAAGCGGAACGGAATCCCGTTGATTGTCTGTCGGACATTCTCGACGCCTCGGGAAAAATTTCAAATTTCATCAGCGGGCTGGATTCCGCGCAATTCGCCGCCGATGAGAAAACTTTTTTTGCCGTCATTCGCGGCCTGGAAATCATCGGTGAAGCCGCCCGGAAAATTCCAACTTCAGTCTGCGGGAAATGTCCGCAGATTCCGTGGCGCGAAATGACCGGGATGCGCGACAAGCTCATCCATGATTATATGGGCGTGAACGTCACCGTCGTCTGGAAAACCATCACGGAAGATTTACCTGCCATGGAATCAAAAATTCGCCAGCCATTGCATGAACTCGGCGGCTGAAAAAAACACCTCGCTCCACTCTCGTCCGCCTGATTCGTTGATTGTCGGGTCGAATGGCCAGGTCGTCCGTGCGATGTTGTTTCCTGCACCGGGACAATGCTGCTGGATAAAACTTCCGCCGTGCATTGCGCTTCCGCTTCTGCTAAAGTGGCTTTACCATGCCAAGCGAGGAACATGCCGCGCCGCCGGGCAGTCCGTTTGCCCCGCCGCCGTCTCCAGTCATTCCCGACCACGAATTGCTGCGCTTGATCGGGCGGGGCGCTTATGGCGAGGTGTGGCTGGCGCGCAACGCCATCGGCACGCTGCGCGCGGTGAAGATTGTCCACCGCCAAAGTTTCGGGCGCTCCGAGTATTTCGAGCGCGAGTTCAAGGGCCTGCTCAAGTTCGAGCCAGTCTCCCGCTCCCACGAAGGCCTGGTGCATGTCCTGCAAATCGGCCGCCGCGACGACGCGGGTTATTTTTTCTACGTGATGGAACTGGCGGACGGGCTGAATGTGGAATGCGAAGTTCGGAATGCGGAATCGAAAGAGGCAGGAGCGCAGAAGACTCCGCACTCCGCACTCGCCACTCCCGACTCCTACACGCCTCGCACCCTCCGCTCCGAACTCCAGGCGCGCGGCGCTTTGCCCCCCGCCGAATGTGTGGCGCTCGGCCTCAAGCTCGCCTCTGCGCTGGAACATCTGCACGCGAACGGGCTGGTGCATCGCGACATCAAGCCGTCGAACATCATCTTCGTCAATGGCGAGCCGAAACTGGCGGACATCGGCCTGGTGACAACCATTGACGAAGCACAATCGCTGGTTGGCACCGCAGGCTACATTCCGCCGGAAGGGCCGGGGACGCCTCAAGCCGACCTCTACAGCCTCGGCAAAGTTATTTACGAAATCACTTTTGGCAAAGACCGCCAGGAATTTCCGCAACTCCCGCCGGATTTGCAGTCGCATCCCGAATACACAGCGCTGCTCGAACTCAATGAAGTCATCCTCAAAGCCTGTGAAACTGACTCGCGCCTGCGTTACCAAAGCGCCGAAGCGATACGCGATGACCTCGAATTGCTTACCGTTGGCAAATCGGTCAGGCAAAAGCGGTCGCGGCAGCAGCTGTGGGCGGTGGCGAAGAAAGCTTTAGTCGTGGTGATTGCGGTTGTTGTGCTGACCGCAAGTGGCGTCTTCTCATGGTGGCAATCAAATGCGATCAGACCACTTAAGTTAGCCTCGGCGCAGTATCACACGGCCAATTCGATGACCAAATTTAATGACTGGAAATTTGAGGAGGCCATAAATGAGGCAGCCTTGGCAATCAAACTTGATCCAAAATTCTTGCGGGCTTACGGTTACTATGGTTGGTATCTGGAACTGGCACACGGTGATATTGAAGCCGCCAGGCGGGAATATAAGATTGCCGAGCAGATAGATACCAATGATGTGATAATCCAAATGGTCATGGCCGATCCTTTCGTAATGGAACACAAGTTTGACCTCGCCATCAAACAGTTAAACAAAGCTCTTCGATTGAATCCGCAATCGGCAGAAATCCACGAGCAACTCTCCGAGGTTTATGAGGCTGACAAGCAATACGACAAAGCCATTGATGAGCACGAAACCTGGAAGCTGTTGAGCGGCGAAGACCCAACTACCACCACAAACTGGCATCAAAATATGCGCTCTATTCTACATACCAATGGTCCCAGCGGCTGGTGGCAGGCCCAACTGGACGGACATAAAACAAATTCATACGTTGATCCCTATTGGGTGGCACAAATCAACGCCCGGTTGGGGAACACGAACGAGGTCTTTACATTTCTGAATCAGGCTTACAATCAGCACAATTATGGAATGATCAAACTTCTCGAAGATGATCATTGGGACGGATACCGAAACGATCCGCGTTTCAAACGTCTGCTTGATAAAGTCGGTTTCACGAAAGTCATGCTGCCCGCAAAAAAATGAAAGTTTATGGGCCTCGCACTCCGCCTATGTAAGCAGTTAAAATGTTTAGATCAGGATCATTGGGATCTAAAGAGCGTGCGATGGAAGCAGCCTCACTTGCAAATGAAAGACTGATGGGGTCACGAATCTCGTTGCTAATAACGAAAGTAACAATCATGTGAAAAGCCTCGATTTTACTGTTAAAATCAGAGTTCGGACTGCGGCATACATCTAAGTAAAAATCAAATCCAGTGATGCCACCCGATCCGGGAGGCGGCGCAAGAAAATCCAACAATTGATAGAAACGACTGGGATAATTTCCCCATTCAAGGTCATTGAAATAGAACGTGTCGCCGGTAAGGGTTTTGGTGGCGATTGGAGTCCAATCAGATAAATTCGTGCTGGCTTCCACTACCACAATCCGGCCGCCGACCCAGGCGATGTTGAACCCGAATTGATTCGTCCGCACGCCAAAGCTGGCATCGCCGGTTTGGATGAGCGGATTCCACGGCACGGCCGGAATATAAGAATTAATTGAGAAGTCATTCCAACCCGTGGCGCCGGACAAGTAATAGGCAGTCGCGGTGTAATAATCTCCAAAGTCGGAATAATCGTCAAACACCGTATAATCCGCGACAGGAGCGTTGCCTCTGAAATAGACGCCGGTCAGGCGGTTACATTGTTCGAACGCTCCGCCCCCTATGTTGGTAACACTATCAGGAATCACGATGCTGGTCAGGTTTCTGCACTCCTTGAACGCCCCCCATCCAATGTTGGCAATACTATCACCCATCATCACGTTCGTCAGATCGTAACATTCCTCGAACGCCCCCCATCCAATGTTGTTGACACTGTCGGGAATCGTGATGCTGGCAAGGCTGTAGCAGTGATAGAACGCATAATCCCCAATGCTCGTGACTCTGTTGCCAATCGCCACGCCAATCAGGCCCCAGCAGCTATCGAAAGCATGGCTTCCGATGTTGGTGACGCTGGCGGGCATCGTCACACTGCTCAGCCTGACACAGTTATAGAACGCATAATCCCCAATGCTCGTGACTCTGTTGCCAATCGCCACGCCAATCAGGCCCCAGCAGCTATCGAAAGCATGGCTTCCCATACTGGTTACGCCATTGCCAATCGTCACATTCGTCAGGGTGTAGCATCCGGCGAACGCCCAGTCTTCAATGCTGGTGACACTATCCGGAATCGTCGCATTCGTCAGACTGTTGCATCCGGCGAACGCCCAGTCTCCGATGTTGGTAACACTATTGCCAATCGCAACGCTAGTCAGGCCATAGCAGCTATCGAAAGCATGGCTTCCGATACTGGTTACGCCATTGCCAATCGTCACGTTCGTCAGGGTGAAGCATCCGGCGAACGACCAGTCTTCAATGCTGGTGACACTGTTCGGGACCGTGTAACTTCCGCCAAGTCCACCCGGATATTGGATGAGCGTGGTTTGGCTCTTATCAAATAACACTCCATTCACACTGCTATAAAATAAATTATTCGACGACACCTTTATCACTGTCAAGCTGGAGTATCCTTCAAACGCCAAGTATCCGATGCTAGTGATACTGTCGGGAATCGTTACATTAGTCAGTGCAACCTCTTTGAACGCATAGTCTCCAATGTTGGTGATACTGTCGGGAATAGTGTAGCTTCCGCCTCTACCGCCCGGAAATTCAACGAGTGTGGTCTGGTTCTTGTCGCACAGCACTCCATTCACACTGCTATAAACAAGGTTATTTGTATCCACTGCTATCACTGTCAGGCTGCTACAGTAATTGAATGCGGCTTGCCCGATGTTGGTAACGCTGTTGGGAATCGTGACGCTGGTCATGAGGTAACCTCCATTGAACGCCTCATCTCCAATGCTGGTGACGGGCAGGCCATTGATGGTGGCGGGAATGATCACCGCGCCGCCGGAACCGGTGTAGCCGGTAATCGTGATTGCGCCGTTAGTTGTTGTATAATTGAATTGAGCTTGCACCGCAGCGGGCAGCGCCGCCGACAGCAGGCAAGTTAGAATCAGGCTTCGGCTTAATTTTGTTTTCATAAATTCAGGTTGCAATTTGTCATATTTTGGTAGGGCGGTGCTGCCGCGCCGCCCTGAATTAATTTGGGCTGCGCGGCAACGCAGTCCTGCCAATTTTTATTTCACGCCGGGACGGTGACGCTGACGGGCAGGCTCCATTGGCCGGTGCGGTCGTCATCCACGCGGTAGATGGCGCGGTAAGTCCAAGTGACGGGGGCGGCAGGGAAGGGTTGCGTGTCGGTGTAGCCGGGCGTGGTGTCGTAGGCCAGCAGCACGAAGCCTTTGCCGTCGCCGCGATCCACCTGCAACTCGCAGATGTCCAGATACGCGCCGTTGCCGCCCCAGCCCCATTTGACGTTGACATGGTTGCCGGAGATGACGGCGTCTATCACCGGCTGGATGGTGGACAGGTCGGGGCCGGTCTGTTGCGCGCCTTCGATGCCGAGCGCCTGCCCGATGGCTTCGTTGTAACTGGCGCTGGTCTTGATGATCTGCACGAGCGCGCGGAAACGGGCCTCGATGCCCGGCGCCACCGCCGGCACCGCCGCCGGAAACACGGGCGCGATGGGTGCGCCGCTGGCGGGCGGGGCGCCGCCGGCGCGTTCAAGTTTTTTCCACGCCGTCCATTGCAGCGCGCCATTGGCCATGATGTTCATGCACTTGAGGGTGTAATCGAAACCGGCGGCGTCGGCGGCCTGCGCGGCAATCTGCGCGGCGGTGACACCGATGACGGCGGAATAATTGCCGATGCCATTATTGAAGGTTTGAAGCTGCGCGTTAAACGCGTCGTTGTTCTGTTGGATGTAGTCAGATTTAGCCATAGGTTTTGGTCAGTTGAGGGTTGGGATTAGTTGATGGTTGAAAGTTGATGCCCTCACCCCGTCCCTCTCCCATCCGATAGGAGAGGGTGGCGAAGGCCGGGTGAGGGGAAAATGTGCGGTTTCTTCGAGTTTTGGCGTGGTTTTGGCGGAAAACGCGCGGCTGAATGATTTTCCGGCACGGCTGGATGAATTATCCGTGCGGTTGAATGATTTATTGGCGCGGCTGAACGGGCCAGCCATACGGTCGGAGCCGCCAGCCGCAGGGTTAAACGGGTCAGCCATTTGGCTGAATGAACCAGCGGTGCTGCCGGAACGGTCAACCGTGTGGTTGGACGAACCAGCCGTGTGGTTGAAGCCGTCAGCCTTGCGGTCAGGTGAGCCAGCCGTGCGCCTGAATAACTTGACCGGGCCGGAAAATGTGTCAGCCGTAAGAGACATGGGCGATGGCATTTTCATTTTTTTTGTTTCTTTCTGGTTTCGGACAGCTTGGTTTAAGGTCTGGTTTATGCCTCAACAAGCTATTCACGCGACCAACAGGCCCGGTTTAACAAGAAATTTGTTTGTTAGAACTTCACCCCGCGTTTCGTGTATATCTTGTGCAGACCATTTCATTATCAGCATTGCGACGTATGCCAGAACAATTGTTCGACCCAATCTCCACCCGATACAGCCTGCTCAACCGGCTCAAGGATTGGGGCGACCAAACGAGCTGGCAGGACTTTTTTAACACCTACTCGCGCTTGATTTACAACGTCGCAGTCAAGGCCGGGCTGTCGGACACCGAGGCGCAGGAGGTCGTGCAGGAAACCGTCATCGCCGTGGCGCGCAAAATTGGCGAATTCAAAGCCGATCCATCACATGGCTCCTTCAGCGCATGGCTGATGCAGTTGACACGCTGGCGCATCGCAGACCAATGGCGGAAGCGGCAGGCGGGGCCTGCACCCGATGCTTCAGGAGCGGGAGGCTGGAAGTCTGAATCACGATCCGACGACACCGGCTCCACTGGTCCGATTGAGCGCGTCCCCGACCCGGCGAGCCTGGCGCTCGACGCGGTGTGGCACACGGAATGGGAGAAGCATTTCATGGACACAGCGCTGGAGCGCGTCAAGCAGCAGGTCAGTCCGCGGCAATTCCAAATGTTCGATATGCACGTGCTGCAAAACCAATCTGTGCAGGAGACCGCCCGCACGTTGCAGGCGAGCGTGGCATCGGTTTACATGGCCAAACATCGCGTCGCGCGATTGGTGAAGAAAGAGGTTCGGAAGTTGGAGCGTAGCCAGCCCTGACGCCGTCCTCATCATTCCAAGCTCGACGTGACCGGTTGCCATCTGAAATCGTGGGCGACATGAATTCACGTTCAACTCAAACCGCCGGGTCGCTCCATTCGCGTCCGCCGCTGGAGCGCATGGTGCGCATCCATCAGGCATTGCAGGCCGGCGGCTTTCCCAACGCCAGCAAGCTCGCGCGCGAGGCCGAAGTTTCCACCAAGACCATTCACCGCGACATCGAGTTCATGCGCGACCGGCTGAATCTGCCGATTGAATTTGCGCCCAGCAACAACGGCTATTTTTACAACGGCGAAGTCAGCGCGTTTCCGACAATGCAGATCACCGAGGGCGAAATCTTCGCGCTCGTCGTGGCGGAAAAAGCGTTGCAACAATATCGCGGCACCAGCTTCGAGAAGCCGCTGTTAAGCGCGATTAAAAAAATGGAGCAGGCGCTGCCCGACACCATTTCGCTCAATCTCGCCGACATCGGGCAGACGATTTCCTTCCGCACCCGCGCCGAGCCGATTCTCAACTTGGAAATTTTCGACACGCTGGCCAAAGCCGTCGCGCAGCGGCAGCAACTGGAACTGCATTATCGCAAGCCCGGTCAGCCGGCGGAGAAACGGCTCGTGGACGCGTATCATTTGGCGAACATCAATGGCGAATGGTATCTCTTCGCATTCGACCATGCGCGCAAAGACCTGCGCACGTTTGTTCCCGCGCGGATTCAATCCGTCCAGCCTACCGGCAAAACCTTTGAGCGCACGCAGAAATTTTCGCTGGAGAAACGGTTGCGCGACAGCTTTGGCGTCCACTCCGGCGAAGGTGAATTTGACGTGGTCATCCGCTTCAACGCCCGCGCCGCCGGTTACATTCGTGAGAAAAAATGGCATCCGTCGCAGCAACTTCGTGAATTGAAAAACGGCGGCGCGGAATTGAAAATGAAGCTGTCCAGCCTCGCCGAAGTGCAACGCTGGGTTTTGAGCTGGGGCGGCGACGCGAAAGTTTTTAAGCCGCGCGAACTGGCTGAATCCGTCCGCGAAACCGCCAGAAAAATTCTTCAAGCCGCTTGATGGGCGCGACTTTCCAGTTGTATTTCCATTGAACGAGGTGTAAAACGGCGTCGCAGAAACCAAACACAGCCCGAAGATTTCCTAAGGGTTAAAAATTTTCCGACAGGACATCAACTTGACAAGATTTTGCGCACGTCACCTTCAGGGTCGTCCACCATGCGGCTTTGGTTGTCGAACACCATCGTCGGACATTGATCTGGATCGAACGGTTTCCAAGTCAGGCCGGACTGGCTGGGATTGCCGGTGCGGGCGAAGTTCGCCCACGCGGTGGCCATCTTCCTGGCCAGCTTCTGCGCCTCTGGCGTGTCGCCGGTGCCTTGTTCGCAGCGCTTCGTGTTGTCGAAACAGAAAGCCAGTTCGGACGTGTGCCACGCGCCCGCGTCTTCGAGCATCGGCGATTGCCAGGTGAAGAAGTAGGCGAAGGCCGGTGCGCCGTTCTGGTCGTGCTTCATCTTGGCCATGCGCGTGACGTTGTTGCGAACCAGCAAACCGCTCACGCCGTAGGACAGCGTGCGGATGCTTTTCTCCGGATGCGCCTGCTTCATGGCGGCGATCAATGCGGTTGCCTTTTCATCACCAATGATGCCTGCCAGCGTGGTGTGCCACTCCGCCTCGGTTGGATTGGAAGACATGCGATTGCCTTCTTCGCTCACCGAGCCGATCAACATCGGCACGTTCTTGGAAATTTCCGGTGCACCTTCAAAAAAGGAGCGCATGGTGATAATCCGGCCATCCACGGTCGGTCCCATGCCAATGCGCGGCGTGGGTCCCGAAGGCGCGCCCATGCCAAGACCCGGCTGCCTGGGACCGTTGACCTTGTCAATGACGGCATTGGCGGCCGCGTTCAGTCTGGCCCAATCCATTTTCTGCAGGGCGCCGATATCGTTCGGCCTCAGCCCCAACTCGGCCATGATATATCTCGACAGCGCGCGGGATTGCTCGGCGCTGGGAGGATTGCCGCCGCCGCCTGATTGCACCGAAGCGCGATGGAACAATCCCGCTGCCGAAGGCATGCCCATTAGCGTGGTTACCTTGGAGCCACCGCCCGACTGGCCGTAAATCATGACGTTGCTCGGATCGCCGCCGAAATTGGCGATGTTGTCGCGCACCCATTGCAGCGCCGCGACGAGGTCGGTCATGCCGACGTTCACAGAATCGGCATAGTGCGGCCCGCCAATCTCGGACAGATCAAAGAAGCCGAGAACATTCAGCCGATGATTCACCGACACTTGAACGACATCATGGTGTCGCGCCATCTGCGCGCCTTCGTGCGAAGGCAATTCATACGACGAGCCGAAGCTGAAACCGCCGCCATGAAAATAGACCATCACCGGACGCTTGCCGGTGAGGCTCGGCGTCCAGATGTTCAGCTTGAGCATATCCTCGCCCTGATAGCCGTCATCCTAATCCTGAATGAACGACTGTTCGATCAAACCCCACACGGCGTCGCCCTGGCCCTGTTGGGCGAGGGGACGATCCCAGCTATGCAGGTTCTGCGGGCAATTCGGCCCGTAGATCAGCGCGGGAAATTCGCCACTCCACGGTTTGGGCGCTTTGGCCGGCAGCCACCGGTTCTCGCCGCCGGTGTTCGCACCGTAAGGAATTCCTTTGAACGTGAACACGTCGCCGTCCACAAAGCCGCGCACCTTGCCATATTGCGTGTCCGCGACCGCCTTGCGCGGCGTGGAGCAGTTTCCCGGCTCCTGATGCACGGCGGTCTTGATGCTGTCGGAAGCGCGGGCGGTTCCCGTCAGTGCGGCACCGATGCCGGCGGTGGCGGAAAGCAGCAGCGCCTGGCGGCGAGTGAGTTTGTTGCGATTATCGGAATGTGAATTTGACATGATGTTTCCTTTCTATCGGCAATGAAAACTTCCTTTTTCGCACCGCATGAACACAGCCCAAGCGGATGAGGAAATCTTGGTTTTGGGAATCACGAGACAAAATTAACAATACATTATAAAGGTGTCAACCGGCGGATTCTTGCCCGCAGTTGCGTTGCTTGAAGGCCGGAGGATTTGCGTTCCTTTTGTCCGGCGTTTTGATTTAGGCGGGATTCCTGGCGCGACAAGGACAAATTGGATGTGCCGGCCATGAAGGAAATTCTCGAACGCGAAAGCAAACGGAAATAATTCTGCAAATCATTTTGGGATGGACGATTGGGGAGCGCACGCGTCGCGCGTGCGGTTTCGGGCGTCGCGCCCGAAACGGCGTTGGACAAATCAGTTGGTTGACGGGTTTTCGGCGCGACGGCGAAAACGGCAACCGGGACGGTCGCGCTCCCCGGATTTTGGATGATTTTCCAGCCGCTTCGTAGCTGGCTGATTTCCGGTGTCCCTTTGGGACAAGTGCGGACAAAATTTCACGAAGGTGTGGCGGACTTGGCGCGACGACTGGTCTCGGCGATGCTTTGCGATGACGGAAATCTGATGAAGGCGGATGGAATGAGAAAACGTATTTCAATCCTCAAAGAGCATCATTTCTCCAATGAAGCTCTTGCCTTGACCGAGTTTTGACCAGAGATGCGAACGGGTATTGTAAATCCAGCCGCGCTTTTCCAATTGTTCGATGAACTCATCGCGGTCAAGGCTCAAGCAGTTGAGTGCCCGACGCTGCCAGAGTTCCATCACCAGTTGATTAAACAAGGCTTCATTCGTAAAACTGGTCGCCCCATGATTCAAGCAAGAATCAAAAGCCTCGGAAAGAACTGCGGTGGGATTTGCAATGTCAGGAGATTTTGTTTTTCGTTCGGACTTGGAAACCTTGGCAGGTTTGTAAAAGGTTAAAATCATTTCACCGGCCAGCACGCTCGCTGAATTTTTCTTTTTGTGCATTGACCAAATGACATCGCCCGTCTGCGTTATTGCGGCCTTGAGTTCGCCGCCGCACTCGCTGGCGGTTTCCAAAATTGTGGCGAAATAGCTGATGTCCCAATGCTGAAAGACAATCGAGAGCCAGCGGTCGGGTCTCAACAGGTGGAAAGCCGTTTCAATGCTGCGGGCGAGGCTTTGCTTGTAATGATCTTCCGAATGTTTCTGTTCGCCACCGACGATGGTTTCCTGCGCGCGGGTTTCGTCGCTGACGGGAAAGCCGAGCCAGTGGTTCCAGAGAATCGAAAGATCAAGATAGCTGATGAAAGCTCCGTAAGGCGGGTCCGTGAAAATATAATCCACGGAGCCGGGCTTGATGACCTTGTCCAGAGTCGCGGCATCGTATGACAACACACGAAAACTTGTTCCGCTGTCCAAGCTGACCTTGCCGCCGGATTGCTCTTGATGATAGTCGCGCAAGTGCAGGACTTCTTTTTTAGCGGCAAGAATGTTCGCAAACCGGCCTTTGAAAGTTTTCCAAATGGGAAGTTCTACCGATTGCGAAGCCAGTTTGTAGCGGTAGATGCTGAAGATGCTTGAACCGCCCCGGCTCTCTGCCCGGCCTTTGGCAGAAAGAAAAGTTTTGTTCAGTTTGGCAACGGAAGCCGACCAGGCCAGCAACAGTAAATCACGCACAGCACCTTCAGGTTGCTTTTCGATTTCCCGCTTAATCAAGGCCAGTCCAGCCAACTGGCGCGGCGTGAACATATCAAAAAAGAATTCAGCATCGGAATTTTTTGGCAGACGGATATTTTCCGGCAGCGGCAATTCCTTCAAAAGTTTCTGGGCGTTGGCTTCATCTTTTTCAATTTCAGCCAGATCGCTTGCACAGGCTTTTTCAATTTTCTCAAAAGCCTGCTTGAGCGGGGCAGCCGAAGGCAAAGTGGTGTCGGCGATATTGCGGGCGATAAAATTGGCAAATGGATTCAGGTCGTTTTGAATGGCTTTGCGTCCGAGCAAAAATGCTTCAATGGCCGTCACGCCGGTGCCGCCGAATGGATCCAGCACGGTGTCGCCAACCAATGAATAATGCTCGACATATTGGCGCACGACATTGGCGGGGCGACGCGTGAAATAAGGATGCACACCGTAGTGCCGAGCTTCTTCCTGCCGGGCGGCGGGAATGGCTACAAGAATAGGCTCAATAACGGAACGTTGCGTCATTGCGAAAAAAATTTAGCGAACGCATTTACCTCAATTACATCAACGTGTTCTTTTTGATGCGGCATATCATGTTTTAGGCAAAGAATTACGACGCGCGGAAGATGCTTGTAATTTTTTGTCTGATAATTGAAACCACTCGAACGGTCTTTGATTTCAATCGGACATTTGTAATCAGGAAATTGCAAAAACTTAAAGACACTTTCTGGGCAATCAAACCATCGTCGCCAATATGGCCCTATTTGCAAACCAATGTGGTCGAACGCACCAGCGAGCCGCAATAAATCTACTTCGCTGGACAGCTTTGCCCCAGGAGCACTATACAACTTTGCAAACCTTTTGAATTGTGACGCCGACCAACTTAACGCGTCCGGTTTTGTCTTTCGGATGAAATCAATCTGTTGTTTCAAAAGCTCGCTTTGGTATTGGGAGTTAAACGAAAGCGGTCTGATGACTGGCAATAGTAATTCTCGACGAGTAATTCCACGCCATTTAACTTCAAGTGGCACAAGAATGAAGCGACTTTCTTTGTCGAATGAAACCTCCATTTCTACGCGCTCAAAATCTACGCCGCTTCGCAATGCAAACCACCGGCGAATCGCTTCTCCAATTGACTCCCGCGATTGGCCTTTCTGAATTCGATCATGTTGCGCGTTGGCTTTTACCAATCTGCCATTGACGGATTTATGGTCTCTGTCCACCGCAATAAACGGCGTTTCGACAGGCCCGTAGGGCGTTTGCAATATCACCGGACAAGATTTTTTTCGTTGCAGATGTCCGCGAACATGGTCAGGCACGCCTTCAAACCAGTATTGTGGGCCGCCAGTCGCTCGACTTTTTGATTTGGTTTGTTGCAGGTGCATAACGACAGAATGATTGCGACTTTTATTATTTCATTGCAAGCACGCTGGACGATGATTTGAACGGTTCAGGATTTTCTATCATGTTTCCAGAGCGATTAAATCACTTTCACCGCAAATGATTCGCCGCGTCGGCAAAGCCGGCGACGGTTTCATCGCGGGACTTCAAGTTGCGGATGTTTGAAATGTGCATCATGGCATCACGACGTTTTCGCGGGCAAAATGTTCGTCTTGGGCGATGGCTTCGGTGATTTTCCGGCGTGCCATGAATTCAAGGCTGATGGCGTCGGTCAAACTGAATCGGCGTTCGCGGATTTGACGGCAGCGCGCGGCGGCAGCGTGGTAAAGTTCTTCATCAACAAAAATAACCGTGCAACGCGGCAGCAAGTCATTGAGAAATGTTTCGACTGCTTCCCAGCCGAGCCGGCGTTGAATAAGCGCCCACGTTTCATGCACGACATAGTTTGTGGTGAGGAGCATCCAATTTTCCTTATCGGCGCGTTCAAACGCAGCCAGCGCGCGGGGATGAAATGAATCCGTTTGATCGAGGCAGGCGTAAAAACCGGAAGTGTCCACGAACACGGTCTTCATGCGTCCGGATCGCACCAAACTTTGTCGTGCAGCGCCAAATCATTTTGTTCGGTCTGGGAAAGCGGCTGGAACTTGCCCGCAAATTCGCGCAACGGACGCGGCTTGCTGAAAGTTTGCGGCGAGCCGGTCGGCAGCAGGCGCGCGACGGGCCGGTGATTTTTTTCAATCACAATCTCGTTGCCGGGCGTCAGCGATTCCACCAGTTCGCCCAGCCGCGATTGGGCGTCCACTAATTCAACCGTTTGCATATTAAAAGAATGTCACGCAATTTATCTCCGCGCAAGCGGTCTTTCCACGGTTTTACAAATGCGGCGGTCTGCCGACGCGCCGCTACGACCATCCGGCGTCCTTTCAGGACGCAAATTCTTTTTGGATGATTTTCCAGCCACTTCGTAGCTGGCTAATTTCCGGTGTCCCTTTGGGACAAGTGCGGACAAAATTTCACGAGGGTATGGCGGTTGAAATAGGTAAAATTATTTTCGCACTGGAATTGGAATCAAAAAATGTTGATCAAAGTCAGATTCAAGAGCGAGATGGACATATTTTTGATCAATTAACAATTCCTGAATTTGTGCAGAAAGTGTTGGCATTTCATAAACATCATATTTGATGGCGATGCGCTGATTTATGAGTAACAGAAATCGGTTTATCCAGTCTGGCATTTCGATGCTGATTTTCTCAAAGTCGCCTTTGGGAACTAATTTAACAATGAATGGTTTCATTTTCATGTTTTAACAATCGCACAAACAAAGAAAAATTCAAATCGAGGCGTCATCCGTAAGGTTTGCCGCGAGAATAGTTCGGGTGATGTCCGAAATACTCCGCTGGAAATAGTCCGAAAAGTTCAATGCTGCTGTAAGCGTCAACTTCTGTGTGGTCAGCAATCCAAATTTCAGAAAATCCGCTTTGCTGGCAAGTTTCTTTCAGTTCTTCCAGCGAGCCTTCATCAAGAAATTTTTCTAATTCAGAAATTGGACAATCAGGTGTCGAGAGAACAAGAATTGATGAATTTGGGAATTGCCAATCTGGTGCATCAGGATTCTTTTCTTTTAATTTTGCTCCCTTCCTTGATATGGCTTCAATTACAATTTCTCGTCCGTCCAAACCGTCCATGAATTCAATTCCGTCAAGAATGCTATCCCAAGAAGATGATTCCGGGTCTCGCGTAATGAGCGTGAATTCAATTCCGACGAGAGAACTGTCTGGACGCTTGCAAATGAAATCTGGGCGCTCTGATTTACGAACTCGTTTGAGCAACTGGCCTGTCATCTGTCTGTAGGCTAATCTGAAATATTCTAGCTGCTCAAACTCATCAATTTCTTCAAACATGATCTGATTGCAAAAAGAGTTTTGTTTCGATTTCCGCCTTCTCCTTTGCCTAAACCCTTATTTTTGTAACGTCAATGCCACTAGCTTGGATGTATAGGTTGGCCAAAAACTGTTTGTGGCTACAATGCTTTTGAACGGATTGACTAAAATGAGAGGCTTTGTCAGAGTCAAAAAAAACATAGAAGACCTTTGCTTCAACACCCGACTTTGACCAAGCTATTTTCATCGTAAAATCCTTGAATGGTTTCATTTGATCTCGAACCAGAATACCTCTTCCAATCATTTCATCATCGGACAAATCATCAGCGTAAATAAATAAACAAAGCATTGCTGAACCTTTGTCCAGCCGTATCCCAACTAAATCAACTAACTTCTTGAGCTTGACAAGTTCTGCTTTGACTTCGTCATCTGAAAATTTAGAGGATTTAGTGCCAAGTGCTGAAATAAGGCCGCCAGCAACAAAATACGCGCCTGAAAGCAAAACTTTTCGACCAGTCGAAACTCTTTCAATTGATTTACCATCATCAAAATCTTCCTCAAAGAAATATTTTTGACTGTGTAGTCTCGAAAAAACATAGGATTGGAAACCGATTTTATCCATGCCCGATTAAGGTATTTATTTTGTTTCGCTTGTCGAGCTTCGTTTTCTTCCGTTGCAACGAAGCATAATTAAATTATTTTCACCGCAAATGATTCGCCGCGTCGGCAAAGCCGGCGACGATGTCGTCAGCGATAAACCTCGCGGCGGTGGCGCACGCGGTTCACGCGCACAATCCGGATTTCATCGGCAATCTCATAAACCACACGGTAGTCACCGACGCGGATGCGCCAGTCGTGCTTGCTGCCGGCAAGTTTGCGGCAACCGGGCGGGCGCGGGTCGCTGGCGAGTCCGCGAATGGCAACAATGACCCGGTCGTGAACTTCAGACGAAAGCCGGGCGAGATCCTTCTCGGCGGCGCGTTCGAGGAAGACACGATACATGGTCAGTTGCGGTGGCGTGCGGCCAGATAGTCTTCGAGCGGACGGTAGTGGAGCGGCTTCTGGCGGGCGCGCTTCAACCACGCCACGTCTTCGGCATCTTCGGCGCGTTCCAGCAATTCCTGATATTCCTTGATGGGCAGGATCACGGAAACAGCCGTGCCTTTGTGCGTGACAATCTCGGGTTCAAGAATCGTTGTCTTCATGGCTGGCAGTCTATCAGCTTTATCTTTTTTTTGCAAATAACGGGTTCGTCACCTCAAATGATTCGCCGCGTCGGCAAAGCCGGCGACGATTTCATCGCGGGACTTCAAGTTGCGGATGCGCACGTAGGATTCGCTTTCCACTTTGGCCGTGAACGCCGCCTTCAATTCCTGCGCGCGTTTGAATTGCTTGTCCGGCTTGGCGGGCGTGAGCGGATACTCGACGGCAAATCCGGCGGCGCGCAATTCCTGGATGAGTTTCAGCGACGGCGCGCGGAGGGTTTCGTCCTCGATCAAAACAAACACGTCCACGTTCGCGTCGAATTTCGGCAGCAGGCCGCGCGCCTTCAAAATCTCCAGCAGCACCACGTCGCCCATGCCGAAGCCGAGCGCGGGCAGGTTCACCTTGCCGCCGCTGATGAGCTTGACGAGGTTGTCGTAGCGCCCGCCGCCCGCGATGGCGCGGAACTCGCCCTTCGCATCGAACGCCTCGAACACGATGCCGGTGTAATACGCGAGGCCGCGGATGACGCGATAATCAATCTTGACGAAACTGCCGAGGCCGCGCGCGGCGAGATTTTGCAAAATGTTTTCCAGTTCCGCCGTCGGCTTGCCGGATTCGATGAATTGGTTCACGTCCGCGAGGGAAAATCCGAGCGCGGACAATTTCTTTTCCGATTCTTCCTTCGGCGTGCGTTCGAGTTTGTCAATGATCTGGAAAAAATTGTATTCGTTTGTCGAATCGTTCCGGGGAGCGCACGCCTCTGGCGTGCGGTTTTCGGCGTCCCGCCGAAAACTGGAATCCGGCGCGACGCCGGATTCCACACGCGGGACGCGTGTGCTCCCCATTTTCGTTTTGTAAAACTCCTGCCACGCATTGCGGCTGCTCAAGCGGATGACGAAATCCTGCTCGGTCAAACCAAACGCGCGCAGCGTGTCAATGAGCAGTGCAATCAATTCCGCGTCCGCCGCCGGATCGGTTTCGCCGATGATGTCGGCGTTAAATTGAAAATGTTCGCGCAGCCGGCCTTTCTGCTGGCGTTCGTAGCGGAACAGTTGCGGCAGCGCGAACCACTTGATCGGTTTTTTGTAATTGCGCTCATGCGCGGCGACCATGCGCGCCAGGGTAGGGGTCATTTCGGGACGCAGCGAAACGGCGCGTTCGCCTTTGTCCGTGAAGTTATAGAGTTGCCCGACAATTTCCTCGCCACTCTTGGTGGTGAAGAGTTCAAGCGGTTCAAGCGGCGGGCCGTCGTATTCGCGGAAGTTGTAACGCTTGGCGGTTTCGCGCCATTTGTCAAAAATGAACTGGCGCGCGTCTGCGCTCCAGGTGTCGGCGTGCGGGAGCGGTTCGGGATAAAAATCGCGAAATCCGGGCAATCGTTCCATGCCACAAGGTTAAAAAATGCAAAACGAAAAGAGAAGGTGAATCAGAGCCACAGATTGGCACAGATGAAACACAGATTTTCAGCAGCGGATTTTTATCTGTGAAAATCTGCGTTTATCTGTGGCTTAACTTTTGGCCGGCAGCTTCAAAACTTGCGCTCGCATTTCTTTTCCAGACTTGAACTTGACCATCGAGCGCGCCGGAATCGGCACGTCGGTTTCCGGCTTGTTGGGATTGCGCCCGACGCGCGCCTTGCGGGTCTTGACTTCAAAGACGCCGAAGTTCCGCAGTTCCACCTTGTCGCCCTTGGCGAGCGCTTCGGCGATGTAGTCCAGGGTTTTCTGCACCACGTCGAACACCTGGGTTTGGATCAACCCGGTCTCTTCGCTGATGCGCACAACGAGGTCACGTTTGGTCAGTGTCATGGTTTTTTTGTGGTTGGTTGTTTCCGATAAATCATTGGACGATGCGGATGGTCCAGAAATCGCTCGCCAGATTTGGCACCGGCCCGGGCGCGGCCAGCGGCGCGGAATAAAGATGATCCCGGCAGTCCGGCAGATCCCGCTGCCAGCCATAGCGACTGGTGGCGAACGTTCTTTTCATTGCAGTGCAACTGAATGTCTAACATCAATCAGCAAAAAGCCTGCAATGTCGAGCAAAATATGACGCAAAGATGACCGGCTCCGTGCCGCGCATCATTTTTGTTTGAATTCATTTTGACTCGGCTTGTCCAATGAAATAACGTGCAACTCTGAAAATGCCCTTTCGTCCGTCATGTTTGAAATGGTGGCTGGCCGCCGGTCTGGCGGCGGGGGCGGCGGTGCCGTCCGCGACGGCGCAGTCCTCCATCATTTTTTCCCAACCGAAGGATGACACGACGACCAAGGCGAACCCTTCGATGCCGCCGCCGGCGCACAATGTTCCGAACACCTACAACGCGCCGTCGTCGGTGTTTGGCAGCAAGCCGGAAGCGTCCTTCGACATTTTGCCCGGCGCGTCAAAACCGGTGCCGCTCACGCCGGAGCAGTCCCGGCAGTGGCAAAAAAATCTGGAGACGCAAAAAAATTGGATTTTTTCGACGCCGGAGCAAATCCTGGGCGTGCAGACGCCGGAACAAATCCTGGGCATTTCAAATCCGAACACTGACCCGAATCTTTCGCCGGAAGAACGGTATTTGCAGCGGGAGAACCGGGAACGGTCCCTGACGGTGACCAATGGAATGGCCGGGCCGGCCGGATTGGCGGATGACGCTGACAATCCTTTCCAGTCACGCCGCGCCGATGGCCGGGCGGCCGGGCCGGGCGACGGAACGGGCGACCGGACGGGTTTGCAGCCGCAACGATTATTTGGCCAGCCTTTGAATGCGGAGGGAAACACCAAGTTTGGCGCGGACCAAAATCAAAGGCCGGATTCTCCGTGGGCGAGCGCGTTCAACGCGCCGGTGCAAACGGCCAAGGCGGCTCTCGATCAGGCGGCGGCGATGGAACGCTTTCGGGCTTTGGAGAATCCTGTTTCGCAGACGGAAAATTCTGCAACGCCGGCGGGTTCCTTGACGCCGGTGACGCCCGCGCCCGATCCCAATTTGGAAGTGCTGCCGCATTTCAATCCGGCGGGAAATTCATTCACGCCGTTGCAAAGCATTGCCAGCAAGCCGGAGGGCGTCATGCCATTGCCGGGAATCACGGGTTATCCCAAAAAACCCGCGCCGCCAAAGCCGGCGGTGCAGCCGCCGCCGTGGCTTTCAACCCAGCCACAACCGGGCGTGCTGCCACAACGGGTGTTTTAATACTGCGAAGTGGTGACCAGAACCTGTTCGAGCGTGGAGATGCCTTCGCGCGCGCGGTCGAGCGCGACCATGCGGAGCGTCCGCATTCCCTGATTGACGGCGAGCTTGGCCATTTCGCGCGTGCTGGAGCGGGCGATGATGAGCTTGCGGATTTGATCCGTGATGGTCATGGCCTCGATCACCGCCATGCGCCCGACATAGCCGGAGGTTTTGCAACGGTCGCAGCCGCGTCCGCGAAAAAGCTGCACGCCGTCGAACATGACGGGGTCAATGCCGAGGTCTTCAAACATTTTCGGCGGGTAGGTGACCGGCTCCTTGCAATGGGAACAAATCCGGCGCATGAGACGTTGCGCGCAGGACAAAATCACCGAGGACGAAATCAAAAACGGCGCGATGCCCATGTCGTCGAGGCGCGCGATGGCACCGGGCGCGTCGTTGCAGTGCATCGTGGAAAGAACTTGATGGCCGGTGAGCGCGGCTTCGATGGCAATTTCGGCGGTCTCGGTGTCGCGGATTTCGCCGATCATGATGATGTCCGGGTCCTGACGCAAAATCGAGCGCAGCGCGTTGGCGAAGGTCAGGCCGATGTCTTTTTTCGTCGGCACCTGATTGATGCCGGGGATTTGAAATTCCACCGGGTCTTCGACGGTGACGATGTTCCACTGCGGGTTGTTGAGTTCATTCAGCGCCGAGTAGAGCGTGGTCGTTTTTCCAGAGCCGGTCGGACCGGTGACGAGAATCAATCCGTGCGGCGCGTCAATGGCGATCTTGAACTGCTTGAAGGTGTTTTCGTCAAGGCCGAGCTTGTCAATGCTCGCGGACAGGTTGCTCTTGTCGAGCACCCGCAAAACGATTTTTTCGCCGTGCACGGTCGGCAAAATCGAGACGCGCAAATCGAAATCCCGGCTGCTGACCTTGACACGCATGCGTCCGTCCTGCGGCAGCCGGCGCTCGGCGATGTCGAGGTTCGACATGATCTTGAAACGCGACGCGAGCGCGAGCTGCATCTGTTTCGGCGGCGGCGTGGCGTCAATGAGCACGCCGTCAATGCGGTAGCGCAACCGCATCTGCTTCTCGAACGGTTCGAGGTGGACGTCGCTCGCGCGATCCTTGATGGCCTGAAGCACGATAAGATTTGCCAGCTTGATGACCGGCGCTTCTTCGCTGGAAGCGGCCAACTGGTCAAGGTTGACTTCCTCGACGGCTTCGCGGACGGCCTCAATCGTCTCGTCCTCGTTGTCGGCGCGATTTTTTACGTCCTGGATGATGTCCTCCATCGAACCGCCCTTGGCGGCATCAATGGCGTTCAACTTTTCCATGATGGCCTTTTCGGACGCGATGAGCGGGGCGATCTCCAGTTTCGTGATGCGCCGCACGTCGTCAATGGCCAGGACGTTCAACGGGTCGGCCATCGCGAGGAACAATTTATTGTCCAGCCGCGAAACGGGAACGACCTTGTGGTTGTGCGCCATGTCGCGCGGCACCAAGTCCACCACGTCGGGAAGAATGTTCAGGCGCGCGAGATTGACTGGTGAGACGTTCAGCACGCGGCCCATGCAGACGGCGAGATCCACGTCGCTGACGTATTGCTTGTCCTTGTCAACGATCAGTTTCACCAGTCGCGCGCCTTCTTTTTTCTGGCGCTCAAGCAGCTCCTCGATCTGGTTCGCGCTCAACAAGCCGTCCTCGACGAGGGCGTCGGCGATGCGTTCGGCAAATGATTTTATTTTGGCCATGGTCAGCGAAACGCCTTGCGCAGGTTGGAGGTTAAATCGTTCGGCGCGGTCAGATACCACAGCAGACGGTGCGTCGTCGCCTCGGCGAGTTCCTTCGCCGCCTGCTGGTTGAACGGATTCGCCGTCGCGATGAGGATCGCCTTGCTCATCCGGTCAAACGGCAGCACGCACCAGCGCCGGCAGATTTCCGCCGGAAATCCGCGCGCCAGGTCCATGTCCACGTCGTAACGGTCCAGCGGCAGATACGCCACGCGCGATTTGTCGGAAAGCAGCCGCAAAGATTTTTCAATCTGGAAAACTCCTTTTTCGTGCAGCGTCTGGATGAACGGCTCGACCACGTCCGTCGGCGGCGTGTTCAAATCCGCATTGCGCCAGCACAGGTCAAAATCGCCCGCCGTGATGAGTTTGCTTTCGACGTAAAGTTTATACAGCGTCTTGCGTCCGTCATCCACCTCCGCCGTGGCTGCCGCGCGCGCCTTGCGCCGCAACATCACCGTGTCGGACACTTCCGCCAGCGCCGCCGATTCCGCCGTCGGCTGCACCACCGCGCTGCTCGCCTTGTCTTCGATCTGCTTCAACGCCGCGCGCACATCCTGGTCGTCGGGCCGCCGCTGCAAGACCGTTTCATATTCCAAAATCGCCGACGAAAGCTGTCCCTGCTGCAAATAAGCCTGCGCGATCCGCTTCGACGTGTTGACCACGTCATCCTCGCGTCCCAGCTTCGAATAAGCCTCCTTCAAAATTTCCAGCGACTGCGTGTCCGCCGGCTGCGACTGCACAATGACCTCGAACATCTCAATCGTCTGTTGCAATTGAGCTTCCTCACCCGGATTTAATGTCGCGGTCGCCATGCTAGAAAATCAGCAAATTCGCTGCCAAATTAGAACGTCGCCGCCGCCAATGCAATCCAAAGAAAAATTTGCCGCATTTTAATCGCGCCGTGACCAGCCGCCCGGACTTCGGTTTTTGAGCAAAATGATTTTTTGAGCCGTCTTTTGCTTTCAGCCCGCGCGGCTTCTTGGTAAAAATTTCCGCGTGGAGCAGCCCAATCCAACCATGACGCCCGCCACCGGCGACCGCCTCTTGCGCTTCGTCGGCGACAAAATTCTTTTCACGCTGCGCGATGAAAATTCAGCCGCGCATAAAAACTGGTCGGCGCGGCTCCGCACGAATCTTGGCCGCGCCGCCGCGCGCCGCAAAGAAATCATCTCCGCCCACGCCGGCCAGGCGGTCGTCGCCAATTCTTCCTGGCGCGACGTGCCGATGCAAAGGATCGCCGGCGGCTGGCAAATCGAGCTGCCGCTCGCCGAGGTCGGATACTTCAAAGCCAAGGCGTATTCGCTCGACGAAAAAAACTGGCAGCACTGGCCGGACGGTTCGGACGTTGGAATTTCCGTCCACCCGAATTTCGCGCGCACGGCCAACACCATTTACTGCGCCTTCACGCGGCTGTTCGGCGCGACAAAATCTCTCGCCACAACCGCCGATGAAAAAATGGACGAACAGCTCAAGTCGCTCGAAGCGCTCGGCTACGCGACCTTGCCGCCGTCGGGAACTTTCCGCGACCTTGCACGCCAGTTGCCATTCATCGTTCAAAAGCTCGGCTGCCGCATTTTGCATCTGTTGCCCGTGCATCCGACGCCCACGACTTACGCGCGTTTCGGACGTTTCGGCAGTCCCTACGCCGCGCTCGATTTGACCGCCGTTGACCCCGCGCTCGTCGAGTTCGACAAACGCGCCACCGGCATTGACCAGTTTTGCGAACTCACTTACGCCGCACATTCGCTCGGCGCGCGGGTCTTCATTGACATCGTCATCAACCACACCGGCTGGGGCTCGACCTTGCAGGAAAATCATCCTGAATTTTTCCTGAAAAATCCCGACGGCTCGTTCGCCAGCCCCGGCGCGTGGGGAACCATTTGGGAAGATTTGGTGGAACTCGAACAGCACGACGTAAAACTCTGGGACTTGATCGCTGATTCACTTTTGACGTGGTGCCGGCGCGGCGTGGACGGATTCCGCTGCGACGCCGGCTATAAAATTCCCGCGCCGGCCTGGCAATACATTACCGCCCGCGTGCAGGAAGAATTTTCTGAAACGATTTTCCTGCTCGAAGGCCTCGGCGGCCCGTGGGACGCCACGGAGCTTTTGCTCACCGAAGGCGGAATGCAATGGGCCTACTCGGAACTTTTTCAAAATTATTCCGGCGCTGAAATTGCAAATTATTTGGACTACGCAAATTTGCAAAGCTCGCGCATCGGCGCTTACGTCCACTATTCCGAAACGCACGACAACGACCGTCTGGCTGCAAAAAAAAGTGACGGGGGACAAGTGACAGGTGATAAGACCGGTGCGCTGCCCGTCACTCGTCACTCGTCACTTGTCACTCCCGCAGGCCGCGCCTGGTCGCTCCTGCGAAACCGCCTGTGCGCGCTGACCAGTCCGGGCGGCGGCTTCGGCTTCACCTGCGGCGCTGAATGGCTCGCCACCGAAAAAATCCGCGTCCACGGCAACACCGGTTTGAACTGGGACAACGTCGGCAACATCGTCCCCGAACTCGCGCAATTAAACGCGCTCATTTCAAATCATCCATGTTTCTTTGACGGCGCAAAACTCACGCGCTTGAGCGCGCCCGGCTCGCCGGTTTATGCGCTGCTCCGCGAATCGGCGGAAGGAAAAGATTCAGTTCTCGTGCTGGTCAATACGGACATGGAAAAGGAAAACTCGATTCCGAACTCCGAACTCCGAACTCCAAACTCCGAATTTGAATTGCTCGGCCAGCCGCCGCCGAAAATGTCCGTCACGACAAATGCGAGCGAATTCATTCTCCCGCCCGGCGCGGTTTTCTGCCTCGCGCCCGCCGAAAAACCCGCCGGCCTGGGCGGCGACGATTACCGCCGCGCCCGCGCCCTGGCCGCGTGGGCCTTGGAATCGCTCAACAAAATCTTTCCCGCCGAAACGACTGGCCGCCTCGACTGGCAATGGCTGGCGGAACAGGCCGGCCGCTCGCCAAAAAGCTTTCTCGCCGCCGCCAGCGAGTTTGCCGCCCGCGACGCCAAAACGCCGCTCGCAGACCTGCTGTTTGCAGCGGACGCCGGAAAAATTTTCCCGCGCGTGGTTGAATGGACGTTGCTCGACGCGCGCCGCATCACGCTCGTTCCGCCCGGCCACTGGCTTTTGATCGAAGACAACGCGCCGTTCCGCGCGACGCTGAAAATGCAGAATGAAGAATGCAGAATGAAGAATCCGGCGGTTCACGTCCAATCCATCGCCGCCGGCAACCGCCACATCGCCGGCTTCGCCCCGCGCGACTCGGCGGCGGAAACTGAATTGATTTTGGAACGCTGCGGCGCGGCCTCGCAAAAAATTTCCGCGTCAATCCGTTTTCTCGCGCCCGAACCGCAGGAACCTCCGACTTTCAACCTTCAACCTTCAACCTTGGTCTTGCTGACCAACGGCATCGGCGGCATGGCGCGCCTGTGCGTGGACTTGGGCCGCGTGAATTCCAAATACGACTGCGTCCTCGGCGCAAATTTGAATCCGGCGGTTCCCGTTGACCGCCACGTTTTCGTCAAGCGCATCCGCGTCTGGGTCAACGCCGACGGTTTTCTCTCGCCGCTCGATTTCAAAAACCTCGCGTCATTCCAGCCCGGCTCGCCCGCCGCCTGGAATTTCGTCGCCAACGCTGGCGACGGTCGCACGGTGGAAATCCAATTGCGCGCCAAAATGGCTGAAGGCAAAAACACGACCGTCTTTCATTTCAGCCGTCCGACGGAAAAATCCGCGCATGGAAAACAACTGCCCGCCGATGCCGATGTGCGCCTGACCGTGCGCGCGGACATTGAGGACCGGAATTTTCATTGCGAGACCAAGCGCAACGGCGGCGCGGATTTTCATTTTTCATCGAACTGCCGCGAAATTCAAAATCCGAAATTAAAAAATAAAAATTTTGCCGGTTTTGAATTCACGCCCGCGCCCGACCGCCGGCTCCGCGTGTTTGCCGACGCGGGCGAATTTCATCCGCAGCCCGAATGGTGCGAAAACATTCCGCATCCTATCGAGCAGACGCGCGGCCAGACCGCCAGCGGCGACGCCTACAGTCCGGGCTGGTTCGAGCTGCCGCTGGCGAAAGGCACAGGCGCGACATTGGTGCTGACGGCCGAAACAGGAGAGACTAAAAGCGGAAAATGGAAGCTGGAAGCCGGAGCTTCCAGAAAAACTTTTGCCGCGCAGCTCGAATGTGCGGCAACGCAGTTCGTCGTGCGGCGCGACAAAGGCAAGACGGTCATCGCCGGCTATCCGTGGTTTTTGGATTGGGGACGCGACTCGCTGATTTGCGCGCGCGGACTTTTGGCGGCGGGCTTGACTAATGAAGTGAAACAACTGCTGCTCACGTTCGCCAAATTTGAAAAGGACGGCACGCTGCCAAACACCATTCATGGCAATGATGTTTCCAACCGCGACACTTCCGACGCGCCGCTGTGGTTTGCCGTCGTGTGCGAAGAGCTGGCAGAACAAAATCCAAAACCCAGTAGGAGACGAGGTGACGAGTCTCAAACTAAGAAAAAATTAGAGACTCCTCACGTCGTCTCCTACGCAGAAGATTTCTACTCCACGCCCGTAGATTCCACGCGCGCCATCCGCGACGTGCTGGCGAGCATCGCGGAAAATTTTGCCAAAGGCACGCCGAACGGCATCCGCATGGATTCCGATTCCGCGCTCATCTGGAGTCCGAGCCATTTCACCTGGATGGACACGAATTATCCCGCCGGCACGCCGCGCGAAGGTTATCCCGTCGAGATTCAAGTTTTGTGGATTCGTCTGCTGCGATTACTCGAAAAAGTTTCCGCGACGACGGAGCAAAAGAAATGGTGCAACCTCGCCGCACACGCGACTGCCTCGTTTGAAAAATTATTTTGGCTCGAAGAAAAGGGCTGGTTCGCCGACGTGCTGATGGGCGGCTCGCGCGTCATCGCCCGCGACGCCACTGCGAGCGACGCGCTGCGGAGCAATTGTCTTTTCGCCGTCAGCCTCGGCCTCGTCACCGGCGAACGCGCGAAGCGCTGCGTCGAGGCCGCGCAAAAATTTCTCGTCGTGCCGGGTGCGCTGCGCTCGCTCGCGCCGCTGCCGGTTTCTGTTCCGCTGCCGGTTTACAGCAATGACGGACGGCTGATTAACAATCCGCTAGAACCGTATTGGCCGCGTTACGAAGGCAACGAGGACACGCGCCGCAAGCCCGCGTATCACAACGGCACGGCGTGGACGTGGACGTTCCCGGTTTTTTGCGAGGCGCTCGCACGCGCGTGGGATTTTTCGCCGGAAGCGGTTGCGGCGGCGAAAAGTTATCTGGGCAGCTCGGAAAAAATCCTGAACGAAGGCTGCCTCGGCCAGATTCCCGAAATCCTCGACGGCGACGCCCCGCACACGCAACGCGGCTGCGACGCACAGGCGTGGGGCGTGACCGAGGCGTTGCGCGTTTGGAAATTACTCTCGGAAAAGTAGGAGACGACGCGGGCCCATTCAGTTTTTAGAATCAACATTTGAAAGCTGCCAAGGTTTTTCAATAATTCGGGCATCTGAAAAAAGTTCCGGCGTCTGTTCGCCAATCACTTTTCCCCAAGTCCAGACTTCGCCATCGCGCGTCAATACTACGCCAATGCTGTCGCTTGCAGCCCCGAAGGCCGCAATGTCTTTATGCAGATCAATTTTTTGTAGTTTAACCGGCTGGTATTTTGAATCAGGTTTGATGATGCGATGGTCAGAAGCATCGAACGCCCAGAGCGTGCCATCCTTCTTCATCAGGACATGATAAAAACCTCCCGGTGTCGAATGGCAGGATTGCCAGTCGTTTTCTTTTCCGACTTGCACTGGCGTGGCATTCATATTTGTATCATTTGCTTGCGTGTAGAAATTTGCGTCTCTTCCCCAACTCCAAAGCGTTCCATCTGACTTGATGGCAAATATCGTATCGTAACCAAAACAAATATCCGTCCAGTTTGTATCTGGCGAAACGCGCGTTGGAACGAGAATGTTTTTGCCGTTAGAATCGCCAGTGAGGGATCCCCAAAACCAAAGGCTGCCATCGGATTGCAATCCGACCGTTTGAACATTTCCAGCCCAAATTTTTGTCCAGTTGGTTGATGTGCCGACTTGGACCGCATTCGTGTTGTCTTTCGTGCCGCCAACTCCCAATTGCCCCGCCCAATTATTGCCCCAAGCCCATAAAGCGCCGTCATTTTTTATTGCAAAGCTGTTTGCACCAGCGGCAGCCGCCTGTTTCCAGTCGTTTCCGGGGATGGATGGCACTGGGGTAGGCCGCGTAATCTTTGTGCCGTCACCCAATTGGTAATGCAAATTTTCACCCCATGCCCAAAGCGTGCCGTCAGATTTAATAGCCAGACAACCAGAATCTCCCGCAGCAACGCTCGCCCAATCAGTTTCATTTCCAATTCGGTGGAGCGAGACGATGTTTTGGATTTTGGTGTTTGCCAAACCTAAAACCGGCCAACCCAAACTTTCTTCGCCCCAGCTCCAAAGACTGCCGTCGGAAGCCAGAAAAATTGCATAGCGGCTATAACCGCAGGCAATCATCGGCGTAACATTGCCGGTCGGCAATTTCAGTCTGCCGGTTTGTGCCGGAGGTGCGTTTCGAAAATGATTCATGACTGTAACAGTTGCAATCGTCGCCAGAATAATTACTGCGCTTGTCACAATCGTTGTTTTCGCTTTTGTCCATGCCATAATTTTCAATGCTCCTTTGATGATTGTTAAAGTTGAACCGCTGGCCGCCGCGCCTTTCGCAAGTGCAACGGCGGTCATAGTTTTTGCCAGCGCAACGGGCGCGGCTTGAATTGAGTTGGTCGAAACCGCTCCGGCAAAAACTGCCGCTGTCAGCGTCACGCCGCGTTTGGAAAAATAATTCCGCAATTTTTCCACGGCGCGGGTGATCCGTTTTCGCGCGGCATCTTCGTTCGTTCCCAACGCCGTTCCAACTTCGGCGAAAGTTTTGTTTTCAAAATAGCGCAGCAGCACGGCGTCGCGGTCTTTGCCGCCGAGCCTAGCCATCGCCTCGTCCAGATGCGGCGCGATCTGCTCCCAGTTGAATTCATCGGCGGCGGTCGTTTGCATTTGGGCGGCCTGTTGTTCGCGCCGTTGGCGGCGGTTTTGAATTTTCACGGCATCGGTCGCGGCAAAATGCGTGGTCCGGTAAAGCCAGCCGGTTAAAATCGTTTCCTTGCGAATCGCGTTTGCCTTGCGCGCGAGGATGATGAACACGGCCTGCGTCACTTCCTCGGCCAGATGCGGGTCGCGCACCTGCCGCACGGCGGCGGAATAAACGAGGCCAAGATGACGTTCCACGAGCGCGGCAAAAGCCGTCTCGGAGCCGTCCGCCGCGAACTGCCGCAAAAGTTCAAGGTCATCCATCACGCGAATCTATGTGTAAATGGACGCCAAAGGCAAAACCGGACATTTTTTATTTACGATTTACGATTTTCGATTGACGTGCAAGCCGGCCATGCACGCGTCAATCGTAAATCTCATATCGTAAATTCAGCCGGATTCTTCTGAAGCTAAATCATTGCCAAGCGGTGGCGGCTGAATGAAAATTGCCGCGTGAACTTCCGTGAAAAAATCATCGCGTGGGAACAGTTGCCGGAGTGGCGCAAGGCATTTCGCGCAGCCGGCAAAAAACTTGTCGTCACGAACGGCTGCTTCGACATTTTGCACCTGGGCCATGTGACGTATCTCGAATCCGCGCGCAATCGCGGCGACGCGCTGCTAGTCGGCATCAACAGCGACGACGCGACGCGGCAATTGAAAGGCGCGGGCCGACCGGTGAATTCCGAGACGGATCGTGCGTCGGTTCTAGCGGCGCTGCAAAGTGTGGATGGCGTCTGCATTTTCGCGGACGCGGCGGCGACGGAATTTCTCGCCGCCGCGCAGCCGGACGTTTACGTCAAGGGCGGCGATTACGCTTTGGACACTTTGAACCAGGACGAGCGCCGCGCGGTCGAGTCGGCGGGCGGAAAAATTGTTCTCGTGCCGCTGGTTCCCGGCAAGTCCACGACTTCGTTGCTGGAAAAAATTTTGCGGCTGTGAAGATTCTCGTCATTTCCCTCGCAGGCATCGGCGACACGCTGATCGCCACGCCCTTGATTCACGAGCTGCGCGCGAATTTTCCCGACGCGACGGTTGACGTGCTGACGAAGGAAGCCGGCGGACGGGACTTGCTGGAGAGCAACCCGCACGTCAACCGTGTCTTCTACAAAAACCTGATGCAGTGCAGCAAGCTGGCGGCGCTAAAATTTCTGTGGTCGCTGCGGCGCGAAGGTTATCAGCTTTCCATCAACACGCATCCGCAAAGCCGCACCATCTACCGCATGGCGGCATGGCTGGCCGGCGCGCAGGTTCGCATCAGCCACGAATATGAATGTTTCAACTGGCTCGACCGCTGGCTTGTCACCGGCGCGCTGCCGCAGGATTACGCGCGCCATTCGATTGAAAATAATTTTGACGTGCTGCCGCTGATCGGCGCGAAGAAAAAACTCCCGGCGCACGAAATGGAATTTTTTCTAACGCCGTCGGAAGAAAAATTTGCCGATGATTTTTTGGCGGAACATAGGCTGTCCGGTCAAAAAATTCTCGGCGTTCACGTCGGTTCCGGCGGCACGAAAAACCTGCCGCTGAAGCGCTGGCCGTTGAAACATTACGCCGGGCTGGTGAGAAAGCTGAATCATGAACGGCCTGACATTCATGTTCTGCTGTTTGGCGGCCCGGAGGAGGCGAAGGATCATCAAGTCGTGCTGGCGCAGGCGAACCGCGATTTGACGCTGGAGGCGAAGACGAAAAATCTGCGCGAGACGGCGGCGTTGATGAAGCGCTGCCGCGCATTTTTGAGCGTGGACACGGCGCTCATGCACATCGCGGCGGCGATGAAGGTGCCGAACCAGATTGTCATCGAAGCTCCGACGCTGAACGCGACGAACCTGCCTTTTGGCAGCCAGTTCACGCTCGTCAAAAATCCGGCGGTGAACGGGCGCAACCTGGATTTTTACCGCTATGACGGCGGCGACATCAAGGGCACGCGCGAGGAGCTGATCGCGTGCATGGCTTCGGTGAAAATTGACGACGTTTTTGCAACCGTAACGAAATTGATTTGAACTGAATTCCGAAGATATTGGATTGGCTCGCGTGACGAATACGATGTTTTGTTGAAGTGAAAATCTTACTTCCAAGCAATGGCAACTCCAACGGCGTATTGTGAGATGCCCCAGCCATTGTTGACCATTCCCGTTCCAGTCAAAATAACAGCATTTGCTCCTAGTGGCGCAGCTTTTGCCCGCAAAGCATTGTGCATTTTTGCAGTTTCTGAAGGTTGAAATCCAACAGCATTTATCGATCCTAGTTCTTCGTAAGCCCGATCAGGTTTCGTCATCAGTATTTCAACATCATCCGGCTTGGTTGGAGCATGGAAACCTTTAGCAGTCTTGGTGACATCTACGGTCTGGCAGCCTGTGAAACAAATAACTGTAGCAAGCGCGATTAGTAATGTAAGAATTTTTGTTTTCATGGTTTGTATTTAATTGCTGTTCCAACGATTCGACTGTAAGTGCCACTTTGAGAATCATGTCCAGCCCATTGATCAGCGGAATTATAGTAGCCACCAAGTTGGGTGACAATAATTGCATCCGCACCAATCAGTGCTGCCTTTTTTCTTAAAGTTTGTGCGGTATCGCCCCGCGATTGAAAATCCGCAATGACTTCATAAGAACGCGGAGGTTCATTTGTCAAAACAGCGACTTCTTCAGTAGGACGCGGAGGATAATGATAGTCAGAATAGTATCGGTTGGCGACATCAGTTGCACAACCGGCAAGAGCCAACGCTAAAAGAAGAATAACAATTTTGCCATTCATGCTTTATAAGAACTAGCGGCCTTCAAGTTTTTTAGCAATGCTTTTTTTACGACAGAATCGAACCGCCGATTCCGTTTCGCAAATTTACTTTCTCCGCCCGCCGGGCGCGAAGTGGTAGCCGCCGTGGACGCGGCCGCCGCGCACTTTGCCGGGAAAACCGCCGGCAGGCTGTCCGGGCTTGCCTTCTTCAAACAGCGAGGTGTAGCGGTAGTCGAAATTTTCCATCTTCACGCGCGGAATTTTCTGGCTGATGAACCGCTCGATGGCGAAAACGTGCGGCGCGTCCTCGGCGATCATGATGGTGAAGGCGTCGCCCGTGGCCTCGGCGCGGCCCGTGCGCCCGATGCGGTGGATGTAATCTTCGGGATGCTGCGGCACGTCGTAGTTGATGACGTGGCTGACGTCGGCGATGTCGAGTCCGCGCGCGGCGATGTCGGTGGCGACAAGCACCTCGAATTTGCCGTTGCGAAAACCGGCCAGCGCCTGCTCGCGCTCGCGTTGCGTGCGGTTGGAATGCAGCACGGCCACGGCGTGGTTGTTGCGCTTGAGCAGGCCGGCAACGCGGTCCGCGCCGTGCTTCGTGCGGCAAAAAACCAAAACGGAATTATAATTCACGCGTTCGAGCAATTGAATGAGCAGGTCGGATTTTTGCGAATCGGAAACGGGATAGATGACGTGCTTGACCGTTTCGGCGGGCGTGCGGCGCGCGCCGATCTCGATCGTTTCGGGATTGTGCATCGCCCATTTGATGAGCGTTTCGATCTGCGGCGGAATCGTCGCGGAGAAAAGCGCGGAGTGGCGCTGGCGCGGACATTTTTCGACGATGCGGCGCACGTCGGGCAGAAATCCCATGTCGAGCATCCGGTCGGCTTCGTCGAGGACAAGAAACTCAACCTTGTCCAGGCGGAGCGTGCCTTGCTCCAGATGATCGAGGAGCCGTCCGGGCGTGGCGACGACGATGTCCGTGCCGGCGCGAAGCTCGTCGTTCTGCCGTCCGTAACCGACGCCGCCGAAGACGACGGTGGTTTTCAAATTTGTGAAGCGGGCGTAATCATGAAACGCGGTCTCCACCTGCGCGGCGAGTTCGCGCGTCGGCTCCAGGATCAGGACGCGCGGGCCGACATGGCTGTGCTGGCCGAGTTTCGAGAGGATGGGCAGGGCGAACGCGGCGGTCTTGCCGGTGCCGGTCTGCGCGCTGCCGATGACGTCCCTGCCGGACAAAACCAGCGGAATGGCGCGCAACTGAATCGGCGTCGGTTCCGTGTAACCGGCGGCGCGGACGCCTTCGAGCACTTTCTCGCTCAATCCCAAAGCGGTGAATTTCATGCGGCACTTCCTTCCGCCACCGGCGGAGTTTCCGGCTGCACCGGCGCTTCGACAGCCGGCGCAGTTGACACTTCGACTGGCGCAGAAATTTCTGCGACCGGTTCAACTGCGGCTTCAACTTGCGGCACCGGTTCAGTCGCGCCGGCTGTTTCAGCTTCGGCGGCGGCCTTCTCCACGGCAATTTTCCTTTCCGGTTTCGGCGGACGCGGCGCTGGCTTTTTGGCGGTCTCCATGCGGCCGTCGGCAAATTCCAGAACGTGGCCCTGATGAATCAGCCAGTGCAAATCCACGATGATCGCCGTCTGCTCCGGCGTGGATTCGGGCGCGGCGGGTTCGGCGGGTTTGGCCGGCGGCGCGGCAGCTTCACCTTCGGCGACCGGCGCGGCGGGCGCGGGCGTTTCCGCGACGGGAGCCTTCGCAACTTTCGGCGTTGGCGCGAGCGCCTCGATCAATTTGCGCCGCGTGCATTTCGCGTTGCCGTTGATGAACTCCACAATGCGCCGGATGTTTTCCGAAACCGGCGTGGTTTCAATTTCCAGAAATTGCGGCCGCGCGACGCTGACGTGCGTGACGGTCTTGTTGACCTTGAAAAATTGCAGGCCGTGATGCGCGAACTGCTGGCTCAACTTGGTCGCCACCGGCAGCGGGAAAAATTTCTGATGCTCCCATTCCTGGCGGATGAGCCGCTGCAAACCGCCGCTGCGCAAACTGCGGCTCGCCAGCCCGGCGACCGTGACGGCCTCGACCGGCTTGATGATGGAATCCTTGTGCGTCGCGCGAAAATGCTGCCCGACTGCTTCGAGCGTCGGCAGCGTGAGCGGCTCCGGCACGTTGAGGCAGATGTATTCCGTCTTGAAACTCTGTTCCTCGACCCATTTCTTCACGACGGCCTCGTCCTTGACGATTTTCACGCGCGCCTTGAACAGGTCGAACGGCATCCGCGAAAATTTTTCCGCGTGCAGCTTGCGCAACTGGTTTTGGTAGTCGTGATAATTTGGCGGGCCGAGAATGGCGCCGCTCATGCCGCACTGCGCGACGAACGTATAAACGCCTTTCGGCGGCTCCGTCGCCGTGCGTTCGGCCTGGTAAAACGTGGCAAAATGATTTTTGAGAACGTGCGCGACGGCTTCGTCCTCGTTCGTCCACGGCGTGTCGTCGAGCGCGCAGACAAACAGCGGCTGCGCGATCGTGCCGCCAGCATCTTGCTGGCGGTTTTTGTCTTTTTCTTCTGCCGACAAGATGTCGGCAGCACGTTTTTTTTTCACCGCAAGGTGGACGGAATAGCGTTCCGCCTTCTGCAAAATCAACTGCGCGATCTGGAACAGCGGATACGCGCGGCCCGTCATCTTGATCTGGCGCGCGAGCTGTTCGACGCCGCGTTCTTCCGGGATGAACGCGACGGAAACGTCCGGCAACGGCGCGGGCGGTTCGGGACGTTCGCGGCGCTCATCACGCCGGTCGCCGCCACGGAAACTTCTTTTGCGGTCGCCGCCGCCAAATTTGGAACCGCCGCGCGACGGGCCGCCGCGACGTTCACCGCCGCCAAAGCCACCGCCGCCGCTCGCGCCGTCGCGACGCGGGGCGCGGCGTTCGCCGGGCTTGTCGCTGTAACGGCGTTCGGGCTTGACGCCTTCGTTGCCGGTGAACTTTGCAAATTTGTTGGACCCGGTTTTCTCCTGCGCCCACGCGGGCTGGAAGAGATTTTCCAAGTTGAGGTCGAGATCAGAAACGTTGCTCATGTAAAAAATGCCCCGACACGCGGGGTTGAAAATGAATCATAGCATGGATTGACGCGGCAGGGAAAGCAAGGCTGCAAAAGGGCAATGCCTGCAAAAGGAAAGACGCAGCGTGAAACAAGCTGCGCCTTGAAAATTGGAAAAAATCACCTGGCTTCTACCGGTGCCGCCGCGCGTTTGGCGTGGATGGCCTCGACAATTTTGGCCGCCAGTTCGGGTTTTTCTTCCAGCGCCTTTTTCGCCGCCTCCCGGCCCTGGCCGATGAGCGCGCCGTCGAATTGCAGCCACGCGCCCTTTTTCTCCACCGCCCCGCAGGTGATGCCCACGTCGAGGATGCTGCCTTCCTTGTCAATGCCGTGGTTGTAAATGATGTCGAACTCGGCCTCGGCAAACGGCGGCGCGACCTTGTTCTTCACGATCTTGACGCGCGTGTGGTTGCCATAGACATTTCCCGCCGCGTCTTTCAACTGGTCTTTGCGGCGGATGTCCATGCGCACGCTCGCGTAAAATTTCAGCGCCTTGCCGCCGGGCGTGGTTTCGGGGCTGCCGAACATGACGCCGACTTTTTCGCGCAACTGATTGGTGAAAATGCACGTCGTCTTGGACTTGGCGAGAACTGCCGTGAGTTTGCGCAACGCCTGGCTCATCAACCGCGCCTGCATTCCCATCGTGGCCATGCCCATTTCGCCTTCAAGTTCCGCTTTCGGCACCAGCGCGGCGACGGAATCAATCACGATGACGTCGAGCGCGTTCGAGCGCGCGAGCGTTTCGCAAATGGTCAGCGCCTCTTCGCCACTGTCCGGCTGCGAGACGAGCAAATCATCGAGGTTCACGCCGAGCTTTTTTGCGTAGCCGGGATCGAGCGCGTGTTCCGCGTCAATGAACGCCGCGAGACCGCCGGCCTTTTGCGCGCTGGCGATGACGTGGAGCATGAGCGTGGTTTTGCCGGAAGATTCCGGGCCGTAAATTTCCACGACGCGCCCGCGCGGAATGCCGCCGACGCCGAGCGCGAGGTCAATCGCCAGCCCGCCGGTCGGGATGACATCAATTTTCACCTGCGCCCGCGCGTCGCCGAGGCGCATGATGCTGCCTTCGCCATAGGCTTTGGTGATGGATGAGATCGCGGCGTCGAGTTCGCGTTCGCGCGTCGCGGCGGCTTTGGATTCGACGGCGGGTTTTTCAGCGGATTTTTCAGTTTTGGCGGCCATAAATAATTGTGGATTTCTTTTCGGGTTTGACGGGGACTAAACTAGATAATCGGGCGGCGATAGTCAAACGCCGGATGCGCGGCTTTTCAGCAGCAGCGCGCCCCAGCCGACGAGAAAACCCACGCCACCCACGGGCGTGACCGCTCCGAGCCAGCGCACATTCGTCACGGCGAGCAGATAAAGCGAACCGGAAAAAAAGAGGATTCCCGCAAGAAAACTCCACCACGCGACGGCGGGAAAAGTTTTTCTCTCCGCGAGAATGAACAGCATCACCGCGTGGATGAAGTGGTAGAACACCGCCTTTTCCCAGATGGCCGTCGTGCCGTTTTGCGCGAGCAGATTTTTCAATCCGTGCGCGCCAAACGCGCCGAGCGCGACGGCCAGAAATCCGGCGGCGACGGCGATGCGCGTGGCGGCGGTGCCGGTCATTTCAATTGGCGCCCGCCGCGTTGCGCTGCTGCAACTGCCGCTGCAGGTAAGTGTCCGCCGGCGCTTCGAGCCAGGCCGTCAGCCAGATGTTGCCGAGCATTTGTCCGGCCTTCACCAACTGGCCGTCGAGAAACGGCACGGCTTCCATGCCTTTGTCGCCGTCGCCGGTGAGCTGGCCGTCCTTGTCCATCTGATAAAGCGGCCCGACGAATTTATTTTGCTCGGCGAGATAGCCCACCACGTCGTGAAAAATTCCGTCCGGCTCCGCCGCGTTGGCGATGCGCGTGGCCGGCTGGATTTTCCCGACGAGCGTTTCGACTTTTATTCCGCCGGTTTTTTTGAAATAGCCGCCGTCAATCCACGCATGAAACGTCGTGCGCGTCGTGAAGCCTTTCGGATTGTCGCCGAACCAGCCGTTGAAATACTTCGTCGTGTGCAGCGGCTGCGAGCCGTCGCCGACAAAATGCCCCATCACGCCCATCACATAAACGCAGTCCGCCTCGGCGTTGGCGATTTCCACCGGCGTGCCGCCGTATTGCCGCAGCGTCTTGAGCGTGCTGAAATCCGACTTCAATTTTTCGTAATGCTCCGTGATCGCCCACGGCAGAAATCCGTCCAGCTCGCGCGTGTGGTCGGCGTCCTTGTCCGGGTCAATCGCCGGAAACTTTTCCGGGTGCGCCGCCCGCGCCACCGCCAGGTCGGCGGCAAAATCATAGCGCAGCGGCGGCAGCGTTTCCGGCGTCAAGCCGCACAATGGCAAATCCTCCAGGTCAAAATAATGGTCCGGCCCGTTGACGTGCTTCAGCGGCAGGTCGGTCGTGTTCCGCCAGCGGTCCGGCTCCCCCGCGAGATAGGCGACGCGCGCTTTGAGCGCCGGCGTCATCTCGAATCCGCCAAAATCCGGCGGCAGCGACGCCAGCGCCAGTTCGTTGATCGCGTGATGGCCTTCATAATCCCACGCGCCGGCATTCAGGGCAATTGCGCCAAGCGCGACCGCCAGGATGAAACATTTTTTCTTCATAATCATGTCCCTGTTTGAAATTTAATTTAGCCGACTCCGCCACCATTGCAATTTCATTTCCCGGCTCCGCGCTTTTTCCAGCGCTTCAGATGCAAAAGCAGTTTGCACTTTGGCGCGCGTTCGCGCATAAATCTGCGATGCTTGCACGGGTCTGTTCAGCAGCGGTCAACGGCATTGACGCCTACGCCATCGAAGTCGAGGTGAATTGCGGTTACGGCGACACGTTCATCGCGCTCGTCGGCCTGCCCGACGCGGCGGTGAAGGAATCGAAGGACCGCGTCTCCACCGCGCTCGCCAATTCCGGCTACAAATTTCCGATGGGCAAGACGACCATCAACCTCGCACCCGCCGACATAAAAAAAGAAGGGCCGAGCTTCGATCTGCCCATCGCGCTGGGAATGCTGGCCGCGAGCGAACAGATCGAAACGGATCAACTGGATCATTTCGTCGCCGTCGGCGAACTCGCGCTGACCGGCGCGGTGCGCTCGTGCAAAGGCGTCTTGCCGATTGCGCTGCGCGCGAAGGCGGATGGGAAAACGGGAATTTTAGTGCCGGCGGAAAATGCGGCGGAGGCGGCGGTGGTGGACGGATTGAACGTCATCCCGGTTCAAAATCTCCGCGAGGCCGCGCAATTTCTGGAGGGCGAAATAAAAATTGCGCCGGTAAAAGTGGATTTGCAAAAATTGTTCGCGCACGAGACAAACGACGAACATGATTTTTCCGAGGTCAAAGGCCAGGAGAACGTGAAGCGCGCGCTGGAAATCGCGGCGGCGGGCGGACACAACGTCATTCTGATCGGCCCGCCCGGCACGGGAAAATCCATGCTCGCAAAACGGCTCGCGACGATTCTGCCGCCGCTGACTTTGGCCGAGGCTTTGGAAACGACGAAGATTCACAGCATCGTCGGCCTGTTGAAGTCTGGCCAAGCACTCGTGACACAAAGGCCGTTCCGCGCGCCGCATCACACGGCGAGCGACGCGGGTTTGCTCGGCGGCAACATCAATCCGACACCCGGCGAAATTTCCATCGCGCACCACGGCGTTTTGTTTCTGGACGAGCTGCCGGAGTTCAAGCGCAGTGTTTTGGAGACACTGCGCCAGCCGCTGGAAGAAGGCATCGTGACGATTTCGCGCGCGGCAGGAACGATGACTTTTCCGTCGCAGTTCATGCTCGTCGCCGCGATGAATCCGACTCCAGATGGAAAAATAGCCCATGAAAGTAAGAGTTCGCCGCGTGAAATCCAAAATTATTTGGGAAGAATTTCCGGGCCGTTGCTGGACCGGATTGATCTGCACGTCGAAGTGCCGCAGGTGAAATTCCGCGAAATTTCCGGTGACCGCACCGGCGAGACGTCCGCCGAAATCCGCACGCGAGTCATCGCCGCGCGAAAAATCCAGCAAACGCGATTCGCGCACAAACCAAAAATCACCTGCAACGCGCGATTGGGACCAAAAGAGCTGAAAGAATTTTGCGCACTCGATGACGGAACAAAAGAGTTGTTGAAAATGGCGATGACAGAATTGAATTTCAGCGCGCGCGCCTACGACCGCATCTTGAAAGTGGCGCGGACGATTGCCGATCTGGCCGGCGCGGAAAAAATTTTGAGCGAGCACATTTCCGAGGCGATCCAATACCGTTCGCTCGACCGGCAATTGTGGACGTGAATTTGTGTGCCAGAGCAAACAAGATTTCATCGACCGGTGTTCAAGGCTCCAGAATTTCCGCTTTCTCCTTCGCCTCCGCCGCGTTGATCTCGTCCCACGACGGCGCGCGCCACAAGTTCAGGGTGCCGTCATAGCTCTCGGTCCCAAGCGTGTTGCCGTCGGGTGAAAATTGGGTTGACCAGAAGATGGAACCTTCCGCCCTCAAGGTGATCACCTCCTGCCAACTGGCCATGTCAAAAAGATGGAGCGCCGACTCTGCGTCACCCGAAGTCGCAGCCAGCCGATTGCCGTCCGGCGAGAAGGCCACCGATTGCGCGCCCGTCTTGAAACCGCGCAGCGTTGCCGCTTCCCGCCAGTTTGCCGTCTCCCACACCCGGGCATAGCCCAGGTAACTGGCCATGGCGAAATGCTTTCCATCCGGAGAAAACGTGCAGGACTGTGATGCTTCCAGGAACTTTATGTCCGGTTTCGAGCTGGTTTGAGTTACAAGGTCTCTCACGATCACGTCTCCCTCATTGCCCAGCGCCACGAAGATCCGGTCGTCGAGTGAAACGGTGCCGCTGATCATAAAGGCCGGTGCCGGCCAGGACTGCAACTCCACGTTTGGCCGGGCCGCCAGATCCCATTCATGGAGGCGGCTTTCGGCAGACCAGACAATCAGCCGATTTCCCCGGCTGTTGAAATCGCAGTCCGGTTCCTGACTGCCCGCCAGCTTGAACTGGGATTGCAAGACGCGCCGCGACACATCCCAGACCTGAACATCGCCATTGGTCCGGGTGACCGCAGCCAGGCGTCCATCCCGGGAGAATTCACCATAAAGTGATTCTCCGTTGGAATTACCCGCCCTGATGTCCACCAATGTTTCCTTTTGCTGAAAATCCGTCCCTGTCCACCGCGCGATCTGGCCGTGGATGTTCCCGGTCAGGATGGACTGGTTGTCCGGGGAAAAACTCCACACGGCTTCGATTCGTTCCGGTAGTGTGATGCGTTCCAGCCGTGGATGCGGAGCGGAAGTGTCCCACAGGCAGACCTCGCCGTCCTTGCCACCGCTGACCAGCGTCTGGTTGTCCGGGAGCAGGGCCAGGCGCCAGACTTCCTCACGATGACCGCGCAACACGTCCAGACATTTTCTGGAGGCGACGTCCCAGATGCGAATGGTCTGGTCGGCGCTGGCTGAGGCCAGCTTGCTGCCATCCGGCCAGAACACCAGGGCGCCGACCCAGGATTGATGGCCATCCAGCCGCCCGATTTCTTTGCCGGTGGCCACGTCCCACAGCCGGATGTCCGACTCGGCGTAGGCGGCGGAGGAGGCCAAGATTTTTCCATCGGGAGAAAATGCCAGGGCGGAAATATTTTGTTTCGACGCCGGCGCATTCCAAAGTTCCTTCCCGTCGCGCAGGTCAATCACCCGAATTCGTTGTTCAGACATCTGCCCGGTCACATAGGCCGCGAGGCTCAAATCCGGCGTTGCGGCAAAACCCAAAAGGGAATGATCGCAAGTGTCCTCACAAGCGTAACTGGCCAGTTTGGTTCCTTCGGGCATCCGCCACAGCGTGATGTGCCCGTGATAGGTGGACGTCACCAGCGTCTGGCCATCCCGGGAAAACGCCAGCCCCGTGCAAGAATTGTCGAGCGGGATTTCAGCCGTCATCTGCCGCGTCACCCCGTTCCAAAGCCGCAACGTATTCCGTTTGGTGTAGGTGGATCCGGCGAATGCCAATATGGGAGCCGTGAGCGAAAAGGTGCACCGAACCAGGCCGTCGTCTTCGACCAGTCGAACCAACTCGCGCCGGTTCCGCAAATCCCATACTGACACACCGCCCCGGTGAGCCAGCCCCACCGCGAGCCAGTTGCCGTCCGAGGAAGCGGCCAGCGAACTAATCTCACCGGATTTCTGGCAAAGCGTGAACAGGGCGTCGCTGCGGGTTTGCTGCCAGAGATAACGCCATTCCCAGCCGCGCAAATCCTTCTGGCCGGGCTGGGGCCGCTGGCGGTTCAGCAAATCCTGCGCACGGCCGAGATTGCTTCCGTCCAAGGCCTGCGCGGCGGCGTTCATGTCCGAGGCGTAGGCGCGCTGGCGGGCAACGAGTTCATCGGCTTGGGCTTGAGCGCGGAGTTTGATTTCATTGGCCTGCGCCGCGACGGCTTTCTGTTCACTCGCCACGGCGTTTTCACGTTGAACCGACTCCTGTGCCTGGGCATCCAGGGCAATACGCTTGGCGTGCGTGGCCCGGATCGCTTGCGAAGCGCTGACAATGACGCCGAGAAACAATGCGACGGACACCGCAGCCCCGGCGGCAAAGACCACTTTGTTCCGGCGAAACGCTTTCTGAAATTTGTAAGCCATGCTCGGTGGCCGCGCGAGAACCGGCTCGTTGTTCAGATGACGCTTAAGATCGAACGCCAGCCCGTTCGCCGTCTCGTAACGCCGCGTGCGGTCTTTCTCCAGGCATTTCATCACGATCCAGTCAAGATCGCCCTTGAGCTGGTGCATCAGCTTCGCCTTGTCGGCGGAGCGGCGCTTCGCCGTCGTCGTCAGGTCTTCGCCTTTGAGCGTCGCGAACCGCGTGCTCGGCCGCACCGGTTCCTTCTCGCGGATGGTTTTGCGCATCGCGTCAATGCCCTGCGACATCAGTTCCTGTCCGTCAAACGGCGTGCTGCCAGCGAGCAGTTCGTAAAGCAAAACGCCGAGGGAATAAATGTCGCTGCGCGTATCAATGTCCAGCCCGCTCATCTCCGCCTGTTCCGGCGACATATAGGCCGGCGTGCCGATGAATTGATGCAACTGCGTATAGACCGTCGCGTCTGTGAGCCGGCCTTCGGTCGCCTTGGCGATGCCGAAATCAATCACCTTGGGCACCGGCACGCCGTCATGCAGCGTGACGAGAATGTTCGACGGTTTTATATCGCGATGGATGATGCCTTTTTGGTGCGCGTGCTGGATGGCCTGGCAGATCTTGATGAACAGATCGAGACGCTCTTTGGTGGAGAGATTATTCTGGTCGCAGTAATCGGTGATCTTGATGCCGCGCACCAGTTCCATCACGAAATAGGGCCGTCCCACATCGGTCGTTCCCGCATCGAGCACCTTGGCGATGTTGGGATGATCCATCATCGCCAGCGCCTGACGCTCCGCCTCGAACCGGGCGACGACTGCCTTGGTGTCCATGCCGAGCTTGATGACCTTGAGCGCAACGCGACGACGCACCGGCTGCGTTTGCTCCGCGACATAGACCACGTCGCAGCCGCCTTCGCCGAGCCGTTCCATCAATTTGTAGCGGCCCAGCGTCTGGCCCACGGCTTCGTCGGGCGCTTCGGCGATTTCGATTTTCATCGTCACCTTGGCGGCGGGTTTGTCCTTCGGCGACAATTCATCTGGCGCATCATGCGCGGCGAGCAAGGCGTCGAGACGCTGGCGCAGGGCGACGTCGCCGAGGCAGGCGCCACTCAGGAAACTGGCGCGGTCAGCGCCGGCCAATTGGGCGGCGGCCTGAAACAGCGCCTCCTCGCGGTTTTGAGGTGATGACATGGCTGATTGAGATTGGCTCACAATCCTACATGCGTATTCGCGCAACTAAAAGTATGAATAAATTTTTCATATACTTTTCGTCCCCGGTTTGCGCATGATGAAGTAGAAGACGATGAACACAAACGAATTCAAATTCTATTGTTCCCACTGCGACCAACCGCTGAAGTGCGAACCTCAATTCGCCGGCCGTCAGATTCAATGTCCGGCCTGCCAGGTTCTGATCCGCATCCCCAATCCGCCGGCGGGCACCGGCTTCACGCAGGTGCAACCGCAATCCGGCAGCACCTGGGACACGCATGTGCCCAAGGGCAGCAAGGCGTGATTCGATCGCGGTCGAAGGGTCAGCGCGGCTGCGAACCGCGCATTTCGACCTTCAGCCAGGAGCGCGCGTAGGCCCACCATTGTTTGGCGGTGGGCACGCCGATGCCGAGTGCGGCGGCGGTTTCCTCGAAATTCATGCCGACAAAGTAACGGAGCTTCACCAGTTCCGCCTTGCGCGGATCCACGGCAGCGAGTTTCTCCAAGGCCTCGTTCACCGCGAGTAACTGGTCGTCATCTGCGGCGGGAGAAGATATTTCGAGTCCATCCAGGTCAACGACCTCGACGCCCGCGCCGCGTTTTCCCGCCAACCGTCGCCGGGCGTGTTCGATCAGGATGCGACGCATTGCCTCGGCCGCCGCGCCGAAAAAATGGGCGCGGTTTTGAAAAGTCGGGGCATCACTGCCGCCCAGCCGCATCCAAGCTTCGTGGACTAGGGCGGTCGGCTGGAGTGTATGGGCGGCGGCTTCGCGCGCCATTTTTTGTGCCGCCAGCCGGCGGAGTTCTTCATAGACAATGGGGAGCAGCTCTCCGGCCGCCTTGGCATCGCCCTTTCCTACCCGTTCCAAAATATGCGTGAACTCGCTCAAGCCTTTAGAATAGGGAAGCGGCGACTGGTGACAACTTTGAATGCACTAAGATTGAAAATCCGGCCAAATGGCTTATACAAAAGGCAACGGATGAAAACTGACACGCTCAATCCCGCCGAATTGCGAACCGCCGGTTGCAAGGCGCTGGCCGACGCGCTTGGGCCGCTCGGCATGGCGAGATTCCTGCGTCAATTTGAGCAGGGCAATGGCGACTACACGCGCAACAGAAAAAAATTGCTCGGCAACCAATCCGTTCAAACCATCGCGCGCCGCATCCGCAGCCGGAAGAAAATTCGTCACTGATCCGATACACTCGTGAACAATTGAAATAAAATCGTGTCGAACGACGCTTCGCTAATTGATTACTACGCAAAACGGGCTAACGAATACGAACGGATTTACGAAAAGCCCGAACGCCAAAATGATTTGGCAAAGCTGAAAGAACTCTTTCAAAAAACTTGCGCTGGACACAAGATTCTTGAAATCGCCTGTGGCACGGGCTACTGGACTCAAGCCATTTCACAAATGGCAAAATCAATAACAGCGACTGACTTCAACGAAGAAGTTCTTCAAATTGCCAGAGCCAAAAAATACGGCTGCGAAGTTAGTTTTCAAAAGGCTGACGCCCTTAATTTATCGTTTCCACAAAATAATTTCACAGCCGGACTTGCCGCCGCGTGGTGGTCACATTTGCGAAAATCGGAAATCAGAAGTTTTCTATCTCAGTTTCATCGGCAATTTTCTTCCGGCGCGTTGATAGTTTTCATGGATAACAGATTCGTTCCCAACAGCAACACGCCAATCAGCCGAACGGACGACGAAGACAATACTTATCAATTGAGGAAACTCGAAAACGGGAATGAATATGAAGTTCTTAAAAATTTCCCTGACGAAAAAGAAGCCAGAAAAATTATTGGTGATTCAACGGTCGAAATTTGCTGGACAGAATTGCAGTATTACTGGCTTTTGACTTACAAACTGAAATGAAATTACCGCGAAGTTTTTTAAGTGCCTGCAAAAAACATAACATTGCTCCGACGCAATTTATTCTCATCGTCAGCATCGCGGGGCAAACCGTTTCACTTTTTGAGCAAAACAAATTCGTTAAAAAATTTCCCTGCTCCACTTCGCGTTTCGGCATCGGGCAGGCGGAAGGCTCGAGTCGCCGCTAAATTCTTGTTGCCATTCAGCCGCTTTTATGCGAATATGCTTTTATGCGAACGACAATTGATTTGCCCAATGATTTGTTCCGCCAGGTGAAGTCGAAGGCGGCCTTGCGCGGCGAGACGTTGAAGGAATTTGTCCAGTCGGCGATTGAAAAGGAAATTTCGGTTGAAATTCCAGCCAGTTCTTTCCGTGTGAAACTTCCGCTCATCAAATCGAAAAAGCCAAAAGCGCTTTCGCTGACCAACGCCGAAATTGAAAACCTGCTTGCCTGACATCAACGTCTGGATTGCGCTGGCTTCCGACCGCCACGTTCATCACGAGGCGGCGAAAAATTGGTTTGCGGAAATCGAGCCGGGCGGCGCGGCTTTTTGCCGCGTCACGCAAATGGGTTTTCTCCGGCTCATCACCAACCGTCATGTCATGGGCGCGGACGTGGTGACTCAAAAGGAAGCGTGGCAGGTTTATCAAAAACTTTCGCGCGACCAACGCGTCACATTTTTGAGCGAGCCGTCGGGCATCGAAGACGAATGGCAACGGCTCACGCAAAGCGGCTCTGCTTCGACGAACACCTGGACGGACGCTTATCTCGCGGCTTTCGCCTTGATTCGCAGTTTGAAAGTCGTTTCGTTCGACGGCGGTTTTGAAAAATTGATCGGCACAAACGCAATCACCCTTTGAACCAGAAATTAAAGACGTTTTTGGAATCTTGTGAAAAACATGGAGTTGCGCCAACGCAATTTATTCTCATCGTCAGCATCGCCGGGCAAACCGTTTCACTTTTTGAGCAAAACCAATTCGTAAAAAAAATTCCCTGCTCCACTTCGCGTTTCGGCATCGGGCAGGCGGAAGGCTCGAATCGCACGCCGCTCGGATTGCATCGCATCGCGGAAAAAATCGGCGCGGGCCTCATGGCGGGGACGGTTTTCAAAGCGCGCCAGATCATCGGCCACACGTCGCAGCCGGAATTTGCGGACGCCAAAATCACCACGCGCATCCTGTGGCTCGAAGGTCTCGAACCCGGCTTGAACAAAGGATTCAATGGCGACGTCAACGTGGATTCGCACGCGCGCTACATTTACATCCACGGCACGGCGAACCAGACGAGCATCGGCAAACCGACTTCGTGCGGCTGCATTCATCTGGCGGACGTGGATTTGATTCCGCTCTTCGATTTGCTGCCCAGCGGAACTTTGGTTTGGATTTCCGAGAGTTAAATTGTTGAAGTGTTAAATCGTTAAATCGGCTGCGAAACTCGACGGCTTTCCGATTCAACACTTCAACTATTTAACAATTCAACGAATTACAGCTTGCACTTCGATGGCGACGATTTAATTTATTTTCGTGTTCGTCCGCATCGGTAAAATCTGTCTTGTCCTCGCGCTCGTGGCAATGCTCGGCGCGCATTGGGCACTCCTGCAAACCGTCGCGTGGACGACGATGCTCGCGGACAATCTTTGCACGCACTCCGTCAAAGAAGCCGTGACGGAAACTTTTGATGGCAATCATCCTTGCTGCCTTTGCAAAGCCATCGCCGCCGGAAAACAATCGGAAAAGAAGACTGAATTCAATTTGCAAACGCAAAAGCTGGAATTTCTGCCGGCCAAAGAAAATCTTGCTTTGATTGCGCCGTCGCAATTCCAACTTTTGCCGCAGGACAATTCGTTCGCAAAATCTTTTTCACAAAAGCCGCTGCTCCAGCCGCCACGCGGATTCTTCGTCTGATTCAATCGTGGCAGGGCGGCGCTGCCGCGCCGCCGGACGACTAGCAGGTCGTCCCTACCAATTTTCCGAAATAATTTTTAACCTTGAGAGCGC
>Ga0209483_1000150_pt1 | contig 66367 bp, 59 predicted proteins | sample NGEPerA_FD_184508 | JGI IMG/M metagenome (GOLD analysis project Ga0209483, IMG submission 184508) | Arctic peat soil microbial communities from the Barrow Environmental Observatory site, Barrow, Alaska, USA - NGEE PermafrostL2-A... | ecosystem: Environmental > Terrestrial > Soil > Wetlands >... | reverse complement strand
GGCCAGGGCCGGCAGGAAATCACTCCCGCCGCGATCGATATGGAGGAGCTGGTCCAGGCGGCGCTGAAGGACCTGGAGCCGGCCCTGGCCGGAGCCAATATCAAGGTCGAGATCAAACCTCTGCCGGTCTCGCACGGCGACGGGCCGATGATCCAGCGGCTGTGGGCCAACCTCCTGGACAACGCGATTAAATTTACGCGGCCTAAGCCTCAAGGCGTGATCGAAGTCGGGGCGCAGACCAAGACAGGAGAGATCGTCTACTACGTCAAAGACAACGGAGTTGGATTTGACATGACCTATGTCGGCAAGCTGTTCGGCGTCTTCCAGCGCTTGCACGGCCAGAGCGAATTCCCTGGTACCGGAATCGGCCTGGCCATCGTGAAACGCATCGTGGCGCGGCACGGGGGCCGCGTGTGGGCCGAAGGCAAAGTTGGCGAAGGCGCCACGGTCTATTTCGCCCTGCCGACGGAAGGAAAATCATGATCGGGACCGAAAAAAACAACATTAAGGCGCTGGATATCCTGCTGGTGGAAGACAACGCGACCGATGCCGAGCTGTGCATGCGCGGGCTCAAGAAGCACGGCCTGGCCAACAACATTCTCTGGGTGAAGGACGGGGCCGAGGCGCTCGATTTCGTCTTCCGGACCGGCGAGTACGCCGGGGTCCCGAATGGGGTGAGGCCCAAGGTGATTCTGCTCGATCTGCAGTTGCCGAAAGTGAGCGGGATCGAGGTGTTGCGCAAGCTGAAGTCGGATGAACACGCCCGCCTGATTCCCATCGCCGTCCTGACCTCCTCCAAGGGGGAGAACGACCTGGAGGAATGCTACCGGCTGGGCGTGAACAGTTATATCGCCAAACCCGTGGAGTTCGAACAGTTCATGAATATGATCGCGCAGCTCGGCATGTACTGGATGGTGATCAACAAGCTGCCGTCGTGAGCGCGTAGGGTATTGGTGAAAACCAAAAAAGATCTTCGAATCCTGCACCTGGAGGACATTCCGACCGACGCGGAGCTGGTCAACCGGCAGTTGCGCGACGCCGGATTCCCTTTCGTTGTACGAAGTGTCGCAACCGGAGACGCGTTCATGCAGGCGCTCGAGGAGTTCCATCCGGATGTGGTACTGGCCGATTATTCGCTCCCGGATTTCGATGGTCTTTCGGCCATCCAGGTGACCCGGAAAAAAGATCCGGACTTGCCGATCATCGTGGTCACCGGAGTCCTGGGGGACGAAGCTGCGGTGAGCCTCATCAAGGCCGGTGCGAATGACTACGTCCTCAAAGACCGTCTCGCCCGGCTTGGGTCAGCCGTGGAGCACGCGGTCGAGGAGGCCGAGCAATCGCGAGCCCACAAGCGGGCGGAAGCGGAAATCCGCACGCTCAACGCCGAGCTGGAGCACCGGGTCATCGCGCGGACCGCCGAACTGCAGGCCGCCAACGGGCTGAAAGACAAGCTCATCGTGCGCGAGCGCGCCATCAGCGCGGAACTGGAGCAGGTGCGTTCGCGCGACGTCGAGGTGGGGCTGCGCATCCAGCAGTCCCTTCTGCTGAGCCAGATGCCCGATGTTCCTGGCTTGGAGATTGCGGCGCTCACGGTTCCCTCGCGCGGCATCGATGGCGACTTCTACATTTTTCTCAACCATCCGGACCGGTTACTGGACGTGATCGTGGGCGACGTCATGGGCAAGGGAATTTCCGCAGCGCTGCTGGGAGCCGCCACCAAGATCCAGTTCTTCAAGGCGCTCAACTATCTGCTGACGGTCCCGCGCGCCGGCCAGCTTCCTGAACCCAAGGACATCGTCACGCTCGCGCACGCGCAGATCGTGCGCCAGCTGATCGAGCTGGAGAGCTTCGTGACACTGTGCTACGTCCGGCTGGATCTGGAGCGGCGCGTCCTGAGCATGGTGGACTGCGGCCACACCGGAATTGTCCACTGGCGCTCCCGTAGCGGACGGTGCGAGGTTCTGCACGGCGACAGCCTGCCCCTGGGCATCCGCGACGGCGAGATCTTCGACCAGATTTCAGTGCCGTTCGAGCCGGGCGACATGTTGCTTTTCTTCTCGGATGGAATCACGGAGGCGCGCAATGCTGCCGGAGAGTTGTTCGGGGTAGAGCGGCTCAGCGCGCACGTGGACGCGAACGCCGGGCGGGGGCCCGCCCTGCTGGCAGATTCCCTTCGCCAGGCTGTCTCGGCCTTTGCGGGACTCGCGCCGCTGAGCGACGATTTGACCAGCGTCGCGGTCCGGATCGGCGAGCAGCCGGAGACCCAGGCGCGCGCGGACATGGAGATTTGCAGCGATTTGCGGGAGTTGCGCCAAGTGCGGCACTTTGTGCGCCAGTTTTGCGAGGCACTGGGCGATCCGGTCCCGGACGAGGATGTGGTCGACGCGCTGGTGCTGGCGGCCAATGAGGCGGCCAGCAACATCATGCTGCACGCCTACCATGGCCGTACCGACCAATCGATCCACGTGGAAGCGGCTGCTCTCCCCGAGGCGATTGTCCTGAAGTTCCAGCACCTGGGGGAGGGCTTCGATCCGGCGACGCTGGCGCCTCCAGTGCTGGACGGCACCCGGGAGTCCGGGTTCGGGACCTATATGATCGCCCGGAGCGTGGACCAAGTGCGGTACTACCGCGACGAGCGCGGACGGAACTGCGTTTCGCTTATGAAGTATCGCAAGAACGAACAGAAAGGAATGTACTCCGATGAAACTGACGGTTGACAGAATCGGCGACGTCGCGGCGGTGGCCGTGCCGGTGGAGGAACTGGACGCAAGCAATGCTTCCGAGCTCAAGCGCGATATTGCGCCGGTGCTCCAGGCCAATACGAAGGTGGTGCTCGATCTGAGCCGCGTGCGGTTCATGGACAGCTCGGGATTGGGCGCCATGCTGTCGTGCCTGCGGCAAATCACCGCCAGGAAGGGCGATCTGAAACTGTGCGGCATGTCCAAGCAAGTGCGCGGCGCCTTCGAACTGGTGCGCATGCACCGGATCTTCGACATTTACTTGACGAGAGTGGAGGCCGTGCTCGCGTTTCAGTCCAAGCCGGCCGGCGTCGCGTGATTTGCAGCCCTGGTTGCAGCCCTGGACAGGAGAGGGCGCCTGCATCGTCCAAAATATTGGAGCGGCGGTATTCTCCCTGCTCCGCCCGGGTCAGAATCGATCCTTTCGATTCATGATGGACCGGGTTTGAAGGGAGGTTCAGTATGAATTATCAGGAGAATTCCTCAGCAATGAAAACGGCGGCTACGATCAGTTCGAACTCCATGGCAACGCGGGGTCTGAACGTCGTGAATTTGATACTGGGCGCGAGGGCTTCTCATCGCCGTGGATCTATGGATACACGATGAAACAGTTAAGACGCGGGCGGCTTCCCTACTGAGGGCCTCCTCCTTACAAGCACGCGGCCTGTTGCGGACTTTCAAGGCTACATGAACATGCTTTAATGAAAGTACACCATGCCGCGGATGGCTCAGTTCATATTGGCCCTGCTAGTGGGCTTGGCCCTTTTGGTTTGGGCCGCGTCGGGCGTGGTGCAGACCACGGCACGAGAATGGTTTGAGCGCGACGTCAATTCCCGCGCCGAGCTGGCGCTGGTCGGCGCCACGCCATCGCTCGCCAACAGCTGGTACGACCCCCAGAATCTGCAAAAGCAATTGGCCGACCTCACACGTGACGAACGTGTGATGGGCGCCGCTGCCTGTGACGCCAATTTGAACCCGCGATCCAGCACCCCAGGATTCCCGGCAGAATTTAATTGCTGGGCGGTAGGGAGCCGGGCTCGCGCAGCCGATCCGGGTGGCGGCAATGGCGGAAGGATCCAGAAGTGGAGTAACGTGGCGACCCTGCCCACCGGCCGGGTGCACGTGAGCGTGATGCCCGTCACAAAAGACGGACAACAGCTGGGTTTCGCGATCCTGGTGCAGGATCTGAGCTATATCGAACGGCGGGAAGCCAAGGCGCGCACGTTCCTGATCGTCGTCTTCGGCGTCCTGGCCATCATGGCGTTCGGAGTGCCCATGTTCGTGGCGAAGTGGGCCCGCTACAACTGGAGCCTGGAGCTCCGTAGCCTGCTTCGCGGCGGAGGAAAGCAGAGCCGGGAATTTCAGCCCATCCTGAGCGATGTGCGGGAACTCGTGGGCCGTATGGCCAGCGATCGGGAAGACGCTCCCGGACAATGGACCGCGGAACGCTTGAAGCAAACCCTAAACCGCTACCTGCATGGCGAGAAAATCGTCATCCTGGCGAACCGCGAGCCCTATATCCATCAGCACACGGTCGACGGCGGGATCGAAGTCCGGCATCCCGCAAGCGGGCTGGTGACCGCGCTTGAGCCCGTGATGCGCGCCTGCTCCGGGGTATGGATCGCCCACGGGAGCGGCGATGCCGATCGCGAGACCGTGGACCGGAACGACCATGTTCGTGTGCCTCCCGGAGAGGAGTCTTACCACATCCGCCGCGTGTGGCTCACCGAGGAGGAGCAACAGGGCTACTACTACGGCTTTTCCAACGAAGGCTTGTGGCCGCTGTGTCACGTCGCCCATGCGCGGCCGTTATTCCGCGCCGAGGACTGGCGTCAATACCAGGCCGTGAATCAGAAGTTCGCCGATGCGGTCTGCAGCGAGGTAGACTCCAAAGATCCGATCATCCTCGTGCAGGACTATCATTTCGCCCTGGCGCCCGCGATGATTCGCAAGCGCCTGCCGGCCGCCACGGTCATCGTGTTCTGGCACATTCCGTGGCCCAACGCCGAGCAGATGGGAATCTGCCCCTGGCGCAATGAACTCTTGGAGGGACTGTTGGGGAGCAGCATCCTCGGATTCCACACCCAGCTCCACTGCAACAACTTCCTGGATTCCGTGGACCGGCACATGGAAACGCGTATCGACCGGGAGCAAAACGCGGTGGTGATGCAAGGCCACCGGACTCTGATCCGTCCGTACCCCATTGCTCTCGAGTGGCCGGTCCGATGGGTCGAGTCCGCGGCCAGTCCGGAGGAATGCCGGGCACAGGTCTGGCGCGATTTGAAATTGAAACCGAACGCTCTGCTGGGCGTTGGCGTGGATCGCCTGGACTACACCAAGGGTGTTGAAGAGCGATTGCTGGCGGTCGAACTGCTGCTGGAGCGTTATCCGGAATTTCGCGGCCGCTTCAGCTTCGCCCAGCTGGCGGCCCCCAGCCGAACCAAGATCGACCGGTACCGGGAGCTCAACGAGACGATAGAGCGCTTGGCCGAGCGCATCAACCTGCGCTTCGGAGAGGATGGCTACAAGCCCATCATCCTGCTCCGCTTCCATCACGAGCCGCCCGAGGTATTTCGCTACTTTCGAGCCGCCGATCTCTGCTACGTCAGCAGCCTGCACGACGGCATGAATCTGGTGGCCAAGGAATTTGTAGCCGCGCGCACAGACCTGAAGGGCGTCCTGGTGCTCAGCGAGTTCACGGGAGCGGCACGGGAGCTTACCGAAGCGCTCATCGTGAATCCTTACGATCTGGAGGGCAGCAGTGACGCGTTGGCAGCCGCGCTTACGATGCCCGTCGAGGAGCAACAGGACCGCATGAGGTCCATGCGATCGATCCTGGTTCAGTTCAACGTGTATCGCTGGGCAGGAAAAATGCTGGTGGACGCCGCGCGCTTGCGCAATCAGGACCGGGTGGCCGGGCGCTTGGCGGAGCGCGCAGCCGTGGGCCGCGCGGTCTGACGATGCAGTATCTTCTTTCCCGGCCTGCCCGCTCGATTTTGACGCGGTTGGCCCGTGAGCGAACCTTGTGCGCATTCGATTTCGACGGGACGCTGGCGCCCATTGTCGATCGTCCGGAACGGGCCGGAATGCGTGCCCGGACCCGGAAGCTGCTCGGAGGCCTGGCGGCGCTGTATCCGTGCATCGTGGTCTCGGGTCGCGCCCGCTCGGACGTTCTCGGCAAAGTGCGCGACATTAAGCTAGCGGGCGTCATCGGGAATCACGGTGCGGAAATGGGCATGATCGGCGGAAAGTCGCGCCGCCGCGTCAGGCAGTGGAAAGGCGCTCTTGAAGCGGATCTTCTGGCCCTTCCGGGTGTATGGGTGGAAGACAAGGGTCTGTCTCTCGCAGTGCATTACCGTCAATCCACGGAGAAAGCGGCGGCGCGGCGGCGGATACTCGCGGCGGTGCGGGACTTGGAGCACGTACGTGTCTTCGGAGGCAAGCAGGTAGTGAACCTGGTACTGGACACGGCTCCCCATAAAGGGGACGCTCTGGCCGCCGAACGGGATCGCCTGAAGTGCAACGGCGTGCTGTACGTCGGCGACGACGACAACGACGAGGATGCCTTCGGCTTGGCGGGCGACCTGGTTCCGGTCCGCATCGGCCGAAAGCGCCATTCACACGCCCGTTACTACCTGCGAAGCCAGGCGGAAATCGACCAGCTCCTGGAGTTGTTGCGCTGCATGCGGTCGAACGCGCCGGTCAGCGCGCGGCCGGATCGCGCTCGATCACCATCAAAGTGAACGATCCCGGCAGCACTGGCGGCCTGCCTCTGCCTTTGCCACCGGCCGGGACCGGCCCGAACTTGGCGGACACCAGGTACACGCGATGATTCGTTGGGTCGAGCCCCATATTGCGCGAGCGCTCGGGCGTCGGCAGGTTTTCGACCACGTGATACTTGTCTGGAGAATCCTGGTGAATCACCGTGAGCTTGCCGTCCGCATTCGACGCGAACGCGTCGCCGGAGGCCGGATCGAACCCAGCGCCGTCCACGCCCATGCCGATCGGAAGCGTGGCCACCACCTTGCCCGCCTGATAGTCGGAGACGGCCATCAATCCGCTGCGGCATCCGCTGAACAGGCGATGGTGGGCCGTGTCGATGGCCATCGGAACCGGCTGCTTGCACGGAGCGGTGGACCAGCGCCTCGATACGGTCGCGGTCTTCGCGTCGATCTCCACCACCTCGCTCGTGTCGGTTATGTTGGCGTACAGCTTGCCGTCTCCGGCGGATACTCCGTTTTCCGGCTTGCCGCCGAGCGGAATATTCGTAATCAGCGTTCCCGCGCGCGCATCGATCACGGTGGAGGAGTGGGCGTCGCCATTCAGCGTGAAGACGCGGTTCGAGGGGCGGTCGTAAAGGATGGCGTCGGCATCCTCGGCAGCGGGAATCTTACCGAGTACCTTGAAGGTCTTCAGATCGAACATGACCACCGACTGGTCGTTTCCCGAGGTAGCGAATCCATGCCCGTCGGCTTGCGCCACGGCCGTTCCGTGAGCGCCATTAATGCCGGTGACTTCGCCCAGCAGCGTGCCTTTGTCTTCATCCACAACCATCACGCGATTCTGCCGCGCAATGAACAAACGGTGATTGGGAGGATCGGGGATCACGTAATCCCAGCTCCCGTCGCCACCCAGCGTGTAGGTGTGAGTGACGCGATATTGCCCGAAAAGCGATGTCGTGGCGGCCAGTATAAGAATGAGAGCGCTGGTACGCATAGAGAACCCTCAGCGGCCCACGACTACGATTTCAAAGCTGTCCGGGATGGAAGTGCGGTTCTTGCCCTTCTTACCGTCCTTGCCTTCCGCGGGAGACCCGGTTTCCGCTGCCGGCAAATACAGCTTGTGCGCTTTCTGGTCCGCCGCGATGGTCCGTGCGCCGAATTGCGTTTCGATAGTGGCCACGGGCACGTACTTCCCGGAAACTTCGCCGACCATGGTGATATTGCCATCCCGGCCGTTGGCGCTGAACGCATACCCGTCGTCGAAGGCAACGCCGTCCGGTCCCGCGCCAATCGCGGGCATCGCGAGCACCTTACCGGTGGCGGGATTGCTGACGATCATCATTTTGTTTTCGCAGACAGAAAACAGAGTGGTTTTCTTGAGATCGAAGGTCAAGCCGCTGGGACTATCGCAGGGCGCGATGGAGTAGCGCTTGGCGACCAGTGCATTCTTCGCATCCACTTCGATAATTTCGTTCTTGTTCTCGATGTTGACGTAGATATGCCCTTTGCCATCGATCTGCGCGAATTCCGGTTTGCCGCCAACGGGGATGGACGCCGCGACGACGGCCAGGGTCTTGGCATCGATGGCAGTCGAATCGCTGCTGCGGCCATTGAACGTGAAGATACGATGCGAGGTGGGCTCGTAAATGATCGAGTCGGGATTCTGGCCGGTCTTGATCTTGGTCTTGACGGCCAGCGTCTTGATGTCGAAAACAGTGACATCGTTGTCGCCGCCGTCGCTGGTGAACCCGATGCCGAGATCGTCGGCGATCGCGATCCCGTGCACGCCGGTGGTGCCCATAATTGTGCCGACCAGCTTATCGGTGTTGGTATCGATCACCTCCGTCTGCGTGCCATGCGAGACATACAGGCGGTGGTTGGTGCTGTCTACGTAAGAATAGTCCCAGCGGTTCCCGCCGCCGATTTTGATCTTTGTGATGACTTTGTACGTAGGCGCCGCGGCGAAGGCAGCAGCAGCGGTGACGATCAGAAGAAAGGACGCTTTCATGGGGTTCACTCCTTTGCCGTTGTTCAGTCTAACGTGTTCAGCCTAACGCCGGAATCTGAAGATTGGCTGAATGAGGCGTCTATATCTTCGTCGAAGGGATCCTCGATGTGTCCGCAGCCCCAGCCGGCCGGGCATCCCGGGCCACAAAATTCACCTGGAATCTGGACCCGGCGCCCTCCGTGCTCTGGCCTTCAATCGAAGCGCTGTGAACTCGCGCAATGCTTTTCGCCAGTGACAAACCGAGGCCATGCCCGCCGCCGGTTCGCGCCCGGTCCACGCGGTAGAAGCGTTCGAAGATGTGCGGCAGATCGCTTTCGCTGATGCCCGAGCCGAAATCCTCGACGCTGACCGCGACCCGCGACTCGCCGTTCTCCACCCTCAGGATCACTTCGCCCCCGGGGTGCGAGAATTTCAGCGCATTGTCCAGAAGCACCAGGAACAAACGGTGCAAGGCCGGCCGGTTCCCCGCAACGATCGCCGCGCCGTCTCCATATAGAGTGTGGATGCGGATCTGCCGCATTTCGGCAAGGCCGCGCATTTCGCCGCATACTTCCGTCAGCACTTCGCGCACGTCCACCGCACCCAGCGGCATCTCGGCCGTGGCGGCGTCGCTCCGCGCCAGGATGAGCAACTCTTCCACCAGACGCGTCATCCGTTCGGCTTCCGCGGCGACTTCCTGAAGGGAGTCGCGATAGGATTCGGGAGTCCGCGCCCGCCGCAGTGCGAGCTCAGCCGTAGTCCGGATCACGGCCAGCGGCGTACGCAGCTCATGCGAGGCATCCGCGACAAATTGCGATAGCGTCTTTACGGCGGATTCGAGCCGGGCGAACATGGTGTTCAACACTTCCGTCAGCCGCGCCAGCTCGTCTCCGGTGGGCGGCACGGGAAGGCGTTCGGCGAGATTCTCGATACTGATCGTGAGAGCCGCCGCTGCAATATCGTTCACCGGCTTCATCGCGCGCCCGCTGAGCCATGCTCCCCCAATGCAAGCAATCGCGATGACCACGGGGATGGCGCTCCAAAGCAAAAGGCGGAGCAGGTCGAGGGTGTGTTTTGCCTCCGTAACGGGAGCGGAGATCTCCAGATCGAAAGCCTCCTGATGGAAGGTGAACTGGCGCTGCAAGCTTCGAATCGTGGTCTCGTCTTTCCGTGCGTTCACCGGATAGTGAAAGGTGAAACCGTTCGCACCGCGCAGATCGACATAACTCGAAGGCGGCAGCGCCTGGCAGAATTCCTCCAGTTCGTCGCGAAGCTGATCGCCCGCGACCTCGGCCGATTCGCTTGCAAAATACCGCTCAAACCGGGTCGCGCGCCCTTCCAGGTCCTGATCGATCTCCTGCAGCAGCCGATGGCGAAGCGACAACCAGATCAGACCGCTGAACAAGCTCAGCCCCGCCGCGAGGACCACGGCGTACCAGACCGTCAATCGAAATCGAATGGAGCGGCGGTGCATCTCTCAGGGCTCCCGCATCATGTAGCCGAATCCGCGAACCGTATGGATCAGCTTGCGCTCGCTGGTGTCTACTTTCAGCCGGAGATGCCGCATGAACACCTCGACTGTGTTTTCGGTGATTTCCGTGCCGAATCCCCACACCGACTCGAGAATTGTGTCGCGGCTAATGGCGCGGCCTGGATTCCGCATGAGCAGTTCGAGGAGCTTGTATTCGCGCGGGGTGAGGCTCAAGGAACCCCCGCCCCGCGTGACGCGATGGCGGGCGGGATCGAGCACCACATCGGCAACTTCGAGACACACGGGCTGGGGAATCGCGCCCCGGCGGCTCACCGAGCGCAGCCGGGCCAGCAGGACGTCGATCGAAAACGGCTTGGTCAAGTAATCGTCCGCGCCGGAGTCGAGGCCCGTCACGATATCGGCCGCGGCGTCGCGCGCCGTAAGCATCAGCACCGGCGTCTGATTGCGATGCTCGCGCAGTTTCCGGGCTACGGTCATGCCGTCCATGCCGGGGAGCGCAACATCCAGCAGGATCACGTCGAAGAGCGAGGACCGGGCAAGGTCCAGGCCCTGGTGGCCATCCCCTGCCACTATCACCTGGTGACCTTCTTCGCTCAAAGTTCGCTCCAGGAGTTCGGCCATCCGCCGCTCATCTTCAACCACCAGAATCCGCATTTCTCCCCTGAGCGTAACAGAGAACCCTGAAAAACGGCTGAAACGGGGGGAGACTGGCGTCTTCAGCGATTTTTCAGGCCTTCAGCGATTTTTCAGGCCTTCAGCGATTTTTCAGGATAGGATGGTTCACTTGAAGGTACGCCCAAGAGGTGATAAATGACACGACTCCTCCGATGGTCTAACGCGATCAGTTGCGCAGTTACGCTGGGCTGCGCCTACGGGCAGGTGCCCGCTCCCCAAAATGCGCCCGGCGTGGCCCAATCGGCCCCGGTTACTTTGACGCTGCCAGATGCCCTTGCGCGAGCGCAAATGAACGCACCCCAGCTTCTCTCGGCCGTGAACGACGCAAACCTGGCTCACGAGGATCTTTTGCAGGCGCGAGCAGCCCAGCGTCCCAGCGCGAGCTTCAAGTCGGATTACCTTGGGACGCAGGGCAATGGGGTTCTGCCCAGCGGCCGGTTCGTCACGAATGACGGCGTGCACCTGTATCGGGAATGGGGCATGGTGCACCAGGATTTCAACGCCGCGTTGACCCAAACCGGCCCCCAGCGCGCGGAGGCAGCCGAGACCCTGGCGCAGGCGCGGGCGGAAATCGCACGACGGGGTCTGGTAGTTACGGTAACCCGGGCATACTACGCGCTTCTGGCCGGGCAGCGTAAGTACGCGACCGCCCAGCAGGCTCTCGATCAGGCCAAACGCTATCTGGACATCACACAAGCCCTGGAACGCGGCGGCGAAGTGCCGCGCAGCGACGTGGTACGCGCCGACTTTCAATACTCCCAGCAGGAACAAGCTTTCGAGGAATCGAAACTGGCGATGGACACCGCCCGCCTGGACCTGGCGGTTCTGCTGTTCCGCGATTTCGACCAGAACTTCACGGTGGTGGACGATCTTACGCTGGCCTCGGCGCTTCCCGCCTTCTCCGATATCCAGACCATGGCGGAACGCGAAAATCCGGATCTCAAAGCCGCCAACGCCGCCCTGCGCGCCGCCGCGCTCGACGTTAAGATCGCGCGCCAGGCATTTCTCCCCACGCTTACGGCCGATGTGGCGTACGGCATCGAAGCCAACGCCTTTGCTTTGCATAGCACCGTGGCGGCTGCTCCGGAATTAGGTCCTCTGCCTAACCTGGGCTACTTTGCGACCATCTCGTTGAACGTCCCCGTGTGGGACTGGGGCGCCAGGACCAGCAAAGTGCGCCAAGCCCAACTGAAGCGCGATCAGGCCAATGTCGAGTTGAGCGCGACCCAGCGGATTCTCATCAGAAATCTCCAGGGTTACTACCAGGAAGCGCAAACGGCCCGCGATCAATTGGACCGGCTCCGGCATTCCATGGACCAAGCGTCGGAGAATCTGCGGTTGAACGGCCTGCGATATCAAGCTGGGGAAGCAACTATCCTCGAATTGGTGGACGCCCAGACTCTGCTGACCGGCGCGCGCAATGCCTACGATGATGGATTGGTCCGGTACCGCCTGGCTCTGGCAAATCTCCAAACCGTGACGGGGACGTTCTAGCAACATGTACTACGAAAACAAAACAGCGCTCGCGAGCTTGATGGTGGCGGCGGCGCTGCTCGCCGGATGCGGGAAGGCCAAAGACGAAGCCGCTGGGGAGACCGAAGCTCCCACGCCCGTCACGGTGGAAACCGCCCTGCTCGGCGCGATCGACCATATCGTAACCGCCGACGCGGTTCTGTTTCCCATCAATCAATCCAGCGTGACTCCCAAGATCAGCGCGCCGGTGAAGCGCATGCTGGTGAATCGCGGGGACCACGTTCGCGCCGGACAGTTGATCGCCGAACTGGAAAGCAGCGATCTCGCCGCGGCAGTAGAGGAAGCCAAGTATCAGCATCAACAAGCGCAGTCCGCCTATGCGACCGTGACGGGCGCGACGGTGGTCGAAGATGAGACCAAGGCGCGAGCCGATGTGCAGTCCGCTCAAAGCGCCTTCGACGCCGCCAAGAAGCTGTACGATAGCCGGGTCGCGCTGCAGAAGGAAGGCGCTCTGGCACAGAAACAAGTGGATGAGACCAGACTCCAGATGGTCCAGGCGCAAACCCAGTTGGAGACGGCGCAACAGCACCTGAAGTCGCTGAATGGGGTCGGCCGGCAGGAGACGATCCGGGCGGCCCAGGCACAAATGGATGCGGCCAAAGCGCATCAGGATGCTCTGGCGGTGCAGCTTTCCTACGCGCGGGTTCTCAGCCCTATCGACGGCGTCGTCGCGGACCGGTCCGTCTATCCCGGCGAAATGGCCAGCGCCAGCATGCCGCTGATGTCCATCGTCGATATATCGCAGCTTCGTGCGGTTGCGAATGTGCCGGTGAAAGAAGCCGAGTCCATTCGAGTGGGGCGGCCGGCTCGCGTGGCGGGGCCCGATGGCGACATCGCGGGCACCGTGACCGTGGTCAGTCCGTCGACCAACGCCAATGCCACCACGGTCGAAGTCTGGGTGCAGATCGCGAATCCCGGCGAGCGGTTGAAGCCCGGCGCTACAGCGCGCGTCTCGATCATCGCGGAAACCATCCAGAATACGCTGGTGATCCCGGCGGCCGCGCTTCTCAACGGTGAGGAAGGGCGGCAGAAAGTAATGGTGGTTTCGAGCGATTCCGTTGCGCATGAACACATGGTCGCCGTGGGCGTGCGGCAAGGCGACCGCGTGCAGATTCTAAGCGGCATTCAGGAGGGTGACCAGGTTGTGACCTCCGGCGGGTTGGGCCTGGACGACAAGGCCAAAGTCACTATCCAGCAGCCTAAGAGTGAGGACGACGATGACGACTCCGGCGGCGACGAAGCGAAACCTGACGCAACTAAGGCCAAGGACGCTGGGGCCAAGGACGCCAAGGGCAAGTAGGCCAAGAGCAGAACGTAATGACCGAACCTAACACGAGTCTGCCGGCCGGCAACGCCTCCGCCGAGCATTGGACGGCGCGCTTCTCGCGCCCCGTCATCTTTGTCATTCTCGCGCTGATCTCCGTCGGCGCTTATCTGGCGTTCACGATTCCGGTGGCCGTTTTTCCCAACACCGACTTCCCGAAGATCATCGTCGCCATCGATAACGGCGTCTCACCCATCAATCAAACCGAAGTGACCGTCACGCGGCCCATCGAGGAAGCCATGAATTCAGTGCCGGGACTCGAACGGGTGATTTCCACCACCAGCCGCGGCTCCGGGGAGGTGAGCCTGTTCTTTAACTGGAACGTGGACATGTTCAAGACACTGGACTACGTCAACGCCGCGCTGGCGCGTGTGCAGCCCTCACTGCCTCCCACCGCGAAGCTCACCGCGAATCGCATGACCTTTGCCGCGCTCATGCCGATCCTGGCCTACAGTCTCACTTCCGACACCATGTCCCAAAGCGATCTCTGGGAGCTGGCCAACTACACCATCAAGCCGCGCCTCAACCGGGTGAACGGTGTCTCGACGGTGGTGCTGCAGGGCGGAAGCGTGCCCGAATTTCAGATTGAGCCCGATCCGGCCAAGCTTCTGGAGGCCCAGGTGTCCGTGCCCGATATTCTGGATGCCGTCTCGAAGAGCAACATGATCGACTCTCCCGGGTTGATCGAACACAATCACGAGCTCTCGCTGACACTGGTCAGCGGGCAGGCGCGCAATCCCGCGGAGATCGCTAATATCGTTGTGCGGACCACTCCTGCCGGGCTGCCGGTGCGAATCGGCGACATCGCGACAGTGCATCCTTCCGTGATGCCCGTCTATACCATCGTCACGGCTGACGGAAAACCGGCCGTGCTGTTGAACATCTTCCGGCAACCGGATAGCAACACCGTGGCGGTGGCGGATGCGGCCAACCAGGAACTGGACCAAATCCGGAAGACGCTTCCCCCCGGCGTGAAGGTGCAGGCGTTCTACGATCAATCCACGCTGGTGCACGATTCGATCGCCAGCGTCCGGGACGCGATTCTGATCGGGCTGATCCTGGCCGCGATCATTCTGGTTCTGTTCCTGCGCGATTGGGGCAGCTCGCTGGTGGCCGCCCTGGTGATTCCCGCCACCATCGCGATCACGCTGATCGCGCTACGCGCCCTCGGTCAAACCCTTGACTTGATGACGCTGGGGGGACTGGCCGCGGCAGTGGGATTGGTCATCGACGACGCCATTGTGGTGGTGGAAAACATCGTCATGCACCGCGACTCCGGCCAGAGCCGGGGCGAGGCGATTCGCAGCGCGCTTCGTGAAATTCGCGTGCCCTTGGTGGGATCGACGGTGACGCCCATCGTAGTTTTCCTGCCTCTGATTTCCATCACCGGCGTGACGGGGACATTCTTTCGCGCTTTAGCCGTGACCGTAGGCACGGCATTGCTGACATCGCTGGCACTCGCTCTCACCTGGACTCCCACCCTCAGCCATTACCTGCTGCGCCGCCGCAGATCTGGGCATCCGATCGAGGTATCCGATCCCGAAGGACATGCCGTGCCCGGAGGGTTCATGGCTCGCGTGACGCGCACCTATGAGCACGTGCTGCGGTTCGTGCTGGCCTATCCTGTGGTGTTCGGAATCGCGTGCGTCGCGCTGATCGCGGCGTCCTACTTCGGGTATCAGGCGCTGGGCAGCGACCTGCTGCCTGAAATGGATGAAGGCGGATTCATCCTGGACTACATCATGCCGGCCGGCTCCGCCCTGGCCGACACCAACCAGGTGCTGCTGGGTGTCGAAAAGATTCTCGCGTCGACGCCGGAAGTCGAGAGCACCTCGCGGCGCACCGGAATGCAGTTGGGTCTGGCCGCCGTGACCGAGTCCAATACCGGCGATTTCTCCGTGCGATTGAAGCGCGACCGGGACCGCGGAATCGACGAGATCATTTCCGGCGTTCGCGCGAAGGTCAACAAGCAATACCCGCAGCTCGACGTCGAGTTCCTCCAAGTCCTTCAAGACATGATCGGCGACCTCACCAGTTCGCCCGAGCCCATCGAGATCAAGCTGTTTGCCGCAGATCCCAAGCTCCTGGAGGAATGGGCGCCCAAAGTCGCCGACAGGATCAAGAAGATCAAGGAAGTGGCGGATGTGAAGGACGGTATCGAGAACACCATCAGCGGATCGGCGATTGTGATGAATGTCGATCCCGTCACCGCCGCGCGGGCCGGCTTCACTCCCCAGGAGATTGAGCTTGACGCCAGTGCCATCCTGCAGGGCGAGCCGGCCACTACGCCGGTGGTGGTCAACGACCACGCCTACACCATTCGGGTGCGCTTCCCCGACAGCTCTCGTGCGTCCCTGGATCAGATCCGGAACACTCTGATCACCAGCAGCTCGACCGGCAAGACTGCGACGCTCGGGTCGCTGGCGAATTTTCAGGACGAAGCCGGCCAGACGGAGATCATACGCGAGGACTTGCAACGGCGTGTGGCCGTGACCGGCCGCTTCGAAGGCGTGAGCCTGGGCGAGGGCATCCAGCTGGTGCAGCAGGCCGTGACGGATCTGCACATCCCGAATTCTATTCGCGTCGTTTACGGCGGCACCTACGAGGAACAGCAAAAGTCGTTCCATGATCTTCTCGTCGTGCTCGCCCTTGCAGTGGTGCTTGTGTTCACCGTACTGCTGTTCGAGTTCCGCACCTTCGCTGCTCCGGCGGCCATTCTCGCATCGGCGCTGCTTTCCACCTCCGGCGTATTCTTCGCGCTCCTGGTGACCGGGACTACCTTCAACATATCTTCCTTCATGGGTTTGATCATGGTGATCGGCATCGTGGCGAAAAACGGAATCCTTCTGCTGGACGCCGATCAGCGCTTCCGGGCCGAAGGATCCTCTGTTCGCGAGGCCATGGTTCTGGCAGGAGAGCGGCGGCTGCGCCCGATCCTGATGACGGCCCTGGCGACCATTGCCGGAATGATCCCGCTGTCGCTCGCCATCGGCGCCGGTTCGCAGATGTTGCAGCCCCTGGCGATTGCCGTCATCGGCGGGCTGGTGGCTTCCATGGTGTTGTCACTGATCGTGACGCCGGCCGTGCATTATTACCTCAGCGGTCACCGCCGCGAGCAGGCCTGATCGATAGGACTGCTTACGACGGCCGCGTGGCCTTTCGTGTTGCAACGGCAAGTCAATTCCCCGGATTTCCCGGGCTCGCCTGGAGCCCCCTCCGGCTCCGTCATCGAACTGTAACGCGGAATTCATTACAACGCCACGGGCACCCCGTACCTTAGGACTTCCGTGCTCAGGTTGTGCTCCGCGTGCTGCGGAGGAGTACGCTAGGCACGGGAAATCACTAATAGGAGTGACTTGATGTTCATGAGAACAATCGGACGGGGCGGGATCAAGCCGTTCATCGTCTGTGCTTTGAGTTTTGCGGTGCCGTTTGCGGTGGGCCAAACTCCAGTAGCGTCTGATGGAGATTCACACCCCCAACCGGCCACGGAAGCGCCGGCTTCGAGTTCGGAAATCGAACAGCTCCGGCAGATGATCCTGCAGCAGCAACACCAGATCGACGAACTGAAACGCGCGGCGTCCGAGCAGAAGAGCCAGGACGCGCAGAAGAGCCAGGATTCGACGGCGGCGGCAAAGCCCGATGCTTCCGCACGCTCGGCCTCTTCGCGCGGCGTGGGAGAAGTTGCATCGACAGTACCGATCCTGCCGCCTTTACCGGCGGTCACGACGCTAGGTACTCCGCTCCCCGTGCCCCAGGCGGCTGCGGTAGTGCCTTCATCGCCATTGCAGATCCACGTGGGCGATGCCACGATTACACCGGTCGGCTTCATGGATATGACCAACACCTGGCGAAGCACAAATTCCGGCGCGAGCCTGGCGACCAATTTTGGAAACATCCCCTACAGCAACACTACTCAGGGCAACCTGACCGAGGACCGGATGAGCGCGCAGAACTCGCGGCTGGGACTGCGCGTAGACGCCACCGTCAAGGGCGCTCACGTGCTCGGCTACTACGAGGGTGACTTTGTGGGCTTCGCTCCGACCAATTCTCAGATAACCAGCAACAGCATGACCTACCGCTTGCGGCTCTTCTGGATCAACGTCCGTAAAGGCAAATGGGAAATCCAAGGCGGCCAGTCCTGGAGCTTGCTGGTACCGAACCGCAAAGGCCTCTCAGCGTTGCCGGGGGATCTATTCTACGGACAAGAGTTTGACGTGAACTACCTCAATGGCTTGACGTGGGGCCGTATTCCGGGCTACCGCCTCATTGGCCATCCCAACAATAAAGTCACTTGGGGTGTTTCCTTCGAGAATGCCGAGCAGTACGTCGGAGGATATGGCGGAGCCACCACGGTTACTCTGCCGGCCGCCTTCGCGGGCAACAACTTCAACAACGAGTTCAACAACGGGACCACGAACACGAGCGTGCCCAACCTGCGTCCGGATATTATCGGCAAGATTGCATTTGAGCCGTCTTCTCATTTCCATATCGAGGTTGCGGGCATCTCGAGAACCTTCAAGACTTACAATCCCGCCACCCAGCAGCACTTCACGGCGAACGGCGGAGGCGGCTCCCTCAATCTGAACTGGGAGGTGGTCAAGAACTTTCGCGTGGTGTCGAATAATTTCTGGAGTGACGGCGGCGGCCGCTACCTCTTCGGTCAGGCGCCAGACGTAATCGTGCGCCCCGACGGCAGCCCCTCGCCAGTGCACAGCGGATCGATGATCCAGGGCATCGAGGCGCAAAAGGGTAATCTCCTCGTCTACGCCTACTATGGTGGCATCCTTATCGGCAGAAACACGGCTCTCGACGCCTCCGGCAAGCAGATCGGATGGGGCTACGATGGCGCATCCAACGCTCAGAACCGCACTGTCCAGGAAGGCACCTTCGGCACGGTCCATACGCTGTGGAAAGACGGCAAGTACGGTGCCCTGCAGGCGATGTTCCAGTACGCCTACTTCACCCGGAGCCCCTACAACTTTGTCCCGGCGGGCACTCCGAACAATGCGCACGAGCACGCGGTCTGGTTCAATCTTCGCTACGTACTTCCGGGCACAGCGCCGACGATCAATTATTAAAAACTCGCTTAGCACTTGGCTCATTTCGATCGATTTGGTGGCGGGACTCCAGTTCGCGAGTCCCGCCAGTTTCGTTTCCCTGACGCTGTTCTCCCATACCGGCCGCCCAAAATCCGCTCCCTACTAACGCTTTCCGCGATTAAGTACCTTCAGGCCGGTATTCTCTGGATGGCCCAGCCGGGTTACGCTCAGTCAAGGTGATCGTCGGCCTCGGCATTTACCGGAGTGGCCATGCCCAAAGTGAAGTTCAGAGCGAAGCTTTCCATCCTGGCTGCTTTTCGTCGTCTCCTCCCGGACCGGGCGCTCAAGCCGAAGAGCCCTTCCCAACAGAGCAGCGTGCCGGAAGAAGAATTGAAGATTACTCTGGTCGCTCTGGTCCTGGGTGAACGAAACCGAACCTTGCTGTCGGGTTTGGCGGAGGAACATCGATGGGTCATCCATTTCGCCGGAACCAGCGCCGAAGCCTGGGAGATCTTGAAGGAGCGTAAGGCTCACATCTTCCTGCTCGAACGTGAAGCGCCAGGTACGGATTGGCGCGGCGTGATTCGAAAGGTGGTTTCAGGTCCGCGCCTGGTGTGCGCGATCTTGATTTCCGACGTAACCGACGGCTACCTTTGGAACGAAGTGGTCATGTGGGGCGGCCATGACGTGCTGGTAACGCCGCTTCGCGAAGAGAATGTCTTGCGAGCCATCCGGCTCGCCTCGCTGTACTGGAACAGCGCCATGAAAAGCAAGGCTGGTGTGGTGTAGAACGCTGGTCCCTAGGAAATCAGACCCTTTCTCACGGCGTAAAGAATCAGCTCCGCGAGGCTGTGGAGATTGAGTTTCTCCTGAAGATTTCTGCGGTGTGTTTCTACCGTGTAGAGACTCAGGCTGAGCATGCCCGCGATGTCCTTATTGGACTTCCCTTCGGCCAATAAATGCAGGATCTCCCGTTCGCGCACCGTCAACAGCTCGTAGCTGTCCTGGACGCCGCGCGCCTTGATTTCGCGCATGTAATCTTCCACTAACATCCGACTTACTTCGGGGCTGAAAAACGCTTTTCCATTGCTCACTGCCCGGATCGCTTCGATCAGGTCGCCTTCCGCAGAGTCCTTCAGGAGATAGCCTTTCGCGCCGGCTTTGAGCGCCCGCAAAACGTACCCCTCATCCGAGTGCATGCTGAGAATCACGATCGCGGTGGTGGGGAGCATCTCCGTGATCCGCTCGGCCGCCTCCGTGCCGCTGAGGTGCGGCATGGTGATATCGAGAACCACCACGTCCGGCCTGGTGGCGGCAGCCTGTTCGATGGCCTGCCGTCCGTCCGCGGCCTCTGCCACGACCGTGAATTCGGGATGGCTTTCCAGCAGTAGCCGAAGCCCCCGCCGTATGACGTTGTGATCATCCGCTAACAGGATGCGAATCTGCTTCACTTGGATCCTTTTTCGGTTCTCTGACAGGTGGATGGAAGGGGAGTTCGACTGCCAGGATCGTGCCGATCCCGGGGCCCGAATGGACGTGGCATGTACCTCCTAGTTGAGCTACCCGTTCTTCAATGCCGAGCAATCCGAGCCCCTTCGATTGGCTGACATCGAACCCTCTTCCGTCGTCCTGAATGGTCAGTAAGAGCATGCCCGCCTTCTGCTGGACGCGGACACGGATCGTGGTGGCATTCGAATGCCGGGAACAGTTGTGCAGAGCTTCTTGGACCACACGGTAAATGCATGTCTTGTACTCGTCCGGAAAATCGTCCGAGGTGAGCTCCGTCGCCACGCTGACATCCATGGATGTGCGCTTGGATACCTCGCGGGCCTGCCACTTGAGAGCCGGGATCAGGCCCAGATCGTCCAGCATGGACGGCCGCAAAAGCAGCGCCATATTCCGGATGGACCGTATGCTGCCTTCCACCAACCCCTTGATGACCTCCCCTTGGCTCCGCAGCTTTTCCTCCGGCCGGATGCCCAAGCCGGCGACCAGATTGCGCAATTCCACCAGGACGGCTGACAGAGACTGGCCCACCTCATCGTGCAATTCCCGCGAAAGGGCGCGCCGCTCGGTTTCCTGCGCTTCCACCAGTCTGGCGGAAAGGTGTGTCAGTTGTTCCCGGGCTTCCGCGACTTCCTGGTAACGTGCCTGCGCGTGAGCTTCCAGCAGCAGAATCTTGCGGGTGCTGAAGGCCGCCATTCCCAAACCCAGCGCGAGCGCCGCGAACAACGTGACCACTAACCGATCCTGAAACTTTTCCAAGAGCCCGGCCGCCCGCTCATTTCCCGTATTCAGCTGCTGCTCGTTGATGCCGGCAATCCGTCCGGCAATATCGAGCATCGCCGTTCGGCGCGGAAACACCGCGTCCCGCAAGAACGCATAGCCGAGGGCCTGCCGCTTTGGGGCATCCCAGGTGAGAATCGGTTCGAGCACGGTCCAGTACTGCGACAATTCCGTTCGCAGCGCGTCATAGTGCGCGGATTCCGCGGGCTCCAATTGGCCGCCATAAGCGGAAAGCTCTTCTTCCATCTGCCGGCGCACGCCTTCCAGGCTGGTTCCAAATCCGGCAGCTCTCTCAGGATCCGGTTCGAGCAAATAATCGCGCACGTAGGTACCGGAGAGATATACCTCGGCTCGAATATTGTTAAGCACTCGGTTCCGGAACAGGAACTCGCGGCGGATTTGATCGTCTTCCTTCCGGAACTGGTTCAGAACCCGCAAAGCGTCGAACCCAGACAAAGCGATAATGGCAAGAAGCCCGCCAAAACCTACAAACAGCGCCAGCCGGCTCTTCGAAAGCCGGGAACCGCTGTCCGGGACACTGAGCATCAGTTACTAGCCTAACCCTAGATCTGGAAAATGGGAACATGTGGCGGCTATTTGTAACCGGTGAGGTACTCTGATCGTCTACCGAATGATTCCGCTGGGAGATACCAAGTTCCCGCGATGGAGATAACCAAGGCCCGTGATCCCCTCGCAAGGACGAAATAGTGATAATAGTTGGGTCCCGGATTTGACCGACAGGAGGACACATGCGAAAGAATGAGTTTTTGGGCATAACTTTGGTGTTAGCGCTGAGTCTTGTGACGACCGGCCTGTTAGCCCAGGGCCCTGGGGGCCGTGGCCGGGGCGGTCGAGGCGGCCCGAAAGCGGGGGCGACGGTCGAAAAGATCCGGCTCCTGAAGCCGAATCTCTACATGATCACCGGCGGCGGCGCGAATACTCTGATCCGGGTCACGCCGGAAGGATTGATTGTCGTGGACACCAAGAATCCCGGCGACGAGAATTACAACCGGGTGATGGAAGAGATCAAATCGGTCTCGACTCTGCCCGTTAAATATGTCCTGAATACTCACCACCATCCGGACCACGTCGGCAATAATCAGAAGTTCATTGACGCGGGCGCTACGGTCATCGCGCTGGACGCTCTGAAAACCGACATGGCCAACGATCCCCGGACCAAAGATATCCCGGGCCGGCCGATCCAGACCTTCGCCAAGGACTATGTCCTGAAATTCGGCGGCGCGGAGGTCGACGCGCATTCCTACGGACGGGGGCACACGGGCGATGACACCATGGTGTACTTTCCCGATCTCAAGGTGGTCATGGTCAGCGACCAAATGACGGACACGAACCCCATCGTCGATTTCGCCAATGGCGGCAGCGCTGTTGAATGGAACAGGAGTCTCGACGGAGTTCTGAAGCTGGATTTCGATATGGCCATTCCAGGCCGCGGCGAACCCAAAACCAGGGCCGAAGTCGAAGCTTTCCGGGATAAGTTCGCCACCTTACTCACTCGGGCGTCCGATGCCATCAAGGCCGGCGCCACCCGGGACACACTCGCGATGCAGGTGAAGACCGACGATCTCGGCTGGACGTTCAACGCAGGGTTTTACGGCTCGCTCTACGACGAACTGACGAAGAAGTAGCCGCACTACTGAAGCGGTCGATCGGTTTCAAAGTACTTTTTGTAAGCGGCGATCCAATCCGACGAGATGTCGCGTTGCGCCGTGGCCAGATCCAGGCGGCCGTCACAAACCAGATCGTGCAAGCGATCTTCCAGGGCATCTTTCACCCTGGCGTTCCAAACCGCCGACGAATACGACTGCGGCCACAGGTTTCGGATATCGTCGGCGCCCCCGAGGGCCGGGGTAATCAAATAGTCCACTTCATAGGCTCGCGGCTCCGCGCCGGCGATGCCGTACTCCTCAAAAACACGCCGCTGCAAGGATGCCGGCACGATGCGGTTTTTGGGACGTGTCGACCGGCAGACTTGCTCGGGGTTCACAGCAACTGCCACGCCGGGCGTGAGGCTCGGCTCCGGAAACGACATCGGCACTACATGCAAACCCCGCCGCGACGGGAATGCCGGACTAAAATAGATTCCTAGTCCAAGAAACGCCACGAACAAAGCGGCGCCGGCATATCGAAGAGTCGCGACGTGAGACCGCCAGGCGCGCCAGCTTTGAGTTGGCGAAGCCATCTCCGCCGTCATCTCCGCGAGTTGGGCCTTGAGCAATGCGCGAGGTCCTGCTGGTGACGGCAGCAACGGATCGAGATCCCCGCGATAGGCCTGAACAAAATCGCGGATCGCCTCCTCGATCTCTCCTTTACGGACCCGGCAGGTCCAGCATGCGGCAAGATGCGACGCGACTTCCTCGGCCCGGACGGGAGGCAATCCCCCGTCGGCCGCCAGCAGGAGTTCTTGATCGGACAAATGAGAGTCTTTAGACAACATAGATATCACCGTTCTTCCGCGCGCGCGAAACGCGCGAGCGATCTCGCCAAGGAAAGAGCTACCGCACCCAAGGACATATCGAGGACCCGGCCAATCTCGCGATACGTGAGACCTTCCGCGCGAAGCGAAAGGCATCGCCGGTCCTGCTCGGGCAACGCTCGTAAGACACTTTGCAGCCGTGCGTGCCGCTGATTTCTCGACAATTGATCTTCCGGATTGGGCGCCTGGTCGACGAAAGAATCGTCCACGAGCGCTGCGCCGGAGCCGCCAAGATTCTGACGATCTCTCTGTTTCGCGAGGTAGTGTTTCACCGAAAGGTTGTGAGCCACCTGAAACACCCAGGCGCGAAGATTGCGGCGCGATTTTCCACGCTGCAAATGCCGGAAAAGCGCCAGAAATACTTCCTGAATGATCTCTTCTCCGTCGTGGACCGGCACGCCGGTGCTCAGCAAGTAGCGCAGCAACCGCTCCCGCATCTGGTCGAACAGCGCCACTATCTCTTCTTCCAGTGGAGTCGGCATGGCATCCTCGGCTGAGGAAACCTTGGCGGGCGCGAGATCCGAAATTGTTTTGTCGTCGAACATTGTGAATAAAGTGGCTAGAAGCTGAACCTTATGCCCCCCCAGGCGCCGATGGGCGCGCCGGGCGCAAAAAAAGTCGAAGTCCGGACGGGGAAAGTTCCGGCCACCGGCGGATACGGCCGGACGATGAAATTCTGGCCGCTGTCGTACGGCGAGGGACCCAGCTGCGCGGCCGTGTAGTAACGCTTGTTGAGCAGATTGTCGATCTGGACGAACACCTGCGTCCGCTTCTGCAGCTGGTAATGCGCTCCGAGATTCACGACGGCATAGCCTGGGGAAAATCCCTGTCCGAGGTAATAAATGCCGTCGGGCCGATCCAGATTGTTCTCATTGCCTCGCGCGAACGAGCGGCCGACGGCATCGAAGTCGAGATCCGCCGAGATCTTCGCAGTGGGCTGGTACTCGAGGAACGCCTTGAATATATTCCGCGGAATCTGCGGAATGCGGTCGCCGGGCTGCACCGTGATGTTGCCATCGATTCCCAAACCTCCATCATTGGCGCTATTGCTGCCGCCGTCAACCGTCTGGGGACTTTGATAGGTGGTATCCAGAAACGTGTAATTGCCCCCGATCGTGAAATGCTTGATCCGGGCGCTGATGTTCATTTCGACTCCCTGGCGGCGCGTCTGGCCGAAGTTGGTGAAGTAGCCGAAACCAGTCTGCTGGGATGCGACAAACAGCAGATCGTTGTAGTTCTCGCCCCGGAACCAGCCGACGCTCCAGCGCAGGTTGTTCTCCATAATTCCGCGCACCCCGGCTTCGAGAGTCCTGGTGACCACTTGCTGGAGTGGCGGATCGCTGACCAAGGCATTGGGAAAATTGCAGGGCTCGTTGGGATCGGCACAGCCCAGTTCGATGGACGTTGGCGCGCGGCTCGACTCGCTATAGCTGAAATACGCCGTGGCGAAACGCGAAGCAATGTAGGTGAACCCGGCTGCCGGATTGAAACGCTCGAAAATATATTGACCGTTGAGCGAGCCACGCGATCCGTCCGTCACAAGTGGCAGACGGTCGGTATTGCCGACGGACGTCCGGTTATAGCGGCCAGAAGCCGTGAATGCCAGCGATTTACCCAGCGAAAGCGTATCGGAGGCGTACAGGCTGAAGGTATTGATGAGCCCGCGCAGATCGACGCGGGTGTCTACGGGAACGCCATCCTGGGTGGTGCTGCCATCCGCGAACGCGTTGATCGGGGTGATGGTGAGGTGATTGGCGCTCAGGTAGCCGAATTGCGATCCTTGCTGGAAGATCGTGCTGCTGCGATCCCAAGCCGCGCCCGCCGTGACATGATTGTGCGCGACCAGCCAGCTCGCCTGTCCCGAGAGACCATAGTTGTGCTGTTTGTTGAAGGTGTTGGTGACCAGGCCCGTGCACGCCTTGATCGGTTCGCTGTTTTCAAGACCCTGCGCAATGCAGCGCCAGAACGGGAAGGGCTGGGTTACGGCGTTGCCCGTCGTTGGGAATCCCGTGTAACCCGCCGCCGTAAGCGCGGCGACGTCGGCCGCATTCAGATCGTAGAGCGATTCGCCGAACGAGTTCGAGCTGATGTCGCCATTGGTTGTGTCCGCGCGGATATAGCGAAAATAAGCGTTGCCTGAGAACGTCAGAGTGCTGGTCGCATCGTGCCGCAGGCTCAGGTTCAACGACGGAGAGCGATTCCACGTGATGTCCGGAGTACTGTACACACTGGAATAATTCTGCGCGAGAAAACGCGTGTCCTGGAGGCCGTTGCCGGTCAGCCAATTGTCTGCATAGGCGCCGCTGAGATAAATCGAGGTCTTGGCGTGTCGCCATCCAATCTTGGCAAATGACTGGCGAACCTCCGAGGGCGAAAATTGACGCCAGCCGTCCTCGCGGAACAAATTGCCCGCGACGTACCAGCTCAGTCCTTTGGAATTCGACCCCCCGTGCTCGAACTCCCCCGCCCTGCGCCCGAAGCTGCCACCGTTGAGCTGGACCGTTGTCCCGGGCTGGCTGTAGCCGCTCTTGGTGTCGATCGAGATCGCGCCGCCCAGGGTGTTGAGCCCGAACAGCGGATTCGATCCCGGCATCAGTGCGAGCTCCGAAATCGCAATCTTGGGAATAAGGTCCCACGCCACGATATCGCCGAAAGGCTGGTTCTGCCGGACGCCGTCCATATAAACCGAGATCCCTTCCGGCGTTCCCAGCAGCGGCGAAGCGGTGTAACCCCGATAGCTCACGTCGGGCTGGTAAGGATTCTCCTGATTTTGGTTGATGTGGACCGCACTGAGGCGCTGGTTCAGAAGATCGGAAAGATCGAGCGCACCGCTCTGCTGCAAGTCGAGCGCGCTGGCCGTCTGGACCGGTGCCGGAATCTGGTCTATCGGCAGGTCCGTTCCGGGGAGCGGAGTCGCCGCGACGACATCGATCCTGGAAGCCTGCGTCGCGAGCGCCATCATCACCGTGCGAGAGACGGACGCTCCGGATTGCACGTCGATCACTATGGACTGAGTGGCGAAGCCGGCTTTGGAAACTTCCAAACGATAGGGGCCGGAAGGAAGGTTCGAAAAAGTGTGGATGCCCTGTGGGTCAGTCTGAAAGCTGAGATCCGTTTTGCTGGCGAGACTCTCCAGCTTGCCCGAGGCTTCCATCGCAAGACCGGAGGCGTCCTGGACCTGGATCCGGATTTCCCCGGGCTGAGGCTGACCGGATAGGAGCGCTGCCGTGGCATACAAGAACAGACACACGTGGTGCCCCAAGTTCCTGCGAGTACGAGACATCATTAGGTTAATCCTATTGTCTGCGGTTCTGTTCAGTGTTTCTTTGCGTGAATATGCGAATTTGTTATCCGCCGGAGGTTCGGGCTGATTCTGGGTGTAAGCCGCCCACGTGAATAAGTAGCAGCGCCGTGCAGGCAGTGCCCCGCGACCGCCGTGATAGCATACTATGAGTCAACCGCTGGCCAGGAGGCCGGGCCTGGTAAAAAGCTGCCCGGCGCTTTGTCGATAGAAGCTGGAGGAGAACTCAATGGTGAGTGCGTCTCGCGGGTTGAAGATGGTGCTTTGTGCCGCGACTCTTGGGACGATGGCAACCTTTGTCGCCCTGGCCCAGCAGCCCCGCAAAGTGGACGATGAGGCCCTCCGGGACGCTGCCCGAACGGGTGACGACTGGCTCAGTTACAACAATGGCTGGTCCGAGCAGCGCTTCAGCCAGCTCAATCAGATCACGTCGCAGAATATAAACCGGTTGGGACTCAGCTGGTACACTGACATCCCCTCCGCGCGCGGCAATCCGCAAAATCGCCAGGAAGGCACTCCCCTGATTCATAACGCCATGCTCTACAGCATCGCGCCGTGGAGCGTGGTGTACGCCGTCGATGCCCGCACCGGCAAAGAAGCCTGGCATTCCGATCCGGACGTCAACCAGCAAGTCTGGCAGTCCCGAATCTGCTGCGGCGTTGTGAATCGCGGCATCGCGATGTATGAGGATAAGATCATTGCGCCGGTGGTCGATGGAAGACTGCGCGCCCTGGATGCCGCCACCGGAAAGCTGGTGTGGGAATCGCGAGTTTCTCCCGCGAACATGGCCTACACGATCACGATGGCGCCTCGCGTCATTAAGGGCGGCAAGGTCATCATCGGCGTCAGCGGCGGTGAGTACGGAGTGCGCGGATTCTTCGACGCCTATGACGCGGAAACCGGCAAGCGCGCATGGCGTTTCTACACCGTTCCCGGCGATCCTTCTAAACCTTTCGAGCAGCCCGAGCTGGCTGATTGGGCCAAGACCTGGTCCGGCGAGTGGTGGAAGATCGGCGGCGGCGGGCCGGTGTGGAATGGCATGGCCTACGATCCGGACTCCGACATTCTTTATGTAGGCACCGGACAGCCCGGCCCCTGGACGGAAGTAGCTCGCGGCAAGGGCGACAACCTTTGTACCGATTGCATCATCGCGGTCCGCGGCGCCACCGGCAAGTATATCTGGCATTACCAGACCACGCCCGGCGACGATTGGGACTTCGATTCCATCGCCGACATCATGCTGGCCGACCTGACCATCAACGGAAAGGTTCGCCAGGTGGTCATGCAGGCGCCCAAGAACGGATTCTTTTATGTTCTGGACAGAAAGACCGGAGAATTGCTTTCGGCCGATCCATGGGTGACGGTCAACTGGGCTTCGGGCGTCGATCTCAAGACGGGCCGGCCCAGAGTGAATCCGGAAGCTCGCTATGGAACGGAATCCGTCAGCATCACTCCTGGCCCTGGCGGCGGCCACGTCTGGCCGCCCTGGTCCTTCAATCCGAATACCGGATTGGTCTACATCCCCAGCACCATCGGCCGCGGTTACACGTTCCAAGCCAATCCTGACTTCGTTCCCCAGCCCACCGACATCGGCCCGGAAGGACGCGGCCTAATGAACATGGGTACCGGACGAGCCGGTGGAGGTCGCGGCGGGGCCGCGGGAGTGGCTCCAGGCGGCTTGGCTCCTGGATTGGATGCAGCGGTAGTCGTGGCAGCAGGCGGCACGGGACGTGGAGCGGGCGCTCCTCCCGCAGGCGCTGGCGGCCGAGGAAGAGGTCCATCTGGCCCGCCTCCGCCATCGCCTCCCTCGATCGGCCCGGAAGGGCAAGGGAACATTCTGGTGGCCTGGGATCCAATTGCGGGAAAGGAACGCTGGCGCGGACTGTCCGCGGGCTTTAACCAGGGCGGGACTTTATCCACCGCCGGCAATCTGGTGTTCGCGAGCGTCAATACCCGGCTCATCGCTTATCGCGCCGACAACGGCGACGTGCTCATGGACATCACCACGGGGCTCTCGCAGATGGGTCCGCCGATGACATTCATGCTGGACGGTAAACAGTACGTCGCAATCGCCGGCGGACCGCCCGGAGGTGGTGGCCGCGGCGGTCGCGTTCCGGCGACCGGTGCAGCACCGGCGGCTCCCGCGCAACCGTCGCGGCTGTTAGTGTACGTGTTGGACGGAAAGGCAACTCTGCCCGAACCGCCCGCGACCCCTGCCCCACCGGCAGGACGATAAAATACCTGCTGAGGGGACTACTGATGAAGACCGTGCTAAATCCGTTGGCTGCAGCGATCATGCTCGCTGCGCTTCCGCTGGCCGCGCAATGGCCGGATTACAAAACCGCGGGAGAGCCCAAGACGCCCGACGGCAAGGTGAAGCTTGACGCGCCCGCGCCCAGGGCGCCGGACGGGCATCCCGATCTCTCAGGGATCTGGGATCTTCGGGGCACCCTTGCGCGCGGTGGACCCGGTGGTCCGGGCGGTCCCGGTCGCGCGAAAGGAGGCCCTCCCAAGGGTGCGCCCCCGCCGCTTCCTCCCAGAACTCCTCCCATGGCGACTTTCAAGGACATCGGCGCGGGATTCAAGGAAGGTCTCCCGCTAACGGCGTGGGCGGTGGATCTGTTGAAGTCCCGCAAAGCGGAAAACAGCAAGGACAATCCCGACGCGCATTGTTTGCCGCTCGGCCTGATGCAGCTTCACATGCATCCTCAGCCGCGGAAGATCATCCAGACTCCGGGTCTGGTCGTGATTCTTTACGAGGCGCAAGGAGGCATCCGCCAGATCTTCACCGATGGCCGCCCCCTGCCGACCGATGCCGAGCCCTGGTGGTACGGCTACTCGATCGGACATTGGGAAGGCGACACACTGGTGGTCGAAACCAACGGCTTTCGTAATGATGTCTGGCTGGATATCGACGGCAGCCCGCTCACGGAATCCGGGAAAATGACCGAGCGAATGACGCGATTAAACTACGGAACACTGCAGACCGACGTGACCATCGAGGATCCGAAGGCCTACACCAAGCCGTTCACCGTGCGGGTGCTCCATCATCTGCTTCCCGATACGGACCTGATCGAATTCATTTGTCAGGAAAACGATCGCAGCGGCCCGCATCTGGTCGGGAAGTAACCGTCCTAAGGCAGCGCGAACACGACCACAGTATCCGAAGCCGTCACGGCCACGTATTGCTTGCCGTTCTTGGCTTGATACGTCATCGGCACGGCATTGCCCTGCCGGTTGAGTTGGCCGGCCCACAATTCTCTGCCGGTTTTCGAATCGAACGCCCGGAAACGATTGTCGCTGGCCGCGCCGATGAAGACCAGGCCGCCCGCGGTCACCATGGGCCCCGCGCTGCCCGATCCTCCCGCGTTGCGCTTACCTTCGGGGAGCAACTGGTTCGTGCCGAGCGTCGTCTGCCACGCGATATCGCCGGTGTTGGCGTTCACCGCGATAATGCGGCTCCATGGCGGTTTGTAGCACGGAATGCCGGAAACAGCAAAGCCGCCCACCGTGCCGTTGACGCGATCGTACGGGAGATTCGCGTTCTCATACCGCGTGCCTTCCTTCTTCTTCTCAATCCAGCCGGTCAGCGGGCTGTCTTTGGTCTGCAAGAAAACGTAGCCCGACTTCGGATCGGACGCCATACCGCCCCAGCTCGCGCCTCCGGTTGCCCCCGGAAAGGAGATGGTCACGCGCGGAGCAGCACCTTCTTCATGGAACAGCCACGGCGTGAAAGGACCGGCGTTATAGAAGACGTTCTTCTCCCACAGTTCCAGACACGCTTGGGCGTGCTCCGGAGTCGTGTCTTCCGCGGTGACCAGATCCTCGCGCTTGAGACTCGTTCGAGCCAGTACAGGCGGCTTTAAGGGAAACGGCTGCGTCGGCGAATACCACTCGCCTGGAACGTCTCCTTTGGGGACGGCACGCTCTTCTACTCCGAAGACGGGCTTGCCGGTGACGCGATCGAGAATAAACATCCAGCCCGATTTTCCGATCGCCGCCAGTGCGGGAATCTTCTTCCCGTCTTTGACGATATCGACTAGCCCCGGCGCGGGCGGCAGATCGTAATCCCACAGATCGTGATGGACCAACTGGAAATGCCACTTATACTTCCCTGTGTTGGCGTCCACCGCGACCACCGAATTGCCGAACAGGTTCGCGCCGGGCCGGTCGCCGCCGTAGTAGTTCGCCGCCGCAGCGCCGAAGGGCATGTAGAGGATGCCGCGCGCTTCGTCGGCGGTCATGAACCATCCCCACACGTTGACGCCGGAGCGATCCTTCCATCCATCACCCAGCCAGCTATCGTGGCCGGCCTGGCCCGGCCCCGGAATCGATTGGAACTCCCACAGCTTCGCGCCCGTGCGGGCATCGAAGGCGCGCGAATTTCCCGGCGGACCGTTTTCCTTCTCTCCAGTGCTTGCACCGACAAGAACAAGATTCTTGAAAATGGTCGGGACGCCATTATACGGCACCACCATGTCCAGAATGCCTTCTTTGGCGAATCCAGGATCGAGCTTTCCAGTGCCCGCGTTTAATGCGACGAGGCTTCGGCCGTTAGTAAATAAGATTCGCGCCGGATTCTGCCGGTCGCCCGGCCAGTAGGCGACGCCTCGCGCCGAGGCTTGTCCGCCCGCTACGTCGTAGCTCCAGATTTCTGTGCCATTTTCCGGATTCAGCGCGACCACGCGCGTTTGCGTCGAGATATACATCACGCCATTCACGACGATAGGAACGACTTCGGCCGCACCGCCCGCCGTTGCGAAGCGGAAATTCGACGGCTGCAAGCGGTACGACCACACCTGCTGGAGGTTGGCGACGTTCGCGGTGGTGATCTGCGTGAGCGGAGAATAACGCGAGCTCGCCAGGTCGCGATTGAACATGGGCCAGTCGGCCGCGGGTGTTTTGCCAGACTGCGCGAGCAACGCAGCCTGAAAAAGGAAAGCCGCGCTGAGAAGTCGGGCGCGCATGAACGGCCTAGTGAGCGTACAGCTTATCGTAATAAGCCTGAAAAACGCCGAGCTTCGCCTCGTCCGGCGTCGGACCCATGCCCGCTCTATCGCCGAACTCCATCGCACTTTTGTTCTTGCTGGCGTCGTAGGCGATCCACTTCGGCAAACCGTTGCCGTTCGGATCTCCGGTCGCAGCGAAGTTCACCCAATAAGACGACGTGGTATCCGCCACCTGGCGATCCACGTCGGTCCAGGCGCGGGGGCCGCGCAGGTTGTTGAACACGTACGGAAGCTCCGATGTGTGCACGGCGCTGCCATGCGGTCCAGGTCCGAACCTCCCGGCCTTGGCGTTGGGTTGCACCGGTGGTTGGTGCGTGAAGAAGAAGACGTACGCCTTGGACTTTCCGGTTTTCGCTTCCATGCGAGCCCAATTGCGCATGACGAACGCCATCTCATCCCGGCCCGCGAAGAACGCGGAATCCTTAGCCTGCTCGTCCGATCCGCCTGGATACACCTTCATGAAGGAGTCCGCGAGATCGCCGTAGCGCTTGTGGGATTGCTCCGCGTACTGCGCGGCGTTCGCCGGCGTCGCGGCGAAGGATTCGTCGCGATTCGATCCGACCAGCACCGGCACGTCGTTCTGTTTCCCTTGTGCAAACACAATTCCAGGATCTTCAGGAATCGACCAGCCGTCGACAATTGGTCCCACGCCGCGGCCGCCTTTGAGGATCTGCTCCGCCGGTTTCGCGCGCAATTCGGCGAGCGATTTGGCGTTTAGCCCATCGGCATATTTCACGCCGGCCTGTTCCGCGTCTACTAAAGTGCCTAGCCGTCCAATCGTCGCCGTGGTCCAGGAACTGCTCTCGCCAATCGCGCGCTGAAACAATCCCTTGGCTTGCGGCGAAACCATCAGGTTGGCCACCAACCCCGCGCCGGCAGATTCGCCAAAAATCGTCACGCGCTTGGGATCGCCGCCGAAGACTGAAATATTCTTCTGCACCCATTTGAGCGCGGCGATCGAGTCGAGCAATCCGAAATTTCCCGCGCCTCGCCGGTCGGACTCGCGCGTCAGCTCGGGATAGGAGAAAAAACCAAAAACACCTAACCTATAGTTGATAGTAACTACCACCGCGCCCTTCTTAGCGAGTGCCTCTCCGTCATAATCGGGCTGCGATCCCGAGCCGGTGTTATAGCCGCCGCCATAGATCCACACCATCACGGGACGTTTTTCGCCCGGCTTGGCGGCGGTCCAAACGTTCAGATAGAGACAATCCTCGCTGATCTTCTGATTTTCAGCGCTCGCGGCCGCATTCTGCATACACACGGGTCCGAACTGATCGGCTGCCCGAACGCCGTCCCAGTGGGCCACCGGCTGCGGGGCGCGCCAGCGCAAATTTCCAACCGGAGGCGCGGCGAACGGGATCCCCTTGAAGATCCGCATCTCAGGAGTGCCACCCGCGACTCCGCTCACTTGGCCTGAATCGAGCTTTACAGGAGCATTCGACGCCGCGAAGGCTCCGGCGACGGTGACGATGAACAGGATGCCTTTCATGGCCGTTTACTTTTTCGCCCCGTCGTCGGCGCGTGCGCCACTGAGGATATCGGACATCGCGTAGTTTCCTTCGTGGCAGGCGTACTCGAGCATTTGATAGTCGTCGTTCTTCTGGAGCTGGATGAGGATGGTCCACGGCTTCACCCAGGTCTTCTCGTCGATCACCGTGATCCGGTAATCCATCGTTTTGTCGCTGGTTCGCGTGAAACGCTCGATCACTTTCAGCTGGTCGCTGTGATACCCGGGGTCGCCGGGATATCCCGCGCCGTTCGAGCCGATGGCGTCTTTGTCGGTGAAGTTCGTGGTCTCCACCACCAGATCGTTGCCCTCCCAACGCCCCCGTGAATCTCCCATGATCATCTTGATGGTGGGGTTGACGTGCGGACGCCCGTCCAGCGGAATCACGCGGCTTTCGTGGATCATTTCGTTGCGAAACACCACGTATCCCGGACCCTGCACGATCTGGTTCCCATTGTTGTAGACCACCGGAATCACCGATCCCAGCAGGCCGCGGGAAATGCAGCGATAGTAGATGTTCAGATCGTCGTAGCTGTTCGCTTCGCCTTTCCACTCACCCGGAAGTCCCTTGCCGCCGCGAGCCTCTTTGCGATACTGCGCCGCTTCAGGCGTCAGAGCCGGCAGCCGTCCATTGGGAGGGTCGACGATCAGCGAGGCCTGGCGCGTCGGCGTCCCGCGCTCGGTCCAATACGATGGCGGGCCGATGCCTGCCTTGGTATCGCTGGCGGCAACGGATTCGCTGTCGGCCTGCGCTTGCTTCTGGGCCTGCGCTTCTTTGGCGGCGAATTCCTCGTCGGTCAGCGTCGCCCGGTCGCCGAGTTTGGCGTTCCGTTGCATCGGAACTCCCATGTTGCCGGGCCAGATACCCTCCAGATCGGGGTCGCCCCACGGGGTCTTGGGAGGAGTATACGCCTTGCCCGTTTTCGCTTGTTTAGTCTTCGCTGCAGGTGCCTGGCCCGCAATAGGCGCAGTCACCAGTGCGATGGTGCACACAAGCGCACCAATCGACATCAGATAGCGATAGCTCATTCTGCCTCCGGCCAGATCCGCTTTGGCCAGATACAGTTGTACACCGTTTAGTGGCCGGTTTCCAGGGGTTGCCGTATTAGTCTAACCGCCGGCAATCGCACCGACGACCAGGAATGGCTCGATCCCCGAGACGACCGCATCCGGCAATGGAGTGTCCGGCGATTCGTGAGACAGATCCTGCTCGCAGGCGAAGAATCGCACAAAAGGCCGGCGCTGCTTCGTGACGTGGTCACGAATCGTGCCCTGCAACATAGGATAGCGAGCCTCCAGCGCGTCCAGGACCGACCGCTGGGTTACCTGACCTTCAACATCGAGCTGCACCTCGCCGCTGACCTGCGCCAGCGTTCGCAGATGCGCCGGGAGGACTACTCGGATGATGCCTCCACTCACGGCAACGTCTGAACTTCGACGGATAGCACCGCCGGAAGATCCCGGACGATAGGGTTCCAGCTATCCCCGGCATCGGCCGATGCGTACACTTGCCCGCCCGTGGTGCCGAAGTACACGCCGCACGAATCGAGCGAATCGATCGCCATGGCCTCGCGCAGCACGTCGACGTAGCAGTCGCTTTGCGGCAGGCCTTTGGTAAGAGGTTCCCATTCGTCGCCGCCGGTCTTGCTGCGGTATACCCGCAGCTTCCCGTCCATCGGAAAGTGCTCCCGGTCGCTCTTGATGGGGACGACGTAGATGGTCTCCGGCTCATGTGCATGAACGTCGATCACGAATCCGAAATCGGTCGGCAGGTTTCCGCTGACTTCGCGCCACTGCTCGCCGGCGTCGTCGGTGCGCATGACGTCCCAATGCTTCTGCATGAAGAGCACGTTCGGCCGCGAGGGGTGCATCGCGATGCGGTGAACGCAGTGGCCCACCTCGGCGTCCGGGTCAGGAATGTATTCAGACCTAAGCCCGCGGTTGATGGGCTTCCACGTCTGGCCCCCGTCATCGGTACGGAACGTACCCGCAGCCGAGATGGCGATGTAGATGCGCTGGGAGTCGCTCGGATCCAGAAGGATGGTGTGAAGGCCCATGCCTCCCGCGCCTGGCTGCCATTTGGACCCGGAGCCGTGGCCGCGCAGTCCAGGCAACTCTTTCCAGGACTTTCCACCGTCGGTGGTGTGGAACAGAGCGGCGTCCTCCACTCCCGCATAGACCGTGTCCGGATCGGTGAGCGACGGTTCCATGTGCCAGACGCGCTTGAACGCCCAGGGGTGCGGCGTGCCGTCGTACCACTGATGAGTGCCGGGGACGCCATCGTAGATGAATTTGTTATCCATTGGCTCCCAGCTCTTGCCGCCGTCGTTCGAGCGCTGGATCAACTGCCCGAACCAGCCGCTGCATTGCGACGCATACAGCCGATTCGGATCCGCGGGCGATCCTTTCACGTGGTACATCTCCCAGCCGGCGAAGTGCGGCCCGCTGACATCCCACTTTTGCCGCTTTCCATCCGACTCCAGAATAAACGCGCCCTTGCGCGTGCCGACCAATACCCGTACCTTGCTCATTTTTTCTCCTTCCTGACTTTGAATGCGGGGAGTAGCGGCGTTAAGTCTCGTTCGCGCCGTCTCCGTCGGACCTCAGCGAGGAATTGTTCACGATGCGTTTCCATTTTGTCGATGAAGACGCAGGGGGCCGAGGTTTCCTCGTGCCGCGCCCCCCAAACCAGCAACTCTAAAAGCACCGGCGCCAGATCGATTCCCTTCTCTGTGAGCCGGTAGTTCACCCTTCGCCCGTCTTTCTTCTCCGGCTCCGCCGTGATGATTCCCGCAGTTTCGAGCCTCCGCAAACGGTCCGAACGCATTCCTTCGATGCCGAGCCGAAAGCGGGCGGGGTCTCCGTCGAAAGGCTCCTTCTCCGGGGAAGCTGTGATGCTATCGAGTTGGTCAGAGTCGAGAATGGGATCGTAGAACTTGTCAGTGCGCAAGCCCTTGCCGATCACCTTCACGAGGTTCCCCATATCGTGAGTCATCATGACCTGCACGGGTTCCGGGAAGATCGGCCCGGAGATGATGAGGTTTGCCTTAAGATCTTGTTTCTTCATTCAGTCCCTGTCTGTCTCATTCGTGCGCTGGCGAATCCGCAATGCCCATGCGCTGGTTCATTATCCGTCGCCCACGAGGCTTGATTCCAGCCGGCTGAGGCACTCGGGGTTCTCAGTATCCTCGTGACCTTACATAAAATACGAGAATTGCGAGAGCTTAAGGTGGGCGTGAATCTGCTCATGGTTGTTCCTCCCCCTGGCGGGAGGAGCCGTCTTCGAAACCCTCGAAGGCATCGTTGACGATCCGCTCAATCGAAGTCACTTCGTCATCGCGCAATTTCTTGAACTCGCCCTCGCGGCGTTTTTGGGACAAAGTGCCACCGTTCTGGCGTATGAACATGACCAGGTTCCCAGCCAGACGATCCGGCATTTCCACGGCATCCATGATGCGGCGGATGGCCTCGTCGTGACGGCGCAGGTAGTCAATCTCGCGCGGGAGGTCTTGCTCGACCGTGCGTTTGACGCAGGCGTAGAGGAACTCCGCTTCTTCGGTGCAGTCGAAATAGCGATATAAATCGGCCGTGTCGTTGAGCACCTCGACATTGCGCGAGAGCGTAGGTCTCCACTCAATGAAGGGCATCAGCGGGCCGGAATGACCCTGCAAGGTGGATCGATAATCATCGATGCGGTCGAGCATCACGGAGGAGACCGGAAACACCATTCCCGGCGGCGTGAACCTTCTTTCCGCGAGGACGTGGTGGATCAGGCAGCGGTGCATGCGTCCATTGCCGTCCTGGAACGGGTGGACGTAAACAAAACCGAAAGCCGTCGCGGTTGCTTTGAGCACCGGATCTAGCAAATCTTCGCGCATGCGATCGTTCGCTTCCAGCAAGCCGCTCATAAGGTCGGACAGATCGCCACGCCGGGCCCCGATGAATTCCGGGAGCGGATCGCCATGGTGATCCCGTTCTCCCAAGAAGACACCGTCGGTGCGCAGACCCGCCTGCACAAACCGTGTGTCCTCGATGAGAACGCGCTGAAGCCGGATGATTTCGTCGAGGGTAAGCCGGTTCTTGCCGGCTTGCAGGATTGCGCGGCCCCATCGCTCCAGCCGGTTGCGCGGGGGTCGTTCGCCCTCGATCTCGAAGCTGGCCCGGCTGTCGGCGAGCAACATGAAGCTGGCGGCGCGCGCAAGCAGATGGGCGCCCGTGCGGCCCACGGTTTCCCGTGCCTTGGCGGCAAGATCTAGCTCAATGAATTCCGAGAGAGCCTTGGTGCGCCGGATGATAGGGCAGAACCGGCCGGTGCCCAGAAGATTGTCGCGCACATGGTGGCGCCTGGAAGGGCGGGGCTTGCCCGTGAAATACGCCTTCGGATCGAGAAGGTCGATGGCCACGGCGCGCGGCGCGTCATCAACGTCAAGAGTGCGGCCGGTCATGGTTTCGTACAAAAACCAGAGGCGGCGGACCGGAATGCTTGTGGGCGCGGCTTTGACTATGGCCGCAATCTCGGCCTCGGGTGCGGCCGCGAAGATCCGCCTGAGAATCAAGAGGTCAATGTCTTCGTGGCGGATCGCAAAGGTCAGATGATCGGCAAGGGTTTCGCCGGGCCAATAGCGCTTGTCGAAGACGATCCAGGCCCCCTCGCCGCGGCGGCTGCGGCTGATATGCTGTTCCGAAACACAACTCGGCCGCCGCACCGGCGCCGCGATGGAAAGCGCATGCACAAGGGCCGACCAGCCAGCCAGTCTGCTGCCTTCGGGAACGGTCCGTTCCTGGAAAACCTTTGTTTGTGCCGGTTCAAGCTTCATACGTCGAAAAACCCTTACTCTCGTCGAAAAAGCATGCCTTGACGGCAGCATCGCCGAAAACAAATGTATCACGATCCTGCGTCGAAATCCATTGATCCGCGTCGAAAATCACAGATAAACAGACCTTGTCGTCGAAATACGTTGCATCGGAGAGGCTCTCGGAGTTTGCGGCTGAGGGTGTGGCAGGCAGGTGCTCGCAGGTCAGTCGATCTGGCCGTCGCGGGATGGGGTCATCGCCTGGGCCGAAGCGGGATCAGGTGTCCCGCAAGCTGTTAGCTCCGAAGCGAGGCCGGAGGTTGAAGATTGGTGCGGGCGGAAGGAGCGTGATGGTTACAAAAACGGTTACAGTCCGCAGAATCAAGAGGCCTGGATTTTGATCCTTGGACAACTTAACTCAATTGTTTTAAATGTGGTGCGGCCGAGAGGACTTGAACCTCCACGAGCTTGCGCCCGCTAGCACCTCAAGCTAGTGCGTCTGCCAATTCCGCCACGACCGCACATCTTAAAATCCAACCGTTAGCAGATCCGTTGGAAGTGTGACTACACCCTACAAAAACGAGGTACAAACTCGCGATTCAAAACTACTTCTTCTGCGGCTGAGAGGCCGGAGATGGCGCCGGCTCCACCGGCACGGGGATCGTCTGTGGCGCGTTCTGCTGACCGTTCTCCTGCCCACCCTGCACGGTGATCGGCACCGTGCCTCCCGGCTGCACGGGCGCCTTCGATTGCGCCGGGGCAGTTTGTCCCGCGGCCGGGATGGCCTTCTTGAGCAGATCCGGTGTCGCGCTTGCTCCACTGCGGGTCGCCATGATCGAAAGCGTCACTGAAGTCAGCATGAACAGCACCGCCGAGATCGTGGTGGCCTTCGAAAGCATAGTGGCCGATCCGCGGGGCCCGAAAACGGTTTGCGACCCCATGCCGCCAAACGCCCCGGCCAAGTCGGCGGCCTTGCCGCTTTGCAGCAACACCACGACTGCCAGGAACACACACACAATGACATGAAGAACAGTGATTAGAATGAGCATACGTCTACCCGAGGGCTCCCATCATGTTACCACGCCCCCTATTTATACGCCGGAATCCCCGTTACCCGCTCGCCGATCACCAGGGCGTGAATATGATCCGTCCCCTCGTAGGTCTTCACCGTCTCCAGATTGCACATATGCCGCATGATCGGATATTCGTCCATGATCCCGTTGGCCCCCAGCAAATCGCGCGATTGGCGCGCGCAATCGAGCGCTATCGCCACATTGTTGCGCTTGAGCATCGAAACGTGCGCCGCCTCGGCCTGTCCCCGATCCTTGAGCTTGCCGACCTGCAGCGCGAGCAGCTGCGCTTTGGTGATCTCCGTGATCATGTCCGCCAGCTTGGCCTGCACCAGTTGGTGCGAAGCGATCGGCCGCCCGTCGAACTGCTTGCGCGACACGGAATACGCCCGCGCGGTCTCATAACAATCCATGGCCGCTCCGATCACGCCCCACCCAATCCCATAGCGGGCCTGCGTCAGACAACTGAGGGGGGCTTTTAGCCCCTTTGCTTCTGGCAACATGGCGGTCGCTGGTAGTCGGCAATCGTCCAGCTTCAGGCTCGCGGTCACCGACGCCCGCATCGACAGCTTCCCGTGTATTTCCGACGCCGTAAATCCATGTGTTCCGCGCTCGACCAGGAAACCGCGGATGCCGTCCTCGGCGCGCGCCCAGACCACGGCCACGTCCGCTACGGAGCCGTTGGTGATCCACGTTTTCTCACCCGAGAGGACCCAATCGCCGCCATCGCGCCTGGCACGACTCAGCATCCCCGCCGGATTCGATCCGAATCCCGGCTCGGTCAGCCCGAAGCAGCCGATCGCGGCTCCGGATTGCAATCGAGGCAGCCAGCGCTGCTTCTGCTCTTCGCTGCCGAACGTCAGGATGGGATACATCACCAGCGCGCCCTGGACGCTTACGAAGCTGCGCAGGCCGGAATCGCCGCGCTCCAGCTCCTGCATGATCAGTCCATATTCCACGTTGCTCATGCCGGCGCAGCCGTAGCCTTCCAGATTGGCGCCCAGGAATCCGAGGCTCGCCATCTCGGGGATCAACTCTTTGGGAAACCGGGCATCGCGAAAACAATCGCGGATCAGCGGAATCACCCGTTCATCGACGAAGCGCCGCGCGGTTTCGCGGACCAGCAATTCCTGCTCGCTGAAGAGAGAATCGATCCGCAAATAGTCGACGCCGGGGAAACGGGCCATAGCAGGCTAATCTTACCAAGGGCAAAAAGGGGACAACTCCTACAGTTCCGTACACCATGGGCTCTCCGGAGATCAGGAGTTGTCCCCTTTTACTTACGAGCGTGTTCACGGTTACATACGAGAATACTCGCGACGCCGCGAAAGGTTACGCGTCACAAAACGTAATTGCTACCCGTACTTGCTAACATGGACCGACAAGCATGATCTGGGCCCTGCCGCTATTCTGGCTGGCCTGCGCGACGGCAGGATATGTCTATGGCCTGCAACGGGGCATCCCCTCTTCCGTGGTGCTGGCCGCTCTTCCGGCGTTTCTGCTGGAAGCGACGCTGTTCCTGACCCTGGGGATCGAAACCTGGCGGAAGAAGCTTGAGAAACTGCGGCCCGCGGGTGTGGCCGCGCTCCTGGTTTTAGCCGCGATCGCCCCCTACTGCGCCGCGTCGCTGGCGTTCGGATCGTTCCGGTGGCAGGCGCTGGCCGGGATTGCGCTGCTATCCGGACTGGTGTCGTTCTGGTACGTCGTGCTCCCGCAAAAGGCCGCCGTGGACCTGCTGCTGCTCGCGCTGATGGCGGCCGTGGTTCTCGCCAAGGTGTTCGCGACGCTGTACGTCCGTCCAGACCCTCGTTTGCCGCTTGAGGCTCTGGGGCAAGCCATGTGGATCCGTACCGGAGCCTTCGCGCTCCTGAGCGTCCGCCGGGTGCAAGGAGTCGGCTTTGGATTCTGGCCCTCGCTTCGCGAATGGAAGATCGGCGCACTCTTCTTCGTGCTCATGCTGCCGGTAGTGGCGGCGCTGGCCTGGGGGATCGGATGGGGTAAGTTCCACGCGCCGACGACGTCCTGGATCAAGACCCCGGTGATCGCCGTGTTCTATTTTTTCGGCGGGATGTGGATCCTGTCGCTGGGCGAGGAGTTCTTCTTCCGCGGATTGCTCCAGCAGTGGATGACCGGCTGGCTGCGCAACGCATGGGCGGGATTAATCGTCACCTCGCTCCTATTTGGCGCCGTGCACCTGCCCTACCGGTCGTTCCCCAACTGGCGTTTCGCGCTGCTGGCAGCCGTGGCCGGCGTTTTCTACGGCCTGGCGTTCCGGCAAGCCAGCAGTATCCGCGCTTCGATGGTGACCCACGCCCTCACGGTCACCACTTTGCGGATCTTCTTCTCTTAGGAAGTAAGTAAGACCGTCCCCTGCCCCTGCAGTTCGATCGCGTCCGTGTCCGCGTACCAGACTTCGCCGGCCCGAGCCGGCTGGCCGTCGATTTCCAGGTTTCCTTCGAGAAGTACGATCATGCTGGCATTACAGGACACCTTGCCGTCCACTCGAAGTTTTTTCGTGGTGAAAAACGGACAGGAAACCAGCACCCTTTCGCGAGCGGTCTGCCGGGCGGCATGCGGTCCGAGTCGGCTCACGGGAATACCCGCGTCCAGATGCAGTTCCCGCGGGCGGCCGTAGTCGAACAGCCGGTACGTCACATCCGACCATTGCTGGATTTCGCACAGCGTCAACCCCGCGCCGATCGCGTGAACCGTACCCGCCGGGATGAAGAACGTGTCGCCCGGGCGCGCTTCGAACCATTCGAGAAGATCTTCGATTTCGCCCGAAAGCGCCGATTCGCGAAGCCTCTGCCTCGTGATGGGTTCGCGGAAACCCGCGGCGATTTTCGCGCCGGGCTCGGCCGCCAGGATATGCCACATCTCGGTCTTGCCTTCGGGATGCACTTGCACCGATAACGGTTCCGTGGTGAACAGGAACTTGATCAGAAGCGGCAGGTTGGGCACGCCCTCAAACCACACTTCGCCGGTCTTCTCACCCGTGTTCGGATACCAGGGCTCCAATTGCGTGGAACCCCACACCTTGGGCACAAAGCGCGGAGTCAGCCGCGTCAACATTTATACGCGAGCTTTAATGAATCGCTCGATACGATCCAACCCGCGCTCCAGCTCCTTCATCGACGTCGCATAAGAGAGGCGAATATGATCCGCAGTCCCGAACGCTTCCCCGGGAACCACGGCTACATGCTCTTCGGCCAGCAGCTTTTCGGAAAAGCCCATCGAGTCCGTAATGCCGTTCTTGAACGCCGCGCTGACGTTCGGATACGCGTAGAACGCACCGCGAGGCTCCTGCGCCTTCACGCCCGGCATCTTGCGCAACCGGCCGATCACGTAATCCCGGCGCCGGCGATACTCGGCCAGCATGATGCCGACCGATTCCTGCGGTCCGCGCAGCGCTTCGATCGCAGCCTTCTGCGTAATGGAGGTCGGATTCGACGTGGTGTGGCTCTGCAGCTTGTTGATCCCCGCGACCAGTGGCGCGGGAGCCAGGACGAAGCCCATGCGCCAGCCGGTCATCGCGTAGGTCTTCGAGAGCGACCCGGCCACCACCACCGTATCCTTGGCATCCGGCAGCGAAGCCAGCGAGAACGGCTCGCTGTCGTAGAGGAACCGCTCGTAGCACTCGTCGGTCATGACCCAGATGCCGCGATCCTTGGCGATCCGGAAAATCTTCTCCATCTCCGCCCGGTCGTACACCGCACCGCTGGGATTGCAGGGCGAATTGAGCATGATCATCTTCGTCTTGGGCGTCAGATGACGTTCCACCTGCGCGGCGGAAAGAACGAAGCCTTCCTGCTCGTCGGTATCCACGAAGACGCACTTGCCCGCCGCGAAGTGGACCACGTCCTTGTAAGTCACCCAATACGGAACCGGGATGATCACTTCATCGCCCGGATCGACCAGCGCCTGCACCAGATTGAAGATCGCGTGCTTGCCGCCGATGGTCCCGATGCACTCCTTCGGGGAATAGGACGTTCCGTAGGTGCGCTTGTGATAGTCGCAGATGGTCTGCTTGAGTTCCACCGTGCCGCTGACCGGCGTGTACTTGGTGAAGTTTTGCCGCAGCGCTTCGATGGCCGCGTTCTTGATGTTGTCGGGCGTCGGGAAATCCGGCTCGCCCGCGCTGAAGTCCACGACGTCCACGCCCTCACGGCGCTGACGGTCCGCCTCCGCGGCCACCTTCATGGTGGACGACTCGCTGATCCACGAAATTCTTTCCGCTAATTCCTGCACTGTTGGCATCCTTTACTCCTCACTCTCGTTGGAGGACTGCCTCCGATTTCGACGAACGAATCCAGCCCGGTCCGGACCAGCGCGCCGAAATCGGCTGGCTGTCCCCTTATTTCGTAGCTGCAATTCTCTTCTTCAGCCGCTGCTCCACCAGAGGCGGCACGACGTCGCTCACGTTCCCGCCCAGCGCGGCGACTTCCTTCACCAGGTGCGAGCTGATGAACGAATATTCCTCGCCGGCCATCAGGAACACGGTCTCGATCTCCGGCTTCAGCCGCCGGTTCATCAGCGCCATCTCCCATTCCAACTCATAATCGGAGACGGCCCGCATACCCCGCACGATCATGGTCGCCCCGCGCGAGGCCGCAAAATCCACCAGCAATCCCTCGAACGCCGCGATCTCCACGTTCGGGTACGGCTTCACCACCTCCGCGATCATTTCCAGGCGCTCTTCCACGGTGAATAATGGATGCTTGGCCTGGTTGCGAAGCACCGCGACAATCAAGCTTCCCGCGATGCGGCTGCCCCGGGCGATTAAATCCAGGTGCCCATTGGTGATGGGGTCAAACGACCCGGGATAGATAGCGACAATGCTCGATGGCAAAAATCAATTTTATCGTACTCACGCTACCTGGTCCATGGCCAGGAATTCCTTAATGTGCGGATGTGGCGATTTGTCCAGCTCCGCGACGGGCCCGAAGTAGATCGCCCGTCCTTCAAACAGCACCACCACCTTGTCCGCCACCCGGCGCATCAGATCCAGATCGTGGGTTACGACGACCGCCGTCAGCCGGAGCTGATTCTTCAGCCGCAACATCAGGCCGATCAAGTGGTCGCTCATGATCGGATCCACCATGGTGGTGGGCTCGTCGTAAAGGATGCATTCGGGTTGTGCGGCCAGCGCCCGCGCGATTGCGACAGCACGCTTGTGCCCCGTGGATAGGTCGGTCGGGTAGACGTCGACGGTGTCGCCCAGGTCCACCAGGTTCAGCAGGCCCCGAACCACATCTTCTTTGTTTTGCTCGTTGTAATCGTCGCGCGTCTCGAGCGAAAACAGAATGTTTTCTCCCACGGTGAGCGAATCGAACAGCGCTCCCGACTGGAACACCATGGTGACTTTCTTGCGGATGCGCCTGAGATCCGCTTCGCCCATCTCCGTGATGTCGGCATAGGACACGTACACGCGGCCTTTATCCGGCTTCAGGAATCCCATGATGTGCGCCAGGCTCACCGACTTACCGACTCCGCTGCGCCCGATAATGGCCAGCGTCTCGCCGGCATCGACATGAAAACTCACGTCGACTAAAACCGGCTTGTCGAACGTCTTATAAACGTCGACGAACTCGATGTAATGGGATGAGGTCTCGCTCATCGCGCCCCCAGCAGTTGTTCTGGAGTGTTGATGTTACGGAAGACAGACGGGTCTGGCGCAGGCCATTTTTTGGCCTGGATCGTGGAGACGAAGTCATGCATTTTGAGGAGCTTGGAGTGAATCGCGGATTCGATAGCGGGCAGCAGCCGGACATGATAGACGGCGCACAGCGGCTCGAGACCGCCGGGCGTCTGAGGCACCAAGGCGTCGGCGCCGGACGCTTCAGCGGCCTCCAGCAATTCTGCCAGGAGCTCACTGGTGACCGCAGGCATATCGCAGGCGACGAGAACATTCCACTCCGCGGTTGTGGCGCTCAGAGCGGCGTGCAGGCCCCCCAAAGGCCCGCAGCCCTCCATTTTGTCGGAAATGACGGGAAAACCGAGACTTCCATAACGCTCCGGCGACCCGATCAAAGTGACATTGCCGGCCGCGTTGTAAACCTCACGGGCAACCGATTCCATCAATGTGGACCCTTTCCACGGCAACAGCGCCTTATCCTGGCCCATGCGGGAGCTTCGGCCTCCGGCCAGAACAAACCCGGCCCTGCTGGCCGGCCCGCGGCTTGGCATGAAGCGCCTGCGGCTAGGCATGAAGCGCCTGCGGCTAGACATGAGATGATAGTAGCAATCGCAGCCAGCATGTTGACAAACAAAAAGGTGTATATTTGTTTCATATCGGCACTTGCTATGCTGGCCGCCTCCCCCCACAAGCTGGCCGCTGCGGATTCTGCTACGCAGAAGGCTTCTTCTTCTCAAAAAGCTTTGATTGTCCGCGCCGACCGCCGCACCGGCAAGCTGGTGCGCAGTGTAGTCCCGGTGAAGAGTCCCGCCAGTAACGCGCTGGCGGTCCGCCAGGAGCCCTCGATCAACATTTCCGAAATGGTAGAGAAAGCGGCGCGCGACAATCATGTCGATCCGCTGCTGGTGCATTCCATCATCCAGGTGGAGAGCAACTATAACCCTTACGCCGTTTCGGCCCAAGGCGCCGAGGGCCTGATGCAGCTGATGCCGCTCACCGCGCGTGACCTGGGCGTGAGCAACAGTTTCGACCCGCGCCAGAACATCGAGGCCGGAGTACGCTATCTTAAGTATTTACAGGACCTGTACAAGGATGATCGCCTGGCACTGGCGGCCTATAACGCCGGGCCGGGCGCTGTGCAGAAATACAAATGGATTCCGCCGTATCCTGAAACTCAGAATTACGTAAATAGGGTCGGCGAGCAGTACGGAGCAGCGAAAAAGGCAGCCGCGCAACACTTGGCGGAGCCTGCCGCTCCGCCAGTTGGGGTGATGGAGGAAACACACCCGAAACTGGAGCCGTTTGTCGATGCCGAAGGCAGGTTGCATCTCGGGACCACGCAGCAGTAACCGGCTGCGCGCGATCCTTTTAATCGTTCTGGCGGTCGCGCCGGTAGTGTGCGTCGGCCAAGGCGCGAACCGAGTCACCGCCGTCCGCTTCTGGTCAGCGGGCGATACCACGCGCGTGGCCGTTGAAGTCTCCGGCGATTTCAAATACAAATACGATAGCCTGGACACTCCTCCGCGTCTGTTCTTCGACGTGCAAGACTCGCGCCCGGCAATGGTGCACAAGACTATCGCCGTAGGCGATCGCCTGCTCAAGCAAATCCGCATCGCCGAAACCCAGCCGGGAACTACGCGGATCGTGCTGGATCTGGAGCAGGGCGTCGATTTCACGGCCTCGCGACTGTCGAATCCCGAGCGGCTCATGGTAGAGCTCCACGCCAAGGGTGCGAAGACTACGACTACGTCTGAGACCACGACCACGACCACGGTTACGACCACGGCCACGACTACGGCCGCGCCCACACCTGAGGAACCGGTCGAGACGGTGCAAGCTCCGCAGGTTCCAGCAGAGCCCCGCATTGTCGCGAAAACTCTGCCCACGCCAGCCATGCTCACCCCCGTCAGCCGGACGTCCGCAGCCCAGCCGGCGGCGGCGCCTTCCCGAAAATCTGCCGGGCCGGATCCGAAGCCGGCGACGCGCAATGCCAATGGGGAACGGTCCCTGACTCGTGCATTGGGTCTAAAGCTGGAACGCGTGGTGATCGATCCGGGTCACGGCGGTCACGATGCCGGCACACACGGGCCGTCCGGCCTGACCGAAAAAGATCTGGTCCTGGACATCTCGCAGCGGCTGGCAGCCCTGCTTCAGGACCGGCTCGGCAGCGAGGTGATACTGACCCGCAACGACGATACGTACGTTTCTCTTGAGGGCCGGACCAAGATCGCCAACGATGCCAAGGCGGATCTGTTCCTGTCGATCCACGCCAACTCTTCGCCGGTGAAATCGGTGACCGGCGTGGAAACGTACTATTTGAACTTCACCACGTCCCGCAGCGCGCTGGACCTGGCGGCGCGCGAGAACGCACCGTCGGAGAGTTCCATCTTCGACTTGAAGGACACGCTGGAGAAAATCGCTCTGAAGGATAAGATCGACGAGTCGCGTGAATTCGCCTCGCGCCTGCAAACGTCGCTCTATACGCTGACCAAGGCCAGCGCGTCCACCAAGAACCGGGGCATCAAGAAAGCGCCCTTCGTGGTGCTGATCGGCGCGCAGATGCCGAGCGTGCTGGCCGAGATCGGATTTCTGACCAACGCCAGGGACGAAGAGCTGATGCACAAGACCGAGCACCGCCAGAAGATCGCCGAGGCGCTATATAAAGGTATCGCCGCTTACGCGGAATCGCTGAGCCAGCTTCAGGTCGCGAAACGTGAGTAGGGTTTAGGCCGCCGTCGCGCGGCGCACGATGTCCTCGGCGCGGTACCAGTTTTCATCGTCCGTGCCTTCGGGCTTTCCGGCCAGCTCCCATCGCAGTTCGGCGATCTCTCGCACGCGGTTCGGCTGAGCCTGGATCGACTCCGGAAACTGTGAGAAACTCAGCAGTTGCTGGGCGAGCATATCCCGCCGATGATTGTAGTTCACGCGCGCCTTCTCCAGTTCCAGGAGGGCTGCGTCGATCGCTTGCCAGTCGGGATTCGAGGCCGCCATCAAAGCCCGGGCTTGCCGGGTCTTCCGGGCAAACTCAGCAAAGGCGTTTCGGTAATCGGAAAACAATTCTCGCGTAAGACCCATGCTCATTAGACGCAATGACAAGCCAAAAGGTTCGACATCCCGCGGCTGTCTTTCGGATATTCGTGTGTCGATACTGTTTCAGCTAGTTACGCCGCAGAACGCCCACACCGATCTGGCCGTGAAGACCTTGATCCGGCCGCGCTACGTCGCCTCCGCCGAACCAGACGCGGATGGTCCCGTCGGGCAGCGGCTCCACACTCGGGTCGCACACGACCTGGCTATCCCATGGATTCGATCCGGATATGAGAAAGTTTGGGAGACGTTCCCATCGGACGCCGTCGATAGAACGAGCCAAACCCAGACGACGCTGTTCCTTCTTATCGCGGCCGGTGTAGAGCATCCACCACTGGCCGCCCGAGGTCCATACCGCGGGCTCACCCAGACCGTTTTCATCGAACGATCCGAGCGCGCCGGGCTCGAGAATCGGATTGGCACGCAGCTTTTCCCAAATGACGCCGTCGGTGGAACGCGCGATGCCCAGGCTCTGGCGACGCGCGCGATCCTGACCCAAATAAAACATATAAAATCCGTTACGCGTATGTATTACATATGGATCGGCGACGGCCTGTTCATCGAAACTCCCGCGCGGCCCCAGCGGGACAACCGCTTCGCCCTGCCGGGTCCAATTTTTCGCGTCGCGCGAACGGGCAAGGGCGATGCGCAACGGATAGCCAACTTCGTACCAGTAAAGAATCTCGTCGCCGACAACCAGTGCCGACCCGTTTGCCGCGATATACGATCCTTCCGAGGCTTGGGGAGAAAGCACGCGGCCGCGTTTGGTCCAGGCCAGTCCGTCCGGTGAAGTCGCGGCGGCGGTGTTCCACGTCTTCCCGTCGAATTCGGAATAGAAGTTCCAGTAAGCACCTTGGAATCGAACTACCGAGGGGTTCAGCACATCGGACGAATCGCCGCGCGGGATGACCGGCTCCGGACTCGCCTCCCATATGAACGGCGCGCGAGGGCCACCGGCTTCAGCGACCGGCAAAGTGAAATCGGCGTAGCGGCCGCAGCCCGTGAGCAGTAATACCGCGAGCCACAGAATATGGAGAATATGGGGACAGCCTGCATGTTTCCTGGTTTTTCGTTCGGAGAAATATGGAAACATGCAGGCTGTCCCCACTAGAGCGGCACGCGAATGGCCAGCTTGGACCCCCGGCCCGGTCCGGATTCAAGCGACAGGCCGCCCTCCAGCGCCTTCACGCGGCGCTTGATGCTGGTCGGACCCAGGCGCAGCAGCTCTAATTCTTCCAGCGAAAACGAGCCGGTAAAGGGGAATCCCTCGCCATTGTCTTCCACCGAGATCTGCAAACTGTGATCGACGCGCTCCGCCGAAATCGCCGCGCGGGTCGCGCCGGAATGTTTCAGGATGTTGTTCAGCGCCTCGCGGACGATCTGCAGCACTTCGAGCGAAACCTGGGTATCGGCCGGGTCGTGCAGGTCGCCGCCCGAGAACGTGGTCGCGATGCCCGAGTCGCGCTGGAACAGCTCGGCCATGCGGCTGAGCGAGGCAGCCAGACCCATGCCCTCATCCGCCGGGCGCATGCTGCGGACAAAGCTGCGGAGATCGGCCACCTGCGACTGGCACAGCTCCTGCAACTGGTGGAGCTCGCGGGTGCCGGCTCCAATATCGCGCAACAGCAGCTTGCGGATCACCTCCAGGCGCATTTGAAAACTGATGAAGCTTTGCAGCGGGCCGTCGTGAAAATCGGCGGCGATGCGCTGGCGCTCGGCTTCCCGCGCAAGCTGCGATTGTGACCGGATCATCACGTTGTGGCGCAGCGTAGTGGACATGCGTTCTTCGAGATACCGCTTATAGAGGCCCACGGCCGCAGCCGCGCAGCCCGTGGCGACCACCGTCCACACCAGGTTCCCGTTGCGGCCAGGGGGAAGAATGAGCGCGATGAAAAGCACCGCCGCGAACGTGATCGCGGCACGCACCAGATCGTGCAACAGCACGGTGGATCCGAGTAAATAACCGCAGGCCAGAGCCGGCTGCCAATCGCCAGGGGCCTGCCAGGCCCAAATGGCGAAGTTGGTCGCGTCCGCGACGATCGCGGTGGCCGCGCGGATAGGAGTTTCGTAGCGCACGGCGAACACGGCGCCTATCGAGTACACGGTATAGGCGGCGACCAGCGCCGTCACCCAATTCTGCTCGAATCCCGCGGTTCGAATGTAAGCAATGGCGCATGCCGCGGCCAGCACCAGGCGTGCAATGCGGAGAGCGAGCCGCCCATGATAGGGAACCATCTAGGCTTACACCATCCTGGCTTCCGTCATCTTAACGACGATAAAGATACAGATGATGGCTGCGGCCTTCGCCGTCGTCATCGATGCTCACGCTCTGGACCGGCGCCCACGCGGCGAATTGAAAATCGTGCGCCACGATGCGCGCGCCCTTCTTGAGCTGCTTCTCGAGAATCGGCGTCACCAGCTCATTCCCCACCGGCAGCAAGTACACGGTGAGCAAATCCGCGGACGAGTAATCCTGCTGGAGAAGATCGCCGTGAATCACGCGCGCGGTGGACTCGTACTTCTGCGCCGCCATAATCACGATGCGGCCGTCGCCCGAGCCCAGGTCGAACATTTTCTCGCCGGCTTTCAAGCCGCCCAACTGCAGCATCCTATCGACGACGATCTGGGGAGTGGGATAGTACGGGGCAAGCTGGTCGTCCTTGGACTGCCCTCGTAACAGGATCAGGCTGGAAATGGAAACAGTCAGGAGAAGGACGGCAAACCTCATCAAGGTTCAATATATACCCGGACGCGATTGCTCGGCTGGCCGTCCACCTCGATATACAGCTCGGCAGGTCCATAGTTGACGATGTTGGGGATCTCGATTTCCACCAGATACATGCCTACGTAGTTCGGGGCGAGAATTGCGCGGATGACCTGCACGGGAGCGCCATCGAGCAGCGCTCGAACCGGCGCGGCCACGGTATGCGGCGTATCCGCCGGAGCCGGCAAACCGGTGGGCCAGGCAGGCTGCACCTGGCCGAGACCAGTGGCCAGGATCTGGATGCGCGCGTGCGAATGTGCGGGGTGCATGACATCCAGCAGCACGCCATTATCGGCATCCAGGAGCAGCGGCGCGCCATCGCTCGGATCCAGCTGGATTGCCGGTGCGGCTGAAACCAGCGGCACCGGCGGAAGCGTGCGCGCTCCGCCAGGCCCGTCGATGGCCAACGCCACCGAATCGCCGCGCATTTCAAACGGAATCTGAAGCTGCGAGCCGGTGTCGGTCGCGAGCAGCACCGGAACCGGCAGTCCGCCGGCATTCGCGGAACTCACGCGAGCGCCCTCGATGCTGAATAAGGTACCGGGAGCGGCCGCACGTGCGATCAGGCCCGCGGAGTCTATCAATCGGGGATCGCCGGCGCGGTGCGGCGCCATGGTTTGATACAGGCCGTAGCCGTCCAGCGCCACCCACAACTGAATCGCGCCGGAGTCGAGCTTCACGTCGGTCGCTGGTGTATTCAGCAAGCCCGCCAGCGCCGTCCAGGAAGGAGTCGCGACGCTTAAGACGGTGAGATTCGTGCGGACCAGGAAGACGCCCTGATCGGTGGCGACGTAGATCGCGTTCCCCGTGAGATCGGCGGTAACGCCATGGACCGTGACATCCGGAAGATTCGCGGAAATATCGTCCCAGGACAAGCCGCCGTCGATGGTGTGGAGCACGCGTGGCGGGATTCCCTCGGGTCCATGGGTGTGCGAGGCGAGCACTGCAAGAGCGATACGCGGATCGTCGGGATCCACCCAGAACGCCGTCACGGCCCCACTCTGGCCGATGCGTCTCTCGGGCTGCCAGTTGATTCCACTATCCGCGGAGACAATGATGCGGCCGTCCGCCATCCCGGTATAGATGTAGGTTTGGAGGATAGTAACCGCGGTGACGGCGGTGCCACGGGCTTGGCCCAACAGTTGGCGATACACCAGTTCCCCGGCGGCTTCGGCGTTGGACGCAGGTCGCCAAGCTTCACGTTCCCCCGGCTGCCATTCGACGACGAGTGCGCCAGGGAGCTCGACCTGGGTGCCCTGGACGCCTTGGGGAAGGCTGCGGATGCGAGCCGCGGGAAGATTCGGAAGGTTTTCATTCAGGCTGCTCCAGGAACGGCCGCCATCCAGGGAACGAAAGATTCCGGCCGAGCCGGCCACCACGATTTCGTCCTCATTGGTGGGGGAAACCGCCAGATCGCTAAGGTTGTCCCCGACAATGGACAGCCCCTGGAACGCCGTCAGATTGTTCCAGTTCTTGCCGCTGTCATCGGAGCTGTACACGAAGCGTCCTAAGGCATACACCCGGGGACTTGGGCTTGCGGGATTGCGAACTTTCGCGCCATTTTCGGGCAAGCCTGGTGCCCAGCCCTCTGGGGCAGGCGGCGCGACGGTGTCGGCCGGGCCTGCGATCCAATTATCGAAGTCAGTGGTTTCAAATACCTTACCGGAGGAGGTCCGAATGAGGAGTTGGTCGCCCGCCGGGGAATACCAAGCCCGGTCCACAGGCCCTGTTGCCAGGCCGGCCAGATCCAGGTCCATGGCGGCATTGCCCACACGTCTCCAATCGGGAGCCTGCCCGGTACCTTGCCCGGCAGCCGACGCTGCCAGAACAAGCCCGATGAGCCCGAGTGTGGCTTTGTTACTCATGGAACGAGTCCATTGTACCCTTTACCTATCGGCCGAAACGGCCCGAAACTGCTGATTTCAGTACCCTCAGGAGGACAAAAATCCGTTCGGAGCCGCGCTTGCAAGTGCACTTTTGATGGTAGACTAACTCCATGCCCGAACCTGGTACTCCAGGCGAAGGGTGGGGTTTATTGGTTTTTTGGCCGATGTTTCGGTAAATGATCAGGGTCATGCGATCCACGACGGCAAGGTTGTCGCTTCTGATGGCGATGACATCCGTAGTGTGTCTGGGCCAATTCCTTTCCTCCGACGCGGGCAATTACGCCGCAAAAGTAGTGTCGTTGACCGGACAGGTTTCGATTCTGAAGGATTTCCAGCCTTGGGCGCTTTCCGTGGGCGATAGCATCCAGGTGACGCAAAGGGTCGTAACCGGTGCGGATGGACACGCGGTGCTCCAGGTATCGGACGGAAGCACCATTGAAGTTTATCCCAATTCCACGTTCGTGTTTCGGGAGAATCCCGGCAATTGGCGAGACCTGCTCAACGTGGTGCTGGGGAAAGTTCGGGTGCACATCGAGCATCTGGGTACAATTCCCAATCCGAATCGCGTCGTTACGCCGGTCGCGGTGATTTCGGTGCGCGGCACGACGTTCGACGTCACCGTGAACGACGATGACGAGACCACCACGGTCGAGGTCGAGGACGGCACCGTGGAAGTGCGTCACAATCTGCTGGGCGGAAATACGGCAGTGGTCAACGCGGGCGAAGTTTTTCGGGTGTATCGCAACGAGCCGATCGCGCAGGGGCTGGACAAAGGGAACGCGGTGCGACAGGCATTGCGGATTGTGGTCAACGTAATCGAAATCGTGGGCCGTTCCAGCGGTCCCGGGAAGATCACTCTGCCCGGCGGTGGCGGCACTGGGTCCGTGGGTGACAGCGGTGGAAAGACTCCTCCGGTTACTCCTCCCCCGCCTCCGCCGCCGCCGCCAAGCGCGCTGCCGCTTCGGTAAATCACACACGCAGATCGCAGGCTGAGGGGCCGTGCCACATGCGACACTAGCGTGTAGGCCTATGAAGTCCTTTCTACTGTGCTTCCCGCTGGTTTCCATCTCTTTGTGGGGCCAAGCTGCCCCCAGCGTTCCCGCGCCCTGGGATGTTTCAAAAAGCGTCAGCGACCTGGCCGCGCAGGTGGCGAAGCTGAAGCCCGTGCTGGCAGAACTGACTCCGCAAGCATGGGTCGAGAAGGGCGCTCCAGCGGCTTATGTCGCGCAGTGGCAAGGTGCGCAGCAGGAGTTGGACTATCTGGCTCAGAGCGCTCGCGCTCTGGAGAAGAAGCCGGACAAACTGACGGCGGCTCTGGACTTGTATTTCCGGCTCCAAGCGGTCGAGTGGCGCCTGCAATCGCTGTCGGAGGGCGCGCGCAAGTATCAGAGTCCCGCGGCGGGCGATCAGCTGGCGGAAGCCGTGGGCGTGCACGCCACGAAACGCGATCAACTGCGCCAGTACATCACCGACCTGGCGGCGCAAAACGAGCAGGAGTCGGCCGTGATGGAGCGGGAAACGCAGCGCTGCCGGGACGTGCAGAACACATCGCGTCCGGCGGCCGCGCCGGCCAAGAGAAATACCAGGGCGAAGTAGGAGATCAGAATCGTGAGTGAGATCATCGCCTTCGCGTGCAACATCTGTGGGGAGCCGTCCACCGAAATCTGCGTGTATTGCACCAAGGACACCTGCGAGAACCATCGCTGCTTGAAATGCCTGCGTTGCAGCGACTGCTGCCAGTGCGAGCAAAGACGGACGCAGGACTGACCGAAGCGATTACTTCGCTTTCTTTTTGGCGGCAGCGATCACCACATCGCGATCCCCGCGCGTCCAGGCGGACTGGATCTCGGGCTCGGGCATCCCGGCGACGCGTCCCAGCAGAATGAAGGCCGGCAGAGCATGGCTGAGCGTTTTCCAGCGGGCCATATCGATCAGTGCGTCCAGCGCCCTCGTGCGCAATTGGTCGAGGACCAGCGGATCGCGGCTATCCGTCAGGGTCTGCAGCGCCGAAAGCGCACGGTTGCGGTCCGACCAGGACAGCGAATTCAGCATCTCGATGAACCAGGTGGGCGAAATACGGATCTCCGACGACGGATCCAGCTTGGCCAGGACGCTGAGAGCCACCAGGCTCCGAGTGGCGTTATTTCGCACGCCCGCATCGGCGTCCTTGAGCGCGTATTGGAGATCGTTGACGATATCGACCTTGCGGCGGACGTAGACCAGAACGTATGCGGCCATGGCGCGCTGCGCTTCATCGTCGGAATTCCGCAGCACATCGCGGAGCTGCGCCAAGTACTGGTCGGCGAGTGCGGGAAACATCTCCTGAATCGCTCGCGCGGGACCATCCGCCATCAGGGGATGCCCATGCGTCAGATCCTCGCCGGTGGAACCGCGGCGGGAGGCGGCCTGGGCAGCTTCCAGGAAGCGGTTGTAGGTGCTGACGATCTCGCCGGGCAGAGCCACGGTTCCTTCGGGAGAATCGCGCAGTTCGAAATGCGGCGCGCCGCGCTCTTCGATACCGACGTAGAGGATGGTCTGGCCGTGATCGCAGCATACGGCTTCCAGATGCGATTCGACAACCCCTGGAATCTGGTCTATCTTGGCCTCGGCATCGCCCTTGGAAGCGGGCATCCGGTCTCCTTCCTTGACCCCCAGAGCTTTGCGAATCTGAGATTCGGAGACTTTGCGCAGACCGTAAAAGTCGAGAACGTCGACCTTCAGGTCCTGCGCATAGGCAGCTGTAACGGCGAGAAAGAGACAGACGGGGAGCGTACGACGAAGATACATCTTTGAGAAAACCAGGCGACGCTTACGATCGCGCCTGTTTTTCAGCCAAGGCGCCGACCACCGGAACAACGAAGCGCTCCTTATTGTACGCTTTGTACATTAAGAACAACCAAAGCCCCAATACTCCCAGCGAGAAGACCATCCACAGCAGGATATCGATGAGCCAGCCGATGAAGGGTAGCGCCGCGATGGGGTAGGCAAGCACGGACACGGCCATGCCCATGACGATGGCCGCGATCCACACGAAGATCGACTGGAAGGCGTGGAAACGGATGACCGGGTTGCGGTTGTAAGGCTCCAGAACCAGGAACAGAATGCCGGTGAGGACGCCGAGAAGATAGCACAGCGCCGCGGCGACGTTCTCGTCCATGCCGGCCGAGGCAGGCACGGACGGTGCGGGCGTGTAAACCGGTCCCGGCGGTGGGGGACCAGCAGGGCTCGACGCGGGAGCTCCCGATGGCGCTCCACATTTGGCGCAGAATCTTCCTTGGACTTCAGTCCCGCAACTAGCGCAAAATGCCATGCCTCAACTGTACTGGAAAATCGGCTGGAGTGGAAGACCGTATGGCGGAGAGGGGGAGATTCGAACTCCCGGAACCCGTAAAGGTTCAACGGTTTTCGAGACCGCCGCAATCGACCACTCTGCCACCTCTCCGCGACATCTTATTGTAGCAACCACAGTACGTCCCGGCTTCAGACCGGGCGCGCCGAACCTTCGTACATGAATGTCATCGGTCTCGGTCCGGGCATATAACCGGTTTCCAGGTGCACAATTTCGAATCCCGCGTTCCGAATCAGGCCGTCAATAGGACGATCCAGATGACAGCCTCCGGCGATCCCTTTCCACAGCGGCGTCAAGCGATGCTGCCACTGGCGGATTCCTTCTTCCGGGGCAAGCCCGTGCTCGACAAACAAGAGTTGTCCGCCCGGTTTAAGCACGCGCCGCATTTCTCGCAGCGCGGCTGTCACGTCGGGAATGGAGCATAGCGTCCAAGTTGTCACGACGGTATCGACGCTCGCGTCGCGCATCGGAATCGATTCCGCCGATCCTTCCATGATGTTCGCCATGATTTTCGCCGGGACACTGGACATTTGCCGGGACGCCATGTCGACGAGTTTCGGATGAGGATCGAGGCCAAGGATCTCTCTGGCGTGAGCGGTGTAGAAAGGCAAATTCAGCCCGGATCCGACTCCGATCTCGAGCACGCGCCCGCTGGCAAGTGCGATGACACGCTGCCGATACGGCGCGAGCTGACCGTTCCGCATCGCCAGGTTTATGAGGCGCGGCAGGATGAATCGCTGGTAGAGTCCCATGCCTTGCTGGAATCGCCGCAACTTTGAAACAACACTTAGCGCGGGATCAAATCCCTCTCGATCAGTGTCGCGACAAGCCGTGTCGCTACCGCTTCCGGCGCCTCCGAATCTCCATGCACGATAGCGTCCGGATTTAGCGGCGGCTCGTAGCTGTCCTGAAGACCTGGCACGATCTTCGCAGTCCCTTCCCGGCCCGCCCGGTAGATTCCTTTAGGATCTCTGCTCATGCAGATTTCCAATGGGCACTCGATATAAACTTCCAGAAATCGAGGGATCTGCTCGCGCGCGCGATCGCGATACCTACGCAGATTGGCGGTCGCGTCAAAGATCACCGGCACGCCGTGCCTGGTGAGCAGAACGCCCACATAGACAAGCTGCCGGTAGAAGGTATCTCGCTCCTCCGCGTCATATCGCGGATGAGGAGTGAAAACAGTACGGAACACGTCCGATTCCAAAACGGCCGCGTCCACTCCGCGGGCAGCGAGCGCACTGGTCAGAGCCCTGACGACGGTAGATTTTCCAGAGGCGGGCAGTCCCGTCACCCATATCGCGAATGCCTGCGTCTTATCCGCCACAGTATGCGTTGACCTCTTGGGGATCGAAGGTTTCCCGCTCGAGTACTGTCAGGATGAACGCAAAGAGGCGCTGACGAACCTTGTCCTGAAGCTTGGGATACCAGACCGGGCTCGCCATCACCAGTCCGCGGAACGCGAAATAGGGCGCGGCCACTTTCAGCATTTCCTGGTCCTGGCTCGCACTTAAGTAGCGCTTCCAGAACCGGCGAAAGAGAACCTCGAAGGCACCTTCCAAACGTCCGCTCTGTTGCAGCGAAAAGAAAAAATAGTTCGCGGTCAGGCAGACCACGTCGTCGGCAGGGTCGCCCCACTCGCCTCGCGAACGATCCAGCACGTGAAAGTCAGTTCCCGGTCCGAACAGAATGTTCCAGGGATGGAAATCTCCGTGAACTTGCCGCAGACGATGACTCAGCGGCTTGAGCTTCCAACGCCACTTCACGCAGCGGTGTTCGATTTCTTCCAGCAAGCTCGCGGGAATCAGCGGGTGCGGAGGATACGAATCAGTCAAGCCCATGATGCACTCTCCGTGCCCCACCAGCTCGCGAATGCGCCGCGTATACAGCTCGGGATCGCCGCCCGTGGTCCGGTGGATCTTCACCAGGTAGTCGCAGAGAGCATCGGCGCGAGCTACGTCCAGATCGGAAAGCGTATCCGTAGCGCGAATCCGCTCCAGATCCAGATTGTAGCCTTCGCCCTCGGCGTACTCGGTCAACAGGCAAAATTCATCGGCCTTGCCCAGTGAGATCAGCGGCGCGCCGGATTCGAAGGCTCCTACATCCAGCGAGCGCACATGCCCAGGCAAGGTATTGAAAGCTCTATTGGCCCAAAGCAGACTCTGGGCGCGATCCGACATGTGCTCATGCCCGAACGGACTCGGGCTCATGGTGTGAAACACCACACTGCCGCTGTTTTTACCAGCGATCTGGTACTCGATCCGGACCGGCTTGCCGTAGCCGTAAGTCTTGATCGATTCCGTACCGGCGTTCTCTCCCAGCGGGACCATGCGGATTACGGAGACGGGAGCCTTAAATACCTCGGAGAGATACCGCTCCATCATTTGCTGGCCGAGTTCCGCCATACCTTAGATTGTCCGCGAACTGCGGAGACGCATCATTCAGCCTTGCGGACCAGTTCGACGTCGATGGTGATGTCCACATCGTCGCCCACCACAAATCCGCCGCTCTCGAGCACCGCATTCCAGGTGAGCCCGAAGTCTTTACGCGCGATCCGCGTCGTGGCGCTCGCACCGCGCCGCAGGAGTCCGTCGGGATCCTTAATTTCCGGCGTAATGGATTCCACGTGGAGGGTTACTTCACGGGTGACGTCGCGGATAGTCAGGTCGCCGATGACCTCGCAGCAGTCCTCTCCGGCGGAAACGATCCTGGTGGAACGGAAGGTGATCTTCGGGTATCTGGCCACGTCCAGGAAATCACGACTTTTGAGGTGGCTGTCGCGTTGGGGTTCGCGGGTATTGACGGTCGCCGAGTCGATGGTCGCTTCGACGTGCGAGGCGGCCAGGTTCGAAGGATCGAACTCGGCCGAGCCCGTGATATGGCTGAACTCGCCCTTTACGTTGGAGATCATCATGTGCCGGACTTTAAAATGCGCTCCGGTATGCTGGGAATCGATCTGATAAGTGGCCATGCGGGAAGGTAGGATGATCCGGCTACTTTACGGTGTTGCGGCCGGTGGTCCGCTCGCTCTGTTTCTTGGCGGCCGTATTCGGCTGAGCCAAGTCGCGCATAAGGCCAAATGCCTTGGAAGACTGGGTACTCTCGGCCGTGACGACGCTCTTGACCAGATGCCAGGGAACCATCAGCTCCAGCCCTGGAACATTCACCGGAGAAATCCAGATGCCCGCGCCATGATTCGCTTCCGCAAGCCTGCCCGTCAAGGCAAAGCCTCCGGCCGCTTCCGCGGAGCGGATATATTCCTCCAGATCGTTCTGGGGAGGAACAAAGATGGAAGCTTCCGTGAAGAGTTGAATCATTCCCGAGGATTTCAAGAACTCGGGAGCCACCCAGATAAGGACATGCCGTCGCGGTTCGTTCATGGACGCTCCTCCAGAGCACCAGCGTAGCGAACTCGGCGGCGCGACATGCTTTTAGTTTAGGCGGCGTGGTGGAATGTCGCCGGGCCGTCGTGCGCTTCCGCTTCTGTCGCGGACTGGCACTGCAGGCACATGCGCGCCCAGGGTAGCGCGTCCAAACGCTTCGCCGGGATCTGCTCGTCGCAGCGTTCACATCGGCCGTAGCTGCCCTCCTCGATCCGAGCCAGCGCGGAACGAATGTCGTGAATCGAACGCGCCTGCTGATTCAGAGTCTCGACCGCCATGTCCCGATCGGCGTTCGACCGGACTTGATCGAGCGGATCCGCCGCCGGTTGGATCTCCAGACCTTCCCGGCCTCCGGCGAGCTTGAGCAAGTCTTCAAGCTTGGACCCCAGGGCCGCCTTCCGCTGCCTGATTCCGGTATCGATGCGAGTAATGTTCGTATTCATGTTCAACTCCAATCGGTGAGGCTGCGGCATTTAAAGCACGTGATCCGCCAAACCAGCAAGACCTTCCGCCCGTGCGTTTTAGGGCGGTACCGAGTATGGCTAGCGAACCGACTGGGGCAAAAGGCGCAAGAAACCCGATCGACGGCACATCTGAACGACTTAGAATGGCCAAGCCCGTGCTCTGTCCTTAATGTGACCTTGCAGTACCCAGGCCGGCTGCTGTTGCTGAGTATGGTCACGCTGGCTGCCGCTCGATCGCTGCCAGCGCAAGCAGCGGATGGATCCACTTCCGACGAGTATCGTCGGACGGTGCAGGCGCTGGAGCATTATCGAATTCTGGCGTCGGAAGACGACGGTGAGACGCTGCCTGCCACCAAGAAACCCGTGGATCCCGGCGGCCACTACGCTGGCGTTCCCCGGCTGATTCGCTTACTGATGCGACTCGGGGATCTTCCTGCCGATACTCAGCCATCTGACACGGACTTGTACTCAGGCTCGCTGGTGGCCGCCGTCCAGCGATTTCAAACCCGCCACGGACTCGAGCCCGACGGACGACTCGGCAAAGGCACGCTCGCGCAATTGAACACGCCCCTCAGCTTCCGGGTTCGCCAGCTCGAATTGGCGTTGGAGCGATGGCGTCGAGTGTCTTACGATCCCTCGCGTCCAGCGATCGTGCTGAATCTTCCCGAATTCCGGCTGCGCGCCTTCGACCCCGGGCACCAGCCCGCGCTCGAAATGAAGATCGTGATCGGGCGGGCTCGCAAGCTCAGGACTCCGCTTTTGTCTTCGGAGGTCGAGACGGTCATCTTCCGTCCGTACTGGAATGTGCCCTTGAGCATTCAGCGCAACGAATTGGTAGGGGACATCCAGCGGGACCGCTCGTATATTCCCAAGAACGATTTCGAACTCGTCACTCCCCGAAACGCTGTAGTCGCGGAAGACACGGACTCGCAAATGATGCTGCAGCAGCTTCGCTCCGGCAAGCTTCGATTACGCCAGAGACCGGGACCCAAGAACGCCCTGGGATTGGTGAAGTTCGTGTTCCCCAACGGATACAACGTTTACATGCACGATACGCCTGCAAAATCGTTATTTGCCCGCGCGCGACGCGATTTCAGCCACGGCTGTATTCGCCTGGAGAAGGCCGAGGACCTGGCGGAATGGGTGCTGCGGATGGAATCCGGCTGGCCGCGGGATCGCATCGAGGCCGCGATGCAAGGAACAGAAACCTTTTCCGTTAAGCTCAAACACCCTATCCCGGTAATGACGATGTACGTGACCGCAGTGGTGCTCGCTAACGGCGAGGTTCATTTTTTCGACGACATCTACGGCCAAGATGCCGCGCTCGAAAAGGAACCGGCCGAAGGCGGGCCGGAGCCTCCGGCTACCAGTGGCGAACCCGGCCCACGTCCACGTGAATGAAGTCCGACGCCGGGTAATAGCCCACGCCGCCGCGCCCTAAAGCCAGGGCCGCATTCCGAAACTTCAAGGTCGACGTGCCGGGAAGGCGTATATCGATGGCTTCCGCTTGCATGTGAAGACTGTGCTTCGCCACGCCGAATGTGTGCGTGCGAAGGTACTCGTTGCTTTTTGGCGTCCGATATCCGCAGATGATGTAAATCTCGGCGTCGGCACGGCCAACCGCTCGAGCGGCATCTGACACGACATCGAAAACCCGGGGATCGTAGTGATGCACTTCTCCCGTGCGGGAATCGCGGAGGAAATGGTCGAGCTTCGCCAGGGCTTCGGGAATATAGGTATCGCCATGGCGATACACGATGTCCAGATGTTCTCCGGTATGGGTGTGGTAGAGCCGCAGGTGGCCATCCTGAATCGCAGGGGAAGTGCCGGAAACGACAACAAGGGGAACAACCGCAAGCAGGGCAAGAACGAAAATACGCAAAACGTGTACCTCGGTATCTTAAAATCGGGCGGTCCTTCGAGCTTAACAGTGTGAGCGAAGTTTTCGGGCGGACTGCGTTGGGAGATATCACCCAAGGGCCGTGCACGCCCAATCTGTTTATCGCCTTTCTCCCCAAAGATCTAACCGTTTCAGCCCATGGCGCTAGAAATGCCTACCCCGTGGTGAGCGGTTGATAATAAAGGAGGGATGGGATGGAACGGCTGACACTCGAAATCCAGAGGCGTTGAATGTATGGGGCGATGCAATCTGCTGAATGCGCTTTTCCTGAGCGGGAGCGTGGTCGCCTGGGCTCAAGCGGCGCAACCTACGCCGCTCACAGGGGAGGCGGCGCAGAAGAAACCTGCGACGTTGTGCCTGCAGCCGCCGCCCCTGGTTAGGTGGCAGGATTACAACGGTCCATTGGCTAAAACAGTAGGCGTCTTCGCGAGAAAGCTGGAGCGCAAAGCAGTGCAGCCGCCGCATTACAAGCCTGGAGTAAAGCTGTGCTCGCTCGAGCCCGGCGCCAAGTTCGTGTTGTTCTTACACGACAGCAGCGACCCGGTTTCGGTGCTTGCCGCGGGGTTCAATGCCGGCCTGGATCAAGCCTCCAACAGGGACCCTACGTTTGGGCACGGCGGCTTGGGCTACGCCAAGCGATTCGGAGCGAATTTCGCCAGTCAAACCGCGTCCCGTTTCTTTGGAGATTTTCTCTATCCAACGATCTTTTCCGAGGATCCCCGCTACTATCGAATGGGGCAAGGCAGCACAAAAGCACGGCTGTTTCACGCCATGAGTCACACCGTTGTGGCGCAGCGCGACAATGGAAAATCCATGTTCAATTTCAGCCAGTGGCTCGCCACGGGAAGTTCGGTGGCGCTCAACAATCTGTACCATCCAGGCAACCAGCCCGGCGTGGCCGCGGCGGCGCGAAACGGAGGCTTTATGTTACTTCAGGGCATGGGATTCGACGTGCTGCGCGAGTTCTGGCCGGAGGTAGCTCGTAAGTTCAATCTGCCATTCCGCGGCGTGCGTGAGGAGTGAGGCGCTCGAAACGTTTCTGGCATTCGGCCTCGCGGCCGCGGCGGAACGGATTCCCCGCTCGGGATCAACGATGCGTGTGTTTTCCATCACCTTCGTCCAGCAAGCGCATCGCCAAGTTCGGGCCGGATCTAGACGCTCACGACGGGACACGGCGACTTCTGAATGATCCCGTAAGCGTGCGTGCGGAGGCGCCCCAGAGTCGACTGGAGCGAACCGCGTCCGATAATGACGAGATCGGCCCCCTCCTGCCTGGCCTCTTCCGCCACAGTCGTCGCCACTGGACCCACGGCGACACGCAACGGAAGCTCGACTCCAGCGGATTCGCGCAGGGACTCCAGCTTGACGCGGGCTTCTTCGCGGACTTCCTCCTGGAGTTCCCGTTCGGCGGCCAACGCAAGCCAGTCGCTGATGGGCGGAACCACGTGCAGTAGCTTCACATTGGCTCCCATCCTTTGCCCGAACGCAGCGGCCCACTGCATCTGCACAACGGTTTTATCCGTGCCATCCACGGCACACAGGATGGTTCTCGGCACATCCGGCGATCGCTGCTCCTCCGCATGCGTCGCGGTCCAAACGGCGCACTTGGAATCGTGCAGGACTTTGGCCGTGACGGAGCCGATCATGAGGCTGCGAAACAATCCGAATCCATGCGTCGGCATCATGATGAGATCCACGGCATTAGAATGCGAGAATTCCACGATCTTTAGAGCCGGATCACCGGCGCCCGTCACGCGTTGAACGCACAGACCCGCGAGTTCTTTGGCGAGGGCCCCTTGGAGGCGAGACTCGAGATCATGCTCTATATTTCCGGTGTCCACCTCGACGGCGGCTGGCACCCCCATGGCGGGAACATCCCACACGGGCGGAACGACGCTGAAGAGTGTGATCCGCGCTTCAAACCGGCTGGCAACCGCACGGACAAAGGGAGCCGCGTGCGCCGCCGGCTGCGAAAAGTCGAAAGGGAACAGGATGTGTTTGATGATCGCCATGGAAATCCTCGTGAGCCAAGGTGCAATCGCGCGGCCAGACGCTTTCTCGCGTGCCAGGAATGACTTACGTGGATAGACCCGCGATGCTGGGTGAAATGACGCACTAGAAATCGGCCAATCGCCGATAGTAAAAGGCCACGCGCAGGGCGTTCAGCACGGCCGCAATATCGATCGCCTCCTGAGCGACGGCGCCGGCAACCGGCGATAAGTACCCTACGGCCGCGAACCCCATGCCGACGATACTCAGCGCCATTCCCCCGACCGCGCTTTCGAGCGCGATCCGGCGCATTCGACGGCTGATGTGGAACAGCTCATCGGTCCTTTCCAGAGACGAATCGAGGACCACCGCATCCGCCGCTTCCGAAGTGATGTCGCTGTTCGATCCAAGAGCTACTCCCACGGTGGCCATCAGCATCGCGGGCGCGTCGTTGATTCCGTCGCCCACAAATAGCGTCTTTTCCTGCTTCGTGGCGGCGGCAACGATCGCCACTTTTTCTTCAGGACTCTTGCTGAAGTACACTTCGCCGATGCCCACTTGACCGGCCAGATACCGGACTTCTTCTTCACGATCTCCGGAAAGCAATACCACGTGCCTGGCGCCGTGTCGGGTCTTCAGGTGAGCGATGAACGGGCGACTCTCCTCACGCGGTGTATCGCGAAAACGCAAAACGGCAGCGAGGCGGTCATCGAATAGAACGATGCACTCCAAACCGGTGGTCGGCGCGGGCAAAGTCAGATCCTGCACCTGAGAGCGTCCCGTAATCTTGATGCGCGCACCGTCCACAATTCCCTCTAGGCCTGCCCCTGGCTTCTCGCTGATCGAACTCGCCTGCACCGGCGGGATGCCTTCCTCGCGCGCTGCGCTCAGCACAGCCGCGGCCAACGGATGTTTGGAGTACTGTTCCAGGCTGGTTGCCTTGGACAGAACGTCTTCGCGGGAAAATCCTTCGGCGCACAGCACCTCGGTCAGCAGCGGCTTGCCGTAAGTCAACGTGCCGGTCTTGTCGAAAATCAACGTGCGGCAGTTATCGATCTGCTCCAGGGCTGCTGGATTCTTGAGAATGATGCCGCGTTTGGCGGCGAGAGAAATCGCACCGATGATCGCTACCGGAATTGCGATCAGAAGTGGGCAGGGGGTGGCAATCACGGTGACGGCCAGAAATCGGAGTGCATCGCCGCTCCACCACCACGCGCCCAGCGCAGTCACGACAGCCACAGGTGTGTACCATGCCGCGAGCTTGTCGCCCAGCCTTCGAATGTGGGGCCGGTTGGCCTCGGTTTCCTGCAACAGGCGGACGATCTGAGCGTGCCGGGAATCCACCGGTAACTTGGATGCCTCGATCACCAACAGTTGGTCTTTATTAATCGCGCCCGACAGGACGGCGGATCCGGGAGCCTTGGAGATCTCAAACGGCTCGCCGGTGAGATAGGACTCGTCCATCCGGCCGTGCCCTTCGATCACGATTCCGTCCACGGGTACAATCTCGTGCGGAAGAATGACGATCGCGTCGCCGATCCTTACCGCGTCGAGGGGCACATCGGATTGCACGGAATCGATTCTGCGATGTGCGACCCTGGGCGTCCGTTTGTGGAGGGCCGTCAGAACCGAGTTGGCTCGGTCCGTAGCGTACGATTCCAGCGCGCCACCGCCGGAAAGCATGAGAACGATAATTGCGCCCACCAGGAATTGGCCGGTGATCGCCGCGGCCAGGATGGACAGCCCCGCTAACAAATCCGATCCAAACTCCAGGTGAATCAAACGTTGCCCCAGTTTCCACAGCAACGGCACGCCCCCCGCCGCGACAGTCACGTACAGCGGGATCTCCGAAACATCGGCCGGCATGTGGATCAAGTAGCGCGAGCACAAGTGGATCAGAATCCCCGCGGCAGCAAGGAGCGCGATCCAGGTTTGGGAAAGCTGGATAATCCGCTGGGACGTACCAGTCAAAGTGTGAATACTCCGTGCACGACGCCGTCCTCGACGTGCTCCAAATCAAATCCCAGCAGGCGGCAAACCTCGATCATCTGACGGTTCCCTCCCAGAATCTCGACCGTCACGCGGTCCAGCTTCTCGATTCGCGCGATCTCGATCAGCCGTCGCGATAATTCGGTCCCCAGGCCGCGACCCTGGTTTTCATCGGTGATCAGGACCGCCAGTTCGGCCTCGTTTTCCAGATGCGCCTTGCTCAACCGGCCCACCGCGAGAATCTCGGGCTCGTGTGTAACGGGATCCCGGTACTCGGCCACCAGAGCGATTTCACGGTTGTAATCGCCAAAGCAAGTTCGCACCAACCGATCGTGGGAAACCCGCTGGTCCAGCGTAAGCAGGTGAAAGTATCGCTGATAGATGCTGCGTTCGGAGATCTTGGCGTGGAACGCGGCAATCAAGTGCTCGTCTTCGGGGCGAATAGGACGAATGAGTACTTCGGTGCCATCCTCGAAGCGCCAAGGTTTGACGTATTGAACGGGATAGGGGCGTATGGCGGCCAATGGAGGATCGAGGACATCCTGGGAATAGAGAACTACACGGGCATCCAGCGCCAGCAATCCCTCCGAAGACGCGAGTAACGGGTTGATGTCGATTTCCTTGATCCACCTTTGTTCCGTGACCAGATAGCTGAAACGGACCAGCAGCCTTTCCAGTTCAACCAGGTTCACAGGCTTGCGCCCGCGCACGCCGCCCAGCGCCGAGAAAATCTTGGTCCTTTCCATCAGCAGGCGGGCCAGAGTGGTATTCAACGGAGGCAAGCCAATCGCCCGGTCCTTGTAAACCTCGACCAGCTGGCCGCCACTCCCGAACAAAAGAACGGGCCCGAATTGCGAATCGATGCTCGAGCCGAGGATCAGCTCGTAGCCTTCCGGGCGCACCATGGGCTGGACGGTCACTCCCAAAAAATGTTCTGCGCCGGCC
>Ga0209483_1000149_pt1 | contig 66392 bp, 70 predicted proteins | sample NGEPerA_FD_184508 | JGI IMG/M metagenome (GOLD analysis project Ga0209483, IMG submission 184508) | Arctic peat soil microbial communities from the Barrow Environmental Observatory site, Barrow, Alaska, USA - NGEE PermafrostL2-A... | ecosystem: Environmental > Terrestrial > Soil > Wetlands >... | reverse complement strand
CACGCCATCTCTTCCAAAGCTCTTCCTTTTGCTCAAACGACAGTCCAGGTCGACCCATTTGCGCCATTGCAAACTCCCCAGGGGCAGCATGTTTTCAATCATGTTGCTTTCACCCATTGAATCCACCATGACCTATTTTCGATCCGTTTGGTTGTCCAACGACGAGCAGTTTGAAGCATTCGACGAAGCGTTCAAAAGCGCGTCACCTCTCAGAAAAGCTTTGGGGCGGTATCGGATACGCGAGGGAGCAGCATATACCCAGAATTTGCTTACCCCGTGGATGCGCATTCCGATTGTTATGATCGCGACGGGAGGCTTGTAGATCAGCGGCTCGAAAATATCGTTCAGATCGCGCAAGCAGTTCACTTTCGCGTGGCTGAGAAGAAATCTTCGGGCGAATTTCGAATTCGACCTAAGCCCTGGGCAACTTATAGCGGTTGAGAATTATTCCCGTGTGCCCGCCATAAGTTCGATTTTTGAACAGGCTTGGACGCGCGTCCGTACCTCTGCCCCCGCGCTGCTGAACAATTTTCTGATCACAGTTGGCGGACAAAATTCGTTGGCTATGTCTCGATATCGCAAACAGTCCCTTCAGCTCCGCGACGAGATTTCTGCGCTGATAACCGAAAAATAGCCCAAAAGCTCGATCTGAGTTGAGCTTCTGATCACGGCCTGCTATCACCCGCCCGCTCTTTGAACCGACCGAACCTCACCCCGCGCCCCGAAGGAGGGGCGACCATTCATGGCCAAGATCAATGGAAACGAAATCCGCCCCGGCACGATGATCGAATACAATGGCAGCCTGTGGATGGCGGTGAAGACAGTAAAGGTGAAGCCCGGCAAGGGCGGCGCCTATAACCAGGTCGAGCTCAAGAACGTCACCCAGGGCACCAAGCTCAACCAGCGCTTCCGCTCCGACGAAACCGTCGAGGAAATCTATCTTGAGAAGAAGGACTTTCAGTTCCTCTTCGCCAGCGGCGACATGCTGACCTTCATGGATATGGAAAATTACGAGCAGATCGAACTGGCGGCGGATTTCGTCGGCGATCAGGCGCAGTTCCTGCAGGACGGCATGAAGACGCTGGTGCAGCTGTATGACGGCAAGCCCATCGGCATCGCGCTGCCGCAGCATGTTATTCTCGAAGTGGTCGAAGCGGACGCGGTGATGCGCGGCGGCACGGCGTCGCCGTCCTACAAGGGCGCCACGCTGTCCAACGGCCTCAAGATTCAGGTGCCGCCCTTTATCGACGCGGGAACGAGAGTTGTCGTCTCCACCGAAGACGGTTCTTATCTGCGCCGCGCGGAATAGATATGCCTTATCTGTCCCCTGCTTTGAACGTGATGACGAATGCCGCGCGCAAGGCGGGGCGCAAGCTGATCCGCGATTTCGGCGAAGTGGAGAATCTGCAAATCTCCATGAAAGGGCCTGCGGATTTCGTCTCCGTCGCCGACCAGCGCACCGAAAGCATTCTGATCGGCGAATTGCAGAAGGCACGCGCGGGCTATCCCATTCTTTCGGAAGAAGTCGGCCTGATCGACGGACCGGACAAATCGCACCGCTTCATCATCGATCCGCTCGACGGCACGACAAACTTCCTGCACGGCATTCCGCATTTCGCGATTTCCATCGCGCTGGAACGCGAAGGTCAGCTTGTGTCCGCCGTCGTTCACAATCCGATCAGCGACGACATGTTCATTGCCGAGAAGGGCCATGGCGCCTATTTGAACGACAAGCGGTTGCGCGTGGCCGCGCGCAAGAATCTCAAAGAGACTCTCATCGCCACGGGCCTGCCCTTTCTCGGCAAGGACGGCCACGCGCGCGCGCAGGCCGAACTTGCCGCCGTGATGGGCGTGAGCGCGGGCGTGCGCCGCTTCGGCGCAGCGTCGCTCGATCTTGCCTGGGTCGCCGCCGGACGTTTCGACGGCTATTGGGAACACGATCTGAAGGCATGGGACATCGCCGCCGGGCTGCTTCTGGTGCGCGAGGCGGGCGGCGTTACGTCCGATCTCAACAACCAGAGTCGCATGCTGGAGACCGGTCACATTCTTGCCGCCAACGAGGCGTTGCATCCCCAGCTTCTGAAACTTCTGAAAGAGGCTGGCCGCGCATGAACGATGCGGTTGAGGATGCCGCCCGGCGCGATTACTCTGCCGGCGCCATGAGTCGAGCTTTTTGCCTTTGCGCGTTTGTTTGCGGAAGCCTGCTGCTGAGCGGCCCGGCGCTGGCGCAAATGTACCCTGGCGAAGGCATCAGCGTGAATCCGGCCTATGGCGGTGGCCCGCCAATATATCCCGGCGCGAAAGGCCCTTATCCCGGCGTCATCCGTCTGCACATGCCGGTGCATCATCATGTGGTGCATCACAAAGCGCCGAGCGTCGCCGCCACGACGCCGGATACGGCGCAGCCCTTCCCCGCTTTGCCGCCGGATACGCAAACAACCGCACCCGCAGACATGCCGCTCGCTCCGGCACCCCACAAAACGAAACATGCAAAGGCCGAAGCTGCCGCCGCAACGCAGCCCGCGCCGCCGCCCGACGCGGCGCCCATCGATACGGGTCAGGATAGCGACCTCCCACTGGCGCTCGATCCAACCGAGCAGCGGCCCATCACCAAGCCTTCGCCACATCGCCAGCATGCACAGGCGAGCGCGCCGCAAACGCAAATGGCGAGCATCAATCCGGCTTCCACCGCGGCGCCCTCATCCACGAAAAACAAAATCGATGCCAATCTTTCCAAGCGCGGCGAAATCCTGTTCGCGCATGGCGAGACCGATCCGCCCGCCGCGACCATCAACAGGATGCATGTGCTGGCCGGCGATCTGAACACGCTTCTGGGCGCAGGCGCGCAGCGCGTGTTGCTGGATGCCTATGGCGGACAGCCGGGCGACAAATCCTCCGACGCGCGCAGAATTTCTCTGAAACGCGCGCTGGTAATCCGGCAATTGCTGATCGAGAACGGCGTGCCGTCCGGCAGCATCGACGTGCGCGCCATGGGCGGGGTTGACGACAACGGCGCGCCAGACCGCGTGGACGTTTTCGTTCGCGCTTAAGACGCGCTGAGATCGACCTCTCGCGCTTCGCGGCCCAATGCCGTCAGCACAATGATCGCAATCGCCGCCGCCACCGCCACGCCGGCGAGCGCGATCGAATAATTCTCGCCACTCTTGACCGCGATGGAAGTCTGCAACACCGCGTTGTACGACGCGATGAAATTTCCCAGCTGATAAACCGTGCCCGGAAAGGTGCCGCGCGCATCGGCGGGTGACAGCTCGTTCAGATGCGCCGGGATAACGCCCCAGGCGCCCTGCACGAAGAACTGCATCAGAAACGCGCCGATGGCGAGCATCATTGCGGTTTCGGAGAACGCCCACAGATAAGCGGCCGGAATGGCGAGCAGCGCCGCCACGATGATGGTGTGGCGGCGGCCGAAGGACTGGCTCCACAATCCGAACGTCCAGCCGCCGAGGATCGCGCCGATATTGTAGAAGATCGTGATGTTGCCGGTCGTGTGCACATCGAATTTGTGCTGCACCTGCAGGAAGGTTGGATAGATGTCCTGCGTGCCGTGGCTGAAGAAATTGAAGGCCGTCATCAGTGCGATGGCATAGAGCGCCAGAGCCCAATGTTTCCGCAGCACATTGAACACCGTTCCGGTGCGCGCATGCCCTGCTTTCCAGCCCGGCGATTCCGGCACGTTGCGGCGGATATAGAGAATGAGCAGCGCCGGAACGATGCCGACCATGAACATGCCGCGCCAGCCGAGATAATCGTAGAAATTGCGATAGACGATGGAGGCAAGAAGGTAGCCCGTCGGATAACCCGACTGCAGCAGGCCGGACACCATACCGCGCGCCTTGGGATTCACGGTTTCCATGGTGAGCGACGCGCCAATGCCCCATTCGCCGCCCATGGCGATGCCGAACAGCGCGCGAACAATGAGAAAGACGATGAGATTGGGCGCGAAGGCGGTGGCGAAACCAAGCACCGAATAAAGCCCGACATCGGCCATCAGAACCGGCCTGCGGCCGAAGCGATCCGCGAGACGGCCGAAGATGAATGCGCCGACGGGCCGCAGCGCCAGCGTCAACGTCAGTGCCCACACAATGTCTTCCTTGCCGGCGCCAAACGACTTGGCCACATCCTTGATGACAAAGACCATGAGGAAGAAGTCGAACGCATCCAGCGTCCAGCCGAGATAGGACGCGGCCACGACGTGCTTCTGTGTCGTCGTCCAGCCCTTAAAGGCGTCGAAAATGGCCATGCGATTCCCCTGCTCGTTCGCCAAATTAGAAAGCGAACGCCGCGCGCGCAATGGCAGGCGGTATCAAGCCACGAGCTTTGCCTGCGTCTTGGACTTGATCTCATCCAGCGCGACGCCCGGCGCAATCTCGATGAGCTTGAGCCCATCCCCCGTCGCGTCGAAGACACCGAGGGTTGTGATGATGCGGTGGACGCACGCCTTGCCGGTGAGCGGCAAATTGCATTCCTTGAGGAGCTTCGGATTACCGGCCTTGTCGGTGTGGTCCATGATGACGACCACGCGCTTGACCCCGGCGACCAGATCCATCGCGCCGCCCATGCCCTTCACCAGCTTGCCCGGCACCATCCAGTTGGCGAGATCGCCCTTCTCGCTGACCTCCATGGCGCCGAGAATGGCGATGTTGATGTGGCCGCCGCGGATCATGCCGAAACTCTCGGCGCTGGAAAAATAGGAGGTGCGCGGCAACGCGGTCACAGTCTGCTTGCCTGCGTTGATGAGATCGGGATCGACTTCGTTCTCGCGCGGAAACGGGCCCATGCCGAGCATGCCGTTCTCGCTCTGCAAGGTCACGTCCATGCCGTCGGGAATATAGTTCGACACCAGTGTCGGAATGCCGATGCCGAGATTGACATAGAAGCCGTCGCGCAATTCCTGCGCCGCGCGTTTGGCCATGTCGTCGCGTGTCCAGGCCATCTCAGTTCTCCCGCACCGTGCGCTTCTCGATGCGCTTTTCGTAGTTCGAACCCTGAAGAATGCGCTTCACGAAGATGCCCGGCGTGTGAATCCGGTCGGGATCGAGTTCACCCGTCGGCACCAGTTCTTCGACTTCCGCCACCGTGATCTTGGCCGCCGTCGCCATCATCGGATTGAAATTCCGTGCCGTCTCGCGATAGATCAGATTGCCTTCGTGATCGCCCTTCCACGCTTTGACGATGGAGAGATCGGCGACAAGGCCGCGCTCCAGGACATAAGTCTCGCCGTCGAATTCCTTCAATTCCTTGCCATCGGCAATCACGGTGCCGACGCCCGTTTTTGTGTAGAAGCCTGGAATGCCGGCGCCGCCCGCGCGAATACGCTCGGCCAAGGTGCCCTGCGGGTTGAATTCCAGTTCAAGCTCGCCTGAGAGATATTGCTTCTCGAAGGTGTCGTTCTCGCCGACATAGGATGAAACCATCTTCTTGATCTGGCGCGTCTGCAGCAGAAAGCCGAGACCGAAATCGTCCACCCCCGCATTGTTGGAAATGACAGTGAGATTCTTCACGCCGGAATCGCGCAATGCCGTAATCAGGTTTTCCGGAATACCGCAGAGTCCAAAGCCGCCCGACATCACACTCATGCCATCGAACAGAATCCCGTCCAGGGCGGCGGCCGCGCTTTTATAAATTTTCCCCATGTTCGGAAGCCCTGCTTGACGCGAGGGCGTTTACCGCCCTCCACTATCCAGGCGAAGGCTTAGGGTCATCGCGTCGGGGGCGCAAGACCATGATATTGAGGCGCAATTTGCCGATGACCGCGATGGTTGGCGCGGCCATTTTCTTGTCTGCCGCCTTGCCAGCGGGCGCCAAATCGAAAAGCTCCAGCATCGAGAACGCCGGCGTTGCGGTTGCAATCGCACTTCCGGTTGTGGCTGGCGGCATCACCATCGCCAAGAACGACTGGACCGGCCTCGCCCAATTGGTGGTGGTGACCGGCGCCACGGTCGGCACGGCGCTGCTGCTGAGCCATGTCGTGCATGAGCGGCGGCCGGACGGTTCGGACATGCAGTCCTTTCCCTCGGATACCGCAGCGGCGGCCTTCGCGCCCGCGCAGTTCCTGTGGGATCGCTATGGCTGGCAATACGGCGTGCCCGCCTATCTCGCCGCGGGCTTCGTCGGCTACAGCCGCGTCGAATCCAAACAGCATCATTGGTGGGACGTGGCCGCCAGCGCCGGACTGGCCTTCGGCTATAGCAAGCTTTTCACCACGCGCTATATGCGCAATCTCGACATCTATACGTCGTTCTACGCCACGCAGCATGGCGCTTACGTGTCGCTCGACTATCGCTGGTGATCAGAGCGCCGCGCGGGCGCGAAACTCGTCGGTCGAATTTGTTTTCGGATAGGGCGTTGCTGGAACAGGCACACTCAGAAAATCGCAGAGCGGTTTCCATCCATCCGGCGAATCGGTCACGAGCAGCCGCGAAGCCGGCAGCGTTTTCTTCACTTCCTGATTGTGACGCTTGTAGGTCGCGATGATGTGGTCCTTGTCGTAGCGGCCCCCGAAGGACATCTCGGCCACGACCCTCTTGCCCATTTTGGCCTGCGCACGGCGCACAGGATCGGCTGGTTCTGATTGCCGCGTCATGGACGCGAGAATCGTCTGCGAAAAAGATTTGTACCAGGCTTCGGGTTCGCGCTCGGTGAGGATGAATTTTGCATCCGGAAAAACATCCGCCAGCTCGCGCCAGAAGTTGCAGACCGGCCAATCGACCGCCGCGCGATACGGTGCGAGAAAACTTTTCCAGTCCATTGGCTTTCCTTCGGCCGCGCCTTCCCAAACCGCGTTGTGTTCGGGATGCGAGAACACTTCCACCATGTGATAGCAGGGCGCGAAGCCCAGCATTTCCAACGCCACTTTGAGCGAAAACGTTCCGGTGCGCCCGAAACCGGCTCCGATAACCTGTAAACTCATGGAACGCCCCCGCGTCTGTGCCCGTTGAGCTTGCGGGGAACGCTGCAACTGCGCAAGCTCCATTCAAACGGGAGATCATTCATGAACGCGACACGCCTTGTTCTTGCCGCCGGTCTGGCGCTCGCCGCAACGCCGTCTTTCGCCATGGACCTGAAAAGCAGCGATGTCGCGGAGGGCGCGTCGTTCCCGCTGACCAAGATTTGCGCACGCTATGGCGGAAACAGCATCTCGCCCGCACTGTCGTGGAGCGGCGTTCCGGTATCCGCCAAAAGCCTCGCGATCACCATGTTCGATCCCGATGCGCATGGCGATGGCTGGTGGCACTGGGTCGTCGTGAATATTCCCGCAGGCACAACTGCTTTCGCGCAAGGCGCCGGCTCGGGCAAAGCCGTGCTGCCGGACGGCGCCGTGCAGCTCAACAATTCCAACAGCCACGACGCCTATGACGGGCCCTGTCCGCCCGCAGGCTCCGGCGTGCACCACTATCAGATCACGCTATGGGCATTGGCCGAGAAACCCGCGCTGGATGCCAAGGCAAAACCAGCCGATGTCGGCGCGTATATGGACAAGCACGCCATCGCCAAGGCGCGGCTTACGCCGGTTTATCTGAAGGAGAAGTAGGCGCCACATCGGTCAGCCGATCCACCTTGCGCAGCGGTGGGAACAGCCACATCCAGATCGCGACCACGCCCAGCGTTCCGATGCCGCCCAGAACAACCGCCGGGATGGTACCGAACCACGCGGCGGTGATTCCCGATTCGAATTCGCCAAGCTCGTTGGACGCTCCGATGAACAGCATGCTCACAGCGCCGACGCGCCCGCGCATCGGATCGGGCGTCGCGAAATTGATCAGTGACGAGCGGACATAGACGCTGATCATGTCCGATGCGCCGGTCACGAACAGCGCAGCCAGCGACAGATAGAAATTGCGCGACAGGCCGAAAGCGATGGTGGCCATACCGAACACGGCGACAGCCGCGAACATGCGGGTACCGGACCTTCGCGAGACCGGCCAGCGCGACAGAGTGAAAGCCGTCAGCGCCGCACCCGCAGCCGGCGCGCTGCGCAATACGCCAAGACCCATCGGCCCAACATGGAGAATGTCGCGCGCGAAAACGGGAAGCAGCGCCACGGCGCCGCCCAGCAGCACCGCGAAAAGATCGAGCGAGATCGCTCCGAGAACGATGGGGCGATTCCACACAAAGCGTACGCCCTCCTTCACGCGCTCCAACCGCGTGGCATCGGGAATTGAAGAACGATCAAGCTGGCGGCCACGCAATGTCGTGGTCAACGCGGCGGACGCAAGCGAAGCAAGAAGGCAGACGCCATAGGTAGCGACAGGTCCCGTCGCGAAAAGAAATCCGCCGAGCGCAGGACCGGCGATCACGGCCACGGTGAAAGCCGAAGACGAGAGCGCAATGGATTTGGCGAGGCGTTCCGGCGGCACCAGGAAAGCCAACAGCGACTGGCCCGACGGCCCTGCAAAACCGCGCGCGGCGCCGAACAGCACCAGCACGGCATAGAACGGAATCGCGTTGCGCGGCGCGAGCAGACTGAACAGCAGGAACAGACCCGAACAGATCGCCTGCACGACCTGTGCAATCGCCAGAACGCGCCGCTGGTCGAAGCGGTCTGCAATCTCACCGGCCGGCAAAGTGAGGAGAAACATCGGCGCGAACTGGCAAAGCCCCACAAGGCCCAGCGCCAGCGGCGTGCGTTCGATGTCGTAGATCTGCCAGCCGATGGCAACCGACTGCACCTGCATGGCGACGGTCGAAAGAAACCGGCTGGAAATGAAAAAACCAAAATCGCGATTGCGATAGACGGCCTGAAGTGCCTCCGTCATTCGTTCGCGCTTTGCCGCTTGCGCCACTCTTCGCGCGAGATGCTCCATATATCGACGGGATAGTTCTTGCCGCCGATGCGCAAACTCCCGGACTCGCCGCGGCTCTCGCCCAACCGTTTCGCTACTTCCTGCGAAGCCACATTATCCGAATCGATGCAGGAGATCAGCCTATCCGCTTTTTGCGTGAGAAAACCGAAGCGTATCGCGGCATTCGCCGCCTCGGTCGCGTAACCTTTTCCCCAATAAGGCTTGGCCAGGGTCCAGCCGACTTCGAGCCCTGGCCAGCCTTCCGGGTCGATATTCCCGACGCTGCCGACAAACGCGCCATCGGATTTACGCTCGACGGCCCATCTGCCATAGCCACGCAGCGTCCAATGGCCGACAAGTGCGGCCATGCTGCGCCACGCATCGTTACGTTCGGCCGTGCCGCCGAGAAACCGCATCACTTCGGGATCGGATTGCAGAGCTGCGTAGGACTCGAAATCCTCGACGCGCCAGCCGCGCAGGATCAATCTTTCGGTTTCGAGACGCGGAATCACGTTCATCCTCCATTCATCGCGGAAACGACTTTTCGCACAAATCCACCGCGCGACAAATCACGACAAAATCCAAATCCCACGCCCTATGAATCACGCGTTGTCTTACCGATGTCTGAAATGTGCCCAAAGGCACAAAGGAGAATTCGATGAGTACTCTGAAGAAGACTTTAAAACTGGCTGGCGCGCTTGCGATCGTGCTCGGCGCCGCATCGCCCATTATGGTGACATCTGCCTCGGCTGCCCCATATGGCCACGGCCACATGGATGCGATGCATGATCGCGGACACAGACCGCCGATGCGCGCCGAACATCGCCCGCCCATGCCCCGCGGCCATTACAAGTGGCACGCCGGCAACTGGGGCTGGCAACACGATCACTGGGGCTGGACCCCAGGAATCTGGATCCGGTTCTGATTACCTGATCCGGTAAAGGGAGCCTTCGCGGGGTTAGCCCCTCCACCCGCGGAGGCTTCGCTTCTTAACCCAGTCTCGAATCCAGTTTCTTGCAAGCGTCGATCAGACCCTTCACCGAATCCGCCGATTTCATCAGCGCCGCTTTTTCTTCCGCCGTCAGATCGAGTTCGACGATGCGTTCCACGCCCTTCTCGCCGATCACCGCCGGCACGCCGACATAAAGATCCTTGATGCCGTAGATGCCGTTCACATAGGCGGCCACTGGCAGCACGCGCTTCTTGTTGCGCAAATATGATTGCGCCATCTCGATTCCGGCCGTGGCCGGCGCGTAGAAAGCAGAGCCCGTCTTCAGCAGGCCAACGATCTCGGCGCCGCCGTCGCGCGTGCGCTGAATGATCTGATCCAGACGCTCCTGCTTGATCCAGCCCATCTTCACCAACTCGGGAAGCGGAATACCGCTGACGGTGGAGAAGCGCGGCATCAGCACCATTGTATCGCCGTGACCGCCAAGCACGAAGGCCGAGACATCTTCAACCGACACATTCATTTCCTCGGCAAGGAAGTGGCGAAAGCGCGCGCTGTCCAGCACGCCCGCCATACCGACAACCATGTGATGCGGCAGGCCGGAGAAATGGCGCAGCGCCCACACCATGGCGTCCAGCGGATTGGTGATGCAGACAACGAAGGCGTTCGGCGCGTTCGCCTTGATGCCCTCGCCCACCGCACTCATCACCTTGAGATTGATGCCCAGCAGATCGTCGCGGCTCATGCCCGGCTTGCGCGGCACGCCGGCGGTGACGATCACTACATCCGCGCCCGCAATGTCGGCATATGAGTTTGTGCCCTTGAGCTTCGCGTCGAAACCCTCGATGGGACCGGCCTGCGAAAGATCGAGCGCCTTGCCCTGCGGCAGACCCTCCATGATGTCGAACAGCACGACATCGCCGAGTTCTTTTGTAGCGACAAGATGGGCGAGCGTGCCGCCGATCTGTCCGCCGCCGATAAGCGCGATTTTCTTGCGGGCCATGAAAAATCCTTTTGCCGGAAAGCCGCGCGGTTCCTAGCGCGGACATAGGATGGCCGCAAGAAAGCGAAAGGACGCGCCCCTATCCACCAGAAATGCAGGGTTTTCAGGCCGGGCGGTCACGCCCGCGCCGGGTCAGCATTGCAAAAGGTATGCAGAGCAGCGCCAGCCCCAATGCCACGGCACCACCCACATAATTGGCCGAAGCAAAGAGAATCAGCAGCGCCACATCGGCGGCCAGCACCAGCGCCGGCAGAACCGGATGCCAGATGGCGCGATAAGGTCGCGGCAGATCGGGCGCACGCCGGCGCAGCACGAAATAAGACACGTCCACCAAGATTCCTGCCAGCGAATCCAATGTTCCGATCAGACCGAACACCAGCGCGAACGTGCCGGACATCGCCAGGGCCAGCGTGCCCACCGCCGTCATCAGAAAGGCGACATTGGGACTGCCGCCCTTATTCACCCGCCGCAGTGAACGGGGCAAAAGACCATCCTCGGCCAATGCCAGCAGGACGCGCGGCGCACTCATGATGTTGGCATTGGCGCAGCTCGCCACCGTGATCATGGCGGTCAGCGCGAAGAGCAGTGAGGGGATCGCGCCGCCGATCCTGTGCAGCACCGCCGCGAAGGGTAGCGCGGACGCCGCGACGCCCGATGTGCCCAGTGAATTAAGCAACGCCGCATTCACGCCGATGTAGAGCGCCGCCGTCAGCGCGACGCCGTAGAACAGCGCGCGCGGAATAGTGCGGCTGGGCGCGACATTCTCGCCGGTGAAATAGACGGGTGAATCCCATCCCGAATACGCACCGCGAATAAGCTGAAACGCGAGGATCGCGCTGGCCCAGCTCCACACCGGCGAAGCGGCAAGCGCCGTGCGCGGTTCCGCCGGCGCCACCACCAATATCGCGACGATGATAAACAGCAGAAGCATGGCCGCCTTGATGAGACTCGTGATCTCCTGCAGCGCACGGCCTTCGCGCAGGCCCATCATGTTCGCGGCATAGATCGCGATCTGCAGCGCAATCGCGATGGCAATTTTGTGCGCATCGGCGGACGGCAAAATAATCGGCAGGAATTCTGCGAAAGAAACCGCCGCTGCGGCGATGCCCGCGAGTTTGGACAACCAGATCGTCCAGCCGACGATCAGTCCGCCGACATCGCCCAGTCCACGCTGGGCATAGACATAAGAACCGCCGGATTTTGGCAAGGCGGTGGCGAGTTCTGCTGTGATGTTGGCGCCCAGCGCCGCCTGAACACCGCCCAACACCCACAATCCCAGAATGAGCGCGATGCCCGGCACTTCGCCCGCGATGATGCTTGGCGAACGCAGAATGCCCGAGCCGATCGTATTACCCACGGCGACGGCTATGCCGAAGCTCAGGCCCAGGATTTTGAGCAAATGGCCAGGCGCGGGCCCCGCGCCGGATGTCGCGTTCATGGCGCCCCCGTCAGAGGCGCGATGTTAGCGCAAACCGCGCAATTGGAAATGCGGCGTCTTCGGAGCCTACCGGACCGTGATCTGCCCTGACATGCCGAGCATGAAATGCGTGCATTTCAACGGATAGGTTCCGGCCTGGTTGGGCGTGAGGGTCACATCCACGCTCTGGCCTTCATCGACTTCGATAGCGCCGTCCGAAACTTTCGATTTGTCGGCCGGTGCGATCGTGGATGCGGCGAAGAATTGCGGCGCGCTGAAATCGTGACCCTTCGAAGCGTTATTCACCAGATGAAGCTTGACGGGTGTGTTCGCCTTCAGGGAGATCGTGGCCGGCGTGTAAGCATAATTCGTGAGGGTCACGGTGATCTCCTGCGCCGCTGCGTCCTGCGCCGCGCCGCGCCGCGCCGGCAAAAACAAGCGGACTCAGTGCCGCGCAAAACAATATCGTGCGAAATGCTTTCATTGAAAACGATCCTCTGGATTGCACCCAAGAAGCGCGAATTTGCGCGCATGCAGCGCGCACGGTCAATGCGCGCCGTGCGCTTCGATAAAGCCTTACGGCGTAAGTTTGCGCCACTTACTTCGTAAACAATCGCTGCCCCGGCTTTTCGATAAAACGGAAGGTCAGCGCCGACAGCGCGATTACGGCGGCGAGATAGAACAATGCGAATGCATCGGCGGCGAACGGACCGCCCGGCAAAATGATCTCGCTGCCGTCGGCTGCACGCGCCGTCCATGATTGATGAAAGACGGGCCCGATGGAATCGAGCGCCGAGAACAGAAGCGCCAGCACCAGCATGTGGACCATATAGATGGAATAGGACCAGCGGCCGAGCGCATTCACCACGCGCATCTCCATCATGCGCGACAGGACGCCCCGCTGCTGCGCGAAGACAAACACGACGCAGGCAAAGACAGGCACGGCCAGATATTCCAGCGCGTGATCGCCGGGTACAAATATGAGAAAGGCCAGCACAAGCGCGACGGACAAAATTTCCATCGCGCTGCCGTCCGGAATCATGCGTTCACTTCGCGTCCAAAGCTCATAGGTCAGGACACCGGCGAAAAAGCCGCAAATGCAGCGGAAGAATCCCCAACCGAAGGTTTCGCGCATGCCGTAGCGCGAGAAGAATATGAGCACGCCCGCACTACCCAGCATCAAAACAATGGAAATGAGCACGCGTACGGCGCGATTGCCGCTCACGGCACAAGTGCCTGCAAAAACGAGATAGGTGTAAAATTCCGTGCTGATGGACCAGGAGGGCGTGTTCCAGGTCAGCCCATCATGCACGCCGAGTGACTGGACTAGCGCCAGATTGGTGACGATGGCGAACAAGGATCGCTCGCCGGTGAAGCCCGCGCCGGTCATGGAAAAGCGAATGCATTCGAGAATAACGAAACCTATCAGCACCGCGACATGCAGCGGCCATAACCGCGCGAAGCGGCGCAGCGCAAAATCTTTTATCGATGCGGCTTCGCGCAGTTTGCCGCCATAGGCATAAGCGATGACGAAGCCGCTCAGCACGAAAAAGAAATCGACGAACAGCCAGGCGTTGCGCACCAGCGGCAAGAAATAGAAATGACCCGGCGCGCCAAAGTGAAACAGCGCCACCAGAAGCGCGCAGATGCCGCGCCAACCGTCCAATGCGCGAAAGCGATGTGGTGAGCTGCCCGCTGACATCATGCGCGCACGCTAGACATGCCATGCACAAAAGAAAAACCGGGCTGGCGCGCAAGCGCCAACCCGGTGTCTCTTCAAAGAAAACGGCGGTTAGACCGCTTCCTTCAATTCCTTGGCGGCGCGGAAGGCGACCTTCTTGCTCGCCTTGATCTTGATCGCTTCGCCTGTGGCCGGATTGCGGCCCATGCGGGCGGCGCGCTTGCGCACAACGAGGATGCCCAAACCGTTGAGACGGATGCGGGCGCCCTTCTTCAGGTGCTTGGTGATCAGTGCAATCATGTCGTCCAGCAACGCGTGCGATGCCTTGTTCGACATTTCATGCTTTTCGGCCAGCTGCATCGCCAACTGGCGCGTGCTGATCGTTTCGGTCTTTGCCTTTGCGGGCGCGGCTGCAGCAACAACTGCCATTTTGTAGCTCCTTATGGCGAATCAGGTAATGCCCGAATTTACTGCATTTCCTGCCCGGCAAGCGATGGGCGGATGCAAGAAAAGCTGATTTTTCGGGCGTTGGGCGATTTGTCCACAGGCAGGGTCAAAAGCAAACGCCGCCCGGAAAGGGCGGCGCGCTTGAACAGGTCCGAAAAGGCTAAGGGCTCAGCCTTCCGCGGCATCGGCGGCGGCTTCGCTGGCGCGATCCAGACGCTCGCCGATACGGGCCGACTTGCCGCGGCGGCCGCGCAGATAATAGAGCTTCGCACGGCGAACCTTGCCCTTTCGGACCACTGTCACGGAATCGACGAGCGGCGAGTAGATCGGGAACACGCGCTCCACGCCTTCGCCATAGGAGATCTTGCGGACGGTGAAGCTCTCATTGATGCCGGCGCCCTGGCGCGCGATGCAAACGCCCTCAAAGGCCTGAAGGCGCTCGCGCGTCTTCATCTGCTTGGCCTTTTCGTCAAAGGTCTGCTCGACCACCTTGACGTTGACCCTCAGCGTGTCACCCGGACGGAACGCGGGGTGGGCCTTCTTGCGAAGGGCCTTCATCTGCTCGGCTTCAAGTTCTTGAATGATATTCATTGTTCTTCTCCGGTCGGCCCGAGCGGTGATGCGAGGCGGGGCGTATAGCCTATGGCTTTTGCTTTTCAAAGAGGGTCCACAGATCGGGCCGCCGGGCTTTGGTCAGGCGTTCCGCCTCCCCCTGCCGCCATTTGGCGATTTCCTTGTGATTTCCTTGGGTTAACACATCCGGCACGTCCCGTCCCTCGAAGCTCTGGGGGCGGGTGAATTGCGGATATTCCAGAAGGCCGTGGCCGAAGCTTTCATCCTGCGGCGAGGCTTCTGCGCCCAACACGCCGGGGATAAGCCGAACCGCTGCCTCGATCAGCGCCATGGCAGCAATCTCGCCGCCAGCCAGCACGAAATCGCCGATGCTGATTTCCTCCAGATCGCGGGCTTCGATGGCGCGCTGGTCCAACCCCTCGAAACGCCCGCACAGCAGGATAGCGCCGGAACCGGCAGCCAGCGCGCTGACGCGGCTCTGCGTCAGCGGTGTCCCGCGTGGGCTGAGATAAATCGCGGGAGCGCCCGTATTGCGCGCACGGGCCGCATCGATGGCGGCGCATGCCACATCGGCGCGCATCACCATGCCGGGGCCGCCGCCCGAGGGCGTGTCATCGACGGTGCGGTGCTTGCCGAGGCCATGGTCGCGGATATCGCGCACGTCGAGCGACCACAGATTCTTTTCGCGCGCCTTGCCCAGCAGCGATACACCAAGTGGTCCCGGAAACATCTCCGGGAACAAGGTCAGCACGGTCGCGCGCCAGGTCACGACTACAGATCTTTCTTGAACCCGATATGGCTCTGCTCGAAACCGAGGCGGCGATAGAACAGATGCGCGCGGGCGCGGCGCTTGTCGGAGGTCAGCTGCACCAGTTTGCAGCCGGCTGCACGCGATTCGGCAATCGCGTGCTTCATGATCGCGGTGCCGATGTTTTGTCCGCGCGCATCGGAAGCGACCCGCACCGCCTCGATAATCGCGCGTTTGGTTCCCTTGCGCGACAGGCCCGGCACGAACGCCAGATGCAGCGCGGCCACGATCTTTCCATCCTGCTCGGCGAGCAAGATGCGATTGCCCGGCATCTTCTGCATTTGCGAGAAGGCTTCGATATATTCCGGCGCAACGGTCGCGCCGCTCTGCTCGCGGTTTTCTCCAAATTCATCATCGGCCAGAAGCGCCACGACAGCGGTCAGATCCGCTTCGGCCGCGTAACGAAAAACGAGCTCGCTCATTCCACGTTTCCTTTTTCGCCGGCTTCCACTTCTTCGGGCGCGGCGATCACAATGCGCCCGCCTTCGATGTCGATCTGCTGTGCCACTTCGCGCGTGAAGGGCAGAAACACTTCGTCGCCATCGTCGCGCAGGATTTCAATCACGTCGCCGGCACCGAAATTGTGGAGCGCCCGCACCACGCCCATAGCGCGGCCTTCGGTGTCTTCGGCGCGCAGGCCCACCAGATCGGCGTGGTAGAATTCCTCGCCATCGGGCGCGGCCAACGCATCGCGCGCAACATAAAGCTCGACGCCCTTCAGCCGTTCTGCGGATTCGCGATCCGCGATGCCCTTAAAGGCGGTGACGGCGATATCCTTGGTAGCCCGCACAGACGCGATACCGAAGATGCGGCCATCCTTCGTATGCAGCGGCCCATAGGCGCCGAGCTTCTCGGGGCTTTGGGTGAAGGTTTTCACCTTCACCTCGCCCTTCAAGCCCTGCGCGCCGATGACGACGCCTAAGAGAATATCACGCGGCATGAGTGCCCACGGCTTACGCCGCGGCTTCGCCTTCCGAGGCCTTTACGGCGGCAGCAGCGGAAGCGGCAGCGCGTTCCTGCGCCTTCTTCTTCGGCTTCGCCTTCTCCGGATTATTCTTCTTCAGCGGCTGCAGCAGGCCGGCATCGGCCAGGAAGCGATGCACGCGATCCGACGGCGTTGCGCCCTTCTTGAGCCATTCCTTCGCCTTCTCGATGTCGAGTTTGAGGCGATCCGCATGATCCTTCGGCAGAAGCGGATTGTGAAAGCCCAGCTTCTCGATGAAACGGCCGTCGCGCGGAGAATGGGAATCCGCGACCACGATATTGTAATGCGGCCGCTTCTTGGTGCCGCCGCGCGACATTCTGATCTTCAATGACATTGTTTTCTCTTTCCTTCGTTAAACTGTTGAACCGTTGATTACCGTTTTGGAAAACCGGGCGGGAGTGACGGAATTTTTCCGCCCATCATGCCCGCCAATCCCTGCATCGCGCGTCCGCCCTTGCCCATTTTCTTCATCATGTCGGCCATCTGCCGGTGCATCTTCAAAAGCTTGTTCACTTCGGAGACTTCCACGCCGGCGCCTTGTGCGATGCGCTTGCGCCGCGAGCCGTTGATGATGTCGGGCTTGGTGCGTTCCTGTTTCGTCATGGAGGAGATCACCGCTTCCTGGCGCGCGAGAATCTTGTCGTCCAATCCCGCCGCCGAAAGCTGATCCTTCACCTTGCCGACGCCGGGCAGCATGGACAGCACGCCCTGCATGCCGCCGAGTTTCTTCATCTGCTGAAGCTGCTGGGCGAGATCGTCCATGTCGAACTCGCCTTTCTTCATTTTCCTGGCGAGTTTTTCGCCCTGTTCCTTGTCGAAATTCTCCGCCGCTTTTTCGACCAGCGAAACGACGTCGCCCATGTCGAGAATGCGTGCGGCGACACGCGCCGGATGGAAGGCTTCGAGTGCGTCGAGCTTTTCGCCGACGCCGAGGAACTTGATCGGCGCGCCGGTGACAGCGCGCATGGACAGCGCCGCGCCGCCCCGCGCATCGCCATCAGCACGCGTGAGAATAATGCCCGAAAGCTTCACGCGTTCGTTAAAGGATTTGGCGATGTTCACCGCGTCCTGGCCAGTGAGCGAGTCCGCGACCAGCAACGTTTCATGCGGATTGGTCTGCGCCTTCACGGCTGCCACTTCGCTCATCAACTGCTCGTCAATGTGCTGGCGGCCGGCGGTGTCGAGAATGAGCACGTCGTAGCCGCCGACGCGCGCCGCGGCCATCGCGCGCTTGGCAATGTCGAGCGGCGTCTGGTTCTGCATGATCGGCAAAGTCGGCACGCCCGCCTGCTCGCCCAGAATTTTCAGCTGCTCCATCGCGGCCGGGCGATGCACGTCGAGCGACGCCATCAGCACGCGTTTCTTTTCTTTGTTCTGAAGCATCAGGCCAAGCTTGGCCGACGTGGTCGTCTTGCCCGAGCCTTGCAGACCGACCATCAGGATCGGCGCGGGCGGCGATCCCAGATCGAGCGCAGCATTGTCGCTGCCCAAAGTCTCGACCAGCGCGTCATGCACGATCTTGACGATCTGCTGGCCCGGCGTGACCGAGCGGATGACGCTTTCGCCGATAGCGCGCGGGCGCACCTTCGCAATGAAATCCGTGACGACGAGCAGCGCCACATCTGCTTCGATCAGCGCGGTGCGGATTTCGGCCAAGCCCTCATCGACATCGGCCTCGCTGAGCGCGCCGCGCCCGCGAAGACGGTCGAATGTGGCGCCGAGGCGCTTTTGCAGACTGTCGAACATCAGTACCAAATACCCAAAGCAGTGAAGCCCCAGGGGGCGCACCTGCGCTGCCTGGGGGCGATCCTGAGCCGAGCCCAGGACCGGAAGGGACTTAAGCCTTTCCGGATGCCGGGGATTTAGGGCTCCGGGCGGGACAAGTCAAATTCCGGCAAAGGGCGGATGAAAAGGCGGCCACCAGCAGAGCAAATTGACCCGCGATCATTGAATTTCTGACAGCATCGGCAAACGTCTCAGTGCGAGCGCCGTTCCGTCTGCATCGCGCCTTGCGCTTTTCCAGAAAGAAATTGTGGCGCAGTTTGATGAATAGCACGGCCAAACCGGCGGCAGCGGACAAGGGAACGGAATTTTGTCGGATTTTCAGCGCGGCAAACTCTACGATCTTCTCGCAGTATCGCCACTAGTTGGCTGGTACATATTTTCCCTGTTCGGACTGGTGCCGCAACTCGCGGCCTTGCTGCATCACTACGCGGTTGCGCACGACCTTCGATCCGGCTTCTCGGCCGCGTCGATGATCGCAACGCTCGCATTTCTCGTCGTGCAGATCTTGTTGTCGCTGATCCGCGTTCCGCCCCAACAGTTTTCGCCAAACTGGCTTTCGCGGATCGTGGCGCTGGCTGGCGCCAATATGGGTCTGGCGCTTCTTCTGCTTCACCGCGTGGAGTTGCCCCTTTTCATGCAGGCGGTCTCGGCGGGCCTCACAACGTTTGGCCTGATCGCTTCGGTTTATGTGGCGAGCCGGCTTGGACGCGCTTTCAGTGTGTTTCCGCAGGCGCGCAGGCTTGTGACGGCCGGTCCTTACAAACACATCCGCCATCCGCTGTATCTGACCGAGCAGATCGCACTCTTTGGCGTGATGCTGCAGTACCAGCAACCCTGGGCGCTGCTGATCGCGCTCGCTTTTCTTGCGTTGCATTTGCGCCGTATGGATTACGAGGAACGCGTGCTCGGCGAAGCCTATCCGGCGTATCGTGAATACGCCGAGCGCACTGCACGGCTGATCCCCGGCATCTATTGAATCCGGCGCAAACTCAGCGGCGCGGCGCTACTTCAATCCCAGTTTCTGCTTGAGGTAGACCAAGCTCAGCGCCCACATTTCAGCCGCCTGCTTGTGGTTCGCCGCCGCGGCGTGGCCGCCATCGGTGTTCTCGTAGAACAGAACATCGTGGCCCTGGGCCTCCATGCGCGCCGCCATCTTGCGCGCATGCACCGGCGTCACGCGATCATCGCTCGTCGCGGTCACGAACAGCACCGGCGGATAGGTTTTGTCGGCGCTCACATTCTGGTACGGCGAATATTTCATGATCCAGGCGCGCGCCTTGGGATCGGCCGGATCGCCATATTCCGCGATCCACGACGCGCCGGCGCCGATATGGGTGTAGCGGATCATGTCCACCAGCGGCACCTGACAGACGACGGCGCCGAAGAGATCAGGCCGCTCCACCATGTTGGCGCTGACCAGCAGGCCACCATTGGAGCCGCCCATGATGCCGAGTTGCTTGGGCGTGGTGATGCCGCGCTTTTCGATGTCGGCGGCCACTGCCTGGAAATCGTCATAAGCCTTCTGCCGATTCTCGTTCAGCGCCGCCTGATGCCAGGCCGGGCCGAACTCGCCGCCACCGCGAATATTCGCGACCACGAAGACGCCGCCCTTGTTCAGCCACAGCAAGCCGAAATTGGGCGAATAACTCGGCGTCATCGAAATCTCGAAACCACCATAGCCATAAAGAACCGTCGGCGCAGGACCGTTCAGGTTTTTCGCCCGCGTCACGAAATAAGGAATCTGCGTTCCGTCTTTCGAGGTGGCGAAAAATTGTTCGGTTGCGAGATTGGAGGTATCGAAGCGCGCGGGCAGCGACTTGATCGCTACCGGCTTGCCATCGCCCATATCCATGAACAGCGTGGTCGGCGTCACATAGCTTTCGAAACGGAACTGCGCTTCCGGACCCCAATCGTTGGTCGAGGCGATGTGCGTGGAGCCGCCGGCCGGCAGATCGAGCCTGGTGTCGCTCCAGGTTCCGTTTGTGCCCGGATGGAAGGCATGAATGGCGCCGGTGACATTGTTGTAGATCGAGGCATAAACCGCATCGCGGCCCGTCGAGACTTCATCGATCGAACTCTTTGCATCGGGTGTGTAGAGCACGGCAAACGCCGGCTGCATTTTCTGCATGGTGAAAGGCTTAAGCGCGAAAGCGACCAGCGAACCTTTCGCGATCAGCTTTCCGTTCGGCGGTGTCCATTCGTCGCGCAAGGTGAAAATCAGATTGCCGTTCTGCGCGCCTTTCAGATCGGCGCCGAGCGGCAGCGGCAGCTTCACCGTGCCGCCATCCGGCAGTACCGCATAATATTCCGAGGTGAAGAATGTGATGCCGCGCTGGATCAAAGCGATTGTACCGGAGGGTTGGCGGAACACGGCACCGCCATCAGCCACATCATCGGCGGTGCCTTCATAGATCGTTCTGGCATCGGCCATGGCCTGCCCGCGCTTCCATAGCTTGACGATGCGCGGATAGCCGCTTGTCGTCATAGAGCCCTGGCCGAAATCGGTGCCGAACAGCACCGTGTCGTCGTCGAGATAAGTGATCTGCGATTTCGCTTCGGTCAGCGCAAAGCCGTCTTTCATGAAGCTCTTGGAGCCAAGATCGAATTCGCGCACGACCACGGCGTCGCCGCCGCCGCGCGACAGATTGATCAAGCAATGTTTGAGCGAGGCGGCGCAATCAGCACCCTTCCAGACCCAGTTTTCTTTTTCATCCGCCGCGAGCTTGTCGAGGTCGAGCAGCACATCCCATTTCGGCTGCGCGTTCGCGTAATCGGCAATCGTCGTGCGCCGCCAGATGCCCTTGGGATGGCTCGCGTCCTGCCAGAAATTGAAGATATAGTTGTGATCGATATTGCCGAAGGGAATGCGGTCGGTCGCATCCATCACCTTCAGGATGGAATCGTAATCCCTCTGATAATCCGCATCGGCCTGCAGCACCGCCGTGGATTTGACATTCTGTTCCTTCACCCACGCCATCGGTTTTTCGCCGTGAATGTCTTCCAGCCAGAGAAAAGGATCGGCCGCTTCGACATGTTTGTGTTTCTTATCCACGCTGCCTGCTCCCATCGCCGTCCATCCGCCCGCGATTGCGCCAAGGAGCATCACGCCGAAAACCATTCTGCTGAATTTCATGTCCGACTCCGGGGAAACGGGCGCGCTTTTTCGGAATTGCACGCACCCGCGTCAACCCTCGCTAAATTTCGTGCGCATATCGTGGCGCGATGCTCAATGTTGCGACGCTGCTGTCCCGTTTGGCGCAACATTGTTCCTGTCGAGGCCCAATTTCTGCGCGAGATATACATAAGATAGAGCCCACATCTGCGCCTCCTCTTCATGCGTCGCGCCGGGGCCGTGACCGCCTTCGGGACTTTCGTAGAACAATACGCCCTGTTTCATCGCTTCCATTTTCGCCGCCATCATGCGCGCCCAGATCGGCGTGACGCGATCATCGCTGGTTTCGGTAATGAAGAAGATGGGCGGATATTTCACATTCGGCTTGAGATTCTCGTACGCGGAATATTTGAGGATCCAGGCGCGATCTTTCGGTTTCGCCGGATCGCCATATTCATCGACCCAAGACGCCCCCGCGCCGAATTTTGTATAGCGCAGCATGTCCACAAGAGGACGCTGGCTGACCACAGCGCCGAACAGATCGGGGCGCTGCGTCATTGTCGCCGTCGTCAGCACGCCGCCATTCGATGCGCCCACAGTGCCAATCTGTTTCGGTGTGGAAAGCCCGCGTTTGGCAATGTCGGCACCCACCGCTTCGAAATCGTCGAAGGCACGCTGGCGATGTTCCAGCAGCGCCGCCTGATGCCAGGCCGGCCCGAACTCGCCGCCCCCGCGAATATTGGCGACGGCAATCGCGCCGCCCTTCGCGAACCACGCCTCGCCTGGATCGAGCGGGCGATGGCCGTCATTCCAGTACCAGGGCGTCAGCGACAGTTCGAAGCCGCCATAGGAATAGAGGATGGTCGGCACCGGACCTTTGATATCGGTGCGGTGGATGAAGAAGTAAGGGACTTTCGTGCCGTCCGCCGACGTCACCCAGAACTGCTCGGACGCAAGATTGCGCGCGTCGAAGCGCGCAGGTTCCGACTTGATTTCGCCCGGCGCGCCATTTCCGTCATAGGCATAAAGCGTCACGGGCTTCAGGAAACTTTCATACGTAAAATAGGCTTGCGGCCCCCAATCGTTCGTCGAGACAATCTGCGTTGAGCCTCCGGCCGGAAGATCGAGCCTGGCGTCGCTCCAGCTTCCGTCTTTGTTCGAACGGAACTCATGCACCGAGCCCGTGACGTTTTCGAAAATTGCAGCATAGACGGCGTCGCGACCCGTGGACACGCTGTCCACCGTGCTGTGCGCGTCCGGCGCGTAAAGCAGCGTGAAACTGGGCTGCATCTTCTGCATCACGAAGGGCTTCACCGCAAAGGCGATGAGCGAGCCCTGCTTGAACGATTGCATACCGCCCGGCGGCGTCCACGCGTCGCGCAAGGTGAAGATGAGATTGCCGTTGGTGACACCTTTGAGGTCGGCGCCCAACGGCAACGGCAGTTTCATCGTGCCGCCACCCAGCAGCATATAAAAATATTCGTTGGTGAAGAACGTGACACCGCGTTCGATCAGCGGGATCGTGCCATACGGCCCGCGAAACACGATGGGCCGCGCCGCAATATCCGTCGCCAGCGCTTCATAAACTGTCTCGGCAGCGGATATCGGCTGGCCGCGATGCCAAAGCTTCACAATGCGCGGATAGCTCGACGCCGTCATAGAACCGGCGCCGAAATCCGTCGCGAACAGGATGGTGTCGGGATCAACATAGGTGGCGCTCGATTTGGCGACCGTCAAAGTGAAACCACCGTCGAAGAATTTCTTCGCGCGCGGATCGAATTCGCGCACCACCGAGGCATCGCTGCCGCCCGGCGAAAGCCGCAGCAGGCAGCGTTTGAAACCCGGCGCGCAATCAGCGCCCTGCCATACCCACGGTTTCTTCTCGGCCGCGTCGAGCGCATCGACGTCAAGCAATACGTCCCATTTGGGCGACGGATTGCGATAATCGGCAATCGTCGTCTTTCGCCACAGGCCGCGCGTGTGGCTCGCGTCCTGCCAGAAATTGAAGACGTCGCCGTGGTCCAGATTGCCCATCGCGATACGGTCGTTCGCGTCCAGCACTTTCAGAATTGAATCATGATCCTTCTGGTAATCCGGATCGGATTTCAGAACGGCGAGACTTTTCGCGGTTTGGGTCTTCGCCCAGTCAACCGCCTTGGCGCCATGAATATCCGTGAGCCAGAGATAGGGATCGGGCGAATCCGGCGTGAGGTCGGCTGCCCACGCGGCGCCCGCCAACAGAACCGCGCCAAAGCCTGCCGCCAAAATGATTTTGCTCGGTTTCATGGGTCGCCTGCCAGAATTGCGCCGATGTTTTCGGAAAACCGACGCTATCGAGTCAACCCACTGGCCGCAGGCGGGCCTTGCCACTATATAGCCCCATCATGACGGCATTCCTGAAAATGCAGGGCCTGGGCAATGATTTCGCGGTTTTCGACGCGCGAAATCAGGGGCTTGCGCTGGACGCGAAGGCTGCGCGCGCCATCGCCGACCGCCGTTTGGGCGTCGGCTGCGATCAGGTGATCGTGATCGAGCGCCCGCGCAACGGCGCGGATGCCTTTATGCGCATCTACAATGCCGACGGCGGCGAGGTGGAAAGCTGCGGCAATGCCGCGCGCTGCGTCGCGCATCTGCTGATGAACGAGAACAATTCGCGCGAGATTCGGCTTGAGACCGATGGCGGACCGCTGGCCTGCATGGCGCGCGGCGATCTGGTTTCCGTCGACGTGGGCGCGCCGCGCTTTGGCTGGCGCGACATTCCGATGTCGCGCGAGACGGACACAAAAGCCTTTGCGCTCGATGTTCCGGGCTTCGATCTACCCGCGCTCAAGTCCGCCAGCGCCGTTTCGGTCGGCAATCCGCATTGCGTGTTGTTCGTGGACGATGCGGAACGCGCTTCAGTTTCGGCGTTAGGGCCGATCATCGAAAATCATTCTCTGTTTCCGGCGCGCACCAATGTCGAATTCGTGAGCGTGCTCGGCAAAGACAAGCTGCGCATGCGGGTATGGGAACGCGGTGTCGGCATCACGCTCGCTTGCGGCACCGGCGCCTGCGCGACCATGGCGGCGGCACAACGGCGCGGGCTTTGCGGCACGAAAGCCGAGATCGTTCTGGATGGCGGCACGCTGACTCTCGAATGGGCCGGCGGCGATGATCCCATCTTCATGACCGGACCGTGGGCGCTCTCCTACAAGGGCGAGATCGATCTGAAAGCGCTCGGCACATGACCGAGATCGTTACCTTCGGCTGCCGTCTCAACACCTATGAAAGCGAAGCGATCCGCGCGCGCGCCAGCGAAGCGGGCTTGTCCGACGCCATCATCTTCAACACCTGCGCCGTGACGGGCGAAGCCGTGCGCCAATCGCGCCAGGCCATCCGCAAAGCGCGGCGCGAGCATCCGCGCGCAAAAATCATCGTCACCGGCTGCGCGGCGCAGATCGAACCCGCCACGTATTCGGCCATGGATGAAGTCGATCTCGTCCTTGGCAACATCGAGAAGTTGGACACGAAGAACTATTCGCCCTTCATCAACGAGCGCGTGCGCGTCAACGATATCATGTCGGTGCGCGAGACCGCCTCGCAGATGGTGGATTCCTTCGACGGCCGCGCTCGCGCGTTCCTGCAGGTGCAGAACGGGTGCGACCATCGCTGCACCTTCTGCATCATTCCCTATGGCCGCGGAAACTCCCGCAGCGTCGGCGTGGGCGCAGTGATCGCCGAAGCCCGGCGGCTGACCGAGGCGGGTTTTCCCGAGATCGTTTTGACCGGCGTGGACCTCACGTCTTACGGAACCGACCTTCCGGGTCAGCCCAGACTCGGGGCGCTGGTACGCAGGATCCTCAAACACGTGCCGGAGCTGAAGCGCCTGCGCATCTCCTCCATCGATTCTATCGAGGCCGATGACGAGTTGCTGCGCGCCATCGCGGAAGAAGAACGGCTGATGCCGCATTTTCATCTTTCCGCACAGTCCGGCGACGACATGATTTTGAAGCGCATGAAACGCCGACATACGCGCAAGAATACGATCGCGTTTTGCGATGAAGTTCGCCGGTTGCGGTCCGATGTGGTCTTCGGCGCCGATTTGATCGCGGGCTTTCCCACCGAAACCGATGCAATGTTCGAAAATTCGCAAGCGCTGATCGACGATGCGGGCATTTCCTATCTGCACATCTTTCCCTTCAGCCCGCGCAAGGGCACCCCGGCCGCACGCATGCCGCAAGTGCCGAAGCCACTGATTAAGGAACGCGCTGCCAAACTTCGCGCCAAGGGCGCGCAGGCGCTATCGGCGCGGTTAAATGCGCTTATCAGTAGCGAGCAGATGCTTCTGCTCGAAAAATCCGACATGGGCCGGACAGAATGTTTTGCGCCGGTGCGGTTCCGCGCCGACGCAGCACCCGGCACGTTTTTGCGCGCACGCATCACGGGCGCGGGCGCCGATCATCTGACGGCGGCGCCTCTGCAATGAGAGATTTCGGTGAGGCCCCGCCGCCCGAGACCTTTCTCGATCGGCTGAAATCCGGTTTGTCGCGCAGCACCGCAGGCTTAAGCGACAGCCTCACCGGGATTTTCACCAAGAAAAAGCTCGATGCGGCATCCGTGGCCGAGCTTGAGGAAGCGCTCATCCGGGCCGATCTCGGTGCAGGGCTCGCCGCACGGTTCGCGGGTGCCGTGGCCAAAGGCCGTTACGACACCGAAATCTCGGATTACGACGTCCGCGCCATTCTCGCCGCGGAAATCCTTAAGGTCCTGAAACCAGTCGAAAAGCCGCTCACCGTCGATCCCACAAAAAAACCCTTTGTGGTTCTGGTCGCTGGCGTGAACGGTACCGGCAAGACCACAACCATCGGCAAGATCGCCAAGCGCCTGACGGACGCCGGGCACAAGGTTCTGCTGGCGGCGGGCGACACCTTCCGGGCCGCCGCCATCGAGCAGCTTCAGGTCTGGGGCGGACGCAGCAATGCCGAGGTCGTTTCTCGACCGGCCGGCAGCGACGCGGCGGGCCTTGCCTTTGATGCCGTCGAACGCGCACGGACCAGCGGCGCGGATGTCGTTCTCATCGACACCGCAGGACGGCTGCAGAATAAAGCCGGTCTGATGGCGGAACTGGAGAAAATCGTCCGCGTCGTCAAGAAGTTGGATGCCACCGCGCCACATGCGACCTTGCTTGTGCTGGACGCAACGACAGGTCAGAACGCGCTTGCGCAGGTGGAGGCTTTCAAGAACGCCGTGCCGCTGACCGGTCTGGTGATGACAAAGTTGGACGGTACCGCAAAGGGCGGAATTCTTGTCGCACTGGCCGACAAATTCGGCTTGCCTGTGCATTACATCGGCGTCGGCGAGGATGCCGATGCACTGCAACCATTTGATGCGCAAGCCTTTGCCAATGCGCTGACGGGAGCGTCATGAGCGAACCTTTACCTGCGCGACAATCGCCGCTGATACGGCTGGCGCTTGACCTGGGCCCACTTATTCTTTTTTTTGCGGCGTTTAAATTCGCGGGCATCTTTACGGCGACAGCGGTATTCATGGTGGCGTCCGTGGCGTCGCTCGCGATCGGCTATATGGCGACGCGCAAACTCTCGCCGATGCCGCTGGTGACGGCACTCATCGTGCTGGTCTTTGGCGGCCTCACGCTTTATCTGAAGAACGACACCTTTATCAAAATGAAGCCGACCGTTCTCTACGCCTTTTTCGGTTTCGTGCTTCTGGGCGGTCTCATCTTCAACCGTCTCTTTATCAAGGCAGTCTTCGCACAGGCTTTCGATCTCACCGAAGAAGGCTGGCGCAAGCTCACTTGGCGTTGGGGATTTTTCGCCTTCGCACTCGCCGCGCTGAACGAATTTATGTGGCGCAGTTATTCGACGGCGATATGGGTCGATTTCAAAGTCTGGGCGATCATTCCGCTCATCTTCCTGTTCGCACTGGCGCAAACGCCGCTGGTGATGAAGCACGATCAGAGCGAGAAAGACGCGCCTGCACCCTGAATTTCAGGGGCGCGCGGCAGGCTTCCAGGGCGGGTTCGAAAACGGGCTAAACGCCTTTAACGCCTTGCTTTCCCGCCAATGGTCCAAAGCCCATTTGACGCTCGGAAAGGCGAGTTCGCTCCACGGTATCTCACCCCACGCAAACAGCCTGACTTCGAGGCTTTCGGGACCCGCCGAAAAAACCGGTTGCTCGATTTTTGCGCGATACATCAGATGCACCTGGCTTATGTGCGGCACGGCATAGACCGCGAGCAGACTGTCGATGACGATGTCGGCGCAGGCTTCCTCGCGCGCTTCGCGGCAGGCGCCCTCTTGCGGCGTTTCATGTTCTTCCAGAAATCCGGCCGGCAAGGTCCAGTAGTTCTTTCGTGGTTCGATGGCGCGGCGACACAACAGAATGTGTTCGCCATGCATCACGACGGCACCCACGACGATCTTCGGATTGGAATAGTGGATGTGACCGCACTGTCCGCAGACGTCGCGTTCGGTTGTGTCTCCCAGTGGCACACGCCGAACGAAATGCGGACATGTTCCGGATGCGGTTGTGGTTTTGTCGGCCATCGCCTGCAAAGTTTGCCGCATTGCCGCAAGACACGAAAGCGAAAATAGATTTCCATTTTTCGGGATCGTTTGTGTCAGGAAACAGTTGTCGCGCCCCTTGCATCTGTCTAATGTGTTTTTCACCGTGCGGGGAGCGCGCGGCCTCATATTGAAAACCCCGGCGTTTTCGGGTTCGTAAAAAAATGATGCGCGTGCGGACTAAAAGCAGCGCCGGAACATTTGGGAATTCAGGGGTTTCTCGATGACGTCAAAAGGGCCACGCAAAGCGAACGGCAATTTTGAGCTGTGCGAGGCACCATCCCATCTTATGCGCCGTTGCCAGCAGCTCTATGGCGATCTTTATGCACGCGAAACCGGGCAGCGCGACCTGACGAAACAGCAATTCACGGTTCTTGCCGCGCTCGAACCCAATGAAGGCGTGAGCCAGACCGCGCTTGTCGAGATGACGGGCATTGATCGCTCGACCTTGGCGGACATGGTGCGGCGTCTGCTCGAGCGCGGGCTTCTGTCGCGCGAGCGCACCGAGGAAGACCAGCGTGCCAATGCGGTTGCCATCACCCAGAGCGGACGTAAGGCATTGAAATCCGCGCGCGCCGCATCGGACCGAGCCGAACGGGCCCTTCTGGAGGCGCTTCCCGCCGCCGAGCGCGGACGCTTCGTGAAATCCCTGGCGACGATTGCTTCCGCGGCCGAAATGCTGGTCGCGAACGGCGCGGACAAGCCGCGGCGCCGGCTGATCCGCCGCCACCGGCCCTAGATCTAAATTCGAATATCGATCTACGATCCGGGCCGCACAAAGGGCGTCTGCGGATTGGACTGGCTTGCCGGCATGGTCGGCCTGGCTACCGGCGTCTGAGCAAAGGACAGCGGCTCAAAGGGCGCTGGCTCGAATGCCGCCGTTTCCGCGGGCTTTTGCACGGGCGCCCGAGCGGCCTGGCTCTAAACCCGGCCTGCCGGGCGGCGAGGAGACTGGCGGTGCTGATCTGCATGGCGGCAAGACCTTCGCAAATCATGGTTGCCAATGTCTGAAGAGCGGGATCAGACGGGCTCCGAGGCCCGCGCGATCGCCGGCAGGATCACGCTGGTCAGCGCATCGGGCGTGAGCGGACCGGCATAGCGCAGACGGATAATCCCTTGGCCGTCGATCACGAAAGTTTCCGGGACGCCATAGACACCCCATTCGATGCTGGCACGGCCGTCGGTATCGAGATCAATACGCGAAAAGGGATTGCCGACATCGATGAGGAAAGCCCGCGCGCGCGCGCGCGTGTCCTTCTGCACCATGCCGTAGAGCGCGATGTTTTTCGTCTGCGCGAGCGCCTGCAACACCGGCGCCTCTTCGCGGCAGGGCGCACACCACGACGCGAACACATTCAGAACCGTCACGTGACCGGCGCGAAAATCGGCGGGCGTGAAGGCGGACGCCTGCGCATCAAGCGCGGGCAACGACACCGTCGGCGCGGGCTTGTCGATCAGGACGGACGGCAATTCGCCGGGCGGCGGCGCAATCAGGCTGTGAAACAGAACGCCCGCCAGACCCAGAAACAAAATCACCGGGACAATATAGATCAGCCGCTTCATGGCCTAGCATTTTCTAGCGCCGCGAGATTCTTTTTCGCGCGGCGAGAGGCCGACAGCGTGAGAACAATCGCGGCCGCAATGCCCAGAACGCTGACCCCATAGGCAGGCCAGACAAAGGCCGCGTATTTCCCCATGTCGAGAAAATGCGCCATCTCACGCGCTTCCCATCATCAGCGAACGTGCGCGGCGTTCGAGAATTTCAGTACGGATACGTACCATCCAGAGCGTGAAGAACAGGGCGGTATAGCCCAGCGCCATTAAAAACAGCGGCCAGAGAAACACGGAGGCGATCGACGGCCCGCCGCTGCGCAGAATGCTTTCGCCCTGATGCAACGTTGTCCACCACTGCACGGAAAATTCGATGATGGGAAGATTGACGACACCCACAAGCGCCAGAATAGCGGCGGCGCGGGCAGCACGCGTCTCGTCTTCGATGGCATTCCACAACGCCATGTATCCCAGATACAGAAACAGCAGCAGCAGGAAAGAGGTGAGCCGGCCATCCCAAACCCAATAGGTGCCCCACATCGGCTTGCCCCAGAGCGATCCGGTGACGAGCGCCAGCGCGGTGAACAGCGCGCCCAGCGGCGCTGCGGTTTTCGCTGCGACATCGGCCAGCGGATGACGGTTCACCAGCCCGATCAAGGACGCCAGCGCCATCAAGCCATAGGCCATCATCGCGACCCAGGCGGCGGGCACGTGCACGAACATGATGCGTACCGTGTCGCCCTGCTGGTAATCTGGCGGTGCTGCGAAAGAGAGATAGAGACCAATCGCCAATGCAAGCGCGGCCACGCAAGCGAACCATGGCAAGAGCACGCTGCTCAAATTCATGAACCGCTTGGGATTGGCGAAGTCGAAGATCGATGCCATCGCCGCCCCTCTAAGCCTTCGTTCCGTTGGCAACAAGCATCGCGCTCATCCTGCGAGATTGAGCCGCACGGCGGCGGCGGTTGCGAAGGGGCTGAGCACCATGGCGGCAAAGGAAAAGGCGGCGAGCAACCAGAGCGCGCCGTTCGAAATCCCGTCCAGCGCGCTCAGCACCGCGCCCGCACCAAAGATCACCACCGGCGCCAGCAATGGCAGCACGATGAAGGGCAGGATCAATCCGCCGCGCCGGATGAAAAGCGTCAGCGCCGCACCAATAGCACCGATGGCGCTGACGGCCGGTGTGCCCAGCGCCAGCGACGCCACCAGCGGCGCATAGCCGGATTTCGGCAGGCCGAACAGCAATGCCAGTAGCGGCGACAGCAAGGTGAGCGGAAGGCCCGTCACCAGCCAGTGCGCAGCGATCTTGGCGAAGGCGGTGGCTTCCAGCGGCAGCGGCGCCAGCGCGATCAGATCGAGGCTGCCGTCCTCGAAATCGGACTGGAACAAACGGTCGAGTGACAGAAGCGTCGCCAGCACCGCCGCGACCCACAACACGCCGGCCGCGATCCGCGCCAGCAGGCGCAGATCCGCGCCGACGCCGAGCGGCACCAAGGTCGCGACGGCGGCGAAGAAAGCTAGCGCCAGCGCGGCGCTGCCGCCTGCGCGCATGGCGAGGCGGATGTCGCGGATGAGGAGGGCGAAGAAAGGCGTCACGGTGCTTCAGCCCCATCCGTCGGATAATTTTCTGCTGGGGTTGTTTTCAAAAAATTTCGCAAGCGATCTTCCTGTCGGGAATTGAACGTCGATTTTTGCGCGCGGCGGCATCTTGTGGTGGTGCGGACAAAAGCCGCAAAGCCTTGATCGTTGTTTTCACGATTCCGTACACCCCCTCCCCTTCCTATCTCTCGAATTGAACGTCGATTTTTTCGTCGCGCCGCACAACACCATATCTTGTGGGTCGCGGGAGTGCGGGGCAGTCGAATGTCGATTTTGCATTTTTTTGCAGCACCCTCCTTCCGATACCCATTCGAATTCAGCCTCCCTTCAAAAACCAGATCCTCATCGCCGGACCTGTTCAGGCAATCCAAGAACTCCGCGTGGGATTGATGACGGCGTGAAGCCTGAAACGGCGCAAAAAGCCGCGCACACCGTCGGTTCGGGAATAATAAGGAACACAAATCTAACCTTCAACCGAAAAACGGAAAGTTTAGGTATTTTTGGAGAAAATGTTAGGAATATTACGGATATTCGAATGGTTAGGCCAGCGCCAGCCGAGCACTGTCCACACCCAGCGTTTCATGCGTCGCAACGAGCGCGATGCCGCCCGCGGCACAATGCGCTTTGATGAAATCGGCGGCGAGTTTTTTTCCGTCCGCATCCAGCGCGGCGAGCGGCTCGTCTAGCAGCCAGAGCGGACGCGCGCTCATTTTCAGCCGCGCCAGTGCAAGGCGCTTCTTCTGGCCGGCGGAGAGATATTGGCACGGCAGATCGTGCGCGCGGCCGAGGCCGACTTCATCGAGCGTTGCGTCTATCCCATCCTCTGCTTGGTTCGCCTCGCTGCCGTTGAGTTTTGCGAAGAACCGCAATGTTTCTCGCGGCGTGAGCTGCGGCTTGGCGGCATCGTGATGGCCGAGCCAGCCTACCAATTTTCCGCGCTCTTCAGGATCGGAAATGTCTTCGCCGCATTTCATCCGTATACGGATTGTTCCCGCAACGGGCGCGAGAAAACCCGCGATCATCCGCAGCAGCGACGACTTCCCCGAACCATTGGGCCCCTCCAGCGCCAGCGTTTCGCCAGCGCTCACGCGAAAACCCACATCGCGAAACACCGCCCGGCCTCCGCGAATGCAGACGAGATTTTCGGCGTGGAGAGACTGGACAGATAATGACAAAACCAAACCTACCCTCGGTTGTCATGGCCCGCCTTAAGGCGCGACCTCAATACATATGCTGGCCGCCGTTGATGGACATGGTGGAGCCGGTGACGAAGCCGGCTTCGTCGGCGACGAGGAAGAGCACGCCCCGCGCGATCTCTTCCGCCTTGCCCAAACGCCCCACCGGAATCTTGGCGACGATTTTTTCCAGCACGTTGGGCGGCACGGCAGCGACCATGTCGGTGTCGATGTAGCCGGGCGCAATCGCGTTGACGGTGATACCCTTCGACGCGCCTTCCTGGCTCAGCGCCTTGGTGAAGCCATGAATTCCGGATTTGGCGGCGGCGTAATTCACCTGGCCGTATTGTCCGGCTTGCCCGTTGATCGAGCCGATGTTCACGACGCGGCCGAAATTGCGCTCCAGCATCCCGTCCCACGCGGCCTTGCACATGTTGAAGCAACCGCCGAGATTGGTATCGACCACTTCGTCCCAGCCGGCGCGGGCCATCTTCTTCATCGTGCCGTCGCGTGTGATGCCGGCATTGTTGACGATGATTTCCACCGGGCCGAGATCGGCCGCGACTTTCGCCACGCCCTTCGCGCATTCCTCGAAGTCCGCGACGTTCCATTTGTAAACCGCGATGCCGGTCTTTTCGCTGAACGCCTTGGCACGCTCATCATTTCCCATGTAATTGGCCGCGACCTTGTAACCGGCCTTTTTCAGGCCGATCGAAATCGCCTCGCCAATGCCGCGTGTTCCGCCCGTGACGATTGCCACCCGTGCCATGTTTCGCTCCCGATGAAGTTTTATTGCTTTTTGTGCTGTTATTCTAAAACAGAAATTTCACCGGAGCGCAAAGTCGCGTGCCCCGGCGTCATGTCGGCCGCGAGCCGGCCAATGCCGCCTTCCAAAATATTTTCGCTCCGCCTCTTGCATAATCTCTTTTCATGTGTAAGTTATTTCTGACATATGATTGGAGGAGCTGTTGTTGCGTCCGAGCGGAGACCAGTTGCTGGCTATGCTGTCGGCGCTCGCCAATCCGCACCGCTTGCGGATCGTGGCAGCGCTGGCGGCCAACGGACGCAACTATGTCAGCCAGCTGGCGCGCGAAGTCGGCATCAGCCGTCCGCTGCTGCATTTGCATTTACAGAAACTCGAAGAGGCTGAGCTCGTCACCAGCAGGCTGGAACTGTCCAGCGACGGCAAGGCGCTCAACTATTTCGAGGTCGCGAAGTTCGATTTCGAACTCACCCCGGCGGCGATCATCAAAGCCGCAAAAACACTCACACCCAAATCCGATTTATAGGAGAACGCCATGTCCTCACTCGTTTTCGTCACCGCGCTGGTTCTGCTTTTCGGAACGATCGTGCGCGTATTCGCCATGCGCTACCTGTCGCAATTCCTTCAGGCGCGCGCGGCGCAAAATATCACCCAAGCCACAAAATCTCTCACACTCAAATCATAGGAGAACGACATGTCCCCACTCATTTTCGTGACGACGCTGCTGGTGCTTTTCGGAACCATCACGTTCGTCTTTGCCATGCGTTATGTGTCGCAGGCCTATCAGGCCCGCGCGCAAGCGGCGCAAAGTCAGGATTATCGCAAGCTCGCCTCCGATGCGGTGACGGCGCAATCGGGCAACGCGGCCACGCTGTCGGCGATCCAGAGCGAGCTTGCCGAGATCAAGACGCGCATGACGAGCGTCGAGAAGATCCTGAAGGCGGTGGAGTGATGGTCGCGCTCGCTCCCACCTTTCCGTTTGCCCGTAACGCAGACATCGCGCTGTGGCGGCTTTATCTGCTGCGCGGCGGCTATCTGCTGATCGCGGCCGGCATGGGCATGCAGATTGTGCCCGCCTTCCTGCACCACGGACCGTGGACGCTGACACATGGCGTGATGAACGCGATGCTTCTGGCGCTGGTGCTGCTGTCGGTTCTGGGCTTGCGCTATCCGCTGAAGATGCTGCCGCTGCTGTTCTGGGAGATGATTTGGAAGGCGACCTGGCTTCTAGCCGTCGCGCTGCCTGCGTGGCGCAGCAGTACGATGGACGCCGACACCTCGGACACGACCTTCGCCTGCCTGATGAGCGTGATCTTCCTCGTCATCGTGCCGTGGGATTATGTGTGGCGGAATTTCGCGGCCACGAAGAGCGCGAGCGCTGGTGGTGAGCCAGCGCTCCGCGCACTTGCCTTATCGCTCCACGCACATCGCGATGCCCATGCCGCCGCCGATGCAGAGCGTGGCGAGGCCTTTGTGCGCGTCGCGTTTGCCCATTTCGTAGAGCAGAGTCGTGAGCACGCGCGCGCCCGATGCGCCGATCGGATGGCCGATGGCGATGGCGCCGCCGTTCACATTCACTTTGTTCGTGTCCCAGCCCATATCCTTGTTCACCGCGCAGGCCTGCGCCGCGAAGGCTTCGTTGGCTTCGACAAGATCCAGATCGGCTGCCGTCCAGCCGGCTTTCTTCAGCGCCGCGCGCGAAGCGGGAATCGGGCCCGAACCCATGAGCGCCGGATCGACACCGGCATGCGCCCAGGAGGCGATGCGCGCCAGTGGCTTCAGCCCGCGCGCCTTTGCATCCTTCGCCGTCATCAGCACCAGAGCTGCGGCGCCGTCATTGATGCCCGACGCATTCGCTGCGGTGACCGTGCCGTCTTTCTGGAAGGCGGGCTTCAAACCGGAAATGCCTTCATAGGTCACGCCGTCGCGGATGAACTCGTCGGCATCGACGACTGTATCGCCCTTGCGGCCCTTGATGGTGACGGGCGCGATCTCGTCCTTGAACTTGCCGCCCTTGCGCGCGGCTTCCGCCTTGTTCTGCGAAGCGACCGCGAACTTGTCCTGCATCTCGCGCGTGATCTGCCATTCGCGCGCCACGTTCTCGGCGGTCGTACCCATGTGGTAGCCGTGAAAGGCGTCGATCAATCCGTCCTTCAGCATCGTGTCGGTGAATTCGAGCGCGCCCATTTTGGTGCCCGCGCGCAGATAAGCGGCATGCGGCGCCATGCTCATCGACTCTTGTCCGCCCGCGACAACCACCGTGGCATCGCCGTTCAGGATCGCCTGATAACCGAGCGCGACCGCGCGCAGGCCCGAGCCGCAAAGCTGGTTCACGATCCAGGCTGGCGTTTCATACGGGATGCCGGCGTTGACCGACGCCTGACGGCCGGGGTTCTGGCCCTGCGCCGCGGTGAGGATCTGACCCATGATGGTTTCGGAAACGTCCTTGCCGGCGACATTGGCGCGCGACAGCGCGGCGGCAATCGCGGTGCGGCCCAGCTCATGCGCGGGTACGCTTGCGAACGCGCCATTGAACGAGCCGACAGGCGTGCGCGCAGCCGAGACGATCACCACTTCTTCCATAAGAGCCTCACCGGAGTTTTGTTATGTTGCTAAGGGCCCGCAAAATGCCGCGAATGCGAGGGGGCGTAAACCATGACGAATCATCGCATGAAATCAAACGCTTGTACCATCGCGCTATTGATGCAACGCAAGGAACGCGGATAAAGGGCACTGGACAGGCTGGAGAATGTAGTGCTGTGCTAAGGCCATCAAGGCGCCGCAACGAGCGCCGGAAACGCCCTTTTAAACCAGAAACAGCGGGTTGGTCGTGACGGAAGAACAGGCAGGCAAAAGCCCGGTTGTCATCAAAAAGTATGCGAACCGTCGTCTCTACAACACGCAGACGTCATCCTACGTGACGCTCGATCATCTGGCGCAAATGGTCAAAGCAGGCACCGAGTTCGAGGTGCATGACGCGCGCAGCGGCGAAGACATCACCCGCTCGGTCCTGACGCAGATCATCTTCGAGGAAGAAGGCAAGGGGCAGAACCTGCTGCCGATCAAATTTCTGCGCCAGCTCATCCGCTTCTACGGCGACAGTCTGCAATCCTTCGTTCCCGGCTATCTCGATCTTTCGATGGAAAGCTTCACCAAGAACCAGGAAGCGATGAAGACGCGCGTCGCGGAAGCCTTCGGCGGCGGAACGAACACGCTGGAAGCGATGACGCGTCAGAACCTTGCCATGTTCGAACGCGCCATGAAGATGTTCACGCCCTTCGTCATGCCGGGTACGGCAGCGGGCGCGCGCGAAGAGGATTCCGCCAAAGCAGCGAACGGCGTGGGCGCAACCCAACCCAAACAATCCGAAGAGATCAGCGATCTGAAAAACGAGATCGAGGCGATGCGCAAGCAACTCGCCGAACTGGCGCAGCAGCGCAAGTGATCCGGCGCTGAACGCAAGCGGTGGAAAAGCGCCGCTGCTTTTCCTGTCAGGTTTCGAAATAGCCAGGCTTACCGATGTCGGCGATGAGGCCGATCTGCGTGGGCTTCCAGCCCAGCCACTTCTGCGTCAAAGCGCTCGACGCCGGCATGTCGAGACCGGCGAACATCGCGAGCCAGCCGAAATAGTTGCCAGCTTCTTCTAGCTTTATCGAGACCACGGGCACGTTCAGATGACGGCCAAACACCTCGGCGATTTCGCGCATCGAAACGCCTTCGTCGGCCACGGCATGATAAGCCTTTCCCGCAACTCCTTTCTCCAGCGCAAGCCTGTAGAGGCGGGCGACATCCAATCTATGCGCCGCCGGCCAGCGATTGCTGCCATCGCCGACATAAACGGAAACGCCTTTCTCGCTCGCAGCTTCATACAGATACCCGACAAACCCGGCTTTACCTTCGCCGCCATGCACTTGCGGCAGGCGTATCGCTATCGCGCGCACGCCGCGATCGGCGAACGCGAACGCCGCCTGCTCGGACACACGCGGAACGCCCTCACCGGAACGGGCGACGTCGTCTTCCGTCGCAAGGCGGCCCGGCGCGAGGAACCCCGTACCTGAAGTGACGACAAGCGGCTTGTTCGTGCCCTCCAGCACGCCGCCCATCGCCTCGATGGCGCGCTTGTCGATCTGTCCGTTCTCCGCGAATTTCGTGAAATCGTGGATGAAGGCACAATGGATGGTGCCGTCGGTTTCCTTCGCGCCTTTGCGCAGGCTGTCGAGATCTTCCAGCGAACCACGAAGCACCTGCGCGCCCATTTTCTTGAGCGCCTCGGCGTTCGCGTCGGAGCGGGCAAGGCCCAACACCTCATCTCCGGCCGCGATTAAGTCTTTGGTTGTGGCGGAGCCGATGAAGCCGGCCGCGCCGGTGACGAATACACGCATGGCACTCTCCTTTGTTGTTCTGAATAAAATGGTCAGAAGGCCAGAGCGCTTCCGCCCTCCACGCAGATCACCTGCCCGGTCAGGAAGCTGTTGCGCATGCAGGTGAGATAGGCTTCCCCCGCTTCGGCGGTAGTTCCGGGACGCTGCACCAATTGTCTCTGCGTCATCGCCTTCAGCACATCGCGATAAGCTTCGGGGAATTTGTCCCACATTTCGGTTTCGATCAGGCCTGGGCACACGCAGTTCACGCGCACAGGCGCCAGATCGACGGCAAGGCCAAGCGCCAATCCTTCCACCGCGCAGGCGCTGGCCGTGATGGTGGGCATTCCCCTCATCGGTTTGCGCGCGAGCATGCCGTTTGTGATGGTGTAGGAGCCGCCGGGCGGCAACTTGGTCGCGCCATGCTTGGCGACAGCGACCGCGCCCCAGAACCGCGTGGTCAGTCTTGCCGCCGCCTTCGCGAGATCAAGATCGGCAAGCGCGCCGGGCATGATGCCCTCCCAATCGCCCGCCGTGAACGCGATGTGATCGAATGCGCCATTGTCCTGGAAGAATTGCGCGACGTTCTTTTCATCGCTCACGTCGATGACGGCGGCTGTTGCGCCAATCGTTTTGGCGGCCTTTGCGATCTTGTCGGCATCGCGCGAAGCAATTAGGACTTTTGCGCCTTCGCCCGCGGCGCCCCGCGCCACACCAAGTCCGATGCCGGAGCCGCCGCCGATCACCAGCACGCGTTTGTCTTTCAATGCCATCGTGACGCCTTTCAAATTTCGAGAGCGCTTTATCTACCGATGTGCTATGCTGGTAAAGTAGTGAGGCTATACAGGTATAATGAGTAACAGGATGTCCTCTGCCGCGAACGACAATCTGCTTGGGACTTATCTGAAGGATCGCCGCGCGAAACTCGATCCGGCGTCTTTCGGCTTTCCGCTGGCGCGACGGCGAACGCCGGGGCTACGGCGCGAGGAAGTGGCGCAGCGCGCCAATGTCAGCGCCACCTGGTACACATGGCTCGAACAGGGACGCGGCGGCGCGCCGTCCGCCGATGTACTGGATCGTATCTCGCGCGCGATGATGCTGACGACCGCCGAGCGCGAGCATCTGTTCCTGCTCGGTTTGGGCCGTCCGCCCGAAGTCCAATACCACGCGCCCGAAGGCATCACGCCGCGCTTGCAGCGTTTGCTCGACACGTTGGAGTTCAGCCCCGCTTTTATCAGAACGGCCACATGGGATGTGATCGCGTGGAACAGCGCCGCCGCGGCAGTGCTGACCGATTACAGCATGCTGCTGGAAGGGCAGCGCAATGTCCTGCGCCTGATGTTCCGCGACTCGCGCGTCCGCGCCGCGCAGTCCAATTGGCAAAGCGTCGCGCGATTTGTGGTAGCAGCATTCCGGGCGGATGCGGCCCGTGCCGGAGCGGCGCGCAACGTTCAATCGCTCGTCGATGAACTGTGCGCGACCAGTCCCGAATTCGAAGCGATGTGGCGCGACAACGACGTGCAGACGCATGGCGACGGCGCGAAAACCCTGCACCATCCCACCGCCGGGCCGCTCGCGATGGAATATTCGGCCTTCGCCGTGGATGGCCGGCCCGACCTCAGCATGGTGATCTACAATCCGGCGACGCCAGAGGACGTGAAGAAGATCAAAGCGCTGATAAAATCCCGGCCCAAAACATTCGGGCGATAAAAGCCCGTCGCCAGAACGAGGTGCCTACTTCTTCGCCCATTCGGGATCGAGCACGGGCTCGCCGAAATGGAAGCCCTGGAAGTAGTCCACCCCGAAGCTTTCCAGCATGGCGGCTTCCTCGTCGGAGCCGACCCACTCGGCCACGGTCTCCAGATTGAAGTTCTTGGCGAGGTCCACCAGCGTGCGCACGAAGATCTGGTTGTCGGGCGATTGCACGAGGCCCTTCACATAAGAGCCGTCGATTTTAACCATGTCGACATGCAGCATCTGCAGATTGCGGAACGAGGTGTAGCCGGCGCCGAAATCGTCGATGGCAACGCGACAGCCCATCTCGCGCAGATTGGAAATGAAGCGCGCGCTTTCTTCGAAATCGTTGAGGGCTGCGGTCTCCGTCAATTCCACGATGATGCGTGCGGCCACATTCTGGTTGGCGCGCACATAGCTTACGAAGGATTGCAGCCAGGACGGATCGCCCGCCGTGGTGCCGGACACGTTCACGGCCAGGCTCGCTTTGGGATTGTCGTGCAGCTTGGCGATCGTCATCTCTAGCGCATGGCGATCGACGAGGCGCACGAGGCCGAGTTGTTCCGCGGCCGGAATGAACATGCCGGCGGTGACGATTGTGCCATCCGGCTTGATCATGCGCAGCAGGCATTCGTGATGGATCGGCTCGTGGGTTTTCGCGCTGATGATCGGCTGATAGGCGAAAACGAGGCGGTTCTCGTTCAACGCCGCGACCACTTCGTCGGCGATTCCCATGAGCCGCAACCGTGCGGTTTCGCGTTGCGGCGATTTCACATAGGCGGCAAAGCCGTCGCGGCCGACGGAGCGCGCGCGTTCCAGCGCCTCTTCGGCGCGCAACATCGCTTCCTGACTCGACGCGGCCCCGGTCGGCAGCCACACGGCACCAACGCTGATCGTCGCCGCCACAGTGCCGGTGCGCGTGGTGATCACATCGCCGCGCACGGCGGCACGCAACCGCTCGGCCACAAGGGCAATCTCGCGTTCGCCGCAATTGCACAGAATGACGCCCAGCTTGTTGCCGGCGCTGCGACCGATGATGTCGCTGTCGCGCAAAGTGCCTGCAAGCAACTCGCCCACCGCCACGATCACTTCGTCCGCGGCGCCGAAACCATAGGCCTCGTTGATCATCGCAAGCCGGTCGATCGAAGCGACGAGGTAGGCGCAATTGCGCTGCTCGCTCTTGGCTTTCTCGATGACGCCGGACAATTCGGTGCGCAGACTGGTGCGGTTGAGGTGACCCGTCAGTTCGTCGCGCGTGGCGAGATAGGTCAGGCGCTGGGCTTCGCGTTTCTTCTCGGTGACAACGCGCAGTACGCCGCTCAGCCGTTCCGCGCCGCCCTGCCCATCCGGCAGCCTTAGCCCGCGCATCTCGAACCACACCGAGCCCATCGCGGAGGCGGCTTCGAATTCGAATTCAAACAGCGTGTCTTTGTCGGAAACTTCGTTCAGAACGGTGAAGAGCTCTTTGCGCCCCGGTTCGCCCATCCACAGACGCAAAGCGTCGCCGCGGCGAAAGCGGTCCGGATCGTTATGCGCGGAAAGAATCTCAACGGCACCGTCCCAGCCAATGCGGTCGTCCGCCATCGTCCAGTCGAACACAGCCTCACGCGCGCCAGCAATCGCGAGCCGAAGCCGCTCGGCATCATGCGCCGCGGCTAAGGCCCGGATACTGTCGGCCGGCTTCTTGGGAAGCGTCTGACCTTGCACTGCCACCACCTCCGGCCCTTTCTGGGCCTTATGCGTGGATGATGCAGCGCAACGCATTAAAAAAGCCGAAACTTGGCGGGGTTTCGCGCGCGCAGGCAACGGACGGCCTGCGAATTGCGTTAAGGCGCCGTTATGACGGGCGCGATCAAATTCACAAACGGTTCCGCAGCCGGACATTCCATGTCCTGGCGAACGCCGCCGCGCGTCGAAAAAACCCGTTTTTCCAATGGTCTTGAAGATAAGCCACGCATCGCGGACGACCGCCGTGCGCAGACATCCGCGCCGGCCTTTCGCGCAAGACAGTGCCAAAGCGAAACACAATCATCCGCGCCGCAATGGTACGAGAAGCGCCAGAGTTCGACATTCGTCGCGCAATTGCTCGGAGAGCTGCTGGAAAATGAATCGAATGCGCAGCGCTCAACGCCGCGCGCCTACCGCAGCCGCGCCGGAATTTGCACCCTGGACACCGACACGCGGGCGTGAATCACGCGTGAGCACCTGCGAAAATCCGGTAGATTCATGGCTTGCCGTTCTTTTGCGCCATCAACAAAGATTTGATCTCCAAAAGTTCGCGCTCCACGCGCAATAGGCGCGTCTCCATATTGGCAAGCGACGGATTCGCGGACGGAACGGGGGTCGAAACTCCGGCATGGTGCGCGATCTCCTGCGGTGTGGCGTTGAGCAGTGCCGCCATCAGCGCAACATCGCGCGCGGAAAGCTCGCGCTGGTCTTTCCAGATATCGGCAAGTTCTTTTTCCGAAACGCCAAGTGCGCGCGCCAGATCGCCGCGCGAAAGATGCGACGCTGAAAGCTTCGCGTCGAACCAACCGGAATCGAAAAACAGCGCCATGCGCGCGAGTTTACGCAGATTCGCGCAAAGCCGCGATTCAGCGGATCAGATAATAATCGGGATGGTCGATCATCGCGGCGCCGACAATGCGGCCATAGCCGCCCTGCTGGACGACCACGGCAATGGAGTCGCGCGACGTGCCCGTCATTTCCTGGCGCGGCAGATCGAGCGTGACCGGCTGGCCTTTCCACAGACCTACGGCCTTGATGTCGCGCACCACGTTTTTGTAGGCGAGCGTGTGGCCGCTGTTCTCACCGCCACTCACGGCGACACTGGCCTGCGGCAGAATGCGGAACAGCCAGATGGTGGCGTTGTACTCGCCGCGATCGTCGGACGGCCCCACCGCGACATGCACTTCGCGATGGTTGGCGGATAGCGCCACGGCGATGTTCTGCATATCCGCCTGGCGGGCGGCAACCGCCGACGTTACCTGCGCCTCGCGGCTGCCGACGACATCGCTGATGCCATCAACGATCATTTGCGGCGTGTAGACGCCGCCATGGCCCATGATCAGCGAGTAGCCTTTCTGGCGGTGCGTGTTGCCCTCGCTGGCGAGCGAGTCCTTCCAGCCGAGCATGTCCCAATAGGTGATGGGCAGGCTCATCGCGATCACATCCTTGCGAGACGCGGCGAGTTGGGCGAGCAGCGTGTCGGCCGGCGGACAGGAATTGCAGCCTTGGCTGGTGAACAGCTCGACGACGACCGGACGCTTGGCCCCCGCATCCGCGGCGCCGATGGGCAGCAACATCAGCGCGGCCGCGGCAAGCGCGGCGGACAGGCGAAGAACGGGACGGAACGACATGCCTGGCACCATAGAGCGCAAGACCCCTTCTCTCCATTCACAGTGGCTTGAAGCCCCCAGCAGCATTCTGCCCGGAAATCCGCGCACGGAAAGATCATTTTCCGGCCATCGACAGTTAATGCACGACGACATGCCGTTCCCGGCAGAATGTTGCGCAAAACATGCGGCGGCCGTTACGCCGCCAGCAAATTGCGCAACACATAGGGCAGGATGCCGCCATTCTCGAAATAGGCGATTTCGTCCGCCGTATCGATGCGCAGGTAGAGCGGCAGTTCGCCGGTCTTGCCGTCGGTGTAGTGGATCGTCCCAACCACCTTCATTTGCGGCGTCAGCTTTCCCGAAAGTCCCGGGATGTCGATCGCCTCGCGGCCGGTCAAGCCATAGTCGTTGCGCGTCTTGCCCGCCTCGAAGACGAAGGGTGCGATGCCCATGCCGATCAGGTTGGAGCGGTGGATGCGCTCGAAACTCTCCGCGATCACCGCGCGCACGCCCTGGAGCTTGGGGCCCTTCGCGGCCCAGTCGCGCGAGGAGCCGGTGCCATATTCTTTTCCGGCGACGACGATGGTGGGCACCTTGTCTTTGCGATAGGCCATGGCGGCATCGAAGATCGCCATTTCCTCGCCCGACGGCTTCGCGGTTGAATAATAGATCGTGTTGCCGCCTTCCTTGCCGCCCATCATCTCGTTGCGGATGCGGATATTGGCGAAGGTGCCGCGCTCCATGACTTCGTGATTGCCGCGGCGCGATCCGTAGGAGTTGAAATCCTGCTGGCGGATCTGATGTTCCTGAAGATAGATGCCAGCGGGCGACGATGCCTTGATCGAACCGGCCGGCGAAATGTGGTCGGTGGTGATGGAATCGCCGAACAGTGCGAGCGTGCGCGCGCCCTTGATGTCGCTGAGCGCGACCGGCTTGATCTGCATGCCTTCGAAGTAGGGCGGATTCTTCACATAGGTCGAGCCGATGTCCCATTGATAGGTCTGGCCCTTGCTGATCTTGACCTTCTTCCAGTTCGCATCGCCTTCGAACACATTGGAGTAGCGCTTGCGGAAACTCGCCGGCGTCACCGCCTTGCGAATGGTTTCGGCGATCAGCTTCGGCGACGGCCAGATGTCTTTGAGATAGACGGGCTCGTTTTCCGTATCGTAGCCCACCGGATCCTTGGTGAGATTCATGTTCATCGAGCCCGCGAGCGCATAGGCGACAACAAGCATCGGCGAGGCCAGATAATTCGCGCGCACCTGCGGATGCACGCGGCCTTCGAAATTGCGGTTGCCGGAGAGTACGGCCGCGGCGACCAGATCGCCATCCGTCACGGCTTTCGCGACATTGTCAGGCAAGGGGCCCGAATTGCCGATGCAGGTGGTGCAGCCATAGCCGACAAGCTGAAAGCCGAGTTTGTCGAGCGGTTTGTTGAGGCCCGCCTTCAACAGATAATCCGTCACCACCTGGCTTCCCGGCGCCAGCGAAGTCTTCACCCACGGGCGTACTTTCAACCCGCGCTTCACAGCGGCTTGCGCCAGAAGACCTGCGCCGACCATCACGCTCGGATTTGACGTGTTGGTGCAGGACGTAATGGCCGCGATCACGACATCGCCGTGACCGATGGAATATTCCGTGCCGTCCACCTTCACGCGGCGGTTGGCGTCGTCTTCTTTCTTGAAGACATCCATGAGTGCCGTCGCAAATTCATTCGCCGCGTTGACGAGACTGACGCGATCCTGCGGCCGGCGCGGACCGGCGAGACTCGGCTCCACGCTGGCAAGATCGAGTTCGAGCGTGTCGGTGAATACCGGCTCCGGCGATTTCTTGGCGCGAAAAAGCCCCTGCGCCTTCGCGTATTTCTCCACCAACGCTATGCGCGCGGGCTTGCGCGCCGTCGCCTTCAGATAACGGATGGTTTCCGCATCGATCGGAAAGAAGCCACAGGTCGCGCCATATTCCGGCGCCATGTTGGCGATCGTCGCGCGATCTTCCAGCGCCATGTCATCAAGGCCGGGGCCGTAGAACTCCACGAATTTTCCGACAACGCCTTTTTTGCGGAGCATCTGCGTGACGGTGAGCACGAGATCGGTGGCGGTGACGCCTTCGCGCAATTTGCCGCTGACGCGAAAGCCGATCACCTGCGGGATAAGCATGGAAATCGGCTGGCCCAGCATCGCCGCTTCCGCCTCGATGCCGCCGACACCCCAGCCCAGCACCGACAAGCCGTTGACCATCGTGGTGTGGCTGTCGGTTCCGACCAGCGTGTCGGGAAAAGCGTATTCGACGGTCTTCTTGCCTTCCTTCTTTTTGCGCGTCCAAACTGTCTGCGCGAGATATTCCAGATTGACCTGATGACAGATGCCGGTGCCGGGCGGTACGACGCGGAAATTCGCGAACGCCTGCGCGCCCCAGCGCAGGAACGCATAGCGTTCCATGTTGCGCTGATATTCAATTTCGACGTTGTCCTTGAATGCGGTCTTGAGGCCAAAATTATCGACCATTACCGAATGATCGATGACAAGATCGACTTCGGCCAGCGGATTGATCTTCTCCGGATCGCCGCCAAGCTTCTTCATCGCATCGCGCATCGCCGCCAGATCGACCACGGCGGGAACGCCCGTCAGATCCTGCATCAGCACGCGCGCGGGGCGAAAGGCGATTTCGCGGTCGGAGGATTTCGTCTTCAGCCACGCGGCCACGGCCTTGATGTCCTGTGCTTTGACCGTCTTGCCATCCTCGTGGCGCAGCAGATTTTCCAGCAGCACGCGCATCGAATAGGGCAATCGCGAGATGCCCTTGAGGCCATTCTTTTCAGCGGCGGTCAGGCTGAAATAGGCATAGCTTTTGCCGCCCGCCGAAAGCATCCGGCGGGATTTGAAACTGTCGAGGCTGGTGGTCACGTTGTATCCTCACGCGCGAATTGCGAAGGCGATATTTTGTGGCCGTGGTTTAGTCAGATTCACCACGGATGCCAAGGAGAAACGCCATGGGCGAGACAATACGCGTCGAACGTGAAGGCGCGGTGACCACGATCGTCATCGACCGGCCCGACGTGCGCAACGCTGTGGACAGGCCGACCGCCGAGGCGCTGGCGAATGCCTTTCTGGAATTCGAACGCGACGAAACGGCACTTGTCGCCGTGCTGTGGGGCGCTGGCGGTACATTCTGCGCCGGCGCCGATCTGAAAGGCGTGGCGGAAGGCCGCGGCAACCGGACTGTGCCGCCGAATGCAGTATTCGACCCGCTCGCGGCGGACGCGCCGATGGGACCAACAAGGATGCGCCTCTCCAAGCCCGTCATCGCCGCGATATCGGGCTATGCGGTCGCGGGCGGATTGGAGCTGGCGTTGTGGTGCGATCTGCGGGTGGCGGAAGACGATGCGGTATTCGGAGTCTTTTGCCGGCGCTGGGGCGTTCCCCTGATCGACGGCGGAACGGTGCGCCTGCCCCGGCTGATCGGCCAAAGCCGCGCGCTCGACATGATCCTCACCGGACGGCCTGTCGGTGCGATGGAAGCCTTTGCCATGGGGCTCGCCAACCGCGTCGTACCCAAAGGCTATGCCCGCAAAGCAGCGCAAGCGCTCGCGGCCGACATCGCGAAGTTTCCGCAAGTCTGCATGAAGGGTGATAGATCATCCGTGTACGAACAATGGGATCTCGATTACACCGCGGCCATGTCCGGCGAATTCGCGCATGGACGGAACACGCTTGCGAGCGGCGAAGCTTTGCGCGGCGCGAGCCGTTTCGCCTCCGGACATGGCCGCGGCGGCAGCTTCGACAACCTCTAACTCCTTATTATTGCCCTATTTCTTTGCGACAAACACTGCGCCAGAGGGGGCAAGCGCGGGTTGACTCACGCTTTTGCATGGCAGTCGTAAAAGAGAACAACCGGCGCAATGGCCAGACTTCTCATTGCAATCGTGGCGCTCGCGTTTGTGAGCGCAGTGACGCCGTCGCGCGCGCAAGAGCCGTTCGGCGGCCGGCTTTCGCTTGAACGCTTGGGCGAAGTCCAGTCGGGTTCTTATCTCGCGGGCGACAGCGTCAAATTCACGCTCGCGCCCGACAATGGAAACTTCCTGCTGCGGTTCGACGGCAATCCCGAAGTGTTCGTGCTCTATACAAACCGCGCTTCGCTTGGCGGGCGCGTTCTCAAATATGATTCCGGCGAGACGGCTCTACAGGTCGCCGGCTGGGGCGGGATGACGCTTTATACCGACGCGCAGCCTGGCGGATTGCCCGCGGTACGCACCGGCGATGCCCTTTCGCCATCGCCGCCCAATGTCTCGCTCGGCGACATGCAGAATGCGGCCGGCGACGAGGCCGAGCATTTGGCCTATATGCGCGGGCTTCGGCTGAATTTCAGCGCCGATTGGGGCGCGCTTGCCGCCAACGCCGCAATGCGTGCCTTCGCCTTCGACACGCTGGAAAATACGGTGCGCGGCTTCGAACGTTTCACCACCACCGCGCCGGGGCGCGAAGCACTCTCGCATCGCGTGGACATGGTGATGATCGCAACGGGCAGCAAACCGACAATCATGCTGAATGCCAAAACGTTGGTCGTGACGTTCAATCCCGGCGGCGGTTATGAGGGCCGGGCGTCTTCGCGCGCGATCGCCCGCGCGCTGAATACGGTTTTTCCGAAGAAGTAGATTTATCGCCCCCCTCGGGCAGAAGTTCGAATTTGTCGAACACGAATCCGGGCGCGACAGTGCAGCCGACCAGCGTGTAGGCACCGAGCGAACGCGCGCATTGCCAGGACTTCGCCGGCACGACGATTTGCGGTTGTTCGCCCCGCGCGAAGCGATTGCCCAATATATGTCGCTTCGGCTTCGTGAGATCCTGCGCGATGCAAAGCTCCAGCGGCGCACCGGCGTACCAGTGCCAGATCTCCGCGGCATCGATGCGATGCCAGCGCGAAGCTTCACCTTATCTTCAGCAGAAAATAGATGGCCGTTGAATGCGCCCGGCCCCGGGAGGTTTTCGCATCACGGAATGTTTCGCGGAACCAGCCGCCCTCGGGATGCGGCTTCAATTTCAACTGTCTGATAAGATCTGTCGCCTCATCGCTCATGTGGAGCGCTCCGCGAAAGGATTGCACGCGCCACGGCCGACCAGCGCCCGGATGCCGGCCGCGATGGAGCGCGCATCGTCCAGCGCATCGTGTTCCCGGCCTTCGAAGGATGTCCCGCACAGCGCGGCGACATCGCAAGCATGTCGGCCGCGCGGATCAATGCCGTTCTCGAACAGCCAGGGAATGATGTTCGTGTGAGGCGGCAGCGAGGCCGCATCGCGAATACCGTACAGCGCGAGGTTCTCTTTCAACACAAGATCGTCGCGCCCGAACGCTGCGATCGTGCCGCCTTTCGCAAACGCGACGAAGCGGTCATAGGCCGGCGCAAAATCGAGGCCCCGCGCCGCCAGCGCGTCATTCGTGATTCCGGTGAGGCTTTGCAGATAATCCGAAATCACCGGATTGAGCCGCGGCCGCACAAGACATTCGAATGTCTCCAGCGCATCGAGCGTGACGGCATCCACTTTAACCGCGCCGATCTGCACCACTTCGCGAAATTCGCCGGGCGCCAGCCAGCGGCCCGCCATCGAGCCCGCCCAGGCGGTGAATTCCAGATCGAACAGGACGGCATGCGGCATGTGCGAATCTGTGAATAAGTGAGATGGCCCGCGCTTTATTCAGGAACGAATCGGACCGTCGCGCGTGATTAAGACATTCTTAACGCGCAAAGCCGAGCGTATGACCCTACAAGAATCCGATCCCGAGGTCCGCATGGCGCCCAAGCTGCAGCCGAATTTCAGCCCGGAACGCGACATTCCATTTTCGCCCGAACGCTCATTCGAGCCGAATACCGGAATCGCGCATCTCGCGGCGTTGCATGACGAAGCGCGCGAAACGGCACTGCTGGTCAATCTGCTTGGCCGCGCGCCTTACGCAGCTGCTGCTCTCTCAGCCGGTGCGGTGGTCACAGCGTGGTTTAACATTGGCACGATATCGCCTGCCGAAATCGCGACATGGCTTGTGCTGATGCTGATCGGCGTCGGTGCGCTGGCGCGGGCCTATCGCCAGGCCATCGCCGCGCCGTTCGAGCGCGCCAGCCTGCGCAATTTCGCCGCCGATCTGACCGCGATCATGACCTATTGCGGTTTCGCCTGGGGCGCCGGCGCCTATCTCGCGCTGGGCGCTTCAACTGCACCGCTCGCCCTCGTTCTCTTTTCCGCCGTACCTGCGAGTCTTGTTGCCATCACATTGCAGCAGCGTGACAGCGCATTTGTTTTCGTCGCGCCGGTGGCGGCGCTCGCCGCCTTCGCCGCGGTGTTGCGGCCACTTCCGGAAGGTCCTTTGACGGCGGGGTTTGTGCTTATTGCCTGTGCGGCCGTGGGCGGCGCAATTTTCTGGATCGATCGGCTGACAACACAAGCCCGCGCCGCATCAAACACCCCCGGATTGGCGCTGTCCTAGCCTTATTTCCGCCTTCCAGACGGATCATTCCCGGCCTAAGTTCCGGCCCGTAAAACAGGCCGTTAACGCTATGCTTTCCCCGTTTCGCTAGGGTGCATGTCCGCATTCCGCGCGGCCCGCTAATGGACAGTCATGACACCTAATGCCTTGAAAACCGCCGGCGCCGATTCTGCCGACGCGGCGCATGCCGCACAGGCGGACGAAGAAAACGCCGCACGCACGATTGCCGCCGCCCGCAAACTGCTCAAAGCAAGCGACCCGGCACTGATACAATTTTTCGACGCGCTGTTCGCGGGCGCGCCACCGGAAGATGTCGCGCGCTATACGGCGCAATCGCTTGCGGATCTGGCAGCGCTGGCGTTTGCCCATTCGGCGGTTCGCCTGCCTGGCGAGAGCCATGTCGAGATCGCGCCGTTCACCGCGCAGAGCGAAACGGGCGGGCGTGGCGAAAGCGTACTCGTCGCCGTCAACGACGATTCACCCTTTCTGTTCGATTCGCTGGTCGCCGAATTGAGCGCGCATGGAACGCGCGTCCACGCGCTATTCCATCCGATCATGGACACCAGCCGCGATCCGTCCGGCGCACGCAGCGCCAAAGGCGCAGCCGTGCACGAAAGTATCATCGTGCTGGTGCTGGATCCGATGATCGAGGGCCAGCGCGCCGCAGCGATCATCGAGGGCGCAAAGAGCGTTTTCGCGCAGGTGCGGCTCTCCGTGCGCGACTGGCGCAAAATGGTCGCGCATCTGAAAGACACCGTGACCGAATTGCGCGCGCAACCGGCGCAAGGGGACACCGAAGAACGCGCCGAGAGCATCGCCTTCCTCGATTGGCTCGGTGACAATCACTTCACGTTCCTCGGCGCGCGCGACTATTCCTACAGCGACGTGGATGGCGGCAAGCTCGACCCGGTGGACGATTCCGGACTTGGAGTTCTTGCCAATGTCGGCGCGCGCATTATCCGCCGCGGCGAAGACCGCACGACGCTGACGCCAGAAGTGCGCGCCTTTCTCAACCAGCCGACGCTGCTCATCATCACCAAGTCCAACGAACGCAGCCTCGTTCACCGCCGCGTGCATATGGACTATGTCGGCGTGAAAATGTTCGGCGCGGACGGCAGGCTCGCCGGCGAGCACCGCTTCGTCGGTCTCTTCACCTCCGGTGCTTACAGCCGCCGTCCCAGCGAAATTCCGCTATTGCGTCTGAAAGTGAAGCACGTTCGCGGGCGCGCCGGCCTTGCACCCAACAGCCACGACGGCAAGGCGCTGGCACATATTCTGGATAGCTATCCGCGCGACGAACTTTTCCAGATCAGCGAAGACGAACTCTTCGCCACCGCGATGGGCATTCTGCGGCTGGGCGAACGGCCGAAAGTGCGCGTGTTCCTGCGCTTCGACCGCTTCGACCGCTTCGTTTCTGCGCTCGTCTTCGTGCCGCGCGACCGCTACGACACCCATGCGCGCGAGAAGGTTCATGCCATTCTTGCCAAGGCCTTTGACGGCCGCATGTTGGCCGCTACGCCGGTACTCGACGATTCAACCTTGGCGCGCGTGCATTACATTGTCGGGCGCAACGAAGGCCCGCGCCCGCATGTCGAAGTGCATGCGCTGGAAGCGGAGATCGGCAACGCCATCCTCACCTGGGACGACGGCTTCGTCGCAGCGCTGACGCAGCGGCATGGCGAGGCGGAAGGCCATCGCATGTTCCAGCGCCACGCCGCGGCCTTTCCGCCGCGCTATCGCGATGCCTTCGCGCCCGAAGTCGCCGTGCGCGATCTGGCCGAGCTGGAAGCACTGGCGCGCGCCGATCTCAATCCCGCCATTCAGGCGCGCGCTTATCGCCACACACGCGACGCGCACAATGCGCTGCGGCTGAAGCTCTATGTCCTCGGGCCCATGCTGCCACTCTCCGCATCACTGCCGGTATTCGAAAATCTCGGCTTGCGCGTGATTGCCGAAGACTCCTATCCGATCGCGCTCGAAACCAGCGATGGGTGGAACGGCGACGCCGCCGTGCTCGATTTTCTGATGGAGCGCGCCGATGACGGTCCGGCCGATCTGTCCGAGATCAAGGGGCCGCTCGAAGATGCGTTTCAGGCGATTGTTTGCGGCGCGGCCGAAGGCGACGGCTTCAACCGGCTTGTAATCGCGGCGGGTCTGGAATGGCGCGATGTGACCATCCTGCGCACCGCCGCGAAGTTCCTGCGTCAGGCGGGCTTTGCGTTCAGTCAGGATTACGTGGAGCAAGCGCTGTTCCGCAATCCGGACATCGCGGGTCTTCTGGTCGAGCTGTTTCACGCGCTGCATCATCCGTCCAAGAAGGCCGGCACGGATGTGATCAAGGCCATTGGCGGGCGCATCATATCCGCGCTCAACGATGTCCCGAGCCTGGATGACGACCGAATCATCCGCCGCCTGCGCAACATCATCGACTGCACATTGCGCACGAATTTCTACCAGCCGGACAAGAACGGCGAGTCCAAACCATACGTTGCCATCAAGCTCGACTCGCAGATGCTCGATGAGCTTCCTGCGCCGCGGCCGCATGTCGAAATCTTCGTCTATTCGCCGCAGGTGGAAGGCGTGCATCTGCGCTTCGGCCGTATCGCGCGCGGCGGCATCCGCTGGTCGGACCGGCGCGAGGATTTTCGTACCGAAGTTCTGGGCCTTGTGAAGGCGCAACAGGTGAAGAACGCTGTGATCGTGCCGGTTGGCGCGAAGGGCGGCTTCTATCCCAAGCAGTTGCCGCTGAACGCAGCGCGCGAGGAAGTTCAGGCCGCCGGCATCGCCGCCTACACGACGTTCATCAACGCGCTGCTCGATGTCACCGACAATCTGCACACCGACGGCAGCGTGGTGCCGCCGCAAAATGTCGTGCGCTATGATGACGACGATCCCTATCTCGTCGTGGCGGCCGATAAAGGCACGGCGACATTCTCCGATATCGCCAACGGCATCGCCGAAGGGCGCGGCTTCTGGCTGGGCGACGCCTTCGCTTCGGGCGGCAGCCATGGCTACGACCACAAGAAAATGGGCATTACGGCCAAGGGCGCGTGGGAAGCGGTCAAACGCCACTTCCGCGAAATCGGACGCGACATCCAGAGCGAACCGTTCGCCGTGGTCGGCGTGGGCGACATGTCGGGCGACGTGTTCGGCAACGCAATGCTGCTGTCCAAAGCGATAAAGCTCGTCGCCGCGTTCGATCACCGCCACATCTTCATCGACCCCGATCCGGATACGGCCGCGAGCTGGACGGAACGCGCGCGGATGTTCGATCTGCCGCGCTCGAGCTGGGCCGATTACAACAAATCGTTGATCTCCAGGGGCGGCGGTGTTTATCCGCGCAGCATGAAGGAGATTGTGTTGTCGCCGGAGGTGAAAGCGCTGACCGGGTTGGCGACGGATCGCGCGTCGCCGAACGATCTGATGAAGGCTTTGCTCAAAGCGGATGTTGATCTTTTGTGGTTCGGCGGCGTTGGCACCTATGTGAAGGCCACAAGCCAGAGCAATCTGGATGTCGGCGACCGCGCCAACGATGCGATCCGCGTCAATGGCGCGGACGTGCGCGCCAAGGTTGTCGGCGAAGGCGCCAATCTGGGCGCCACGCAGCTGGGCCGTGTCGAATATGCCCTGCGCGGCGGGCGCATCAACACCGACGCCATCGACAACTCCGCCGGCGTCGATACGTCCGACCACGAGGTCAATCTCAAGATCCTGCTGAGCGGACCGCTGCGCCGCGGCCAACTCACCGCCGAAGCGCGCGACACGCTTCTCACGGAAATGACCGATGATGTCGCTGCCCACGTCTTGCGCGACAATTACGAGCAGACCAAAGCGCTGTCCGTCGCGCTGTCGCGCGGCGTGCGTGATCTCGACAGCCAGGCGCGGTTCATTCGCGATCTGGAACGGCGCGGAAAGCTCGATCGCGCGGTGGAGTTTCTTCCGGCCGATGAAGATTTGCGCAAGCGCGCGCAGGACGGAAAAGGGCTGACGCGGCCCGAACTTGCCGTATTGCTCGCTTATGCCAAGCTTGATCTGGATTCGGAAATCGCCGCCAGCGCATTGCCCGACGAGCCTTATTTCGCCAGCACATTGGCCGCCTATTTCCCGCCGCAAGCGGTCGCGCGCTTTCCCGACGAAATGGCACAGCACCGCCTGCGCCGCGAAATCATCTCGACCTCGCTGGCCAACCGCATCGTCAATCTGGCGGGGCCGGTTTTCGTCCAACGCATGAAGGAAGTTTCCAGCGCGCAAGCGTCGCGCGTGGCCCGGGCCTTTGTGGTCGCGGAAGGCGCATTCGGGCTGGGCGCGCTCAGCGCCCGCATCGATCTGCTGGATGGAAAAGTGAAGGCCGACGTACAGACGACAATGTATGCCGACGTCGCCGAATTGCTGCGCCGTCTCGGCCTGTGGTTTCTCGTCAATGTTCCGGCTGATGCCGATCTCGGCGAAACCATCGCCCGTCATCGCGCGGGCGTGGAAGCGTTGAGCGGCACGTTTTCTTCCCTTGTCTCACCTTATGAAGCGCACGACACCGAAGCGCGCATCCAGCAATTGCAACAGGCCGGTGCGCCGCTCGATGTCGCGGAAGATGTGGCGGTGTTGCCGCTTCTGGGCGCGGCGCCCGAAATCGCGCAACTTGCGTTCAATCGTTCGCTCGACGTGGATCTTGTGGCCGGCGCCTATTTTGCGGTGGGCGCGATTGTCGGACTGGACCGCGTGCGCGGCCTCGCTTGGCGCATATCCGGCACAGAGCATTGGGATCGACTCGCCATCCGCCGCATCGTCGATGATCTGTTCGCGGGCCAACGCGCACTCACCGCGCAGGTTCTGGCCGGCTTCGAGCATGAAAAGATCGATCGCACGCGCGCCGAAGGTTCAAAGGCCGCCGACGAATGGGCGGAACAGCACGCCGATGCGCTGGCGCGTACCCGCGCCTTCCTCGATGAGCTGGAACGCAGCGGTGACCTCTCCATTGCCAAACTCACGCTGGCGAATAGCCAGATTCACGAATTGGCCGCTCACTGAAACGGCGTATTTTTCTTTTGCTCTTCGGCGCGGCGTGGAATTTCCACCGCGAACACCCACGCATAGCCGATTGACAAATAAACGCAGGCAATGATTGCGGGGATCAGCAGATAGAACGCGCCGCGCCAGCCCAAAATCAGCGCCGCGCCGCTCGCGACCGGAAACAGCGTGCTGGAATACGTGAGAATGGCGCGGATAACGCGCATAGCCTTCGATCCCAGCACCGCCGAATTTTCGTCTTCCGGAAAATTATATGTGAAGACGCTGATGCCAGTCAGCAATGCGAGCCCAGTGACGATGATCTGATCCCTGAAAACTGGATCGTTTTTGGGTAGAGTTTTTCCGCGGGTTTCCCAGGCTGGGAGGAGCGGAAGACGATGAAGGCATCGAAGTTTACGGACGCCCAGAAGGCGTTCATTTTGAAGCAAGGCACGGATGGGATGCCGGTGGCGGATATTTGCCGCAAGGCCGGGATCAGCCAGGCGACGTATTTCAATTGGAAGAAGAAGTACGATGGGCTGTTGCCGACCGAGATGCGGCGGCTAAAGCAGCTCGAGGACGAGGCCGCGAAGCTGAGGAAGATTGTGGTTGATCTCAGTCTCGACAAAGAGATGCTGCAGGATGCCCTTCGCCGAAAAATCTAAGGCCTGCCCGGAAGCGCAAGCTGGTTGACGCGGTGCGCGGTGAATGGGGTGTATCGATCCGGCGGACCTGCCGGGTGTTTGAGGTCGATACTTCTACCTATCACTACAAGTCACGTCGCCCCGGGCAGGCCCATCTTGAACAGCGCATCAAAGAGATCTGCCAGACACGCGTGCGATATGGCTATCGACGCGTTCATGTCCTGTTGCGTCGTGAGGGATTTGGCCTGAACCAGAAGAAGACACGGCGCATCTATCGCGAATTAGGCCTGCAATTGCGGAACAAAACGCCCAAGCGCAGGGTCAAGGCGAAGCTTCGCGACGATCGAAAGGTCGCGACGCAGCCGAACGAGACCTGGGCCATGGACTTTGTGCATGATCAGCTGGCCATGGGTCGCAAGATCCGCGTGCTCACGGTCGTGGATACGTTCACGCGCTATGTGCCTGTGCTCGATCCGCGGTTCAGCTATCGCGGCGAAGATGTGGTCCAGACATTGGAACGGGTCTGCTCGAAAGCCGGGTACCCCGGCACGATCCGTGTCGATCAAGGATCGGAGTTCGTCTCCCGCGATCTCGATCTGTGGGCGTACACCAACGGCGTGACGCTCAACTTCTCGAGACCCGGAAAGCCCACTGACAACGCGTTCATCGAGGCCTTCAACGGACGGTTCCGCGCGGAATGCTTGAACGCCCACTGGTTCATGAGCCTTGAAGATGCTCGGGAAAAATTGGAGGATTGGCGCAAGTACTACAACGAGGTGCGCCCACATGGGGCAATCGGGCAGAAAACCCCGATCACATTGATGAATCACGATGGCGCATCCAGCCCGCCATCGTGACAAAGCCGGAAAACTCTACCTTCCGGCGGTCCAAAGAATGGTCTCGGATCAACGATAAACTCACTGCCAAGCACAACTGGTGGCTGATTGGGGATCAGGCCGAAAATGCCGATCACCAATATCTCAAACTGCAGGAACAGAGCCGCGAAGGCCCGGCTCAGATAGCCCCGGCCCGTCAACACATGCGAAAGGCTGATCGTGAGGCCGACAAACAACAGTCCCGCGAGCGTCGCGCCGATCTGGGCGACGATTGCGAAGAATCCTTGCCACTGAAGAATTGCGGCCTCGGTCATTGCGCCTGTCCGTCGCGTTCAGCCGTCATAGAAAAAAGGTGCGTGCAGTCCGATCAGCGTGCGCTCGCGCTCGGTTTGGGCGCGCGCGATGGCGTCCGGCGAAAGATGGTTGACCTCCTGCGTCGTGTCGATGCGCTGCGCGAGATCGCGGCGGCCGTAATGGCATTGCAGGAAAAAGCGTCCGTGGCCGGGCTCGGCCGGCGTGCCGCGATGCCAGACATCGGAAACAAAGAACATCGCGTCGCCAGCCTTCGCCGCAAGAAATACGGACGGCTTGTTGCGATAGCTGAGATTCAAATCGTCAATGCGATCGAATGGCGGCAGGCGGCCGGAACGATGCGAGCCGGGCAGAACGGCGGTCGGGCCTGCCTCCAGCGGGCAATCCTCCAGAAAGAGATGCATGCCGATGGCGAAGACCGGGTAGGGAATTGCGTCCGGCCACTCGACGCCTTCGGCGCGCGGCACGTGCGGGCCCGCATCGATATGCCATGGCCCGCCCTGATGTCCGGCGACGTTGCGCCAGGCGGTGTTGGCGATGACGTGGCAATCCTCGCCAAGCAGCGGCTCGATCGCGTTCAGAATGGCGGGGTTTGCGATAGCCTTCTGCGCGAGAGCGGAACGGTTGAGCATGCCATGACGAAATTCGTTGCGCGCATCGCGTTCGCGGTCGGTGCCCGATGTCTCGAACACCGCCGTGATCTCCGCCGCGAGCGCCGCGACTTCATCCGGATTGAGCACACCACGCAACACGGCATAGCCTTCGCGTTCCAACTGCTGAGAGGCCGCGCTGGCGGGCTCCTTGCGAAGGCGCAAATTGCCGTGTTTGCGCGTGAGCATGGCCGCCTATCTGGGGGCCATGCGAATGGCGCCGTCGAGGCGCACGCATTCGCCGTTGAAATAGCCGTTGGTGATCATCTGCACGGCGAGTGAGGCATATTCTGGCGGATTGCCGAGACGCGGAGGAAACGGGACCTGCGCGCCCAGCGCCTGTTTCATCTGTTCCGGCGCACCGGCGAGAAGCGGCGTATTGAACAGGCCCGGCATGATCGTGTTGCAGCGGATGCCCTCTTGCGCCAGATCGCGCGCGACCACGAGCGTCACGCCATTGATGCCGGCTTTCGATGCCGTATAGGCGGCCTGGCCGATCTGGCCATCTTGCGCCGCGACCGATGCGGTGTTGACGATGGCGCCGCGTTCGCCGCCGGCCAGCGGCTCAAGCGTCAGCATCCCCGCCGCGCTCATCGCGATGCAACGGAACGTGCCGACAAGATTGATCTGGATGATGCGGTCGAAATCCTTCGCCTGGAAGAACTTGATCTCGCCGGTTTTCTTGTCGCGGCTGGCGGTCTTGGCGGCGTTGCCGGTACCGGCGCAATTTACAAGGATGCGTTCCTGCCCGTTGGCGCTGCGCGCTTTCGCGAATCCGGCCGCCACACTTTCGTCATTGGTGACGTTCACCTCGCAGAACACGCCGCCGATTTCGGACGCGACTTTCTCGCCCTTGTCTTTCTGCATGTCGAAGATGGCGACCTTGACGCCGCTCTTGGCGAGCAGACGCGAGGTCGCTTCGCCGAGGCCCGATGCACCGCCGGTAACGACGGCAGAAATGTCGGAATTCAATTCCATTTTGTTGTCCTTCCCTTGAAATTCCGGCCCTGACGATGGGCCCGATAGCTCTGGCGGACTCTTAGTCCGCCCATGCTCCGTCTAACGATGTCCTAGCCCGTCCAGGGGCGCCTCCAATACCATAGTAATATCAAGTACTTATGGCATTTTCCATCTAGTACCGTCCGAAGCCGTGCCCCATAATCTAGGCCGAAACCATGGGTAGGTTAATGGGTACATGGCACGATCACTCAGCAGATTGAATGCATTGTCAGTGAGCCGCGCATCAACGAACGGCCTCTACGCAGATGGCGGCGGTCTTTAACTTACAGGTTGGTGCTGGCGGAGCAAAATCTTGGATCTTCCGATACATGTCTCGCGGACGCGTGCGAGATATGGGGCTGGGCCGTTTTCGAGATGTCACGCTTGCGGAAGCACGCAAGAAGGTAACAGAACTTCGCCTGCTGCGTAGTCAGGGCGTCGACCCCGTTGAAGCGCGCAAAGCGCGATATGTAGAAGAAAAGCTTGAGGCCGCCCGCGCTCTTACGTTTCGTGAATGCGCTGGTCAGTATATCGCAACTCATGCCCCATCATGGAAGAACGCGAAACACGCCGCGCAGTGGCCAAGTTCCCTCGAAGCCTATGTCTTTCCGATCCTTGGCGATGTCCCTGTCCAGAATGTCGATACCGCGCTGGTCCCGAAAACGCTCCAACCGATCTGGGCGAACAAAATCACGACAGCTGGCCGAATTCGAGGACGGATTGAATCCATTCTGGATTGGGCAACCGCGCGCGGAAGTCGAAAAGGAGAAAACCCGGCGCGCTGGCGCGGCCATCTCCAGAATCTCTTGCCCCTGCACTCAAATCCGACTGAGGTACAGGAATTCATCAACCTCATCACCGACTATTATCTGCGTTCACCACTGACCGATAAGGAATATCGCGTCCCATCGAAATATCCGAACTAGGCCTCGCTGGGCGTCGCCAACGGAGTGATTCGACACACTCGGTTGGCAAAGCAGTCCAAATTCTCCTTGCCTGACTGTAACCCATAGGCTACAGCTAGCCCTTGTTGAGCCAAGTAGGACAACGAGATGGTTGCGATTAATCCAAAGAAGATAGTGGGGAACTGGCGTTCTGGCATTGCGCTCGACGTTCACACGATCAGCAGCACCCATCTTGGCGTCAACGAGTCGGGCCACGACGTTTTCGATACCAAGCGCTCTGAGATTGGCGAACTCCTTTACCGCCTGAAGTACAACGGCGACCTAAATGCGGCGAAGGAGATTGTCGCTACTGTTTCCGCCTACCTCGCACCTCACAAGGGCAAATTCGATCTCATCGTGCCGGTGCCTCCCTCCGGTACACGAACGGTTCAGCCGGTCATCACCCTGGCGAACGGCATCAGTGCCGCAGTCGGTATTCCCCTAGTCCAGTGCATCACCACGACGCGACCAGCGGCACAATTGAAAGGGGTTCTCGACCCCGCGAAGCGAAAGGAACTTCTGGTCGGACTTTATGCAGTCGATCGGGCACAAACGAAGGGCAAGAACATTCTACTATTCGACGACCTATACCGATCAGGCTCTACCCTAAATGCGATCACGGACGTGCTGATTCAACAAGGCAAAGCAGCTTCCGTGCGTGTGCTTGCTATCACCCATACCAGGAGCAACAGATGAGTACGGTTTTCATAGGCGGTTCCCGTCAAATTTCCCGCTTATCGGCACAAGCCAAAGATCGGTTAGACAATATCGTCAGCAGTCGTTTCAAAGTCATCGTCGGCGATGCCAATGGTGCGGACAAGGCAGTACAAAAATACCTCCATGATGCGCTCTACAAAAACGTCACGGTCTTTTGTTCTGGCGAACGCTGCCGAAACAATCTCGGCGGGTGGAAAACTCACAATATAAAGGCGTCAAAAAATCTGAAGGGGTTCGAATTTTACGCAGTCAAGGATCGGGAAATGGCCCGCGAAGCGGATTTCGGGCTCATGATATGGGATGGGAAGAGTGCGGGTACGGCGCTCAACGTCTTGCGCCTTATTCGCGCGGGCAAGAAAGCGGTCCTCCTCGATACACCGAACAAGCAAACCATAAACTTCAAAACGTCAGCGGACTGGGACAAGTTCGTTTCTCAGTGCAGTCGCGATTTAATTGACGATCTGCGCAAGCGTGCGACGACCGAAGAATGGGCCCCGCACCAGAGGCCCCTACAGCCCAACTTTCTCGACACACCAGAAGTCACCAGCACCGAGCAATCTCATCCAGTCACGATCAACGATGCATTAGCTGCGAAGATCAATGCCGCGCTAGCAACGGGTAATCCTGCGTCAGTGGTGGATACGCTCGGCAATATCGCGAGGGCGCAGGGCATGACTCAGCTAGCGAAGGAGTCTGGATTGGCCCGCGAGAGCCTCTATCGTTCGCTGAGCGCCAGCGGCAATCCAGAATTCGCGACGGTGTTCAAGGTTATCGCCTCGATGGGATTGCGCCTCGTCGTGGACAAGGTCACCTGACAGCACGCATTCGGCTCGTAAATTTGCGCATCTAGCGCAGTCTTCACTCCGCTTGTGGTTATCCGTCAACGGCCGCGTCAGCAGACTTATGAGTCACGCGATGGCTCACGAGGCCGGTATTGGCGCGCATGGGTTGTGGTCGATCTCGCGTGGGCTCTCGCGCGGTCTGGAGAGCAGGGGCGACTACAAGCGCATGATGGACCATGCCGACATGCCACGGCAGGGCGACCGCGATGGTCGTGGGAACCTATCGCAGCGCGCGTTCGCTGAGTTCATCCTATGGTTTCTGCGCGTGTGCCTCGACCAGGTCACCTTCATGTCGAGTCTTTTCGAACTCGATACCTTGGCGCGGCGGCTTCGAACCTATGTCGAGCGCAGCGAAAAGCTCAAACCGGAGGCAGCCCGGTTACTTGAAGAGGCACTCATTCGTGGCGAATTTGAGCGTGGAGACGTGCCCCGCATTACGGGCTTGCCAGAGCGAACCGCCAGGCGTGTATTCAATGATGTGGTGGCTGAGGGATTGCTAGCGTCCGATACCCCCAAAGGAGCCGTGTCGCTGCGGTTTCCCACAGAGACACTCGATATCTTGTTCCCACGCCTGTTCCCAAAAACTTAGCACGCACAACCGAATGTCGAACTTTACTCACCATTTCTCGATATTCGTCAACTGAACCAATTTCAAGCGCGCCGAAGCTAACCTCAAATCAGACAACGCATTCAAGCGCGCAATCTGTTCAGCGTGATTGGCTATCTACAGAAGCGAGCCGACATCGGGCTGGATGTCAGCGTAGACCCACAAATTCTGATGGGGAAGGGGCGCCATGACCTCGGCGGAAATCACTGTCCGCGCTGGTCTTACCAAAACGATGGGTCGTCGAGAGAACCTTGGCTTGGATCAGCCACAACCGGCGTCTCGCGCGCGACTTCGAGCGCTACGCCCGAACCGTCGCCATGTTCATATGTCTGCAATGATCCGCATCATGCTCAGACGTCTGACAAGGCCATGTCCTTCAATCTGAATCCCAACTTCCAGGATCGGCTCTGAGACCGATATACCTGCTCAAGTCCCACGACCGCCTCTTGCCTGTCGTGCATGGCATGGGTGTAATCTTGTTCTCGGAAGGCTGGTTAACCAGTCGTCGAGGGGCATGACCGTCGAGGGCACTTGATGCGTAAAAGTGGATTGTTGGTGTTGGCGGTAATGGGTCTTGTAACATTCGTCCCCGCAAAGGCCGAAGTGGTGCAAGTCAAAGTCCTCGAGCGAACGTCCTTCGCGCCGGGAGTGAGTTTTGGTGATGCAGGCTCTTACGAAAAGATTCGTGGGATTGCAAAATTCAGTCTTGATCCATCCGCCGCCGCCAATGCCCGCATCGTCGATCTCAAATTCGCACCGCGAGATGCCGATGGCCGCGTCACATTTGAAAGCCCCTTTATTCTGCTCCGACCCGTCAAGGCGCTGGCCTCGACGCTCCTCTATGACGTTAACAATCGTGGTGGGATCGCGATTCTCGGCCAAATGGATGGCGTTGGTCCCGCCAACAACGACCCAACCACCGTCGCCGATGCAGGCGATGGATTCCTCATGCGTCACGGCTTCGCGTTGCTTTTCTCCGCCTGGACTTGGGATGTGGCGCCGCAGCCACCCGGCATGAAACCCTTGGTCTTTGCGCCGCCGATCGCGAAATCACTCAACGGATCAGCCATAACAGGCCGCGTGGAAAACGAATTCACTGTCAGCGCGCCCAGCGATATCGCGACCTACGCCGGTATGCGGGGCCTTACATACGAACCTGCGAAGCCGAACGATTCAACTGCAATCCTGACTGCGCGCGCCCGCCCGGGCGATGCGCGTATTCCCGTCGATCGTGCGCTTTGGCACTTTGTGGCGCCGGAGCGCGAAGGCGGCCCGGAGCGCGTGCAACTGGACGGCGGTTTTAAACCGGGCACAATCTATGAACTCACGTTCACGGCTAAGGATCCCTATGTGACCGGCGCGGGACTCGCCGGCATTCGCGATCTGCTCGCGTATTTTCGAGATCACCCATTTGAAGGCGCACCTGCACCGCGCAAAATCTTGATCTTCGGAATTAGCCAATCTGGACGTGTCATCGGTCGCATGTTACACGACGGGCTAGACGTCGATGAGACCGGACGTCTCGCATTCGACGGCGCCTATATGCAGGTGCCGGGCGCGGGCGGCTCCGCCGGATTCAATAGTCGCTTCGCGCAGCCCACCCGTCATCCCTCAATGCTCGAAGAGCACGATTATCCAGCAGACATATTTCCGTTCACAAGCGAGGCTTCGCGTGATCCCGTGACGGGTGTAACTGCATCAACCCTCGACAACGCTCGAGACGCGCATGGGCATCTGCCAAAGCTGATCATCGCCAATACGTCGACTGAATTCTGGAACCGGGACGGATCGTTGATCGCCACCACACCCGATGGGGCGGAGGACGTCGAGCCTGCGCCAAATGTTCGTATCTATGCATTGATGGGCGCGCAGCACTACGTCGGTCGCTCTCACACGCGCACGCCTTATGTGAACTGCGTTTCCACAACCGATCATTATCTCGCCATGCGCGCTCTGATTGTGGCGCTTGACCGCTGGACGAATGGCGGAACACTTCCGCCCGCAAGCGCCTATCCCCACCTGCGCGACGGCACGCTGATCACGGTGGATGCTTACCACGCGGCGTTCCCGCGGGGCATCGGCCTCATGCCTCCCGAACAGAATTTGCGCGAACCGCGTCTCGATTTCGGCGCTCGCTTCGCTAGTCGAGGCATTGCCGATCGCATTCCGCCTGTGCAGGGGCGGGCCTTCGAGACGCGCGTGCCAGCGCCCGATGCAGACGGCAATGATCGTGGCGGCGTGCGGCTCGTCGAACTGCAGGTACCACTAGGTACCCATACGGGATGGAACGAACGCGCGCCGGAGACGGGCTTTTCCTGGGCCACCGCGCGCTTAGACGGCAGCTTCGTCCCGTTCGCCCGCAACGAGGCTGAACGCCGCGCGAGTGGTGACCCGCGCCCCAGTCTCGAAGCACGCTATCCCACGCGGGACGCGTTCATTGCCAAAGTTCGGGACGCGGCAGAGCGCCAGGTCGCGGCAGGATTCCTGTTACCGGACGACGAGCAACGCGCCGTGTCCGAGAATGGCGCGCTATATGATCGCATTATGTCGCACAAACCTGACGATCAGAGTTGCCAATATCTGTTCGCAAATTGATCACGAAGTTCTCCTGAGGACGCGGATCGAATAACAACCGGACTCTTCGCACGCCTTTACCGGAAATCCGCCATCTGCCGAAGAGCATAATATGGCGGCTAGCGATACTGGACGACAGAATCGAGAAGCGGAAGACGCTCCTCGAATAGTGGCGGAAATCCTGAAGTCGCAGACTAGCCCCGACACTGCTGTTTTAGGGTTTGCATCAACGACCTTGATAACGGCATGCAGCTGTTTGGCGAGTGCTTGAATGATGCTCGTACCCAAATCGGGGTTGGCATTTTCGACATCAGCGGGCATGCCAATTCCATTATCAATTGCGGATAACGTCCAGGTCGGCCCGTGAGAATCATAATCGACCTTGATCTTGCCGTTGCGATCACCTGGAAATGCGTGCTTGAGGGCGTTAATCACGAGCTCGGAGACGATCAATCCCAGGCTTACGGAGACATCCGCGCTGATGACGCTTTTATCGACGCTCACATCCATCGATAATTGATTGTGGTCGCGGATCATCGATGCCCCGATGCTCTCGCACAACACGGTGATGTATGGCCGCAATTCAACATCGACCACGCTAGATGTTGCAAGTTATTTCTGCAACGAGGCGACAGACATGACACGCTGATGCGCAAACCCCTGATAGCGTGCATCGACGTGCAATGTGGTCCGTTCGAAATTAACGAGCTATTCCACTGATTGTGCAACGACTACCCATTGGGCCGACTGGTCCGATCTGCTAGAAATTACAGCATTCACCAAGTCGTTCGATGCAACCTGGGCTCAAAAAGGGGTAACCGATCATGGCCAATGCCGTTCGAAAAACCGATGCAGCCGCTCTGACATTTGAGCCCCAGACCCCGACAATTGGCGCAGAGGTTTGTGGGATCGATTTAAGGCAAGCGATCGACTTGCCGACCCAACGTGTCCTTCGAGATGCTCTCTTAGAGTGGAAGGTATTGTTTTTTCGAGAACAGGAGATAACTACCGAACAACATCTCGCGTTCGCGCGCCTGTTCGGCGAATTGGAAGTGCATCCTTTCGCACCACACAAGCCAAGTTATCCGGAGGTGCTGGCGATTAGCCACGGTCCGGGCAACAAGGGGCGGGAGAATGCTTGGCACAGCGATGTGACATGGCGGGTCGAACCGTCGCTCGGCTCAGTCCTCCACGCAATCGAAGTGCCACCAGTGGGCGGCGACACTCTATTCGCGGACATGTACGCGGCATACGAGGGCCTTTCTGACGAAGTGAAGATTAAGATTGAAGGTCGGATGGCGGTACACGACTTTACCCACTTCCGCACAGGCATGCGCAAAAAGGGAAAGACCGAAAACGAGATTGAAGAGTTTAACAAGAAATATCCCGAGGTCGAACATCCGGTTGTGCGCACCCACCCTGAAACCGGTCGCAAAGGTCTGTATGTAAACGTTGGATTCACGCTTTGCATCGTCGGACTGGAACCGGCCGAATCCGATGCGCTGCTCAAGCATCTCTATGCCCAGGCATCGATCCCGGAATATCAATGTCGCTTTCGCTGGAAGAAAAACTCCATTGCGTTTTGGGATAATAGGTCAAGCCAACACTATGCCGTGTCGGACTACTATCCGGCTGTTCGCAAAATGGAGCGGGTCACAATCGTCGGCGACTGTCCGCGCTGATTTGACGTCGTCCGTAGGCGGGTCCGTCGCTCACTAAGTTGTTGCCGACGGGCAATGGTTCACTAGGGCGGGTAGTGGATCAGTTTCAGGAAAGAGGTTGCCATTAGCTATATGAGCGGTCTGATAATTCGAAAATGTTCCCATGCTAAACAATTCGTTCTATTTAGAGTTATGCCTTCGCGACCCAGGGCTGGATGATGTAAGCGCCTGGGCAGGAAGTGTCCGTCATCAAAACATTTGGGACAGAAGCGGGCGTGATTTAGCCGCGTGTTGGCCTCATCTGGTTGTTTGATTCTAAGCGGCGATGTTTTGGTGAAGCAAGCGTCTTTGGGAGAACGTCTTTCGTTTGATGCGTGCGCGTTCGAGCAGGTGGCCTCTGCCGAAATAGACGTCTGCCGGGGTTAGATTATCCAAGTCTTGGTAACGTTATTATCGCGCGTTTGATAACAATCATTATCGCACGCCGCTCCCGGGGGGTGGCGATGTTCCCCTTTTTGAGGAACAAGCCCATACAAAGTACCGTTTAGCACATGTATTGAGCGCGGAATCTGCTAAAATGTGCATTGAAACAACTCCTTAAGTCAAATCGGAGCTCTAACTTTGAAGGCAAAACCTCAAGGTGGCCTGACGGATTTTTTGAACCAGCGTGATGGCCACTACTGCATAGCCGTTGTCCATCTGGGCTCAGGACTCATTGATTGATCCAGAAGATGATGGTGGTGGCGATACAGATAGCGGAGAAGAAGGTGTGCGCGCAGCGGCCGTAACGGGTGTGGATGCGGCGCCAGTCCTTCAGGCGGCCGAACATGTTCTCGATCTTGTGACGCTGACGGTAGAGCGTGTGGTCGTGGGCGATTTGTATTTTCCGGTTGACCTTTGACGGGATGCAGGGGGTGATGCCTCGTGCAGTCAGAGCGTTTCGAAAACCAGTTTGCGTCATACCCTCTATCGCCGAGCATGGCCTTGGTTCGTGGCAGAGCATCGAGCATCAGGGCCGCGCCCTTGTAGTCGCTCATCTGACCTTGTCGTCGGTCGGTGGTGGTAGAGTTTGAAAATTAGCGGCGGTGGACCGGAAGATACGAGGTTACCTTAAGATTTTTATAAGGTGTTTTCCGCGGATCAAGAATCTTACGCCGCGTTGCATCCCATACGACCCAATGCCACGCCCTCGTTTTCCGGTTACGAGGGCGTGCAATCAAGATGGCGTCTGTTGTGATGTCAGCACAAGTTTCGCCATTTTTTAACTGGATGCAGCGGTCGGGCGTGGTTATCTTTGCCTGATCTAAAGCGCTCCTAATGTCGCTTGTGGATGTGTAGATGCCACGTCCGTGTCCGCCGTCAGCGCCTATGAGACAGAATTTCGGTATTGATTTAGGGAGGGTTTTGGTCTCATCGCAGTGACGAAGGAACGAAGATGAGACCAAAACCCTTGAGTTTGAAGGCGCCAGCTGAACGG